>Ga0255774_10000536_pt1 | contig 34190 bp, 33 predicted proteins | sample 101ome_17_FD_179972 | JGI IMG/M metagenome (GOLD analysis project Ga0255774, IMG submission 179972) | Coastal salt marsh microbial communities from the Groves Creek Marsh, Skidaway Island, Georgia - 101407AT metaG (version 2) | ecosystem: Environmental > Aquatic > Marine > Intertidal zone >... | reverse complement strand
CTGGGCGCTGGTCGCCCTTCTGATGCTGGCCTCGGGGAGCCTAGCGCGGTCTGCCTGGGCGGCCGCCGACGCCGGCGCGCCAGAGTCCCCGGGCGTGGTTTCGGCCGAGGGGGTGGCGCGCCTTGAACGCGCGCCAGAGAAGGCCCATCTTGATCTGGCTATCGTGCGCAGCGCCCGGGAAGCGGAGGAGGCCCTCGGCGCCGCGCACGCCGCGCTGAGCGCCCTCCAGGAGGCCCTCGCGGGCGCGGCCATCCCCCATCAATTCTTTACCCGGGGCACCAGCGTCACCCCCCAGTATCGTTACGGGCAGAACGGCCCCCGGGCCCTCACCCATTACGAGGCCCGCCTCGAGCTTGAAATCACCACAGAAGCCCTTGATGCCCTTGGCACGCTGCTAACGGTGGCCAACGGCGCCGGTGCGGACACGGTGACGGGGCTTCGCTACGCCCTGGCCGATCCCCTAAGCCACCGCCTCGAGGCCCTGGCCCTGGCCACCAAGCGGGCCCGAGCCACGGCCCAAACCCTTGCGGCGGCGGCGGATCATCGTCTCGGGGCGCTTCTTCATTTAGAAGCGGACCGGGAAGGGAGCGGACCCACCTTTCCCCAGCCCATGATGATGCGCGCCGCCGCTGAGATGGATGCGGGGCCTACCCTGGCCCCCCCGCCCCTGACGGTGGAAGCCCGGGTGCAGGTTCGCTACGCCCTGCTGCCATGACGGGCTGGACCGTCGGCGTTGTACAGCTCCAAAGCACGGGGGACGTCGCAGCTAACCTGGCTCAGGCCGAAACCCTCATCCGTCAGGCCGCTGCCGCCGGCGCCGAGGCCCTCTTTCTTCCGGAGGGTTTTGCCTACCTCGGCGCTTTAGCCGGGCGGCTGGCCATCGCCGAAGCCCTACCGCCCGTCGGCTCCCGGGCCCCCGCCGGTCCCCTCCTCTCCTGGGCTCAGCACCTCGCCCAAACCCTCAAGGTCGAGCTGTTCCTTGGCGGCTTCCCGGAAGCCCTGGATAGCGCCCGCACCTACAACACGGCGCTCCACCTCGATCGCCACGGGCGCCTTACCGCCGCCTATCGCAAGCTCCATCTCTTCTCCGTCGATCTTCCTGACGGCACGCGCCTCGATGAAGGGGAAAACACGGGCGCGGGGGAACAGCTGGTGCTGACGGAAAGTGACGGCTTCATCGTGGGCCTCAGCATTTGCTACGACCTGCGCTTTCCCCTGCTTTTTGAGCGCCAGCGCATGCACGGCGCCACCGTGCTCACGGTCCCCTCCGCCTTTACGGAAAGCACGGGGCGGGCCCACTGGCATCCCCTGCTGCGGGCTCGCGCCATCGAACAGCAGTGCTGGCTCATCGCCGCGGCCCAGTGCGGTGACCACGGCGCCGGCCGCCGCTCCTATGGCCATAGCCTCGTGCTCGACCCCTGGGGCCGGGTCGTCCTGGACCTCGGAAAAGCCCCTGCCGTGGGCCTGGCCACGCTCACGGAAAGCGCCCTCGTCCGGGCCCGCGGGGCTCTCCCTGCCCTGGCTCATCGGGGGCCCTTGAGCGCTTTACCTCGCTGAAAATCCTGTTAGATTTGTTTCGGGGGAGTTTCAACAATCAAGGGGCATCGCAGGCTTGATGTCCCACCCCCACGCTGATCGCGCCTTGGCACCCCCGAGGGGTGATCGCAGTAGCACTACCCGAGAATGAAATACGGGAATCATCACAGGGGAGTTCGTCATGAAATCACGCAGTTTCCTGCTTAAGGCAGGCGGCTCGCTTGCGGCTATCGCCGCCAGCATGCCCCTCGCCTACGGGGCAAGCCTGATCGAAGAAGTCGTGGTCACCGCACAAAAGCGGTCCGAATCGGTCCAGGACGTGCCCATCTCCGTTTCCGCCTTCGACGCCAGCGCCCTCGAGGCTCGGCAGATCGATGCCTTCGCCGATCTTCAGTTCAGCGTCCCGAACGTGTCCTTCAGCAAGGGCAACTTCAGCGGCAGCAACTTCCAGATCCGCGGCATCGGCACCCTGCTTACCGCCTCCAGCGGTGACTCCGGGGTCGCTATGCACGTCAACGACGTTTACCTCCAGTCGCCTCGCCTCTTTGAGACCGAGTACTACGACATGGCGCAGGTGGAAATTCTCCGCGGCCCCCAGGGCACGCTCTTCGGCCGGAATTCCACCGGCGGGGCCGTGAACCTGAAAACCGCTAAGCCCGTGCTCGGAGAAGTCTCCGGCAGCGCCGAGCTTCAGGCAGGGAACTACGAAAACCGTCGGGCGAAGGGGCACTTCAACCTTCCCATCGGCGACGACATGGCCTTCCGGGTCGCCGGCATCGTGGTCGATCGCGAAGGCTATACGAACAACATCACCACGGGGAACAACATCGACGGCCGGGAGCAGTACTCCCTCCGCGGTTCCTTCCGCTGGGAAGCGAGCGACGCCACCACCATCGATCTCATGGCGTCCATCTTCGACGAAGATTCCAGCCGGTCCCGGTCCCAGAAGCAGCTCTGTAAGCAGGACCCCTCGGGCGTCCTCGGCTGCCTGCCCACGGAAGTGGCCACGGAATCCATCAACCCGAACGCCACTCTGGGTCGCCTCTTTGCATCGAACCTCGTGCTCGGCGCCTTCGGCGTTCCCCAGTTCGGGGCCTTCAACGTGTTCGCGCCCGTGGCGGACAGCAACCCCGACGACTACCGGGACATCGCTGCACGCTTCGATCCCGAGTACAACGCGGAAGAGCAGCTCTTCACGGCCACCATCGAGCATGCGTGGAACAACGATTACACCAGCACCCTGATCCTCGCTTCCCAGCAAACGGAAGTGTTCTCCCGCATGGACTACAACGGCACCGCTGGGGATTCGGGAGAAGGCGTGATTCCCGCAGGCTTCTGCGGCCTCTTCTCCGCTGCTTGCCAGTACTTCGGTACGCAGGACGGCGGCCCCCTGTGGTTCAGCACCATCCCGGACGCGAACGTGTCCCTTGGGGCCCACGGTGGGGAGTTCGTCCTCGATGACACGGCCTCGGCTCGGGATATTTCCTCCGCCGATTCCGAGCAGTGGAGCGCGGAGCTTCGCCTCCAGTCCACCTTCGACGGACCCTTCAACTTCCTCGTGTCCGCCTACTATCTCGACTTCGAGACGGAGAACGACTACGTGGTTCAGGCTTCCGGCCTCGACTACGGCAACGTGGTCCTCGGCTCCCTCGGGGCCCTGGGCGCGGGCATCCTGAATCCCGCTACGGCCTTCGCCAGCGGCGGCACGCCCCACTTCATCAGCGAGACGGATTTCTATGGTCTCGAGTCCATGGCTATCTTCGGGGAGGCGTACTACGACGTTTCCGAAACCGTGAAGGTAACCCTCGGTCTTCGCTACTCCAACGACAAGAAGTCGCTCCGCGATCGCCAGGTGCCGCTCCTTTCCGGCGCCCTCCAGATCACCGGTCTCGACGGCTCCACGACCTTCATCGGCAACGATGGCAGCGCCACCCCGGTGTCCACGATTACCGAACTGCTGACCGCTGCGACCGCCGCGGGCAACTACGACGGTGATCCCTCCACCCCCGGGGCTCAGCAGTATCGCGATGATAGCCAGGACTTCGACGCCGTCACGGGTCGCTTCGTCGTGGACTGGACGCCGGACCTCAGCTTCACCGACGACACCCTGATCTACGCGTCCTATTCCCTGGGCTTCAAGGCCGGCGGCCTGAACCCCCCGGTGGATTCCGCGCTGTTCGGTAACACCCCGGGCACCTTCGACAACGAAGAGATCGACGCCTTCGAAATCGGCACCAAGAACACCCTCTTGGACGGCCGGCTCCAGGCGAACATCAACGCCTTCTTCTACGATTACGGCGATCTCCAGATCGGCAAGATCGTGAACCGGACCTCGCTGAACGAGAACACGGACGCCGAGATTTACGGGGTGGAAGGGGAATTCATCTTTGCCCCGAACGAGAAGTGGGTGTTTAACGCCGCCATCTCCTCCCTCAAGACCGAACTCGGTGACACGGAAACGGTGGATCCCCGGGATCCCGTGCAGGGCCGGCAGGACCTCACGCTCCTGAAGGATCCCCTCTCCACGGCCAACTGCGCCGTGGCCTGGGGTGGCAATGGCCCCCTCTCCGCCAACCTGCCCTTCGTGGCAGCGGTGGCCGGCGCTGGTGGCTTCTACCTGCCCACGGGCACGGATCTTGGGCCCTTCTCCGCGGGCTCCCTCGCCGGTGCGTCCCTCCCGGCCACCCCCGGCGTCGCCGATTCCGCCATCGGCAGCTGCGCTGCGGTGGAAGGCGTGCTCGCCTCCGGGGCCTTCCCGGGCTACGAGTACCTGCCCTCGGGCCAGGGCGTAAACCTCAACGGCAATAGCCTGGTGAACGCACCGGAACTCACCGTCACCCTTGGCGGCCAGTACACGCACTTCTTCGGTAACGGGATGAGCCTCACCAGCCGCATCGACTACTACTGGCAGGACGAGTTTTACACCACCGCCTTCAACCGTCCCCAGGACCTGGTGGACAGCTGGGATGTGGTGAATGCTCAGGTGACCCTGACCAGCGCCGACGAGCGGTGGAACCTGCGCCTCTTCGGCCAGAACCTCATGAACGATGACAACATCGTGGGTAGCTACCAGACGGACCCGTCCTCGGGCCTGTTCACCAACGCGTTCCTCATTGAGCCGCGGCTCTACGGGGCGACCCTCGGCTTCAACTTCTAAGGCGAAGCCTCGCAGGTCCCAACGGCCGCCCTTGGGCGGCCGTTTTTTTTGCCCCTCCCCGACGCTCTTCGCGGCGCGTACACTGCGCCCTTTCCCCGTTTTCGGAGCCCCCACCCGTGAACCGCTTTGAGCGCCCCGCCCTTCGGGCCATGACCGGCTATACCTTTGGCGAGCAGCCCCAGGACGGGTCCGTCATCAAGCTCAATACCAACGAGAATCCCTACGCGCCGAGCCCGGCCATTGCCGAAGCCCTTGCGCACTTTGACGTGGCCACGCTGCGGCGCTATCCGAGCCCCTTCGCCCAAGGGTTTCGGGAAGCCGCGGCAGCGCTCCACGGCCTGACCGCGGACTGGGTGATGGCCACCAACGGGGGCGACGAGCTGCTGCGCCTGCTCATCACCACCTACCTCGAGCCGGGCCAGCCCCTGGCCACCACGGAGCCAAGCTATTCCCTCTACCCCGTGCTGGCCGCGGTGCAGGGCTGCCCTACGGTGACCTTCGATTTGGAAGTGGACTTTGCCCTTCCCGAGGACCTCGGCACCCGGGCCGAAGCCGCTGGCGCGGGCCTGTTCTGCCTCGTGAATCCCCATGCACCCACGGGACGGCTCTTTACCGAGGACGCCCTCGAGCGGCTCCTAAGCCAATTCTCCGGCGTGGTCCTCATCGACCAGGCCTACGTGGATTTCATCGACGAAGATCAAAAGGCGGCGGCCCTTGGGCTGATTCAGCGCCATGATCGGGTTCTTCTGCTGCGCACCCTATCCAAGGGCTATGCCCTTGCCGGGCTTCGCTTTGGTTACGGCCTCGCGCAGCCGAGCCTCCTTGAGCCCATGCTCACGAAAACCCGAGATTCCTATAACGTCGACGCCATTGCCCAAGCCCTCGCGACAGCGGCCCTAAAAGATCAGGCCTGGGCCCGAGAGAACTGGGCGGCGGTGCGCCGGGAACGGGACGCGCTGCATACCGCGCTGGCGGCGCGCGGCTACGAAGCCCCCCGGTCCCAAACCAACTTCCTCTTCCCCACCGTGCCTTCTGCGCTCGATGCCGCCACGATCAAAGATCAGCTCAAGGCCGCCGGCATTTTGGTTCGCCACTTCCCCGGGACCCTAGGGCAGCGCCTGCGCATCACCGTGGGCACGGCGGAGGAAAACGCGGCACTGCTAGCGGCCTTACCCAGCGCCCCATGAGCCTCCGGGGACGGCAAGGCTGGATTTTCGACCTAGACGGCACCCTAGCCCTGCCCGTCCACGACTTTGATGGTCTCCGGGAGGCCCTGGGGCTCCCGGAGGGCGTCCTGATTCTCGAATACCTGGCCTCCCGCCCAGCGGCGGAGGCCAAGGCTCTCGGCGCTCGCCTCGAAGCCCTGGAGGCAGAGCTCATTGCCCAGTGCCGTCCCCAGCCTGGAATCCGCGAGGCCCTAGAGGCGCTGCGGGATCGGGGCGGGCACCTGGGCGTGGTGACGCGAAACAGCGTGGCCAACGCCCATCTCACGCTCGCACAGCTGGGCCTCGACGATCTTTTTACCCCCAGCGCCGTGCTGGGCCGGGAAAGCGCCGAGCCCAAGCCGAGCCCCGACGCCCTCCACCGGCTGCTCCGGCAGTGGCACCTCGATCCCGACGCCTCCGTGATGCTCGGCGATCACGGCTTAGACCTCGCCGCGGGCCGCGCCGCGGGGGTTGCCACGGTGCACTTCACTGCAGACTGTGCAGAGCGCTGGCCCGAGCTCACCGATCACCTCCTCCCCCACTGGGACCACCTTGGAGCCCTTCTATGACCGCCCCCACGGAAGACGAACGACGCCGCGGCGTTGCCATCGCCGAACACGTGCTCCAAGGCTTTGAGGCCTATCGGAAACGCTTTCGGGAAATCACCCGGGGTGCCGAGGCCCGCTTTGAAGCGGCAGCCTGGGCCGACGGGCAGGCCGCCTCCATGGCACGTATCGAAAGCTATGCCAAAGCCGTGGGGCGCGTGGTCTCAGACCTCCGTCTCGCCGGCCAGCCGAGCCTGACCGTATGGCGAGCCGCCCGGGACGCCTATCCCGCCCTCTGCGAGGGGCGCGGGGATCGGGAGCTAGCGGAAACCTTCTTCAACTCCATCTACTGCCGCCTCTGGGACCACGAAGCGGTGCTCGACGACAATCTTTTCGTCCACTCCGTAGCCCCGCCCTCAGCCGCCGATCCGGCGGATTGCCCCACCCGGAGCTACGAAGCTACGGCGCCGGGGAGCTGGGCCGCCATCTGCGATCAGCTCCTCACGGACTACGCCTTCGCCGCGCCCTGGGAGGACCGTTCCCGGGATGCGGCGCACCTGGAGCGGGCGATCGACGCCGCCTTTGGGGGCAAGGCTCCCACGGGCACGGGGTGTCGTCTGACGCTCCTCGCGCCCGTGTTCTTTCGAAACAAGGGGGCCTATCTCGTTGGCGAGCTCCAGGGCGCAGGGGCCCGGCACCCCGTCGCCATCGCCATCATGAACAATGAAGCGGGGGCGCTCATCGTCGATGCCATGCTCACCGCAGAGAACGATCTGTCCATGGTATTCAGCTTCACCCGCTCCTACTTCCTCGTGGATACGCCCAACCCCGCTGCCCTCGTGGCTTATCTGCATACCCTTCTTCCCGGGAAGCCCATCCACGAGCTGTACACCGCCATCGGCTTCTACCGCCACGGCAAGACGGAGTTCTATCGGGATTTTCTCGACCACCTCGATCAATCCGACGACCCCTTCATCCTCGCCCCGGGGATCAAGGGCATGGTCATGGCCGTGTTCATGCTGCCGAGCTTCCAGACGGTTTTTAAGATCATCAAGGATCATTTTCCGCCGCAGAAACATACGAGCCGAAGCCAGGTCATGGCCTCCTATGAGCTGGTCAAGCTCCACGATCGGGTGGGCCGCATGGCCGATACGCAGGAATTCACCAACCTCCGCTTGCCTCGGGACCGCTTTGATCCGGAGCTCCTAGCGGAACTTCTCGCCGTGGCCGCGGAGTCTGTCACCCTCGAGGAGGACGCAGTGGTGATTCATCACTGCTACACGGAGCGGCAGATGACACCGCTGAACCTCTATCTGGAGCAAGCCAGCGAGGAGGACATCAGGAGCGCCCTCGATGAGTATGGCAACGCCATCCGCCAGCTCGCGGCAGCAAACATCTTTCCCGGGGACATGCTCCTGAAGAACTTTGGAGTCACCCGCCACGGTCGCGTGGTGTTCTACGACTACGATGAGATCAGCTATCTCACGGAGGTGAACTTCCGGGAGATCCCGGAGCCGCGGACCCCGGAAGAAGAGATGGCCGCCGAACCCTGGTACTCCGTGGGGCCCCTCGACGTATTCCCCGAGGAGTTCCCGCGCTTTCTCTTCGCCAATCCGCGCATCAAGCGCCTCTTCACCCAGCTCCACGGGGAGATTTTCGACGCAGCCTACTGGCGGGGCCTGCAGGCCTCGATCCAGCAGGGCTTTGTGATGGACGTCTACCCCTATCGTCGGCGTCACCGCTTTGCGGAACGCTTTTCTGCCACGCAGAATCCGGAGAGCTAACTTATGACCATGGGTCAACGCATCGCTATCCTGGGAGCCCTGGCTTTCCTGGCCCTATTGGCGCAAACGCTGCTCGCCCAGGGCACGGACGGTGCCAGCGCACTCCTCGCCAACCCCTGGGGCCAGATAACGCTTGCGGATTTCTACCTTGGGGTTCTGGTTTTCGCCCTGGTCATTTTCCACTTTGAACCCTCGCCCCTCCGGGCCGGCGCCTGGGTGCTCGCGCTGGCGTGCCTCGGCAATCCCGTCGCCGTGCTGTGGCTCCTCCTCCGGGGCCAACGGTTGTTCCCCCCCAAGGCCTAAGGCCCTAGACTCCAGGGAGCTACCTGGGGAGGGGCTTTATGTCGAAAGAGGATTCGGGCAGCGCCACCGCGCTGCCTCTTCGCACCGTTTGGGGCCATGGCACCCTGGGCTTACCGCTCGCCGTCATCGGCTATCCACTCTCGATTTGGATTCCCGCGCACTACGCCGGTGCCCTGGGCCTGCCGCTGGCCACCGTGGGCACCATGCTCATGCTGGCGCGCTTCACGGACGTCATTACCGATCCCCTGATCGGGGAGCTCTCCGATCGCTTTCGCTCCCCCCTAGGCCGGCGGCGCCCTTTTCTGATCCTTGGGGTCCCCCTCATGATGCTCGGGGCTTGGCAGCTTTTCGTGCCGGACCCGGGGGTGGGCCTTGCCTACTTCCTGCTCTGGCTCACCCTATTCTTCCTCGGCGCGACGCTCATTTCCCTGCCCCATGCGGCCTGGGGCGCCGAGCTCTCTCCGGATTACCACCAGCGCTCCCGGGTCACGGCGGCGCGGGAGGTCTACGTGCTCGCGGGGCTGATGACCGCGGCTGCCGTACCCATGGTGGTGGAGGTCATGGCCGACCGGGGCACGGGCCTTGCCGGCGTCTTCCAGCACACGCTCGCCACCATCGGCGCCTGGTTCGGAGGACCCGCACCGGAGGCGGCGCCCACCATGACCCGCGCAGCCCTCACCGGGCCCGTGCTCGAGGGCCTGGCCCTCACCGTGCTCGTCTTGCTGCCCGTCTGCGCCATGGCGGTACTCCTGACCGTGGCCGAACCACGCTTTGCGGCGACGCCGCGCATTTCCCTACGGGAGGGCTTGGCGCTGGTCATGCGCAACGGCCCCATGAAGCGGGTGTTGCTGATTGGCTTGCTCGTGTACTTCGGCGAGGCCTTCCGGAACGCCGTATCCCTGTTCTTTATGCGCGACATCGTCGGCCTCGGCTCCATCGGCAGCGCCTACTTTTTCTACTTCGTCGCTGGGATCGCTGCCATTCCTTTCTGGCTGGGGTTGGGTAAGCGCATCGGTAAGCATCGCGCCTTCATGGGCACCCTCATCACCGTGGGCTGCGTCTCCGCGGCCAACTTCTTCCTGGAATACGGGGATTACAACGCCTTCTTCGCCCTCTTCATCCTGAAGGGCTTTTGCTTCGGCGGCTTGCAGTTCCTCCCCGCCGCCATGCTGGCCGACGTGGTAGACGTGGACAGCATGCGCTCCGGCGGCAAGCGGGCGGGCACCTACTTCGCGCTCATGGGCATGACGACGAAAATCGCCATTGCCCTGGGCACGGGGGTGTCTCTGAACGTGGTGGGACTGCTGGGCTTCGACGCCGCCGGGGGCGTGGAAGCCTCCACGGAGGCCGGGGTGTTGGCCCTGCGCATCGTTTACACCATGGGGCCCGTGGTCTTCTTCGGCTCGGCCCTGGGGCTGATTTGGAATTATCCCCTCACCCCGGCGCGCCACGCCCGGCTGCGGGAACGGCTGGCTCGGCGCGAAGCCCGGCGAGCCTCAACCCCCGCTTAGGCGGGGGCAAAGGCGAGGAGCGTCGCCGTGCCGTCCTCCGTGGGGACGAAGCGCGGCGCCAGGGCCATGCCGAGCTCGAGGGTCCGCCCCGTCGTTTCCAGCAGGAAGGTGCTCATGCGCACTCCCTCCTCCAGGGTCACCACCGCCAATGTTTGGGGCGCGAGGCCCGCAAAGGGTGGCGCCGTGGGCCGCGGGCAATGGGTCCAGGTGGTTAAGGTGGCCCGGCCCGACGCGGGCTTCCAGGCAAGCGCCGCACTCAAACAGCGGGGACAGCGCGGCCGGGGATAGAACACCCAGGCTTCGCAGTCATCGCACTGCTGGAGTACCACCTGCCCTTCCCCCAGCGCCGCCCAGAAGGGCGCGCTCGTGGGCGTCATCTTCGGCGCCAGGGGCGCATGTAGGGTCTCGGTCATCACGCCCCCTCCAAAATCAGCGCAACCTGTTCACTCATCACACCCCCCGTGCCCGTGACCAGGGCCCGATTGACGTCCCGCACCTGCCGGGGCCCGGCTCGCCCCATGAGCTGGCGCGCCGCTTCAATGGGTTGGAGCAGGCCTCCAGCAAGGCCCGGCTGCCCCACCCCGAGCTGGCCCCCGTGGGTGTTGACGGGGAAATCACCGTCGAAGGCCAAATTCCGCTCCGCGAGGAAGGCCGCCCCCGCCCCCTTGGGACAAAAGCCCGCGTCCTCCAGGGTCAGCAACACGGTAATCGTGTAGCAGTCGTAGAGGGCAAGGAGATCCATGGCCGCCGGCGTCGTGCCCGCCCGGGCAAAGGCCGTGGCCGCGGCCGCCGCCACGGGCGTGACCGCCAGGTCCTCGGCAAAGGTCGGCGTCTTGATGGTGAGCGATTCCCCATAGCCGGTGATCTGCACCGGGCGGTGGGGACTCTTCTTCGCCTTCTCCGGAGAGGCCAGCACCACCGCCGCCCCGCCGGCGCAGGGCATCACAATTTCGAGGAGCCGCAGGGGCTCGGCGATCATGGACGAGGCCAGTACTTCGTCAATAGTGACGGGCTTTTCGTAGAACGAAGCCAGCGGATTCAAGGCCGCGCTGGCCCGCTGCTGCGCCGTGATTTGGGCCCTTGCCCGTTCGCAAGATCCGAAGCGGGCTTCGTAGTGGGCCGCAATCATGGCGTAGCCCGCGTTCTGCGCGACGTTACCAAAGGGCACCTCAAACTCGGCCTGCGGCGAGCCCCAGGCGTTCGAGGTGGATCCGAGCCACCGGGCCTCCGGGGGCGGCCGATCCCGCGGGTCCGGATTAGAAGGGATGGGCAGGCCCGGCAGCGCGCACAGCACAACGTCGCAGAGCCCGAGCTCGATGGCCGCTGCCGCGCGCCAGAGCATGCCCGTGCCTGTGGCACCCCCCAGGTCGACGAACTCCGCAAACTTCACGGGCTGGCCCAGGTACTCCACCACGGTGGCGGGGACGAACATGTTCGCTTCCCGAAGGGTGCCGCAGACCAGGCCGTCCACGTCCTCGAGGACCAAGCCCGCATCGGCCAGGGCCTCCGCGGCCAGGTCCATCCACTGCTCCAGCATGAAGCGCCGGGGTCCGTCGTAGCGCCGCACCGTGGGCCATTCCGCATAGCCGACGATGGCGCCCTTTCGCTGCGTTCCCATCTTCCTCTCCCCCCCAATAATGCTGACCCATTATGCAGAAAATGCCGATGCGCGGGCCTTTTGCTGAAAGCGGCCTTTTGCCGTTAAATGACGCCCTGCGCACCGCGCATCCCTAAGCCAAGGAGCCCCCCATGTCCTTTCTGTCCTTTCTCGTGCTGCTCGCCATCGCCTACCTGCTGTGGCGGATCACCGATCAGCTTCCCGATATCATTTTCCGCCTGAGCGAAATTCAGCGCGACGTCGCCGAACTGCGCCGCCAGGAGCAGGACGACTGAGCCGCGCCGCGGCCTCCACCCCCGAGGCAGCCCTTCGCGCGGATCGGGCTACCGCCCGGGCCGCGGGGGATCCCAACGCCGAGCTGTGCTGGTTGGCCACCGTCGGGATCGGCGATGCGCCCGTGACCGTGCGCACCCTGGTGCTCCGGGACCTTGAGGATGGCTGGGGCCTGTTTTTTAGCGATCAGTCCCCGAAGGGCCAGGCCCTCGCTCAGGATGACCGGCTGGCCCTCGCCCTGTGGTTTCCGAGTCTCCAGCGCCAGTGGCGCCTCTGGGGCACGACGACGCCCCTCGCCGACGCCGTGCTCGACACCCACTGGCCGCGGAAGCCCCGCCCGGCGAAGCTGTCCGACCATGTACAAACGCGCCTTGGGCAGAGCACGCCGGTCACGGCCGCGCGCCTCGCGGAGACCCAAGCGGCTGTAGCTGCGGAATTCACCGCAGTGGCCGATGGGGATCTGCCCAGGCCTGCGCACGCCAGCGGGGTTTGCCTGGCGCTAACGGGGATGGAGCAGCTGACCCTGCACCGGGACCGGGCCCACGAGCGCAGGGCCTATCACCGCAGCGCCGAGGGCTGGACGGAGACGCCCCTCGTTCCCTAAGCGCCTTTCAGCTCGGCCTTGGGCGCCGGACGAATGCCCACAAGACGCTCGAAGCAGGTGCGCACGGCGGTTTCGCAGAAGGCGGTCATGAAGGGCGTTTCCGCCTGTTCAGAACGAATGGCCGCATAGAGCACGGGCCATACCCCGTCTTCCCCCAGCGAAAGCGCCATCACCAAGCCCCGCTCCACGTATTCCGCCAGCGCCCAGTTGGGCAGGCAGGCCACGCCGCGGCCGCTGGCCACGAGCTGCACGATCATGGGGGTGAGCTCCGCCGTGCGGCGCCGCTCCGGCGCCACCCCGGCGGGGTTAAAGAAGCGCGTATAGATATCGAGGCGATCGAGATCCACGGGGTAGGTAATGAGGGCGTAGGCCGCCACCGCCTCCGGCGTCAGGGGCGCTTCCCGAGTGAGCAGATGGCCAGGCTTCACGGCGAGCACCGCCTCGTAGCGAAACAGGGGCACGTAGGTGATTCCTTCCTGGGCCACGGGATCGGAGGTGATGACGAGGTCCAGATCCCCCCGAAGCAGCGCCGGCAGGGGATTGAAGCCAAAGGCCGTAGAGAGATCGAGCTCGATATCGGGCCAGCGATCCCGGTAGGCCTCGATGGCGGGCAGTAGCCAGTCGAAGCAGCTGTGGCAATCCAGCGCCATGAACAGGCGCCCCGTCGCGCCCCCGGCAAGGCGAGCCAAATCCCTTTCCGCAGCCGCCAGCTCCGGCAGAACCCGATCCGCTGCCGCCAACAACCGCGCCCCCGCAGGGGTAAAGCGCACGGGCCGGCTTTTGCGTTCGAAAAGCGCCGTGCCGAGCCGCTCCTCCAGGGCCTTCAGCTGGTGGGACAGGGCGGACTGGGTGAGGTTCACCCGCTCCGCGGCATCCACCAAGCTCCCCGCATCGCGAAGGGCCACCAGGGTAGCGAGGTGACGAAGTTCCAAGCGGCTCATAGGAGGGCCCCTCATGGAAGGCAGACGCTCACTATACGTTTTTTAATAGCCTGAAACGATGCAGAACGCCCCCGAGGCCTTTACACTTCAGCGACTTGGCGTTGCCGCCGGGAACCCCACGCCCGCTTAAGCCCCACGCTTGACGGGCCCCGTGAACGCGATACGAGCTGGCCATGACCCAAACCATGGACGACGCCCCCGGGGCGAGGGCCCTCCCGCCCCCCGAGCGCCCCCTGCGTATTGCCCTTTTGGGCTACCGGAGCGCGCCCCACAGCGGCGGCCAAGGCATTTATCTCGCCTCCCTGTCTCGAGCGCTACGGAACCTCGGCCATACCGTGGACGTCATTTCCGGCCCGCCCTACCCGGAGCTGGACGAGGGCATTCGGCTCATCAAGATCCCCAGCCTCGATCTCTTCGCGGCGCCCAATCACGTCACCGCCCTGCGCTGGAAGCATTTTCGCTCCGCCCCCGATCTCTTTGAGTACTTCAGCATGCTCACCGGCGGCTTCCCCGAGCCCTACACCTTCGGGCAGCGCCTCAAGGCCTACTTCCTCGCGCACGGCAATCCCTACGACGTGGTCCACGACAACCAAACCCTGGCACCGGGGGTGCTGACGCTTCAGCGCTGGGGCGTACCCCTGGTGACCACGATTCACCACCCCATTCAGCGGGACCTCGCCCTAGCCCTTGCTCAGCAGAGGGACTGGAAGGGCCGGCTCCTCGTGCGGCGCTGGCACCATTTTCTGCGCATGCAGGAACGGGTCGTGCCCCAGCTGAAGCATCTGGTGACGGTTTCCGCGGCCTCCCGGGACGCCATCGCCGAGGCCTTCCGCATCCCCGCCGCGCGGATCGAGGTGGTGCACAACGGCGTAGACAGTACGCGCTGGGCGCCGCTCCCGGAAGTTCCCCGAGCCCCCGCCACGCTCCTCACGGTCGCGAGCGCGGACCAGCCCTTGAAGGGGCTACCCGTGCTTCTCGACGCCCTTGCCACGCTGCGAAAAAGCCATCCCACGGTCACGCTCCGGGTGATCGGCAAGCTCAATCCCGATGGCCCCACGGGCGCGCGGCTCCAGGCCCTAGGGCTGGGCGCGGCGGTCACCTTCGAAGCGGGCCTCTCCGAGGCGGCGCTGCGCCAGCGCTACGCCGAGGCCACGCTGGCGGTAGTGCCCTCTCTCTACGAAGGGTTCGGCTTCCCCGCGGCGGAGGCCATGGCCTGCGGCACGCCCCTGGTCTCCAGCACCGGCGGCGCCCTGGGGGAAGTGGTGGGCGATGCGGGACTTACCGTGCCCCCGGGGGATAGCGCCGCCCTGGCCAACGCCATTGATCAACTCCTGAAGGCGCCGGAGCTCCGCCTAGGCCTAGGGGCCCGGGGCCGAAGCCGCGCCCTCGAGCAGTTTTCCTGGGCCCGGGCCGGGGCTGCCATGGTCCAGTGCTACCAGGAGGCCCGCTCACCATGAGCATGGACACTATCGACTTCTCCCGCCTGCCCCTGGCGGGGCAACGAGTGCTGGACGTCGGCTGCGGCGAGGGGCGCCACTGCCTTTCCGCCGCCTACCGCGGCGCCGCCCAGGTGGTGGGGGTAGACCTCGCGGAGAAGGATCTGGCCACGGCCCGGCAGCGCCAGCAGGATTTCGAAAGCGGCCACGGCGCCCTGCCCCCCATCACCTTCCTGAAGGGGAGTGCGTTGGATCTTCCCTTTGAGGACGGCAGCTTCGACGGGGTCCTTTGCTCCGAAGTGCTCGAGCACATTTTTCCCTATGAGGCGGCCATCGCTGAGATCGTGCGCGTCGTCCGCCCCGGCGGCTGGGTCGCCCTCAGCGTGCCCCGGGCCTGGCCGGAGAAAATTTGCTGGGCCCTCTCCGACGCCTATCACGAGGCCGAGGGGGGCCATATCCGGATCTTTGAGGAGCCCACGCTACAACGCGCTGCGGAACGCGCCGGCCTGCGCTTCGACGAGCGCTACGGCGCCCATGCGCTGCACGTGCCCTACTGGTGGCTGCGCTGCCTCTTTGGCGGGGACGACGCCGCCACGGACGCCTGGCCCGTGCGCCTCTGGCACCGGCTTTTGCTGTGGGATCTCCTGGAAGCTCCGCCCCTGACCCGAACGCTGGAGCGGTGGCTCAATCCCGTGCTCGGAAAAAGCGTCGTTTACCACTTCCGCCGGCCCGCGCCATGAGCCGCGTACTGCTCACCCAGGGGCAGTTTCCCGAAGCCCTCCTCCGTCCCACGGTGAAGTACATCGCCCGGTGCCAGCTGAGCAGCGGCGCCATTCCCTGGTTTCCGGAGGGCAAGATCGATCCCTGGGATCATCTCGAAAGCGCCATGGGCCTCGCCATCGGGGGCGCCTTTGAGGAGGCCCGGGCGGCCTTTGCCTGGCTCGCGGCCACGCAACGAGCCGACGGCAGCTGGCCCGCCACCTTCGCGAGCGACGGCACCCCCACCACGCCCCGGGCTGAGAGCAACTTCGTGGCCTACTGCGCCACGGCGCTCTATCACTACTTCCTGTGCACGAAGGATCTGCCTACCGTGGAGCGCTTCTGGCCCATGGTGCAGCGAGCCCTGAACTGGGTCCTGGCGCTGCAAAGCCCGGAGGGAGACATCGCCTGGGCCCGGGATGAGGCGGGGGCGGTCTGCGATGACGCCCTGGTCACGGGCTGCGCCTCCATCTTTAAGAGCCTTGAGTGCGCCGAGGCCCTGGCAACGCTGGTGGGCGACGACCCAGCCCCCTACGGGGTGGCGCAAAAGCGCTTGGGGGTTGCGCTCCGGGAGCGCCCGGAGCGCTTCGACCGCACCTGGGAGAGCAAGGCCCGCTTCTCCATGGACTGGTTCTACCCCGTGCTCACGGGCGTGCTGTCGCCGGAGGCAGGAAAAGCCCGGCTTGCCGCGCGCTGGCATGAATTCGTGGAGCCGGGGCTAGGCTGTCGCTGCGTGGCTGATCAGCCCTGGGTCACCCTCGCGGAAACCTGCGAGCTGACCCTAGCCCTCCTCGCCACAGGGCAGCGCCACCGCGCAGCAGAGCTTTTCGGCGGCCTGCACGACTGGCGCACCGCCGACGGGGCCTACTGGACCGGCTATCAATTTGTGGAAAAGGTGCTTTGGCCCGAGGAGCAGCCCACCTGGACCGCGGGAGCGATTCTGCTGGCCGCCGATGCCCTCACGGAAAGCACGGGCGCCGCGCGCCTGCTTACCGGCGCCTTTCAGGCGCCAGCACTGGAAGAGGACCGCTTCCGGAGCATGCCCAGGGTCTCGAAGAGCCCGAGGACCTCAAAGTCTCCGCTCTCCTGAGCCTGGCACCACAGCTCATAGGGAGGCCGGCCCCCGTCGGCGGGGTTCGGGAAAATATCGTGGATAAGCAAAATGCCGCCGGGAGCGAGCTTGGGCACCCAGCCGGCATAGTCGGCCTGCGCGGCCGCCCGGCTGTGGCCTCCATCGATGAACAGGAGCCCCAGGGGCGTGGCCCAGGCCCGGGCCGCCACGGCGGAGGGGGCCACGATGGGCACCACCGTGTCCTCGAGGGCCGCCGCCCGGAGCGTCTTGCGAAAGGCGCCGAAGGTATCCACCCCCTGCCCGTCCGCGGTGGCCAGCTCCGGATCAAAGTACCCCTCTCCGGGCTGGTGCTCCTCCGATCCCGCGTGATGATCCACGGCGAAGAGCACCCGACCGCTGCGCTGGCAGGCGGCGCCGAGGTAGATCGTCGATTTTCCGCAGTAGCTGCCAATCTCTAGGCAGGGCAAGGCCGGTGGGGCCAGGCTAACGGCGCGATAGAGCTCGGCGCCTTCGGACGCGGGCATAAAGCCCTTCACGGATTCCGGATCAAGGGGTAGGGGATGCATAAAAACCTGCCACAAAGGGCCCTAGCGCGCTAAGCCGAAGAAGACCGCCGCAAAGGTGAAGGGGAAAGCCAGGGCCACGTAGGCAAGCACGGAGACGATTTCGTCCTGGCGGGGGTCCCCCGTGGGGCGCAGGCGCGTACCCAGGAGGAGCCATAGGCTCCCCCCAAGCACCACCGCCAGCACGAGCCCCAGCAGGAGAGCCATCATGGGTGCGAGTCCCTAGCCGAGCTGCAGCATGTTGCGCTGCTTCGCCCCGGTGAGGTCCGTGATCTGGGACCAGGCTGCAGCCACATCCTCCGCCTGGGCGTCGGGGCCGAGGTTGGCGCCGGTGTTTTCCACAATAGCGGCCACGGAGAAGTTGCCCCCGGCAGCCTGAACCACCACGCCGTTCGGGGCGTCGTCGCTGCAGAGGAAGGTCACCGCCGGGGTGATGAGCTCGGGGCCAAGGTTCTTACCCGCTTCCTCGGGAATGAGGTTTTCCGTCATGCGCGTCAGCGCCACGGGAGCGATGGCGTTGGTGTGGATATTGTTCTTCGCCCCTTCAATTTTCAGGGTGTTCATGAAGCCCACGAGGCCCAGCTTGGCAGCGCCATAGTTGGTCTGCCCGAAGTTTCCGAAGAGGCCAGAGGGGGAGGTGGTCATCACGATCCGGCCGAAGTTCTGCTCCTTCATGATGGGCCACACAGCCTTCGTGACCATCATGGCGCCCATGAGGTGCACGTCCACCACGGCCTGGAAGTCTTCAATGGTGACCTTGGTAAAGGTTTTATCCCGCAGGATGCCGGCGTTGTTAATGAGGATATCCACCCGGCCCCAGGCCTTCATGGCGTCATCTACCATGGACTGGGCGCCTGCGGGATCGGACACGCTGCCGCCGTTGGCGATGGCTTCCCCGCCCGCAGCCTTAATTTCCGCAACCACGGCTTCCGCGGCAGCGGAGGACCCGCCGGTGCCGTCCATCGCGCCACCGAGATCGTTCACCACCACCTTGGCGCCCCGGGCGGCCAGATCAAGGGCGTGGCAGCGGCCGAGGCCACCCCCCGCGCCGGTAACGATGGCAACACGACCGTTGAAGGAAATGCTCATAGTGCTTGACTCCTAGCTGGGCAGCGGGGGCTGCCGGGGAAAGTTAGGCCACGTCCGTGTACTGGGCGGGGCGTTCCTCAAAGACCGATTTTACCGCTTCAAGCTGGTTGGGGCTGCCAATGAGCCCGCCCTGGAGGCTGGCTTCGAGGGCCAAGCCGTGGGCCGGCTCGGCGTGCCAGCTCTCTTCCAACAGTTTCTTGCCGGCGCGAATGGCTTCCGGGCTCTTGCCCGCGATTTCCCGCGCCAGGGCGAGGGCCTCAGCCCGGGGGTCGTCGGCCACCCGGGTCACGAGCCCGAGTTCCGCCGCTTCCTTCCCGGACAGCACGCGCCCCGTGAAGGTGAGCTCCTTCAGCACATCGAGGCGGATCAGATCCCGCACCGTTTGCGTGAGGCCCATGTCCGGGACCAGGCCCCATTTGATTTCCATGACCGACAGCTTGGCATCGGGCGCCGCTATGCGGATATCGGCGCCCAGGGCTACCTGGAGCCCACCGCCAAAGGCCACGCCGTGGAGGGCACAGATCACCGGGACTGGGCAGCGCTTCCAGACCATACCCGGGCGCTGGGCGTGATTTTCCGGCAGCTCCGCGCTCGTGGCCGCGCCCACCGTCGCTTCCGCGCCGGGCTTCCGCTCCCGGTCGCCCATGCCCTTAAAGCTGGAGAAATCGAGGCCGGCACAGAAGCCGCGGCCTTCCCCGGACAGCACGACGACGCGAACGCCGGGCAAAGACGCCACCTTTTCCCCCGCTTCCGTGATTGCCGCGAACATCTCCGGGGACAGGGCGTTGTACTTATCCGCCCGATTCAATCGCACGTCGGCGACGCCGTCTTCCACCGTAATCGTGACCAGTTCCGTCATCGTCATCCCTCCCTCTAAAACCCGTGAAGTCTCGGCCTAGCCCTCGCCCTGGTGGGCCGCCAGCTGGCGCTGAAAATCCGCCATATCGAAGTAGTCCCGCCAGCAGGCAATCTTGCCATCCACCACCTCGAAGGCCCCCATGACTGGCAATTCGAGCCAGCCCTTGGCCAGCTTGAAGCGATCGAGGCGCTCGTTTAAGACCACCCCCGGGGCCACCTCTGCCTGGTAGGCAATCTGCCAATCCATTTCCGAGGCGAGGCCCAGATAGCCGCGGATGACGGCCTCGATCCCCGGACGGCCGGAGACCGGAGGCCCAGGCATATTGTGGTACACCGCATCGTCCGTGAAGGCGCCAACAATGGCGTCGATGTCCATGGCGTTGAAGGCCTCCATGAACGCTTTCACTACGGCATTTGCTTCACTCATGACGCTTCTCCCAGGGCCCAGGCCGCCAGCAGCGCCGGGGCGCTGGGCGCCACGGTGATGCGGGCGCGATCGGCGGGCCGCACATAGCCCTCCCCTTCTGCATGATCGAGAAAGGCGAGCAGACGATCAAAATACCCCTCGACGTTAATCATGCCACAGGGCTTGGCGTGGATGCCCAGCTGGGCCCAGGTGAGCACCTCGAAGAGCTCGTCTAAGGTGCCGAAGCCCCCGGGGAGCACGGTTACGGCATCGGCGAGGTCCAGCATGCGCGCTTTGCGTTCATGCATATCGGCCACCACCTCAAGGCGGGACGCCCCGCCGTCGATGGAAAGCCCGCTATGAGCCTGTTCCCGCTCCACTAGATCTTCGGGGATCACCCCCACCACGGCGCCCCCGGCGTCCAGGGCCGCATCCGCTACCCGGCGCATCATGCCCTGCCCGCCCCCGCCATAAACGAGGGTGACGCCGGCCGCGGCAAGGCCTGCCCCAAGGGCGTCGGCGGCCGCCCCGTAAGCGGGGGAGGCGCCGAGGCGAAAGCCGCAGTACACGGCGACGCTACGGATCACCGGGCCACCCCCGCGGCGCGAAGGGCCGCAATGGCCTCAGCGCTAAGCCCCGCTTCGGCCAGCACCGCTTCCGTATCGGCGCCCAGGAGCGGCGCTGGTGCCAGGCGCAGCGGCGATCCATCGCGCACCGGGGGCCGGGGCTGACGCATGGGACCGGCAACCGGGTGCTCGTGGGGCACTAGACTTTCCGAAGCCTGCACCTGGGGATCGTCGGGCACGGCGGCGCGGGGCAGGGCCGGCGCGCAGGGAATGTCGTACTCATCAAGGGCCGCCATGGCCCCTTCCGTAGTGAAGTCCGAGAAATCTACGCCGGCGCCGACGATGGCGCAGAGGTGCCCATCGGCGGTGCGGGAAATCCCGAAGGTATCCGCGAGTTCGGGATGGGCCTCGGCCTCGGGGCTCAGGAAGGTGTGGTTCCAGAAGAGATCGGACCAGTTGAAGTAAAGCGCCGCATCGAGCATGGACAGGGACAGGCGTCGCCCGCCCTTGCCCTGGGCTCGCGCAAAGAGCGCTGCGCTTAAGGCCTGGGCCGCGGTGAGGGCCGTCACCTTGTCACAGACGAGGGTGCGCATGAGGCTCGGCTCCGCGCCCCCCTGGGCCTCCGCGAGGCCCGATACGGCCTGAATCACAGGATCGTAAACGCGGCGCTTGGTGTAGGGGCCCTCGGGGCCGAAGCCGGAAATGGATAGGTAAATCACCTCCGGGCGCACGGCCTTGATGGCCTCATAGTCGAGGCCCAGGCGAGCCGCGGCCCCGGGACGGAAGTTCTCGACAAAAACATCGCATTGGGCCGCCAGCGCCAGCAGCGCGTCCCGGCCCCGGGGATCCTTCAGATCCAGGGCAATGCTCTTTTTGTTGCGATTCACCGTGGCGAACATGGCCGTGAGGCCCCGGTGCTGAGCCCCGAGGGCTCGAGTCATGTCCCCGCCCGCGAGGCTCTCCACCTTCCACACCTCCGCCCCCTGATCGGCCATGAGTCCCGTGGCCAGGGGACCGGAAATGACGGCGGACAGATCAAGGATACGAACGCCCTCGAGAAGAGGCGGCAGGGTGTCGGTCACGGACGGCTCCTTTTAGCGGGAACGAAGGGCCCGCAGCGCGAGCGTTAGGGCTGGATCATCGCCCCCTTCCCCCCTCTGCTCAAGAACCCGCTCCAAGGACTCGCGGAGCGCCTCCCACCCGCCGGGGTCGAGATCGCAGGAGAAAAAATCTGACGCCTCCCCCCCCCGATGGCCCGCCGGCTTACGCAGAGGCGGCGCCGCCAGCGCCCCCGCGAGGGTTTCTCGGCTCGGGTGTGCCGTGGGCAGAGCGGCCAGCATGGCGCTCAGGGCGGGGCGACTGAACACCTCCGGCGCTTCGCAGCGGGCTTGATAGGCGGACCAGCTAGGGGCCGGGACGCCCCCCGCCCCCAGCTCCGCACGAAGGGCGTAGCAAGCGTGGCCACTGGCCAAATACTTCGCTTCGAAGGGGCTCAGGGGGGGCGCACTATCCGTGGGCACCGGGGAAAGAAGGCTTGGGATCTCAAGGCTCGCGAGAACGACCTGCCACTCTTCAAGATAAAGACGCCAATTGCTCCGGACCTCGAGGTCTCCGCCAAGGCCCAACAGCCAGGGAAAGGCGGGATGGGCGGGCCAGCGGCGCTTGTAATGGCGCGCCTTGGGCCAGGGATTGGGATAGGGCAGATAGTGGGCTTTGAGACGCCAGCCCGCCGCCACGGCGCAGCGCCAAAAGTCCCCGAGCTCCGCCCGAACGAGGCGTGCATTCCCGGGAAGGGCTGCCCGGTGCCGGCCCAGCCGATCGGCGGATTTATCCACGCCCACCACCCAGGCCTCGGGGTGGCGCTCCGCAAGGTTCCGGGTGCTTTCCCCAGTGCCGCAGCCCGAGTCAAAAATCAGCGCCCCGGGGCTCGGGCCCAGGTCGCGCTGCAAAGCCTCGAAGGCCCCCTGGGTGTGGGTCGCCACGGGCGCCGTAGGCAGGCGAAGCAGATGCCGCTGCAGGCGATCGAGGAGCCCGCCGTGGGGCGCCTCCTGAGCGGTTTCGATGGGTTTAGCCGCGGTAAACAAAAGCCGATCCCCTCGTTTCGGGGCGTCGAGCCTAGCATGGCGAAAAAAGGCGACGGAGGAAAAAGGCAGCGCAAAAAAAAGCGGGGCGCCGCCAAGCGAGCGCCCCGCAGAGGGGAGGAGGGAAAAACTTACTTGGCAGCGATGGTGTCCGTCGCCACACCGTTGGCTAGGGCAAAGCGACCTTCAGAAGTCCGAACGTTGCTCAGCTTGCGGCCGTTGGGGGCGGTTTCGCAGTACACGCGCACGTCGGAACGGGCATCGCCTTGCCATGCTGTACCGTTGATGAAATAGGCGTTGCCTTCATCGGACTTGGAGATGAAGTAGTCGCGCTTCGCCACGAGACCGGGAAGAGCTTCTGCGGCGGCATCAAAGCACGCTGCGTAGCCCCGGGATTCCGCCGGAGAGCTCAGGCGAGCTTCCGCGGAGAGGGCGCTGGTAAGAAGAGCTGCCGAAATAAGGGTCGTTACCGCTTTCATGATGGGACTCCGATAAGGTTCAGGGGTGTGGGGGAGGTGGGGCCCTGAACTCGTTACCTAAGGTAACAACTTGGAGCTTGTATGGGAACCTAAGTAACGTAGAATGGGGTTCTCATTTTTATGCAGTCTTACCTGCACAATGTTCATAAATGTAACACAGAAAAGCCCTTAAGCGATCCGATGCCCCAATATCGTGCGGAGAATCCCATGCCTGGCCTCGCTAACCTTGATTGGAACCTACTACGCAGCTTCGAGGCCGTCGCCCGGGAAGGGAGCCTCGGTCGCGCCGCCAAGCACCTGGGCCTCGCCCACCCTACGGTCGCCCGGCACATCCAGCAGCTGGAGGAGCAGCTCGGCCAGACCCTCTTCGACCGGACCAGCACGGGCCTGGCCCTGAACGATCTCGGACGTCGCCTCGCCTCCGTCAGCCAGGCCATGGGTGAGGAAGCGGCGCAGTTTCTTGCCGTGGCGGAAACGGCACGGAATACCCCGGACGGGGTGGTCCGCATCACCGTCGCCGAGCTCCTGGCGGACCTCGCCCCCACCCTGCTTTCCGGGCTTCAGGACTTTACGGGGAAACGGCAGCGGGTCTTTGAGCTCATCGTCAGCGCCGAAGCCTTGAATCTGCTGGAGGGCGATGCGGATATCGCCCTGCGTCATCTTCGCCCAGTGCAGCAGGAGCTCCTATGCCGGCGGGTCGGCGGCCTGCCCCTCGCCCCCTATGCCAGCGCCGCCTACCTTGACCGTATGGGGACCCCCACCCGGGAAAGCTACGATGAGCACTGGTACATCGACGGGGTCTCGGAGCAGCGCTTCACCGCAGCGCTGAAAGCCCTAGGGGGGCTTATTCCCCCGAGCCGCATTGCCTTTCGCTCCGATGCCCTGGGGGCGCGAGCCTCTGCCGCGGCAGCGGGCTGGGGTATCGTCGCCCTGCCCCGGCACCTTGGGGACGAAGATCGCCGTCTTCAGCGCCTCGCCCTCGGCACCGATGAAGAGCAGCAAAGCCTACCTATTTGGGTGGTGGCGAGGCCCAGCGCCCGACAGCGAGTCCTCTTGCGAACGGTAAGCGACACCCTGGCCGCGGGCCTCGAGGCGCGCTTCGGGGGGAACCGGGAGCATTTTGAGCCCGCTTAGGCCCTCTGAGGGGTCCAGAGGACGATTGCGCCTCGCGGCCGGGCTGGGGACACTGAGCGCATAGCTACCGGAGCGCACCATGACCCAACCTCCCTTCCCGTCCCAGGACCCCACCTGCCCCTGGCCCACGGAGGCCTGGCCCCGAGGGGCCCTGCCGCAGGACCTTAACCAGGGCGCCTACGAGCGCGCCTTTAACGCCCTCACTCAACCGGGGCCCGAGGACGGCCACTGCTACGCGGTGCTCGTCGTTCATCGGGGCCGCATCGTAGCCGAGCACTATGGGGACGGCGCCACGGCGGACAGCACCCTGGCCTCCTGGTCCATGGCCAAAAGCCAGCTCCACGCCGTGGCGGGCCTGATGGCCCAGGAGGGGCTCATCAACCTCGATGCCCCCACGGGCCTTCCGGCGTGGGCTGGGGACCCGCGGGCCGCCATCACCCTGCGCCAGCTCTTCGCCATGCGCAGCGGCCTGGAGTTTCGGGAAGATTACGAAGACGGAACGGTCTCCGACGTCATCGAAATGCTCTGGGGGGCGGGGAAAGATGACGTTGCCGCCTACGCAGCGGCTAAGCCCCTGCTCCACGCCCCGGGCAGCACCTTCAGCTACTCCAGCGGCACCACGAACCTCATCGCCCGGATTCTGGCGGACCGCCTCGGTGGAGAGGCCGCCTTACTTGCCCGACTCCAGCAGGACCTTTTCGCCCCCCTGGGCATCACCGGCGCCGTGCCGAAGGTAGACGGCACGGGGCTTTGGAAGGCCTCGAGCTTCTGCTTCTGCACGGCGGAGGACTTCGCGCGCTTCGGCTTGCTCTACCTGCGGGGCGGGTGCTGGGAAGGTCGTTCCCTGCTCGAGGAAAGCTGGGTCGATGGCGCCCGCACCCCCACCACGCTCACCGCGGAGGAAGGCTACGGGCTGCACTGGTGGATTGACCCGGCCGACCCTCGACGCTTTTACGCCAGCGGCTACGAGGGGCAGCGAATCCTGTGCGATCCGGCCCGGGACGTGCTTGCTCTGCGCTTGGGGAAAAGCCCGAATGGTGAGGTGCCTCGAATCATGGCGCCCCTCCACGCCCTCGTTTCCGCCTTTCCCGAGCTCGAGAGCTAGGCCCGACCGTTAGATAAAGCGGAGCCGATGCCCGGTGAGCCGAGCGTAGGCATCAAGGTAGCGATCGAGGGTCTGCTCCAGCACGGCGTCGGGGAGCATGGGCCCCGGCGGCTGCCGATCCCAAGCGCCTTCGGCGACGAGACCCTCAAGGTAATCACGAATAAACTGCTTATCAAAGCTTGCCTGGGGCTGCCCAGGGGTCCAGCCATGGGCAGGCCAGAAGCGCGAGGAATCGGGGGTGAGCACCTCGTCAATGAGCACCAAATCACCCTTTTCGTCGAGGCCAAACTCGAACTTCGTATCGGCCAAAATCAGCCCCCGGGACGCCGCGTAACGACTGGCTTCCTCGTAGAGCATGAGCGTGGCCTGAGCGAGGCCCTCTGCGAGCTCGGGACCGACGGTATGCTCCAGGGTCGCAAAATCGATGTTTTCGTCATGGCCGGCGTCCACCTTGTGAGCCGGGGTAAAGATCGCATGAGGGAGGCGATCGCCATTACGCAACCCCTCCGGTAAGCGATGACCACAGACTGCGCCATCGCGCTGATACTCCGTCCAGCCCGAACCAGCCAGGTAACCCCGAGCCACGCACTCCACCGGGACCACGGGCAGGCGCTTACACACCATGATGCGGCCTTCCAGCTGGGCCCGCTCCGCCACGGAAAGGCCGGGTATGCGCGCTGGATCAGTGGTAAGCAAATGGTGAGGAAGACGGGGGGCAAAGAAATCGAACCAAAAGCGCGCCAGCTGGGTAAGCACGATCCCCTTACCCGCAATACCGTTCCCCATAATGACGTCGAAGGCCGAAAGGCGATCAGTGGCCACCAGAAGCAACGCTTCCTCGCCATTGAAAAGAGTGACGTCATAAAGGTCCCGAACCTTGCCCCGCCCCCGAAGGGGCAGGGACAGGGAGGATTCGAGAAGTGGCGCCTCGGGGCGCGGAAAATCGTGGCTTTCGATCACTTGGCGCTAATGCCTCCATCCACCATGTAAACCCCACCAGTCATGAAGCGGGCCTCGTCACTCGCGAGGAAACACATCATGTTGGCGATATCCGCCGGCTGGGCGTATTCCCCTAGAGGGATCCCCGCGGCGATGGTGGCGTGGGCCGCCTGCCCATCCCCGGGCATCATTCCATCCTCAAGGGAGCGCATCATGCGCGTCTCCACGGGGGACGGATTCACCGTATTCACCCGGATGCGATCCGCGGCGCCCTCAAGGGCTGCGCAGCGCATCATGCCAATCACCGCGTGCTTGCTGGTGACGTAGGGCGATAGGCCCGCGGTGCCGCCGATGCCCGCAACCGAGGAGGTGATAATTACCGAGCCCCCGCCGCGCTTCGCCATGGCGGGAAACACCGCCTGGAGGCCGAGCCACACGCCACGCACGTTCACCGCCATCACCCGGTCGAAAACCTCCACGCTTTGCGTGCTGAGGGGCGCTACCGTCCCTTCGATTCCGGCGTTGGCGAGAAAAACATCCACGCCCCCAAAGCGCTCCGTCGCCAGAGCTACCATGGCCGCATTGGCTTCGGGGGTTGTGATATCCCCGGCATACACCGCCACGCCACCGCCTAAACGCGCAGCGACGGCGGCCAGCGCCTCGCTGTCGAGGTCCACGAGCACCACCTTGGCGCCCTCCGCCAGATACCGCTTGGCAGCGGCCTCCCCGATCCCGCCGGAGCCCCCGGTAATGATGGCCACCTTGTCGTTAAGCTTTCCCATACCCCCTCCTTCGGCTGTCTTCCTTAAAACTTAAGGGCCGCGAGGCTCGCGGCAAAGTCGTTCAGCAAGTCCTCTTGATCTTCAATGCCCACGCTCACCCGAAGCAGGCCTTCGCTAATGCCCATGGCCGCGCGGCGCTCGGCGCCCATCTCGAAATAAATGGTGTGGGCCACGGGAATGATGAGGGTGCGATTATCCCCAAGGTTCGTGGAATTCACGGCGAGGGTCAGGCGATTGCAGAAGGCAAAGAGATCCTCCCGGGGGTCCAGCTCAAAGCTGAGCAGCGCCCCGGAATGACGGAAGAGCTTTGCTGCCCGGTCATGCTGGGGATGATCGGCAAGGCTCGGGTGATAAACCCGCCGCACCGCAGGGTGGGCCTGAAGCTGGGCCGCCAGGGCCGCGGCATTGGCGCAGGCCCGATCCAGGCGCAGGGCCAGCGTTTCCGCCCCCAGGGCCAACGTGTGCGCAGCCTCCGGCGCAAGGCTCGCGCCAAAATCCCGGAGACCCTTCTTCCGCAGCTGGGTCAGAGCTTGCCGCGCCGGCGGCGCGCTGCGGTAAGCGTCGAAGATGTGGGGGTAGCGATCCCAGGGGAAGAGCCCCGTGTCCGTTACGGACCCCCCAAGAGCCGCGCCGTGACCACCGATGTATTTGGTTAAGGCGTTCACCACGAGGTGCGCCCCCACGGCCTTCGGTTGGAAAAGCCACGGCGAGGTCATGGTGTTATCCACCACAAAAACAATGCCGCGCTCGGCGCAGAGGGCGCCGATGGCCTCGAGGTCGGCGATTTGGGTGCGCGGGTTCGCAATGGTTTCCACAAATACCATGCGCGTTTCTGGACGCAGCGCCGCTTCCACGGCGCCCACGGCGGTGGCATCCACGAAGCTGACGTCGATCCCCTGCCCCGCAAAGCTCTGGAACAAGCTGTTGGTATTGCCGAAGAGGAAAGAGGAAGACAGGAAGTGGTCACCCTGGCGGAGCAGGGAAAAGAGGATGGAGCCGATGGCGGCCATGCCCGTGGCAAAGGCCACGGTCCCCACGCCCCCTTCCATGGCGGTCACTTTGGCTTCCAGCGCTTCCACCGTGGGATTCCCACTGCGGCTGTAGGAGAAGCCCTTCTCCGTGCCCTGGAATACCGCGGCGAGCATTTCCGCCGTGTCAAAACCGTAGGCCACGGAGCCGTGCACAGGCTTATGAAGCGCCCCGTGCTCAATCGGTCCCCCCAGGCGGTCGCTGTGCAAAATCTCCGTGGTAAAGCCCCGGCCGTGCCCCTCTGCCATCTCGTGCCTCTTCCTCAAATGCTGAGGCATTACTCTACGCTGCGGGGGCCTCCATCGGTAGGCGGCTCGTAGCCTGTCATCTCAAGGTAGCCGCAGCTCTCCCCGTCGCCTTCGAGGCACACCATGCCCTCCCAATAGGGCACGGTGAGGGGGTTGTGCTGATCGGCCCGCACTGCACTCACCACGTCATCAAGCCCCAGGGTAGGAAGGGTCAGACGCCAGCGCACGGGCCAGCGTCCGCCTCGTGGCCCCTCCCAGGTCGCCCCAGGCATCGGCTCAAAGCGATAGGTCCCCAGGGAAAGGCGCGTGCTGCGCCCGTCCGGGGCCACCAGCGTGCCTTCCTGAACGCCGGAGACGGATCCATCGGCCCGGCGCAGGCGGAACAGCATGAGGTCATGGCCCGAGGCCAGGTGGAGGGCCAGCCAGTCCCATCCCACCTGCTCCGGCGCCAGGGCCCCGGAGCTCCATTCCCGGTCGAACCAGGCGAGGCCCGTGGCCTTGCGGGGCACCCCTCCATTAAGGGGCGTCAGCGTGAGCGACGCGGCCATGCGTGAGTAGGAGTAGTAATAAGAAGCGCTGCCCGTCTCCCGACTTTTGAGGGACAGGCCCGAGTCCCCCTGGAGCACGGGGCCCCGGGGGCCGCCGAGGGCGAGGCTGAGCCGCTGGCGCTGGCCGTCGATCTCTACCGTCGCCGAGAGCGTGGCCGGAAAAGGCGCCGGGCCCGCCCCGGGGGCGGCTTCCAGGGTCCAGTCCTCGAGCCAGGCCCGAAAGGGCGCCGGGGTCACCCCCGCGAGCCCCAGGGCGTCGCGAGCGAAACGCTCCTCGGCGTGGTGGCCTTCGGGGGTGGTGATCGCCAGGTGCGCCATCCACAGGGCGTTCCCAGCCAGAGGGGACGCGCGGACCGGCGCCTGCGCCGGGGCCAGGAGCCCCTGGCGAAAGAGGGTGAACTGCACGCCAAAGGGCTGGCCCTGCCCATCCTTCAGGTGAGCCGTGAGGTACCACCACTGGGTACGAAAGGTCGGCTTGACCCCGTGATCATCGGGAAAGGCAAACGCCCGGGGGGCCAGGGCGCGCTCAAAGCCGTCCCCCGAGGCGCCCAGCACGGCTCCCGCCTCGAGCGATCCCTGGGCGCCGCTGATCCCAAGGCTTAGAAGTATAAGGACGGCGCTTAGGCGCTCAAAAGCGCTGCGCCTAACCCTGCGCACGGAGCACCTCCAGAGCCTCGCTGGTGGGGGCCCGCCAGGCCTGAAGCGCAGGGCCCAGGGCCGCCAAAAGCCCCGCCCCCAAGGCCAAAAACAGGGCCTCAAGGAAAGCCGGGGGCGGCCAGTGCAGCGTCAGGGTCCAATGAAAGGCCCGGAGATTCACGGCGTCACAGAGGATCCAGGCCGCCAGCGCGCCCAGGGGCAGGGCCAGCACCCCGGCGACCCCGGCGAGGAGCCCAGCTTCAAGAAGCAGCTGGCGCGCGGCAAAGGGCCCCGGCGCACCGAGGATGCGCAGTGCGCTGAGCTGCTGACGGCGGTCCAGGGCGAGGGCGGCAAAGGCGCTCAGGAGCCCTACCCCCGCCACCACCCCAGCAATGGTCTGCAGCACCGCGGTGACGCGAAAGGTGCGATCAAAGATCACCAAGGCCCGGGCCTTCACCGGGCCCTGCGCCAGAAGCTCCGCCGACCGGGGAAGCGCCGCCTGAAGCCGAGGCAGCAGCGCCTCCGGGGCGCCGTAAACGGCCAGCCCCCAGGGGCGGCCCGTGGGCTCGGGCCCCTGCCACAGGGCTCGGGGCATCTCGAGCTCGAGACGTCCCCCGCCGTAGGAACGGTAGTAGGGCGCTAGCGCCTCAGCGCCGGGCAGGCGCCCAGACCAGCTCAGCGCGCCGCCCTCCGTGCGCCCCAGCTGCCGGGCTAAGGGTTCACTCAGGCGCAGCGCCGGGGCCTCACGCCCCACGGCTTCAAGCAAGATCACGCGCACGGGCTGCCCCTCGAGCCAGTCGTCTACGCTTTGCCGCCATACCCACCCGGAAGCGACACCATCCCGCCGAGCGGCTTCGAGGGCTTCCTCCAAACGCCCCCGGGCTTCTCCCAGGGCCGGGCCCCGGGCCAGCACGGGCGCATCGAGCCGATCCTCCAACCAGTCCGCTACGGTCAGGCGAAAGCTCGTGACCATGATCGTCATACCCACGGCGGTGGCGAGGGCCACCACGAGGGCCGCCAAGGCCAGCTGAGCCCGCCCAAGGCCCCGGCTGGCCTCCCGAAGGGGCAGGCGCAGGCGCAGAGGCAAGGGGGCCGCCAAACGATTGAGGCCGCGAAGCAGCCAGGCCGACACCGGTCCCACCCCCTGGGCCCCGGCGAGGAGGATCGCGGCCAGGGCAAGCAAGGCCCCCAGATATCCCGAAGGCATCTTCAAGAGCGCAAGGGCCAGCAGAGAAAGGCCGAGCGCGAAGGCAAGCCCTGTCCTACCCCCGGTCTGCGCCGGCGGGCGCCCGGCCCGGGGTAAAAGGGGCGCCCGCCCCGCTTCCCGAGCCAGGGGCCAGGCCACGGCAAGACCACCGCCCAGGGCGAGCACGAGGCCCTTGCCGTAGGGCACCCAATCCAGCGGCAAGGCCCCAATGGCCACCTGATCATAGAGCCCCTCTAGGGTGGCGGAGACGAGGCCCAGGAGCCCCCCGGCCAAGAGCCGGCCCAGGAGAAGGCCTAGGAGCGCGCCCAGCCCGGCGAAGATCATGGCCTCCTGGAGCACATGACGCTGGAGCGCCGCCGGCGCCACCCCCAGGGCCCGAAAGCGTCCAAAGCTCTCGAGGCGGCGGCGAACGCTGTAGGCAAGGGCCCCATAAAGCAGATAAAGCCCCACCACCAGGGCTAGGAGCCCCATGGCCGCGAGGTTCAGCTGAAAGGCGCTCGCAAGCCCCCCAAGCGCCAGTTCGGTCTCCCGCTGGCTGCGCAGCGCAAGCCCCGGATAGGCCGCCCGCAGGGCCGGGGCGAGGCGCACCTCTGGGGTCGCCTCGGGAAGAAGCAGGCCCGGAAAAAGGCGCTCGAGACCACGACGCAGGACACTCCGGGGCGGCGCCTCCGGCAGCACCAGCTCCACCCGGGAAAGGCGATCGGTAGCGCCAAGCCATTCCTGCGCCGTGGCTAAGTCCACCACGGCCAAAGCCAGCGCGTCGGCCTCCGCGCCCGGCAAGCGCCCCAGCACCGTCAGGGCCGCCGCCCCGGGCAGGGACAAGCGATCCCCCGGGGCCAGCTCAGGACCCACGGAGGGCGACAGCAGGGCTGCCCCAGGCGTGGTTAAAAACTGCGCCCAGGACAGGGTTTGCGTTGACCCAACCCCTTCCTGACGCAGGCTAGAAAAGGGATCGATGCCCAAGAGGCGCAGGGGAGACCCGTCGGGAAGGGTCAGGCGCCCCTCGAGGAGGGGGGCAAAGCCGGTAACGGGGACGTCGCCCTCGAGAAGCGTTCCCGCGCGCCAGGCGCGGCGGAGCGCCCCATAGGCGTCTAGGGAGAGGCTTCCCCCGGGCCCTTCGATGCGATGGGTGCTGGCGCCCTGAAGCTGGGCAGACGCGCTGGCCATGGCAGTGCGGGAGGCCGCATTCACCAGATCCACGGCCACCACCACGGCAACCCCCAGGGCGAGACTCAATATCAGCAGCGCACCTTGCCCCGGCTCCCGCAGCAGCGCGCGCCAGCGAGCGCGCCAGAGCAGACTCATGGTCCCCCCAGGGCCAGGGTGCGGTCGGCCTGGGCCGCAAGGGCTGCATCATGGGTCACCAGCACCAGGGACGCGCCGGCCACCCGGGTTTGGGTGAAGAGCACCTCCGCCACCGTTTCCGCGGTCTGCGCATCCAAATTGCCCGTAGGCTCATCGGCGAGCACCGCCGCCGGGCCATGCACCAGGGCCCGGGCCACGGCCACCCGCTGCTGCTCGCCGCCGGAGAGGGTTTCGGGGAAGGCGTGGCGCCGATCGGCAAGGCCCACGGCTTCGAGCATGGCCTCCGCCCGTTCCCGGGGCGCCCCCAGCCCCGCGAGCTCTGCCATGAAGGCAACGTTCTCGAGCGCCGTAAGCGTGGGGACGAGATGGAAAAACTGAAAGACAAAACCCAGGTGCTGGCGTCGAAAGGCGGCCCGGGCCCCCTCCTCCGCGGCGCTGAGAATCGCCGGCGCGGCACCTTCGGGCTGCCAGGTGACCGTGCCCTCCTGGGGCGTCAGCAGACCACCGAGGCAGTGAAGCAAGGAGCTCTTGCCGCTACCACTGCGTCCGGTCAAGGCGAGGGACGCCCCGGGGGCCAAGGTCAGGGAAAGTCCCGATAGAAGGGTCAAGGCCGCGGCCCCCGTGCCCACGGTCAGGGTGAGATCGGAAACTTGAAGGCGCGGCGCTGTCACGGGGTGGGAAGCGGCGGCGGCGCCTGAAGCCCCTCCCGGGCCAGGGTGTCATCGGGGGTGACCAGATGACGGTGGGCGCCCCGGGCTACGGCGGCCAAGGCGCTGGCTTGATCCTCGAAAGTCGCGAGGGCTCGCACCGTGCTGTGGGTCGGGTAGATCATTTGAATTTCCCCGGCTTCCCAGGCCGCCAGCGCCGCCTTGGGGGATACCCAGCGCGACCCCACAAGCTCCCCGTCGTCGTGCGTACCTTCCTGGGGCGGGGCGGCGGTCACAAAAAAGCGCGTGTCGTAGCGTCGCGGCGGCCCCTCGGGGGTGAACCAGTGGCTGAAGTAATGCACCTGGTCGAGGGCCAGGCGAAGCTTGAAGCGCTTGCACAGCTCAAGGAAGGGGAGGCGCCCTGCGTTGACCGCCTCTCGAAGCTCGGCAAGGGCCGAGGCCCAGCGAGGATCCTCCGTGCGCAGCACCGTGCCGTCGGGGCCGTAGGCCAGCAGCACCCCAGCCTCCTCAAAGCATTCCCGCACCGCGGCCACCCAGAAGGCAAGGCCTCCGGATTCAAGACCCAGGCGCCGGCTGGCTTCCGCGTCCGTCAGGCCACTGGCGTGGGCTTCCAGGTCTTCCGCCCGATCGTGGAAGTCCACCTTGCCGCCGGGAAACACGTGGAGGCCGCCGAAATCCACCGTGGCGGTGCGCTCCATCATGAACACTTCTAGCCCCGTGGGCCCGTCGCGCAGAAGCATGACCGTTGCCGCAAAGCGCTTCTCCGCCTCCGCGGCGGGCACGAACCCCTTCTGCCCAGGAAAATAACTCTTCACCGCACCTCCTTGGGACCCTGAGGGCCTTGGGACGTTTTGACTCGAGGCGTACGATAGCGGTTTTCCCACCCAAAGGGGCTTCCCATGTCCGCCGGCGACTCGCTGATCCCGCGCCTCTGCACCTTCCTTGATGCGTCCCCCACTCCCTTCCACGCCGTGGCCAGCGTGAAGGCGCGGCTGACGGCTGCGGGTTACGCCGAGCTTCGCGAGGATGACGCCTGGCGCCTCGAGCCCAAGGGTCGCTATTTCGTGACCCGCAACGACAGCGCGCTCATTGCCTTTCGGTCGCCGGGTCGCTTCCCCGAGGGCCCGACCCTCATCGGCGCCCATACGGACAGCCCAGCGCTGAAGCTGAAGCCGAAGCCCGAGCTTGATGGGCAGGGGCTTGTGCGCCTCGCTGTAGAGCCCTACGGCGGCGTGCTCCAGAACCCCTGGTTTGACCGGGACCTGGCCCTCGCGGGGCGGGTGCACTTTCGGAACTCCGACGGCGCGGTGCAGGGCGCCCTGGTCCAGCTACCGGAGAAGCTCGCCATCATCCCCTCCCTGGCCATTCATCTGGATCGGGAAGCCAACCAAAAGCGCAGCATCAACGCGCAGACCGATTTGCCCGCGCTCTTCGCCTTTGAGAATGACGAGGCTACCCTCCATGCGCTCCTGAAAACGGCGCTGGAAGCGGCAGGGCACGCCGTAGAGGCCATCCTCGATCACGAGCTGCTCTTCTACGACACCCAGGGCGCGGCAACGGTGGGCCTCGAGGGCGCCTTTCTCGCCAGCGCCCGGCTGGACAACCTGCTGAGCTGCTTCTGCGCGACGGAAGCCCTCTTGAACAGCGGCGACGCCCCCGCCCTCATCGTGTTGAACGATCACGAAGAGGTCGGCAGCGCCTCCAGCTCCGGAGCCGCCGGACCCTTCCTGGATCAGGTGCTCCGGCGCATCACCCCGGGGGAGGAAGACAGTGCGCGGCTACGGGCGCGGGCCTGGCTCATCT
>Ga0255774_10000531_pt1 | contig 34382 bp, 38 predicted proteins | sample 101ome_17_FD_179972 | JGI IMG/M metagenome (GOLD analysis project Ga0255774, IMG submission 179972) | Coastal salt marsh microbial communities from the Groves Creek Marsh, Skidaway Island, Georgia - 101407AT metaG (version 2) | ecosystem: Environmental > Aquatic > Marine > Intertidal zone >... | reverse complement strand
GCGGAAAGATTGACTGCACCCATTGGATCATCTGACGCGCGGTTGATCTTATTACCGGACGAAATCTTTTCCTGAATACCCTGCATGTCAGCGCGTAAATTTTGAAATGCCCTGACCTGCTGTTCATTAAAGAGTTTGCTACTAACACGCATTTGAAAGGCCTCTAAACAACATCAATTAGTGACTGGAAAAGTTCGCGAGCAGTTGACAAAATTCGTGCAGATGCCTGATAAGCCTGCTGGAATTCAAGCAATGCAGCTGCTTCCTCATCAAGGTTCACACCTGAAAACTCAGCTTCTGCCTCCTCGGCCGCATTTCTGCTAGCTTCTGCAGACTCGCGCGCAATCTTTCCAGAATTAACCGTCTCACCAAGTTGAGCAACAATCGTGCCAAATACCTTTTGGAAGCCACCAGAGTTAGCCCCGTTAATATCGGTGTTTTGTAGCTGTATAATTTTATCAAGGTTTCTTGCGTCACCGCCGCCATCACTATTTTCTTTGACAAAAAACTCATCGTGAATTTGTGCATTTCCGAGAACCTTGAATTCTTTGTCTCCAAACTGTGTAGTTTTATTTTCAAGCGTTCTAGTCGCAATCGAATGTCCCGTGGCTGCATCCAAAATTTCAACCCGAGTCCCAGACTCATTCAAAACTTTGAGCTTTAGCTCATCGATACCCACAAACGGAACGGGACCATCATAAACTGCTCCCAGCGACTTGGAACCGCTACCAGTAAAAACGATTAACAAATCCTCATTGGGCAGGCCATTCAATTCAACAATTGAGCCGGCAAGGCTTGTCGCATCAGCGTCGACCCTAAATGCCTTACCGTCATTCGCTTTTATCGTAATTGCATCGCTTGAGAAACTGATATCATGGTCAGTCACTTTAAAGCCCAGCTGATCGGATGGCTTAGCAAAAGACAAGCTATTTGCTTCTGCGTCATATTCTATTATCAAGCGACCTTGGCCATCTACTTGTGTGCTTGACTCCCAGCGAACACTCAGACCATCCGTCAGAGGGTCGAGGGTCACATTACCATCACCATCCAAGGACAGAGAAACTGCATTACCGTCAAACATGACATCAAGAGCCGTCATACCCTCTTCCAAAGCAAGCAGTGAGCTGGTGTGGCGTGTTAGCCTACTCTCAAAGCCAAAGGCAACGGCACTCGCTGAGTTTCCAGCCACGAGCGAGTCAGGCGTAACCAAGATAGCACTGGCGGACAGGGATCCACCTCCAAAAATTTGTAGCTTGTTATCACTATCAAAGTAAGCACTCAAACGCCCAGCTTCACCGCCTGTTACAACGATTTCATTATTCTTCATGGTCAGCGTATACTGCTCGCCCTCGTATGTGATAGATAGCGTAGTGTCTTCTGCTGGTATGGCTCTTGCAGTCGAGGTTGAAACCAAGTCGACTACCCCAGGTGAACCCAAGTCTGATTCATCGTTAAATGAAAAGTTATCAACCGTGAATGATCTGCCAACTGTGGATCCAGTGAATATAATCTGGTTAACACCCTCCACTAACTCTGCACTTGCATCAACGCCAACATTAGCTGCGTTTACTGCGTTTATTATTGCGGTAACAACACCATCAGCATCGGTTGCATCAGTCTGAGCTCCATCGATATTTTCTAGATCGATGGAAACAGAAATACCATTAATTGTTAATGATACACCGTCTTCATTTGGACTTACTCCCTCCAAGCTTGAAAAACTATATTTTGTTACTTGCTTCGATGCAGCAGCAGCATTAGCCGACATTGAGGAGAGCGGGGCTTGTTCTCTTAGCGACCTAACTAATGCTCGATTGATTTCAACCCTGGACAGAGAAGTTAATGAGCTGGAGTTTAAACTTGTTGAAAATTTGACCGCTGCATTCTCTGTGGGCACAGAAAGCGAGTAAATCGCCGAGGATGCGACCGCGTCATTGCCATCGATTGATGATAAATTACTATCAATGTCATTGTTGACCTCAAAAACTACAGTTTTAGTATCGCCAACAAGATTACTGGTGACTTCGGCAAGACCTCCCATATTTTTGTTTAAGCTCGCTAATTTTGTCTCAACCGGAGAGGATAAATTGAAGGACTCACTAGCCGAAAATATCAACTGGCCAGAAAAGCGAGCATTGCTAACCCTCTGCTCATCAATAAAGCTACCCATTGACACAGATGTTTCAGAGGATATCTCTTCTACAGTTATAGTAAGGTCGTTTTCACCATCTTCACCACCGATGTCAGATCCATTGATTAGCATGGTATCGCCAACTTGATAGCCATTACCCAACTGATTTAATTCGACATTAACAACACCATTAAGGATTGTGACATCAAAAGTTGCATTTTCACCTCCACCAACAACATTGGAAGCAGAAAGGGTCGTCTGCGCGAGATCGAGATCACCAAACGAACCCGCCACACTGACCCTTCCCAGAGGGGTAATGGCTGGCATTTTGTTTTCATCTACAATCTGAGCTGAGAATGTTGGGCTAGTCTCACTAAGATTGCTGAGTACAATATCTTCACCAAACTCACTCTCGAGGAAAATACGTGTTTTATCAGGTGATAATTGAGCCGAAACCTTGGTTGACGCAGTCGCCTGATTAATCTCAGAGGCCAAATTAGATAGGTCTGAAGAGGTTATATCTGCAGCGATTTTGATTGGCATCCGGTTCTCTGACTCAATATCAAAGCTAATTGATCCAGCCGTAAAATCAAATAGTTCCGTGACCAGTCGAGCATTGACTTGAAGCCCTAACTCATTGAATTTCTCACTAGCGCTTTCCGCAACCATTTTTGCTGATGACCCAGCCGCCACGCTTATCGAGGCTGACTCTCCGTTTGTCATGTCAACGGTTAAATTATGATCGATCGTATTATTTGCGGGAACCGCAGTGGTCCCGCCAGCAGATCGCGCAAATGACCCATTACTCCCGGTTACAACGCTATAGAGACCACCAACGCGACTAATGTCTAATTCCATACCTCGGTATGCGTTAATCTCACTGTTGAGATACTTACCTTGATAGACCGCTTCAGGCCCAAATCCGTTTTCAGCACTTATGAGGTTTGTAATTTCTGTTTGAGTTAACGAGGTTCCAGCAATGTGGCGTCCCTCTCTCGTAAAAATCTGAAAGTCCGATGCATTAACAGCATCTTTAACTATCGCTTGGACAGCCCCTACACCGGCAGAAAGTGCAGGAACGCCCTCTCCACTTGAAACAAAATTACCGCTAGCAGAAGCAAAAGTAAGAGTACCACCATCGCCCGCTGCTCGTATTCCAAGATCAGCAAGCGATAGTCCAGCAGCGTTTCTGAACACTCCTCCGTTAAACAAATTTGCCAGGTCTTTTACATCGCTCCAGCTTTCGCTAGCGGGGGCTTCAGGAAAAGCTGTTGCATAGCGGATATCAAAAATATGTGGGCCATCATTATTTGAGCCAACCCGCTGAAAGCTAAGCTCTTGGAGATTTTGTACCACAAGGTTCTGAAGGCTAAACTTTGCGGTGGATTGACTGGCAAAAGAAGCAATTTTTGCGCTGGGCGTTCCTGCTGGCACAACACTGACCAAACCAGACGACACAAAATTTGTTGACTCGAGAGGGGCAAGCGAATTTTTGAGCACATTTGATACGGTCAGTTTGTCAGTAACGCTTGCTTTTCCTATCGAGCTAACCTCAACAGATGCCTCACTTGTATTGTTCATCGCCGCTTCGACTTTAAGTAATCCCGATGCTGCAATTTGCTGTGGTTTAGTAATTAGCAACTGGATATTTGAAGCAGCAGATGCCGCGCGCTTGATCTCAAAATAGTCTCCATTCTTGGGATCACCACTAATATAGATGGCAAACCCTTCGCCTCTGAGCGTTTCCTTTCCTTTTATTGGTTTCGCAAGCTCACCGCCATCTAATGACCACAAACCAGTTTGTTTATCAAAAACAGCTGTTAACCGCTCACTCGGCAAACTAAGAGGGTCAGTAACTTCAATTTGAAGGCGGACTTCTGGACTGACAGATGGACTAAGCTCAGCACTCAAACCAAAAGTTGAGAACATATCAAGTCCAGCGTTACCATCTAGATCAACGCCACGGCGATGCTGCGCATTCATTTGAGATGAAACAAGGAAGGCTAAGTTATCTATTTCATTTTCAAGCTCTTCGATAAGAGAGTAGGAATCTATCGCGCCGGACAAAAGACCACCATCAACTTGGTTTGTTGGGCGCATGACCGCTCCCTCACCAACAGTGACTTGCACTGTCCCAAATGCCTCAATATAGCCAAGAGATCTGAATTTACTTCCATCGACTAAAATTGGCCCAATACCAGATTGCCCTAAACTAACACTTGCAACACCAAGACCCGTATAACTGACTGAAACTGATGAAAAAGTGGACATTTGGCCTATCGTCTTGTCGCGCAAATCTAATAAAGCATTCGGTGTTTGACCACTTTGGCCGGAAGATAAAATTTGTGAATTGATTGATGCAAGCTCTTTTGCAAGAACCGATAGCTGCTCTGTTCCCGCTTGAAGCTGTGAAATTGATGAAAGTTGAAATTGTTTTAACTGTGACGCCAAACCCTGAAAAGAGGCAACCAAAGACTTGCCAACTTCCAATGCCACAGCTCTAGACGCTATATCTGTTGGAGAGGCAGCAACATCAGACAGGGAAGAGAAAAAACGGCCTATTTGCTCATTTAACCCCCCCTTACTAGGAAGCATAATGTTTTCTATCTGCTGTAAATTTCTGACGAAGGCATCAACCTTCTGGAAGCTGGCGTTTGTGTTATTAGCTCGACTCAATAAAAATCCATCAAATGCGCGCCTAATATCTGAAACCCTGACACCTAATCCAGATTGACTAGCAAGGCTTGTTATACCACCCTGGCTGCCTGACACCTCCTCTAGGTCAGCAGTTCGTCGTTTGTAACCGTCAGTGTTTATGTTGGCAATATTTTGCCCAGTCACCGCCAAAGCTTGGCGATAACTCTGAACAGCACTTTTACCAACATCAAATAAACTAGACATTCTACTCTACCAATTAATAATCAGAAGGCGCTGAGGTGAGATGTTCAAATTGAGAGACCAAAGCTTCAGCAATGCCCAAGTTTACTGTTTTGGACAGTTGTGTAGCGCGCTCTTGATCAAGCATACTTGTGTACGTGTCGACAGCTTCACCGCCCAGGATATCTTCAGCTAACTTTGCTGCACGGCCTTGCTTTAGGATTTGTTGAATAAACAAAGCTTCAAACTGTTCGGCCACATCTCTGAGATCGCTTGACACTTGGTGTTTTTGTGCTAGTGACGCGCTCACTTTTGGGCTTACTGTGGTAAGGGCTTCCAATTTCATGACTCCTAGATGATTATCAGCTCAGCACGAAGCGAACCCGCTTCGCGCAAAGCTTCTAAAATTGCAACTAGATCAGATGGCGTGCCGCCAACAGCGTTCAATGCATCTACAATTGAAGAAAGTTCCACACCTGGGTCAAAAACAAATGCTCTCGCAAGCTCTTCGGTTGCTTCAATTGTTGTGTCTGGCGTCACGACAGCCTCACCCGGAACTGTTGCCGCCACACCGTCTGCAACAGCCAACGCCTGTGTTTGCGTGACTTCTTGATCCTCTTTCACTTTAACTGTGAGCGAGCCATGCGTAACGGCCGCTGGTAAAACCCGGACATCACCACCGATAACAATGGTCCCTGTTCGCGCATTCACAACAACTTTGGCACGGGGGCGATCAGGATCAACTTGGATATTTTCTAAGAGACTGACAAATGAAACTTTTTCAGCTGGATTTACAGGAGCACGCACCTTAACTGAGGTTGAGTCCAGCGGTACCGCAACCCCTTCGCCAAAAATTTCATTGATTGCCTCAGCAACTCGGGTGCTAGTACTAAAATCGCCCTGATGCAAATTAAGTAGAAGATTTTCATTTTCCAAAAATGTGTTTTCAATCATCCTTTCAACTGAACCACCACCTGGAATGCGTCCTACCGTAGGCACATTTACCGTCAAAGAAGAGCCGTCACCGCCAGCAACACCAAGTCCACCTACCATCAAATTGCCTTGAGCGATTGCATAGGTCTCGCCATCCGCGCCAAGCAATGGAGTCATTAATAGTGTTCCTCCGCGCAGGGATTTGGCCTGTCCAACCGTTGAAACAACGACATCCAATTTTTGCCCAGGCTTAATGAATGCTGGAAGATCGGCCGTGACAATTACGGAAGCAGCATTTTTGCCATTCATGTCAGACGCATTCGTAACAACTCCAAATTGGCTGATCATTGACTGCATCGCTTGCTGCGTAAGGACAGCATTTCCATCACCAGTGCCTGCCAGTCCAACCACGAGCCCGTAGCCAACTAGTTGATTTGATCTCACGCCTGCAATTGAGGTCATATCTTTTAAACGATCAGCTTTTGCAAACCCCGTCAAAAGAATTAGGCATGAACACATCAACATTCCAAAAATACAAAATCTACGGAGCAATTTACTCATCCCTTTAAAACGGCGAAACAGTGCGCATCAACTCGCTAAGCCAACCTTGCTTTGACGAATCAGCAAGTTGTCCAGATCCCGTGTAACGGATTTGTGCATCAGCGAGACGATTTGACGAAACTATGTTAGTGGCCGAGACATCCTCGGGGCGGACAACACCACGAACTCGAACATATTCATTTCCATTGTTTAGCATTAGCTCTTTTTGTCCAGCAACTTCCATATTGCCGTTCTCAAAAACCCGGACAACGGTCACCGACAAAAGACCTGAGAATGAATTAGACTGAACTGCATTGCCAGCGCCTGCGAAGCTGCGTGTCGTTCCCGCGGAGAGACCAGCGCCATTTCCAGCAGCATCTTTGTCAAAACCACCAGTAAGCATATTTGGTAACCCAGTTGGGAGTGTTACAGCAAAATTATCTGCTTTTGTTGAGCTGGCCGTTTGCGCCTTAGTTGCAGAATAAGTCTCATTAAAGCTAACCGTCAGTATATCTCCAACACGCCTTGCGCGTTGATCTGTTGCAAAAAGCCCATTCTGCGACGAGTGAAAAATCGCCCCATTTGCAGGTTTAGGCTCAGTTAATTGTAAAGGCGGATCAACGGGTGCAAAGGCCTGACTGTCAATTTCTGAGACATATGACGAACAGCCTGTCGCTCCTAAAACGAAAAGGGTAGCTGCAAATTTGACGGTGGATGTTGTCATTTGATAATACACCTGCTTGAAATAGTAAAATTAGAGGTTCTGGGAAATAAAGCGCATCATCTCATCAACTGATGTGATCGTTTTTGAGCTCACCTCATAGGCACGCTGTGTTTCGATCATATCAACAAGCTCTTGGACAACATTCACATTCGAACTCTCCAACGAACCTTGAACCAGCCGGCCCATACCTTCTGCAAATGGATTTGCAATAATTGGAGCTCCACTAGCGGTCGTCTCAATTAGCATACTCTCGCCATTTGGCTGTAGTCCCTGACGGTTAGAAAAATCTGCCAGAGTTATTTGACCAACTTCCTGGGCGTCGATATCACCAGGAACTTGAACTGTAACTATACCATCAGAGGCAACTGTAATGGTTGCAGCATCGGCTGGAATCTGAATTTCTGGCTGAAGTGGATAACCACTTGCGGTAACAACTGTTCCCTCTGCGTTTCTCATGAACGCCCCATTTCGGGTATAGCCAATCTGGCCGTCAGGCATGAGAACTTGAAAGAACCCATCGCCTTCCACTGATAAATCAAGCGAGTTACCTGTGTTTATCAAGCTACCTTGCGAATGTATTTTGCTGGTGTTTAAGAGCCGCGTTCCCGTTCCCACAGAAAGCCCAGATGCAAGGCTGGTATTTTCAGATGTGTTTTCACCAGCACCACGCAGAACCTGGTAAAGCAGTGACTCAAAATTTGTCCTGTCTGCTTTGAACCCAGTAGTGTTCACGTTCGCAAGATTGTTTGCGATAACTTGCATTTTGATTTGTTGTGAATTAAGGCCAGTTTTGGCGACATGCATGGCAAAAGTAGACATCTGATTTGCAGCTCCAGGTTACACAGTTGGAACTACTATTCAGCAATAATCATGCCAAGATCATTTAGTTGTTTGGCAGCCTCATGAGAGCAGAGCCAGCTTCATCCAGCTCTTTTGCCAAGGATATTAATTTAACATTTAGCTGATACTGCTTTTGTATCTCAACATTATTGATCAGCTCATCAAACACACTAACGTTACTTGTTTCCAGATAGCCTTGCTTTAATTGAGCATTCTGATCAGGGTTGAATTGTTCACGAACAAAATCACCATTTGGACGTATCGCACCGTCAACATCTTTGCTCAGTTCAATATCTTGACCGGATGTTAGAGCAATTTGGTTTACCAAAACTCTTGTGCCATCAGCAGCACCAACGGGTTGAATATAAATTTGCCCGTTTTCACTGACAAAAAGTTTTTTAAACGGCGGCATATTTATCGGTGTCAAACTAGTATCCAGCACAACCTCATCTGCACCGTTTCGGAGTGTCTTGTCGGTGGCAACTGTGAGGTCACCCCTTCTGCTAAAAGCGAGCTCGCCACTTTTGCCTTCGATGATAAAATAACCGTCACCAACAATTGCCACATCGTTTTGTTCACCTGTTTGACGCAGTTCGCCTTGCTGATCAGAGAATAAACCTGGTTCGCTTCTTTTTGTAAAGACACGAGTGCTCAATGTTGTGTCTGACTCAAGGAAGATGGACCCAAATCTACCGCCAATCTCATCTCCTCGGAAACCTGGAACCTGCGCATTTGACAAATTCTGAGAACTCACATTTTGTCGAATTCGAGCTGAGTGCAGAGAATTCAAAGCTGTGTGTATCAGTTTGTCCATTTTTATATGATCCCAAGTAGTGTCAGATCAGCCTAATGGCCAAAATCTACATACGAATGTTAATAATTGTTTGCGTCAGCGTTGTGGTTGTTTCAATCGCTTTTGCCGATGCCTGAAAGTTTCGCTGTGCTGTAATCAAATTCACCAGCTCTTCAGTGATATCAACATTTGAACGCTCTAACGAACCCGACAAGATATTGCCATACCCCTCAGAGCCCGCCTCACCAACCTGAGCCTCACCAGACACAGCCGTTTCAACATATGTTGCGTTACCAATCTGCTTCAAACCATTCTGGTTATTAAAGTTTGCAAGAACAATTTTTCCAAGCGGATTATTCTGACCATTGGTATAGTTGGCGCGAATGGTTCCAGATGCATCAATCTCAAGACCGTCAAGTCGACCGGATGTAAAACCGTCTTGCTCAACATTCAAAACCGAGAAAGGTTGCGCAAACTGGGTTGATTGCCCAAAATCAATGTCAAGAGCGATTGAGAAGCCCTCTTCCTGGCGCTCATAATGAACTAAATTTTTTGGGCTAACAATTCGACCACCATTGTCAAAAGTCAATTCACCCTCATCAATGTAGAGTGGGTAGTACCCCTCAACGAGGTTTGCGGGTGGGGTCGTTACAACATTGCCTGAAGCGTCAACATACAAAGCTACCCCATCGGCATTAGTTGCCTGAACAAGGTTATAAATTTGCGGAACGCTACCAACACCCAAATCAACATCATCCAGACCAAACCTTGCTGCACCCTTAACCTTGATGGTGGATGAATTGCCAGTCGTACCGGTGGTAAACGTAAAATTGTTGTCATCAGAATCATACTTTACAACAACGCCACCGACTGTATCACCCGTTACGGGGTCTTGAATCTGGTTAATTCTATTTTGAAGTGCTTCAGCTAAAGTGGTCCCAACATAGAACCCAGTAGGAATTTCAATTACACCACTGATACCGTTAACAGAAACGTTAAAGGTATTTTCGCCACCCGTATTACTTAATCGGAAAACGCTCGTTAAGTCCTCATTTGCAGCATCGCCAATTGAGACTGCTGGAGTCGATGCAAGGCCCCTGCCAGCTGATAGGATGACATCGTTCTTGGAGGTGCCCACCGAAAGCAGATGGTTATCGCCACTGAAATGATCGGTGGTGTCAATTACAGAACCATCTACAGTTGATAGCAAGTAGCGGCCCACTTCAATCGATGAAGCTTTTTGCTGTGCAGTTACGCCAAGCGCACCATTAGCTTCAATTAGCTCTCCAGTCGATCCACTAGCGAAGGTGAAGCTTGAAGTATCACTGTTATAGTTGACAGTAACACCATACCTTTTGTCATTGAGCTGAATTTCTTCACCATCTGCCACAAAAGACTCTGTTCTAAGCACTTCGCCACCGCGAATTAAAACAGTTTCAGCATCATCCTGTGTTGGAACACCGATGTTATTAGTTGAGTCTGCAGTCGTTGAGCCAAAAATAGAGAAAGAGTTAAAGTTGCTCTCGGTGCCGGTACCAAGAACGGTGCGATCAACTGTAAATTCAAGCTTCTGAGTGTTTTCATTGTAGTTAATTTTCACCGCCGGTGCCTTTTCATCCACCCAATCTGTTGTGGTAGTCAATGTGCTCGCATCAGCGTCATCGTGCAGGCCCAGAATGTCTAGTGAGCTTAATCCATTTTGAGTGATGCCTGCAAACTCAGCATCAACAACATTAATGATTCCATCAAAGCCAGCGTCAGTGATGCCCTGATTGGAGTATGCATGTTTGTTGTTGTCGCCAGTTTCGCGAATAACTATCTTTTGGCTGCTAAAATTAACTTGCGCACCTTCAAAGACATTTGAAGCACCCTCAAAAAACGCCTCTACATCCTCAGACTGGTCACTCATTACAAAAATATCTGTATTATCAAGCTCAAAGCCATCATCAGGGAATGACAAGCCAGTGGTGTTGATCGTTACAATATTGTCATTGCCGTTTACACCAACGTTTGTAACAGTGAATTCACGTCCATTTATATTGGACGCTGCAACGGCCTCATCATCTGGGAATAAACCAGCAACACGAATTTTTTCGTTGTTAGAAATTGGAGGTGCAGCATTGCCAAAATTAATGGTCATAGTATTTTGAGTTGCATCAAACTTCACTGTATATCCTGCGTCACCAGCACTGACGGCAGTTTTGTTATCATACACGCTCAAGGATGGTGTTTTCCCCTGATAGGAGTAGACCATAGTCTTCGCACCTACAGTCGAGTTATCACCTGTTACCCCGTCAGCAGTTGATGATGTTGAGGTTACGTGTGTCAAATTAACAATTTGAGTTTCAGTCAAAATTGCGTCCATCTTTTCACCAACAGAGCGCGCAAAAAGCTGGCTGGAGACCCCAAGCGCGCTAGCCCCAGCGGTTGTGCTAGCATAGTTATTCAAAGCAGTGTTGATTCTTGCCTGCGCATGGGCCAAAAACTGATCCCGAGTAAAGTCAGGAGATGCTCCAGTAAGTGTAATGTTTTCAACGTCAGAGACATAACTGGGATCTAACAGGTCTACATTTATGGCTGTTGACAAGCCTGTAGATGACCCGTCAGCATTCAGCTTGAAAAGGTTGATACTAAGAGTGTCGTCGACGTTCTGTACAATTTGAATTTTTGAGTCATCACCATATGCCGCGTTGATTGCACGCTCGACCTCCGAAGCAAGTTGAGTTGCATTATACTCTCCTGGACGCAGATCAATATTCACAGGCTGGTCACCATTATCAACATTCACCGTCAGAAAATTCTTACCCCAATAAACCCGACTATCTGCATCCCCACTCTCTCTGGTTGAGTTAAATAGAACTGGGTCAGTAACGATCTTGACCAGACGGTCTCCCTCCTCACCAAAATCAAATTCTGTCGCTTCTCCGGTAAGTTTTGCAGGCTGGGAATCAACAAGCGTTTCTAGATTGTCTTTTTTGTACAAAGCTGAGCCTTTGCCCTCAAGGAAGTAGTTATCATCTGGCACTTTGGTCGTCTGCATGCCAAACCGATCAATGAATATCTGATTACCCGCGTCATCAACTGAAGACACCAAGTCAGGGTCAATCACTGTGTCATTGATAACCAACCTTGTGTCATATTTGTTTGTTGGGTCTTCCGCGGAAGCAGATTGAGTTTTTATAAAGTACATTGTAGCGATGGTTGGGTTACCCAAATCATCAAAGATCGTTATTGATGTTGAATTTGTAAATGTATTTGGATCAGCCGGATTAAAGGTATAACCATCAGCAAAGGCAGCACGCTCAGGCACCACATCTGCTGCTGCCGGCACGTTCACTCCCAAAGAAATGTTACTTGTTGCCTGAGGATCCCCAGATGTTACGGGTAGTTGTAATGGAAGAGCGCTATCCAAATCTTTTGCCGTAACAGAGCCATCATCGTTCACTGGGTAAACCAAAAGGTACTGACCAGCCGAGTCGACAACATAGCGATCGTTATCAACATTCAACGATCCATTACGCGTGTATACTTTCTGTGCCGAAGTTAGAGACGGTTTCAGCGTAAAAAAGCCCTGGCCAGAAATCGCAAGGTCAAGAGCGTTAAGAGATGATGAAATGTTACCCTGGGTAAACTGCTGCTTAATTCCCTTCAAAATTGCACCTGAACCAATCGAAGATGATGCATTCTGCAAAGGTGAAGTCGCAAAAATATCACCGAATTCAGCTCGGCTACGCTTAAAGCCAGTTGTTCCAACGTTCGCGATGTTGTTTGAGGTAGCAGAGATATCTGCACTGGAACCATTCAAACCAGTCAATGCGGTATAAAAAGACATTTAGCTAAACTCCTGATATGCAGCGGATTCTATAAATTGTGTTTGATAATCACGTAAGATTATTTCTTGAACCTTTTAACATCGCTTGCACTGACATCACCGTAACCACGAACATCATAAACAACGCCTTCAGCTGTATTCCCGGCCGATGCTGCAAGAACCTCGCCAAAAACCGATGAACCGACCGATTTCAATCCAGTCCCGGTGTCAGCAAATGCTTCCACGGTGATATATTCATTTTCATCCAGAACGTTCTGCGGAATATTTTCCCACCGGAAACCAAGCAGGCCGGCTCTTTGTGGACCTAATTCTTCTGCATGAAGAATGTCACCATTCATTGATTTATAGAGAACGCTTGTACTGGTAGATGTGGAAGGGATATCTAGCGCGCCAGAAACAACACCTTCAGCATCTGGAAAGGCCTTATTACCAGATACTAGAACTGAATGGCCCAGCATATTGGCAGCTGTTGCAATCTGGAATTCTGATAATTGACCAGAAATAGCCTTAATGCTTTCATTCATTTCGGTTTGTCCCGTCACCATCGAAAATTGCGCCATCTGTGCAATCATCTCAGTATTGTCGGTAGGCTTGAATGGATCCTGATTTTGGAGCTGAGTTGTCATCAGCTTTAAAAAGTCATCCTGGCCAAGCGTGTCGGACGACTTTTTATTCTCTTTTGGCTGGTTGATACCCAGCTTATCAAGAATTGAATTCAATGAACTATTATTATCAACGGAACTCATTGCGTAGTCTCCCAACTAACTTTTATTTACCCATGTTGATGGTTCGCATCATCAGGCCACGTAAAGTAGAAATCACTTCAACATTATTTTGGTATTGGCGGCTTGCTTCTACCATCTCGATCATTTCTTCATTTTCATCCACCGCTGCCCGGTAGACGTAACCATCACCATCAGCTGATGGATGGTTGGGCATAAAAACACGTTCTGGATCACGCGTAATGGCCTCGATACCGACAACGTCAACTGTCGACACACCATTTCTTTCAATCGCGTTTGAAAACTGTGTTGCAAAAACAGGCTTCAACGATCGATAAGCCTCTTCTTTTGACCCTGAAATAGTGCCTGCATTTGCGAGATTACTTGCAACAGTATTTAACCGAACCAACTGCGAAGCCATGGCACGGCCAGAAATGTCAAAAACATTTTTGATTTCAGACATCATTCACCTCTAATCGCACTCATCAGACCCGTGATACGGTTATTTAAGAAAGTCAGCGTTGTTTGATAACGGGTAACATTCTCAGAGAATTCCATTTGTTCAACAGCAAGTTCAACCGTGTTGCCATCCATTGATGGGTTAATCGGATCACGAAACAATATGCGATCTTGCCCAACATTAACTTCCATATCGAGATGGTTGCTATGGGTTACCTTTAAGGGACCGGTACCTCTTGCATGCTTTTGCATCTGATCATCAAAGCTCAAATCGCGCGCTTTGAAGTTTGGGGTTGCAGCATTTGCAATGTTAGATGCTAAGATTTCATTACGGCGCGAACGAAGCATCAGCGCCTGTGCATGAAAATCCAAATGTGATGCAATCTTATTCATTGTTGGACGCTGCCTAAAATAACTATGAAGTTTTCAACCAAGAAAGGTCAAACTTGGTGTAGAAATTGCAAATAGGATGCCAAAATGAAGAAGAGGCAAAAAAATGAGTCAAGTAATGAGTGAAGCGAGAACTGATATGGCATCAACAACAAGGTTGGCGCCAGAAACGATCAGAATTCGGGACGCCTTGATTGAAAAATTTTCTGACAAACCGATTGAAGAGCTTAATAACTTTATTGCACGTGCCTTGGATACAGAGTCAGACGAATTTAAACGGCTCGGCTTGTTGGCGGCCCGTGTTTATATTCTTAGACAACGCGTGTTAGGCCTTAAAGCTTTTATTCGCGATGACACCATGGAAACGCTTCCTGAGATTGACCTCACGCCACCAGCTCAGAGTTTATCAGATACCGATGTTGATGTTGAAGACGAACTCCTCGACGAAGATGCTGGCATTGGAAACTGGTACTCTCTTAAAATGATTGAGCCAGGCGAAGTGAATGGCGTTCGCTTCTTCAAAGGAACAATTATTAACGCAAGACCTGAAGATGCTGATAGATTGATAGCGTCGGGCAAAGCGGTTGTTGTCGATGAAGATGGCAACCCAATTGATGATGATATGTCAACAGGACTTGAGACTAGTGAATATTCGAGTAGTACGACCGATGAACAATCAGAGAATATAACCGATGAACAACCGGATGATGCGCCCGATGAACAACCAGGTGATGCGCCCGATGAACAGCCAGATGGAGACAAAGGCATCAGCCCTGAAGAAACGGAAACGGAAAAGTAAATACGATGAAAATGGTCTATAAAAGCTAATTGATGTTAAAAATAACGCATTCGCTGAATCGGATTAATGCAATAACGCTGTTACTGCTATCAGCCACCTTATGCTCTTGTTTTCCCGAAAGATTCAGACATGAAAAATATGACTGCCCTCAAAGTATTGGCGGCATCAAAACTATTGTATTTAATAAGACTAAACCGGGGGAATTCGCAAAAATAACGACGATAAACGGTGAAAAAGAGTCTTCTATCACACAAATTGACAATCAAACAGCCATTTTGAAATATGAAAACCGGCAATTAAAGGTCAATCGCCAAACCGGCGGAGTTACCTTAACGCACGCGGCAAAATATCAGAGTGCGATTTGCAAAAAAACAGTATTTACAATGTAGTTTCTGCGGGAATTTATTAGCTTATTTTAGGGCGTGAAACTTCACAATAACAGCAGCTTCATCTGCACTAACCCCTGCCTGAAGTGTAATTTCATCCGCTGTTAATCCAGCTCTTGCTAGTTCGATCGCTTTAGATAATTTGCTTTCATTACCAAAAGCTTTTGTTAAAAACTCTTGATCGGATCGCATCTGCTCCATGACCGATAAAGTCTGACTGTTCCGCGCATCAAGTTTTTCAAAACTCTTTGTCCATTCGTCCCAGCGAAGACTGAACCTTATTAAACCATCAGCCGTGTCTGCACTACTACTAATGACGGTTTTAAGAGATGCTTCCAGCCGGTTGATCTTGATCAAAAGATTTACACCTACAAAACCCAAAAACAAAAAGAGAAGCGCACATATCGTGATAATCACGATGAATGTGGGGTTCTCAGATAGGAATACTAGGTTTGACATCTACTCGCCGCTTAGATTTTGCCGCCAAATTTGGAATTTTAGTCTATTAGCCACAAATCTACTTGCCAAGCAATACTGCAGTTATTCGTGTCTTATTTGTCAGGATTGTCGATATATGAGCCAAGGCTGGACATAATTCCAGATTGCGCACCAGCAAAATTCTCCAGTCTTTTAATGCGCTCGACCAGCACCATAAAACGGCTCCTCATGTCATCATCAGCCTCTTTTCGAAGAATTTCCTCAGTAGGGAGTAGTTTTAAACATTCTTCCAACTCTTTACAAAGGTCCAAAAATATTTCTGACGTGATGCCACGCACTTCAAGCGCATCGATTAAGTCCTCGACGCGCACCAGCAATTCATGAATAGGGTTATTTGGATCCAATAATCCGCTTCCCTTACGTTTTCATTTCTTTGTAAGCCTCCATCAGAGCATCAGAAACCCGATCAAGATCGATAGGGTATTCGCCCCGTCTGATAGCGTCTTTAATTCTATTCACATTTGTCTTGTCGATTGGCGCTGCTGATGCCATTTCTTTAACTGCAGACTGGCTCGCCAAAGAGTTAGGCTTCACACTGTCGCCAGCGCTCTCAACGTTCCCAATGTTTGCAACAGCCTTTCTAGTGGGGGACCCGTTACTAACAGGAGCCCGCGTATCAAGCCGACTTGCGGCATTTTTTACTATGTCTACCATCTTATTAGACCTCCGATATTATTTCTACGACACATTAGTTAGATTATTTAGTCAAAATACGAATTTTTTTATTGGAAACAACGATACCCTCAACAATCTTACCGCTCATTTGGTTTTCAGCCTCCAAAAGCTCTCCAACTTGCGCGCTGTTTCTTGCAATACCGGCGCTCACAACGCTCACTGGCCCTGCGTTGGATTGGATAAGTATTTTTTGACCTTTTTCAATTGCCCAGTCAATTTCAAGATGTCGGCTTAAAAGAACCTGGTTTACGCTCAGGGTTCTTTTTAACTTTCTACCAACAACATCGCTTGCTTTTGTGAAATAACCTGAGAGGGCTTTACCCTTGGCACTTTTCAAAAGAATATCTTCGTCAGATAGGATTTTCCCCTTCTGAACGCTTCTAGACAGAACTAAAAATTTTACTGTTTCGTTATTATCACCCAGTTCAATATGTTCAGAAGCATGTTTGTTCTGCAAATACCCCGCACCGTTGCTCGGCCTATATGCATTGGTTCTTATGGCTATCTTAAATCCGCCCGGGTCAGAACAATGCAATTTTAACGTCTTCATGCCGCCAAACATTGGCGTTATTTCGACATCCGACGCACAGTTTGGGAACATCCTTGCTTCAGATATTGCTGGATTTCCTGTAAACCCCTTGGCCGTTAGAAATGAGTTAACCTGTTTTTTGAGATCAGCGCCGCTTATCATTTCATCCGCAAATGAAAGTGGCTGAAACCCAAAGAAAGTAACACTCACCAAGGCATATATGATGGTTTTTTTAACCTCCAAAGAAGAAAATCTCATTTTGATTCCCAGTATTAGGTAAATTTTGAATTGCAGGTTTTTCTCCAGTCACCAAGGCCCTCATTTGATTCACAGATGGAAGGTGAAGCGTTTTTCCTGCATATAGAAAGTTCGGATTACCTCGAACAAAAGCCTTCCGATTAAACTGCAATATCGCAAGTTCAACAAATTTCATATCTAACCCACTTCCCCCATAATATTCGGTCATTATCTGCCCTAGGGTTTCAGCTTCTTGAACCTTGTGAGTTTTATGTGCATTAGGATCTACACGCATCGGGTGCGTTCTGTATTCATCCTGCATTGAACCAAAACTTTCCCGACTTTCACCATAGGTCAACACCACAATCGGCTCAGCTGCTTCAACGCTCCAGATTCGAAATATTGAGAAGATAAATATCGCAAAAAATACACGCATCAATTGAACTCCATAAACGATATTCTTTTACCATTGAGCTGTGCAGTGGTCCGTTGCCGGTTCAATGGCTTCAGAACAGCACTATTCATATCTAATTTAACGACCCGCAATACAGTCCAAGGCACAGATTTATCAGACACAAAGGCTAATCTATTATTTCCGAGCCCTTGACGCGTCCCAATCTGAATATGCAGTCCGTCCTCTCGAGCAACCATCGTAGCTGATAGAGGCGTACATAGCATTACATTTGTCAATTCGGCAGCGTGTTTAGACATCAGTTTTGATAGCTCACCAAGTATTTTTGTCTGATTTGGTGATGCCAAAACGCTCATAAATTGAGTTGGCAATATATTGCGAATAGGAACCCTAGCTTGATGCACTACTTTTTGTGTCGACTTAAAATCACTATCCACAAAAACAGAGCTTTCAACAACAACGTCGGCAAAGTGATTTTGCTGAAAAGTTGTTTTCTGAACTGTTCGTTTTATGGTGATTTTTGTTGCAAAGGCGAAATCACCATCAAAAACTTTTGGTGTACCTGCAATTAGCGCTTTGTAGCTGAAGGTATGATCGCGGGTGAGTTCTTCAGGTTGAAGCTGGGAGTCTGTCCTATCTATCATCTCTAAATTAGGTTTTTGGTCCAACTGCTCGTAAAGGCTTTTAACTAGACTTGAAGGTTGGTGCGAGAGCCAAGCTGGAATAGATTCATCTAAAACAGCAACTGGTGCAAACATCGTAACATTGTTGGAAGGACGGTTTTGGCAATCAGCTTTTTCTAACTCGCCGACAGCAGCTTCGATAATTACCGAATAGTGCAGTTCATCGAACTGCTCACTGACAACATCATAGTCGATGATCTTACTAGATGGCCTGACAACAAAATGATCATCCAACTGAGTTCCAGCCTGAACAGAGCTAAATCCATCAATCTCAGCGCCGCCCAATAATGCTGCGCTATAAAGAGCGTCTTCAAGCGCGCGCGTTCTCGTTTCCTCAATTTGTTCATTTGAAATAATTGCCGCACGCCCAGTTGCCGTGACAAGTTTAAGTCCATTTTCGCCGGCATCAGCAATCGGAATGGGCAGCAACAGCAAACTTAAAAATGTTAAAACAGGACGTAACTTAATCATGATATCAAGCCGCCACCCGCGCCGTTTTCAGCAGATAGCCGATTGTCTCACGATCAATTTCCAAAACGACCTCATAAGTATCACTGCCTGTTGGGTTGATCCTAACTGTGCGCGCGCCGCGAATGGTTCCATTAACCACGCCACGAAAAGTATCATTTTGTACAACGAGATCGATAACCGTTGTACTAGAGTCAACCTTCAATCCATGAATTTGTTCAGCCAAATCACGCATCGCTGCCATGCGCGCAGATCTAATTGCCATCAACCGCTTCTGCGCCTCATTTCGGCCTGGTTGCGTCGACGTGACAGCGTAACCAACCGCAGTCAGCGTTGGAATATTTTCATTCGAAGCATCTAATACATCTTTAATATTAACCAGCGTCTGTGTCTGGGACGCTTCGACCTTAGCAATCTTGTCGATTACAGGTTTCTCACCTAAGTGCTGGCAGCCTGTTAAAAAAACTAACCCTGCGGCCAAAGTAAGTGCTGTTGATGATACCTTATTCATGGAAAGCTCCCAAAATTCACGCGCGTCTTTTTCGTTAACTGGCCGATACTATGCATCTTCTGTGCCAATTAACCGGTTGAGCAGGAAACCGCCGGTGTGTACTCGTTCATGTATTGCAAAAATTGTTGCAGGCAAATTATTCAACGCAAGACTTCAAGCAATCCTTCGATTTACAGGCCACACATTACTCGACCCCCGGTGTTGGCATGGAATTTGCCTTTAAATTCAATAATGGCGAATCAATTTGAACTAAACTTTTATTCATAAGGAATATAAATTATTGTTTTTTATACTTTTTGTGAAAATTAATCCGAGCCGCGTTGGGCAAGAAATAGCTCATCGCGCCATCAAACAAAACAGTAGTGTGAAGTGACTGTCATGATTATGACACTAAGAAAATTCGGTATGACCGGTGTAAACTCTACACTGTCAGCACTTATTCTCTCAACAGGGATCCTTGCTCTAGTAGCAATGATGGTGTTGCCCTTACCAACCTTCTTGTTGGACACGTTTTTCGTTTCGAATATCTTATTGTCCATTCTCGTGCTCATGGTAGCACTTCACGCATACAGACCCCTCGATTTTTCAAGCTTTCCCAGCTTACTCTTGATCGCCACCGTACTGCGGCTTGGCCTCAATGTTGCGTCAACAAGGATTATTCTTGGCAAGGGTCAAGAGGGGCCTGAAGCTGCTGGTCAGGTCATCAATGCATTTGGCCAATTTGTTATTGCTGGCAATTATGCGGTTGGTATTTTCGTTTTTGTTATCTTAGTGATCATCAATTTGGTTGTTATTACTAAAGGTGCTGGGCGCGTATCAGAAGTATCGGCGCGCTTTACTTTAGATGCCATGCCAGGAAAACAAATGGCTATCGACGCTGACCTGAACGCGGGGGTCTTGACCAATGAGGAAGCGCGAGAACGACGAGCGGAAATTTCTCGGGAAGCCGATTTTTACGGCGCAATGGATGGTGCATCAAAATTTGTGAAAGGCGACGCAGTTGCAGGCATTCTGATCCTTGCCATTAATATTATTGGTGGTTTGATCATCGGCGTAACGCAGCATGACCTTGATATTGGCCAGGCAGCGGAAACTTACATATTGTTGTCAGTTGGTGATGGCCTCGTTGCCCAGATACCATCTCTGATGCTAGCAATCGCCACAGCAATTATTGTTACGCGTGTATCCTCAACCGAAAACATGGCTTCGCACATCGGAAAACAAATCTCTCTCTCTCGCGCTTGGCTGCCGGTATCGGCCGTATTGCTACTTATGGGTTTGGTGCCGGGAATGCCGAACATGCTTTTCCTGTTCGCCGCCGGCATCTCAGGCGCGGCTGGCTATTTTATGTCACAAAAAGAAAAGACAAAGCAGATAGAAGATGATGAAGCTGAACAGTCTAACGACGAGGTGCCCGACAAAAAACCAGATCAAATTGATTTAACTGATATCACCGATAACTCTGCACTCTCAGTTCAGCTTGGATATGGCCTTATCGAAATGGTTGATGAAGAGACTGGTGGGCCCCTTGTCAATCGCATAACTAGTATAAGAAAACAGGTTTCAAAAGCGCTCGGCTTTGTAATGCCTGCTGTTCGGGTTCGCGATGATATGTCACTAAGTGCAAATGAGTACCGCATAAGGGTCGGGCAAACAATTGTTGGTGAGGATGTCATTTACCCTAATCGTAAAATGGCTATTCCGGGTGACAACACAAAGATAAAAATTTCAGGAATTGATGTTAAAGACCCAAGTTTCAACATGGATGCGGTTTGGATCGAACGCCATAAGGAGTCTGAGGCTGAAGGAAATGGGTATGTGGTTGTTGAACCTGAATCCGTTCTAGCCACTCATTTGTCGCAGATCATGTATAAATTTGCGGCTGAACTTATCGGGCAGGATGATGTGCAAAAACTTCTGGATAATTTGTCTCAGACATCACCAAGTCTCGTTGAGTCTGTTATACCAAAATTAGTTCCGCTCCACACACTTACTGGCATCCTTTGTGAGCTTTTAAAAGAGCGGGTGCCAGTTAGTGACCTTCGGAAGATCCTTGAAACGCTGGCGAATATGTCTGGCAAGAACCTTAATGTTGTTGAAATTGCTGAAGCGATGAGACCAAGTTTAGCCGGGTTGCTTATTCAGCAGATTGCCCCTCTAAATCAGGCCTTGCCGGTTATTACACTTAGCTCAGATCTCGAACATATGCTGATATCGATGTCAAATCAGAGCGCCGATAGTAACCTTTTACTAGACCCAAATCTTGCACAAAGGCTAATAAAATCCATTTCCCATGCCAGCGAGAAATCTTTAGCGGACGGCCGCCAATCAGTACTTATTGTTGCCCCGCAAATTAGGCGCCAATTATCAATATTACTAAGACAGCATATAGATGATCTGTTTGTCTTCGGATTTACCGAGTTACCTGACAACCGTAAAATCAATGTTATTGCAACGATTAGCAATGACAGTGACCCTAAGCTAGAATCTAAAGAAACATAAAGTTCAGCTGCCGTATTTAAAAAGGATTGTAACTGATGTCAAAATTAACAGTTAAGGCGATGGATACAGCAACCGCAATGGACGAGATTGTAAACAAACTTGGTCCAGATGCAGTCATTTTATCGACATCCAAAATCGATGGAAAAATTGTTATGGAGGCAGCCTCTGGGACGCAGCCAACCCAAGGACGGCTGATGAATGAAAAACAGTTCTCTAACATACTCTCAGAAAAAATGATTGACACCCCAGGTAAAAATAAAACGAACCCTGGCTTAGAAAAAATGTTGCCAACCGCCAAAGAAATTCAAAGTTTGCAAAGTCAAATGTCCCAAATTCAAAAAATGCTGAGCGGACTTTTCATCACAGATCTTGATGGTGTTAATCAAGACTTATCATCAAACAGCCGGGTAATCCTTCAACAAGCAGGGTTCTCGTCTCAGGTTCTTAATGATTTCAAAACTGCATATCTTGGTAAAACATTCCGTAATGGCTGCAACCAGTTTTTGTCTGATCTATCATCACATTTAACCTATCATGATAGCGAATCCCTTTTATCGAAGAAATTTATCTTCATTACAGGACAGTCAGGCACAGGTCGCACAACAATGGTTGGCAAATTAACCGCTAGCCTTAAAGAGGCTTTGCCAAATAAAAGTGTAATAACAGCCGAAATGATAACCAGCGGGCAACAACGCAGTAGCCGATTGCAAGATTTTTGTCGTCTTCTTAATAGTCAGGTTTATACTATTGGCGTTGACACACCCGCTTCAGACTTCAACGAGATCAAAAGCAATGAAGTCATGATTGTGGATATGGCGATGCCGGTTAGCAACGCAACGCAAAAACTGACAGAGATTTTGCCAAGTGTTGGCCCTGAGAATGTTGGCATCATTCTGACGGTTCCTGCAAGCACGAGCGCCAAAATGATAGAAATTACATTGAATGATACAAAGCTTCTTGAACCAATGGTTGCTCTAACTAAATTAGATGAATGCGAAGTCACTACTGCAGAATTCTCATCTTTTGCAACCATTAACGCAAAAATTGGTTTATTTTCCGCTTCCAGGTCCATTGCAGATGCGCCTTTATTTGCATCGGAGAGTGTCCTGATGCAGTATCTCAATGAGAACCTTGATTTCGAAACCAAAATCAGCCCTCTTAGCCACAGATCAGAAGCTTAAAAATGACAGTCTCAATAGCAGTAACAAGTGGCAAAGGTGGGGTTGGTAAAACCAACACCGCTGTGAATCTTGCAGTCTCACTTGGTCAAACCGGAAAGAATATACTGTTATTTGATGCCGACTTTGGTCTGGCAAATGTTCATGTGTTACTTGGAACGAAGCCGTCAAAATCAGTTGCAGATTTTCTTGATAGCAAATGTTCTATGGAAGAAAGCATCACTAAATTCAGGGATGGAGTTAGCATAATATCAGGTGGATCGGGACTAACCGAGCTTCTTAACTTAGACAACAGGCGCCGACATCAGATTTTGTCTGGTATCTCTAATCTAGATCGAGACATTGACTATTTAATTGTGGATTGTCCTGCAGGCGCAGCTGACAGTACTCTGTTTTTTGCCAGCGCTTCCAATTTTGTCGTGGTTGTCTTGATTGAAGAGCCAACAAGCTTTCTTGATGCTTATGCTCTTATCAAAGCTGCAAATCTGGAGACTGGTGTTAAAAACTTTGCGGTTATCGTTAATATGGCCGAGACTAAGAATATGGCAAAGCATAGCTTCGAAAAATTTCGTGACATCGCAATGCGGTTTTTGGATATAAATTTGCATTACGCTGGCATGATACCTCAATCAAAAGACATAAAACATGCTGTTGCTCAGCGAACGCCAGTAACAATAAGCAGGCCAGATTCAATGGCTTCAACGGCTTTTCGCGACGTCTCAAGGAATTTGATGACTGTGCCTATACCAAAAAATAATACTCTTAAATTTTTTGATCATGTGAGTGAAAAATGAGCTCAACAAAACGCGACCATTACACTGATCAGAAAACAGACATTGAAGATGTGATCAGATCACATACCAATCTGGTGAAGAAGATTGCTTGGCACATTTACGGCCGAACCAGTCATGCGATTGAAATTGAAGACGTCATCCAGATTGGATTTGCCGCTCTGGTTAATGCCGCACAAACCTATACAAAACAAGAAGGTGCGACCTTTGCAACCTATGCATCTATTAGGATCAAGGGCGACATCATCGACCATCTCCGCAAAGCGTCTAATCTTTGCCGTACAACGATTAAAATGAAAAAACGTTACAACAAAGCCCTCACCACGCTCCAAGGGAGGCTTTTCAGGGAACCAAATGCAGAAGAGATCAGCGCTGAGATGGATGTCAGCTTGGGCGAATACAGAGAATGGGAACGTGCTTTTCAGGCCAACACAGTCGAATCTCTTGATGGTGCTTATGACCAATATTCAATCTGGTTTGCATCTGATGACCAGTCCCCAGAAGATATGTTAAACGACAAAGACCTAAAAGAGCTTTTAAAGGTTTCACTGCAGCAACTATCAGGCAATGAAGCGCTTGTTATTCAACTTTATTATGTTGAAGAACTAAATGTGATGGAAATTGCTGAGGTGCTTGAAGTGTCCAACGGCCGAGTATCGCAAATCAAAAAATCAGCTATTGCCAAGCTTCGAGAATCGATGAACACCCTCCAATCTAACTAGGCATCAGTGCGTATGAAAGATTTTGAAAGCACCACTCATATCGAGATGCGGGTTCGAAGCGCAGAACATCAAATTCATTCATTTACCGCTGAAGAGAGCTTGCTGATTAAATTTTCATTGATTACAATTGCCAGAGGGTCGTGCGAGATGTGGATAAAACCGAGTTCGGCAAAATCAGGTTTCTCTGGCACGCTAAATGTGCCTTTAGACCGCAATGTAATGGAAGCCAGAATAAATCTCCCACAAAAGCATTTTAATTACCTTGTAAAGCAGATGATTAAAACTGCGGGCCGCAGTGTTACAGCAACAATTGAGCTCGGCACAACCCTGACCTTAGGTCGCGACGGTTGCCTTATAATCGATGAGCCAACTGCTACCTCGATAACAAGTTTGAATTGGACATTAGCGCTAAAGTAGCAGGTAAAGCTTATCTAGTAGCTAGAGAAACTTTTTTACCATCTCCGCTTCAGACTGAAGCAACCGTGATGAGCCTGAAAATGCCTGTTGCGCACGTATCATATTTGTCAGCTCTTCGGTGATGTTCGTATTCGCCATTTCTAATGCGCCAGAGTGTATTTTTCCGCGACCCCCCGTTATTGCTGCACCCATGACCCCTCTACCTGAGCCTCCACTACTTTGGAAAAGATTTGCACCCACGGGCTTTAGCCTGTTCGGGTCACTAAATAACGTTAGACCGACTTTTCCGATGATCACTGTGTTTGTGCTCCCGTAAGTCGCCTCAATATTTCCATTTTCACGAATTGCTACAGACGTTAGTCGCCTTAGCGTCCCAAAAGCCTGAAGACCATCGGCTGTAACAATACCTGCTGCCTCCAGAGGAATGCTGATCGGCCCAGCGTTAGAGGACATAAGACTATAGCCGTCCCGGTTAACGATTGTTCCTTCATTGGTGAGTGTAAAAGATCCGTCCCTAGTGAAAAGGCTCGTTTCAGGATTTGCTTCATCCTGCAGCTGGAAAAATCCGTTACCTTCAACAGCAAGATCAAGCACGCCATTTGTCTTCTGAAGATTGCCCTGTTTCTGACTCATAGTAATTTCTGGAGTTTGTACGCCGATACCCAGCCTATCAGCAGTTGGTGACGTAATTGCCGAGCTATACATATCAGTAAATCTTGCTTCTCGTTTTTTATAGCCGGTTGTTCGCGCATTCGCGATATTGTTCGACGTAACGTCCAGGTTCTGGAGCGCTGCATCCATGCCGCTGCGAATTACTGAAATCATAATTATCAAACCTAATGCTGTTGAGCCTCCTTTTCATAGCAAGTTTTATGCCAGAAATTGGGCGATAAGTCTAACTTACTGGTTCTTGCCGACAAATGCTCAAAGTTAAAAGCACCAGAATTATCTTCTTAAAATTCGGCTTGTTTAGCCGTTGCTATTGTATCATATTGTTGTGAACTCGGATGAGAGCAGATTATGAAAAAACAGCATTCCACATCTCTGGTGAAGTTAGACAAAAAGCTGCCAGCTTTGCGTCCTACCAATACTGGAGGGCAGCCATTTTCGCTTTATGATGGTGAGCGGCATTTTACCAACCGTGAGGATGTGCGTGAATTTTTGCCGGACATTCTCGGCAAAGCCCTTGCTCGAACATGGATCGATAGCGACTTTAGCAGAACTTTTGAAAATGATCCTTGTGGTGCGCTGGAAGCTCATGGGGTTTTCCTTCCAGAGACAATGTCGATTGAATTTCAATATCAAAATGTTAACCGCCCAAGGATTGTTGTTTATGAACAACGGCCAAACTCAAAATTCAAAGCACGCGTTCTATATCTGCAGTTGGTTATGATGGCAGGGCGGTAATGCTCTGTTTTACGCCAATCAAACGCGTGTTTTTCAGTCTTTTTGTGATTGCTAATTGTCTGTTTGGCCATCCTGCCAACGCCAGCGACCCGCAAATTCAGATGGAAAACAAGGCCTTTAAAGAAGCGGTAAAGGCGGTCAGGAATAAAAATTATGCCCATGCCATAGCATTGTTTGAGGCTCAGGCCAAAATATCGCGTCATGATGCGCAGTATAATCTTGCAGTTTTGCTGAATGCTGGTAAGGGCCGCCCACGCAATTATGTTGAGGCGTTGTTCTGGTCATGGCAGGCCCAGCTAGGCGGCATTGAAGATGCCGAAGATTTGGCAAATGATATTGTAGATTTGCTGCCCCCAAAAGTGGCAGATGAGGTGCGGAGTCGTGTTGGTGAGGCATTACAAGCTCGCATCGACGCCGAAGACCTAAACGCAATTCCGCAATTTGCCAATTATCATATAACCATTCTTGCCGAGCCTGATTATGGCAATGCCTATATCTGGTATTCAATCGCCGCAGCAATCAATCTGCCCGAGGCAAGCGATGCGCGCGACGATGCCGAATCTCAAATCGACAGCAAAGGTCTTGTTGAATTGCAGATGAAAACCCAAACCCTTTTTGACAAATATAAATTCAAACCATTGCCAGCCATTGGCAAAGGAGGAAAAAATGCAAATTAAAGTTCAATGGATTATTGATGGTCTACTCGAAATTGACGCCGAATCAAACGAGGCAGCCGAAGCGATTGCTGATGAAAAGCTTCGCAGTTTTATCACCAAGCATCCTGAATTGACCGAAGTGTTGGGTGCGGTCGCTATTCAGGGCCATGCGGTTATCGACGCCGATTAACCAAAACTATCCAGCAGTTCAGAAATGGTTTTTTCCAGGTCATCATTATCATTTTCGATCTCGGTAATTTCCTGACGCAATTCTTCAATACGCTGTTTGCGCTTTTCCATGACATCGCGGATTTCTTCGAGAACCGTGGCAAGACGGCCGCTTAAATCGGCTTCGTTCATCTCATCTTCGGCCATTTTACCCATCCTTTTTCAAATGTGAAAATGCCACCTGCTAACCGGTAAAATACCGACGCTGGATCATTACATTATCTTTTGCTAAATTTAAGCAATTGCAATCTGTGAGACAACCCTTGCAGATACCATGCCAACAACAAAAGTGAGGTATCAGCATGCTTTCACGAAATCTGGCCAGCTTGCGCCAACGCGCGACCAGAATGATTGCTTTATTGGCGATAGCTGGAGTTTTTGTTATGTTTACAGCGGCCAATGTTTCCCTTTTTGCTGGCAGTCACCGCAAAGTGGAGATTGTGCCTTGCGATATCAAACTGGTATTTGGTGCTGACGATAGCGGCATGTCGCTTGTGTCCTATGATTTGGAAATGCAAATTAGCAACCGTCAAGGCCGGACAATCACCGGCATTTCGGTTCATTGGCTTGATCGCAGCGCAAAAATCATCGGCAATAGTGACGCCTTATGTGGACAGGATCATGACGGTATAAAACCGGCGCAATCAGGGTCATGCCGCCGTGTTGTGCAGCAAATTGGCGGGCGGCTTCTTGACCAGCTTGGACAAAGTACATGGACAAAAATTATTAATTCTGAAATGACAAATTTCCGTGAAGTTCAGCACTGCTCCATTATCGGGTACCGCTTTGGTGACAAGGCCGTGAAAAGCTACTAGCGAGACGAAGGTGCGGCTTGGCATTAAAAATGCTTAACACAGTCTTGGACAATGCCCGTCTGATAGGGCAAAGACGTCAAAACCTCGATTAATAAAGGCTATGAATTGATGGCAAACCCCAGCTTAAAGTCGCAAATAGAAGCTGCAAAATCCGCCCTTGCCAGCGACCTTGCAGCGCCGTCATTGATGACGCCATCGCTCAAACCGCCAACAGCGCCAATAACATCAACAACGCCAGTCATGGCACGCAATGATATTGCAACTGACGCTGGCACAACTGACGCCACCTCCAATTCCGGCAATGCCGCCAATCCCATTCCGGCTGTTGGCAAATCAGCACATGCCGCAAATACTGCCGCTTTGGACGAACGCATCTCCCGGCTTGAAGCCAAATTGTTAGATAATCAACGCGACCTACACACGCTTTTGCAGAAGATCCGTGAGATTTCACGCCTGCAAGCCAATTCTGGCCAAAACCATGAAAAACCAATCAATGATCACCCCAAAACTATGGCCTTTGATGAAGCCAAAGATGAGGCCGCAGCGCACCGCAGCCAAAAATTACCCCTGATCATGGTTGCAATGGCAACTGTGATCGGCCTTGTCGCCGGCATTATCTATTTTCTGGCGGCTGGTGAAGGTGATCCAACAGCGCTGAGAGCCCCAAGCTGGATTTCAATAATCATTGACCGTTTTAATCGCTGGACCGGATAAATTAGCATGGCCGAACATCGTTTTTCATCTTCATCATCGCGCCAACCGCACCGGCTTTTTTTGCCACTCATGGTTGGTGGCGGCATCAGCATAGTTCTGACGCTCTTTACGATTGGTTATCTGACCCTGACAACACCAGAGCCAGTGCCAGACGATATCTACACCATCATGCAAAAAGCCAAGGCCAAAACCGAAGCTGAAAAAGTTGGTAACAGTGAAGATGCCGAAACGGCAGTTCCGGACAATGCAACACTGCTTCCTGATGGAACGTTTGATTTCGCCAAATACCGCTATTACAGCTTTCCCCTGCCCTTTGTCAGCAACCTCGCCAGCGGTAAGGGCATGTTAACCGCCGAAGTCGCAATTGCGACTTATGGCAATACGCTTGCCGGTGAAAAGGTCATGAAGCAGTTAGAAACTTTTAATCCCAAGATCCGATCGGCAATCAATCTCAAATTATCAGATCAAAAACTCAGCGATGTTGACACAGTCGACAAACGCAACAAGCTTGCCAGGGCATTATTGCAAGATGTCAGGATTTTGGTCGATGGGCCGGATATGGATGAGCCATCAGCAGTCACTGATTTTCATTTTATAAAATTTGTGATCAGCGGTGCGCAGTAGCCCCTGACGGCCGGGCAGATGTGCCTAATGGCTTGAACCAGCAAAAGATAAAACCAGCGTTTCAAAAGCCGCATTTTCTTCGGGTGAAAGACGCGCTCGCTGGTGCGGTTCAGAACGCACATCCTCGTGGTTATATTGAACGGCTTCTTGCGGAAATGACCAGCGCATTTCAAGCCGGTTCTGCCGTGTCACCCTAAATTCGATGTTAATATTCAGCGGGTCAAAACGCTGCAAAACCTGACGCTGGAATTCCGGAACATTAAAGATTTGAATATTTTTGGGATAGATAACCGACCGTTTTATACCGCTACCTGCTGAATCGACAGGCGGCGCATCTTTCAGATCAAGATCCAGCAAAAGCTGGCGCGGCGATGATGATGATGCCGGATAGAAAGCCATTGGGAGAAGCTTACCGTAACATGATAACGAGCTGTGGATGACATAGGTAAAATGAATGTTTTTGTCAATATGAATAGGTAGTTAGCCAAAAGCCAGTGCTGTGAATAAACGCTATATCAAACCCAGAAGTTGATTGATCCAATAATGGCCTGATGGGGTTAGGGCGCCCCAGCCAATGACCAATAACCCAATCACAAACCAATATAGATTGCGGCGCAGAAAATATTTGACTGACGCTTTATTTTGGTGGATTGGCTTTGCCGCCATATCAAGACCCGACAAAAGAGTGATTAGTTCAAGAGTATGTTTTTGATTTTGTGCAACATCATTTTCAAGCCACTCAAGCCGTTGATCGAACGCCTGAAAAAGCAGCTGATCATCGCCAGCAGCGCTAATATCAGCATTTGCCATGCTGATAGGCGATGACGACGCACACGACCGATCCACCCGTTTGGGGCGATAGAAAAATTTAAAGCCGTCACCGGTCGCCATATCATTTGTGGCCATATCATCATTAGCTACCAAATTTTGGATGAGAGCATCTGGCGCGCAATCTTCATGCCCACCAGCCAAACCGGCTAAATTTGTGGCCGGCATGGCAGCAGGTTGAGCCAAAGGATCAGCAACAGTGATCACTGGCGACATTTCGGCAAGGCCGCGTTTCGCCGCTTCAATTTGTTCTTTTAATTTTGTAACCGAGACTTGCTGGCCCATCGATTCCTACCTTACACTGGCAAAAAACCCAAGCAACAACAAGAGGCTGCAAAAATCCTGCCAAGCTAATATCCATGATATTGCCTGAAAAGGAACCCACGAACCAGTCTTGTTAGAGCATGCTCAATGAAGCCCGCAAATTCAAAGCTGCCTTATCCGCTAGCAGTTACCGCCCGAAAAACACTAAGCCAATGATTGGTTGTATAGCCTTTGTGATAAAGGCTGTGATTGAACAGCAAACCCCGCGGATCATAGTCATCTTCTGGCGCGTCCAATTCCTCGTCGGACGCAAGACGACGCTGAGGCTTACGCGGCGGCGCGCCTAAATCTTTTTGAATTTGTAAAAGATCATTCATCATCACGCCGCTTAGAACGGCATGAAAAATCCAAATGTTAGCTTTGCGTGATCAGAGATTTAAACCAATTGCTGGTTTAAACGTTCTATTGATCCTAATCGATATTGGCAACCAGCGGTGCCCGCGCAATCCAGCCACCGCCAAGCAGTTGATCGGGGTTGGCACCATCATAAATTGCCGCAGCCTGACCAGCGGCAATGCCAGATTGCGCCTCATCCAGACGAACCATAACAGTCGCTAAGCCACCATCTTCATGGCAAAATACGCGCGCCGGCATCGCCGGTGCGGTATTGCGCAAACGTGCTAAGATCGGCGTATTGTCATCAGGCGGGCCATTGATCCAATTTACATCACCTAAATAAACCTCGACGCAGGCAAGCGCCTTTTGCGGGCCGACAATCACCCGATTTGATGCGGCATCAATGGCAACAACATAAAGCGGGCCATCCGCTTCATCTGCGCCGGCGCGCCCACCAATGCCAAGGCCGCGACGTTGGCCAATAGTGTAATCAATCACCCCGTTATGGCGACCAAGAACCGTGCCATCAATATGCACAATATCACCGGCATCAACGGCACCGGGCCGCAAGCGGCGAACGACATCGCCATAACGCCCATTTGGCACGAAACAGATATCCTGACTATCCGGTTTTTCCGAAACGGTCAGTCCGAATTTGCGCGCCAAATTGCGCGTTTCATCCTTATCAAGACCACCAAGCGGAAATCGCAGATAATCGAGCTGTTCAGCCGTGGTGGCAAACAGGAAATAGGATTGGTCTTTTGCCGGATCAGCACCGCGCAGCAAACGCGCGCCATCATCACCATCAATGCGCTGGACATAATGGCCAGTAGCAAGGCAATCGGCTTCGAGATCACGTGCGGTTTTCAACAGATCGGTAAATTTTACCGTCTGGTTACAACGCACACAAGGGATTGGCGTTTCACCGCGAAGATAGCTATCGGCAAAATCCTGCATGACCTGATCGTGAAACCGGTTTTCGTAATCAAGCACATAATGCGGAATGCCAAGGCGCGCAGCAACCGTGCGGGCATCATGGATATCAACACCAGCACAGCACGCCCCCTTGGTCTGAACGGCAACCCCATGATCATATAGCTGTAAGGTAATACCAATCACATCGAAACCCTGCTCATGAAGCAGGGCGGCCGTCACCGATGAATCAACCCCGCCAGACATGGCGACAACAACGCGTGTTTCGGCAGGCGGTTTGGCAAAGCCAAGCGCATTCAGACCAGCTGAGACGCTGTCCTTTGCTTTGGTTTTTGCAGCTTGCACCGCCATAATCAACCCTACATATCTTCTGGAATTGAAACGCGCAATCCATCAAGCGCATCCGACATTTCAATCTGACAACCAAGCCGCGATGTCTGCGCAAGGCCAAATGCCAGATCAAGCATATCAACTTCATCTTCGCCCGGTGCGCCGGTTTTGGCAAACCAGTCAGCGTCAACAATGACATGACAGGTCGCACAAGACAAACAACCGCCGCATGTCCCCTCGATGCCAAGTCCGGCATCACGCCCTGCTTCCATGACAGTCACACCATTTTCAACAGTGACAATATGCTCCGAGCCATCAGGCTTGGTAAAAATAATACTCGGCATTTCGGGCGACTCCTTGTTTCACCTGTCTTTATCGCTATTGCCCTTTATTTGCAAATCCGGCCGTATTTGCAAATTTAAGCTGGCAATTTAAATTATGCGGGTTGCTTGTACAGTTGCAAAAACACATCTGCAAGCGTTTCAAAGTCGCTTTTGGTCGTTGCCCATCCGCCTGAGATGCGAATGGCTTCGCCAGCGCGTGGCCCCGCCCCCATTGATTCCAGCACATGGCTTGGTTTGACCTTGCCAGACGAACAGGCCGAACCGGCGCTAATTGCAACACCAGCAATATCAAATGCCATCACCATTGTTTCAGCCGCTTTTCCCGATGCAGCAATACAGCTGGTATTGCCAAGCCGTGGCGCCTCGCGGCCAAAAACCTCGACCCCACTTCGCTGCTCAAGCATACGGCTTTCAAAAGCATCGCGCCATTTCGCCATTGTCTGATAATGGCCAATATCGCCAAGCGCATCATCTGCAGCACCGCCAAAACCGGCAATGCCAACCAGATTTTCAGTGCCAGCCCGCCGCCCCTGCTCTTGACCGCCGCCACGAAGCAAACTGGAAAGCCTGCACCCCGGACGTACCAGCAACGCGCCAACACCGGACGGGCCGCCAATCTTATGCGCTGACAGGCTGGCATAGCTGATTTTTGATGTGGCGAAATTGATATGGCGTTTGCCAAAGATCTGCACCATATCGCTATGCAAGGCAATATTTGCGCTTTCCGCCATCGTGGCGATTTCATCCATTGGCTGGATAACACCAGTTTCATTATTGGCTGCCATGATAGAGACGAGCGTTCTCGACTTGGCTGCATCATCAATGCCAGCGATAACCTTTGCCAGCATATCCAGATCAACAACCCCATTTTCATCAACGGCTGTTTGATGACAATTTTGATGCGCATGTCGCACCGAGTCATGTTCGATCGCGCTTGTGATCACATGATCATATTGCGCCATCACAAGATTATTAGCCTCGGTACCGCCGCTGGTAAACACCACATCGGCGGCGCGGCAACCGGCAAGCATTGCCACTGCACTGCGCGCGGTTTCAACAATCAGACGGGCATTGCGTCCAAAGCCATGAACCGATGATGGGTTTGCTGGCGGCCCCATCGCATCCTGCATGGCCGTAACGGCAGCAGCACGCAATGGCGTTGTTGCATTATTATCAAGATAGATTGGCGTCTTACGCATCATTGATGACCAGCTTCACCAAACAACCTAGCTGACCGGCTTTGGCTTGGTTTTGCGTGGTGCTTTTTTCGGTGTGGCTGGTGCTGCCGCACTGGCCAGCCTATCTTCAAGATCGCTAAGGCGTGCGCGCTGACTTTGCACCTCGTCAACAAGCGCTCTGATCGTGCGCTCACGCGGATCAAGATCAATACCCGATTGAACACCATAGGCCATAAAGCTTGTATCGGCTTCGGCCTTGGTTGTGGTTTTGCTCATCTGACGTGCGGGCACGCCAACAACGGTTGCCGCTTCGGGAACATCTTTTGTCACCACCGAATTGCCACCCACCCGCGCACAGCGATGAACCGTGATCGGGCCAAGAATTTGGGCGCCGGCACCAACAATCACATAATCGCCAAGCGTTGGATGGCGTTTCGCCGCACGCTGTTTGTCTGAATCAACCGCTGGCATCACCCCGCCAAGTGTTACATCGTGATAGAGCGTGACATCACGGCCAATTTCGGCTGTTTCCCCAATGACCGTTCCCATGCCATGATCAACAAAGAAACCGGGGCCGATTTTTGCTGCGGGGTGAATTTCGATGCCTGTTAGTAAG
>Ga0255774_10000517_pt1 | contig 34809 bp, 40 predicted proteins | sample 101ome_17_FD_179972 | JGI IMG/M metagenome (GOLD analysis project Ga0255774, IMG submission 179972) | Coastal salt marsh microbial communities from the Groves Creek Marsh, Skidaway Island, Georgia - 101407AT metaG (version 2) | ecosystem: Environmental > Aquatic > Marine > Intertidal zone >... | reverse complement strand
AGACCCAAGTTGCCGCTGTCAGTTTAGCCCTTGAACCCAATGGTTCAAGGCGGGAAACGCAAACACACATTAGGCTTTCCGTGAACGGACCTGCGCACCGTGTGCTTTGTGCTTCCCTGGAATAAGAGTATCGGCTCAGGGACATCACCGACTGGCGAGCAACCCAGGAGTGTTGAGTATATCAGCCTGTTTCGGTCTCAGACAGCCGTTCGAGCGTTGTGCCAATCCGATCGGCGAGACGTTTGAGCTCATCATCATGGCCTGTCGTTTCACCGGTGAGATGTTCGTGGGCGATATTCAGTGCAGCCATGACTGCGAGACGCTCGAGCGCGCTATTACCCGTCTTGTCCTGAATTTCACGCATCCGGTTATCGACAAACTCTGCTGCCGCTTCGAGTTCGTGTTCTTGGCCCGCTGGGCAAGCAACCGGAAATTCTCTTCCCAGAATTTGGACGCGGACGGTCGCGATTTCTGTCATGACAACACCTCATAATTCTTGAGTCGTCCCAGCACAGAATCGATGTGCTGGCGTGCTTCGTCACGCTGCTTTAATAGCTCAGCACGCGCACGTTTCAACTCCACCTGTTGCTTTCGCAGGTGGCGATTTTCTTGATTTAGACGTTCTGAAAGTTGGATCAGTTTCTCAACTTGCTGTTCCAACTCCTGCAAATCATTACGCATTTAGGTTTCCCATCGACTCATGCGCATCATACGTCTGCTCACTCTCAGGCACAACAGACGTGATACAGTTGTCTATTCAGGAGGTGCTAGATGATCGCAGAGTTATACCGTTCCATGGACGACTGGTTAGTTGACCAAAATTCCGATATCCGCGCCTCAGAAGTGCAAGGCCTTCTCGCCGGCCTCATGGCAGCCAATATCCAAGTTCGACCTGAGGAATATGTGGCTCGACTGGCCGAATATGCTGATCTCCAACCGGGTGTGATCACGCAAATAGCAGACATGTTAGAGACCCTTTTTGGAAGTCTCCACGAGAGTTGGACCGGCATCGGGTTGGATTTTGAAATGTTACTGCCGGAAGACGATGAATTAATTGAAGAACGAGCTGATGCGCTCGGTGCGTGGTGTGAATCGTTTTTAGCGGGCTTGGGTCTGTCTGGAGAACTTTCCAAAGATAGAAAGCTCTCTGAGGACGTTCGGCAAGCATTGGAAGATTTGTCTGAGATCGCCCGGATTGAAGCCGATGGTGATGATGAATCCCTTGAAAAAGCGTTCGCCGACGTCAGTGAACACGTGAGACTGGCAGCATTATTGATCGCGACCGAATTGCGTGGCGATCAAAATGAAACGCCAAATGAGCCAATCGTGCATTAAGTGAGTACGTCCATGTTTTCTTTGCATGTCTATGAGGAACGCCGAAGCCGGCTGAAGGCGCTGATGCCTGACAAATCGCTGGCTATTATTTCGGCTGCCCACGAGGTCATCCGTAATCGCGATGCTGAGTATCCGTTTAGACAATCGAGTGATTTTTGGTACCTCACCGGATTTACTGAGCCAGACGCAGTACTTGTGATCGGTCCTGGTCAACCAGACCGATTATTTGTGCGACCAAAGAATCCTGATCAGGAAGTGTGGACAGGCCGACGACTCGGTCCTGAGCATGTGAAAACGCGTTTAGGGATCGATGAGGGCTTTCCGATTGAGGCTCTTGAGTCTGAACTTAGTCGACTGTTGGCTGATGTTGCCTGGGTTGAGTACCCATTTTATTGCCAAAGGTCGTCTGAGATTGTCGATCACGCGATCAAGGCAAAAGGAATCAAATCGCGGCGTCAGGATTTATTATCCCATCGCGTCGATTTATCACGTCATTTGCACCAAGCGCGTTTGATTAAATCGCGTGAAGAGGTCGATGCCATGCGCGAAGCAGGCCGAATCTCTGCACTAGGTCATGTCGCCGCAATGCAGGCCTGTGAGCCGGGAATGACAGAAGATCAATTGGCATCTGTCGTTGAGCACTGTTTCCGCATGGAAGGATCGCCAGCTGTCGCGTATCAGACGATTGTTGGCGGTGGTGACAATGCATGCATTCTTCACTACATCGATCGGAGTGATCGATTACATTCTGGCGATTTGGTGTTGATTGATGCAGGTTGCGAAATCCAAGGATACGCGGGTGATATCACTCGCACATTTCCGGTGAATGGCTCGTTTACAAATGCACAGGCCGAGCTGTATGACGTGGTATTGAGCGCCCAGGCTGAGGCAATTCAGGCGATGGTTGTGGGGAAGTCAATCAAGCTCTTCCATGAAGCAGCCATACGGCGACTGACCGAAGGGCTCATTGAGCTGAAAATCATCGAGGGCCCACTTGAGGCTGCGCTTGAGGACAAACGTTATCTTCCTTATTACATGCACGGAACAGGTCATTTCTTGGGTCTCGATGTGCATGATGTTGGTGCTTATGAAAATGATGGTCAGCCCGTCGAACTGTCGGAAGGCATGGTGATTACATGTGAACCGGGTCTTTATATCAGCAAGTTATCCAATGCGCCTGCGAGGTATCGTGGTATCGGTATTCGGATCGAAGATGATGTGCTGATTACCAAACGAGGCCCTGATGTGTTGACATCCCAGGTGCCGAAGGAACGGGCAGATATTGAAGCCCTAATGCGAGGCTAATTGTGGAAATTAGTATCGTCGGTGGTGGACCGATTGGCTTGATCGCTGCGCGCGCACTGTTAGCAGATGGCCATCAAGTCCGCTTATTCGATCCATCGATCAAAAAGCCAAAAATGTCCTTAGCGCTCGCGGAGTCTACTTTGCGCCTTCTGGACTGTATCGGGGTCGAGCTTGAAGCAGGCCAAGACCTCACCGAAATTCTGGTGAACGAGAAAGGGTTGCCTGGCTCAATGTTGTTGCATGCGTCAGAGTGCGGATACCCGCGTTTTGGGCGAGTGGTCTGTTCTCAAGCGCTTGAAGAAGCTGTGGCCTTGCACGTGTCAGAGTGTGTTGAAACGGTTGCTGTTGAGACCATTCGGGCGCGGAGTGCCCAGGCGAACCCGCGGATTCAGCTAGCGACAGGCGAGGAAGTGGCTCCAGATTTGGTGTTTCTGGCTGACGGCGGGCGCAGTCACTTGACCGACGCGTTAGGGATGATGGCGCATCATAGACCCTTTGGGCGATCTGTAATTCTAGGGCGCCTCCGTGTGAGTAGCCCGATGAAAGGTCGGGCTTATGAGCGCTTTATTGGTACAGGCCCTTTAGCGATTTTGCCTGTCGAACAGGATGTGTATGGATTTGTTTGGTCATTGAGCCCAAATCATGCTGAGCAATTACAGCAATCGCCTTCTGAGCTGATTGAAGCACTGAAAGATGCACTGCCTGACGAACTCGGGTCTATCGAACTTGTCGCAGATCCTGTTGTGATTCCGTTGGTGGAACGGTGGATCGATCAGCCCTATCGGCCAGGCATTGTGTTGATTGGTAATGGAGCGCAGACGATTCATCCTGTCGCAGGCCAGGGTCTCAATTTGGCGCTGCGTGGAGTGACACAAATTACGGCTGAACTGAAGCAGTCAGATCCTGATACAGCTGTCCGAACTGCATTTGCCAATTGGAAGCCGAATCGAGATAAAACACGATTGGCGTCATCGAGTTTAGAGGCGTTGTTTGATCGTGATGTATTACCGAGAAAAATCCTGACGAGTCTTGGAATGGTCGTTGCCGATCAGAGTCCTTGGCTCAAGACCAAAATTGCAGAAGCTGGTATGGGGATCGTCTCTTGAACACTGCAATTATCGGTGCGGGTTCAATCGGACTGGCGGCTGCTTTGGTGTGTCAGCGAGCTGGGCACTCAGTCACTGTGTTTGACCCCCAGGGATTTGATCAGAAATCCTTGTCAGGTGAAATTGATCCGCGGGTTTGGGCGTTGGGCGGTCAATCAACAGCTTTACTGGAAGACCTTGGCGCATGGAGTCCCGATGAACGGGTTGTTCCGTATCAATCGATGCATGTCATTGATGCGCGAAGTGATGCCAAGGTGACTTTTTCGGAGCCGTCGCTTGGTCATCTAGTCGAAGCAGATTGGGTCCGTAATCAGTTGTTGGCCCAGGTTTCCGGATCAAAAATTCACTGCGTTCCTGACCGAGTTGAGTCGGTTTCTCAACGCGGTATTTTGGAGCTCCAGCGTGATCAAGCTGAGGCTGATTTGGTGATCTTTGCAGAGGGTCGGCAGGCGCAAACAGCCATTGCATCAGGGTTTGAAATTGTAGACGGTGGCTATCGACAGCGTGCAGTTGTTGGAACCTTGAAGTGCGAACAGCCTCATCGTGGCGAAGCATTTCAAATTTTCACTGAGTATGGACCGCTCGCACTGCTTCCTTTACCAGATCACAACAACCAACATCGTGTGAGTTTGGTTTGGTCGTTGGATTTGGAGACTGCAAATGAACTGCAAGCATGTTCGGTTGAGGAGCTTGCTTCAAGAATCAGCCAGACGAGCGAGTGGGCGCGTGGAGAATTGGAGTTTGTGAATCAGCCGATTTGGATTCCGCTGTCTCAACAGTCTTTAAAGCACGATTCTTTGGGATGTTTGTTAGCCATCGGCGATACGTCACATGGCATTTTACCGTTAGCAGGTCTCGGAGCGAATCTTGGGTTTGGAGATGTGATTGCACTCAAGCAAACGCTCGAAAAACATCCAAATGCCCACGGTGATCGGATTGCACGAACCGTCGCTCGAGAACGACGTTTTGAGCAGCGGACTGTTGCCATGGTAATGGGCCTTTTCTCAAACGTGTTTCGCTCTGACCAACCATTGCTGCAATTGGGTCGGAGTTTTGCCTTACGTGCGGCGGATCGTCATGCAACGATCCGTTCGTTGATTCAGGAGTTAGCTGGTTAATGTTCACAGGGATTGTTCAGGGTTTAGGCGAAGTCACACAGATTGATGATCGCGATGGAATCCGTCGCCTTCAAGTGCGACTTCCATCAGGTCGCGATCAGGGACTCGAGACTGGAGCCTCGGTAGCGATTAACGGTGTCTGTTTGACAGTTGTTGGCTGGAATCAACAGGGTGTTCAGTTTGATGTGATTGATGAAACCTTGCGGCTTACGAATCTTGGCGCATTAGACATCGGGCATTTAGTCAATGTGGAGCGAGCAGCTCGTTTTGGTGATGAAATCGGCGGTCATGTGTTGTCTGGACACATTCATGGCCAAGCAACAGTAACCGAAGTGGTAGAAACGGATGCGAATCTGGCTGTGTGGTGGCATGTTCCAGAGGGTTTGAGAAAGTATGTTTTGCCCAAAGGCTATGTCTCACTCAATGGATGTTCTTTGACTGTCGGTGAGACTGAACGCGATGGGCAGTTCAGCATTCATCTAATCCCGGAAACTCGAGAGTTAACAACTTTTGGCCGTGTTGCCGTGGGTGATTCATTGAATCTAGAGATCGACTCACAAACCCAAGCCATCGTCGATACAGTTGAGCGAGTATTGGATCAGCGTTTGTGAGTACTTGGCAGCGTATCTTAGCCAATGCTGTAACGAGCTCGGACGTATTAATGGAACGTTTGGGCTTGGATACAAATGAAGTCCTTGGTGTCGATCACGCGCCTGATTTTTCGATGCGTGTGCCTGAGCCTTTCATTACGCGGATGGTGCCTCAAGACCCTCACGACCCCTTGTTAAGACAAGTGCTGTCTGTTGTCGATGAACGTCAGGCGATGCCTGGTTTTGTCGCAGATCCCCTCGACGAATTCGGCGGGCCGCTCGCTGGAGTGTTGCATAAGTATCGTTCGAGGGTTCTTCTGATTTATCGAGGTGGGTGTGCAATCAATTGTCGTTATTGTTTTCGCCGGCATTTCCCGTATCAAGAGCACACGCTGACGTCACGCGATATCGACGCATTGCTCGATTATTTGACTCAACACCCTGAAGTGAATGAAGTCATTCTGTCTGGCGGTGATCCGTTGATGGCCGATGATTCTTCAATCAGCCAATTGTTCTCTCGCATTGAATCGATTCCGACGATTCGAAGGTTGCGCATCCATAGCCGTTTACCGGTGGTCATTCCGGAGCGTGTCACAGAATCCTTATGTGAGTTGATCGCATCAACACGGTTGCCCGTGGTCATGGTGCTACATATCAACCACGCGAATGAAATCGATGCCTCTGTGGTCAGTGCAGCAGGGAAACTGCGACAAGTCTGTCGTTCGGTACTGAATCAGGCTGTCATTTTAAAAGGCGTGAACGACACGGCAGAGTGTCTAATTGCCCTCAGTGAGCGGTTGTTTGAGTCAGGCATTGATCCGTATTATCTGAACGTGTTGGATCGTGTTACTGGTGCGCATCACTTTGATGTCACTGACCAAGAGGTGGCAGCGCTGTATCAAGCGTTATTGAACGCATTGCCGGGATATCTCGTTCCGAAGCTTGTCAGGGAAGTGCCTGGTGTCGGGCACAAAGTGCAATGGAAGGAAGCGACTCACTCATGATGTCGACAGTTCTGATTTGGATTGCGGGTGCCTGGGGTGCTGGTCAACTGGCACGATGGCTCGCCCTGCCTCCACTGGTGGGGTACCTGACGGTCGGCGCGTTGTTTTCAGCCAACGGCCTCGGTGATGTGGATCACTGGCTCGATGTCCCATCCGAAATCGGTGTTGAGTTACTGCTATTTGCAGTTGGCTTGAAAATGAATCCGAAATCGATTTTTCGGTTTGATGTCGCCTTTGGCACCATCCTGCATTTGATCTTGTCGGCCATGATCTTGGCAGTAGCTTTGACGCAAGATTTGTCGTTTGAGATGAAAATCGCACTTGCCCTGACACTTGGCTTTTCAAGTACGGTTGTTGCTGCCAAGGGGCTCGAAGCGCGTCGAGAAATCCGAGCGTTTCATGGTCGGTTGTCGATCAGCATTCTTGTTCTTCAGGATTTAGTTGCGGTCACCCTTCTCGCGATCGGCGGTGATTCAGCGCCATCGCCATACGCATTAGGGTTGCTCGCTATTCCGCTCGTTGCTCCGCTACTGAGAAAAGGTTTGGAAAGACTGTCGCCAGAGCCCGAGTTACATCTCTTAGTCGGGGTTTTGCTTGCGCTCGTCCTTGGCGCCCAATTGTTTAAAGCAGTTGGCGTTAGCGGGGAACTTGGTGCTTTGGTGATGGGGATGGTGTTTGCCAACCATCCGGTGGCTAAAGGTATCGCAAATTACCTCTGGGGCATCCGCGAATTATTACTGATCGCCTTTTTCTTGCGTGTGGGTATGCAGGTTCCACTGGATCTCCAAGTCGTTATGGATGCGCTGCCACTTCTGCTACTGCTTCCTTTGAAGTTGGCGGTGTTGTTTGCCCTGTTGTTGTTGATCCGTCTTCGCGCGTATACGGCCTTTTTAATGTCGATCACGCTCTTTTCGTACTCCGAATTTGCGCTGATCGTGGCCGCAGCCTGGGCAGATAGCGGCTTGATTCCAGCTTCTGTGCTGCCGGTGATCGCAGTTGCTGTGACATTAAGTTTTGTGATTTCCGCACCCTTGAATCGATTCGCACACGAGCTCTATGAACGATATGAGGGATTTTTGAGTCGTTTTGAACGTACTGATCGACATCCAGATGAACAGCCTCTGACCCTAGGTGGCGCGCATGTCCTAGTGATAGGGATGGGCCGGATCGGCACTGCGGTGTTTGATAGTTTGTCTGAAGATGGTGAAAAGGTAGTCGGTATCGATGCTGACCCCGGGAAACTTGAGTCGCATCGTGAGGCTGGTCGTCGTGTGGTCTTTGCTGATGCCGAGGATCCGGGCTTCTGGAATAACCTTCGGTTTGGTCGACTTGAGGCTGTGGTATTAACAATGCCTGAGCCTGAATCTCAGTGTTGGGCGACTAATCGTTTGAGGGAGCGTGGATTTGAAGGTGTGATTGCGGTCAGCACACGCTCACGCCATACCGTCGCTCGCGTCGAAGAGGCGGGCGCTAATCTGATTTATGACGCCCATGATGCGGCCGGTCTCGGTCTAGGGAAGGCTGTTCTTACGTGTCTTGGTGGCGAGCGATCAGAAAATCCCGAGCCTCGTTGATTAAGGCAGCGAGGTAATCTGTCCCATCTTTGTCGGGATGCATTTTACCCATCAGCTTTCGGTGCGCTGCCCTGATTTCAGCAGGTGTTGCATGCTCATCCACGCCGAGAATTTCCGCCGCCCGTTTGGCTGTCATGGGTTCATCGCCGGAATTGCGCTGTTGATTCGCATGGGCAGCACCAGCCCCTGCTGCCGCGCCCAAGCCAAGAATTTGGCGCAGTTGTGGGAACATTGATAACAGCCCACGCATGCTCCACAGCCGTCGACCGAAGGCAGCAACCGGTGCTGCTAAAGCCGCTAGCGCCGGCAGTTTCCCAGTGACGACTAGTAGCAAAATCCCAATGGCGACTGCACCACCAATCACTTTCCATTTATTTTCTGCAATCCAGCCTTTTGTCGATCCGCGAGTGAGCAGATAAAACAGCGCAAGGACCACTAGGGCGATGATGAGTATTCTCATGTTCTATATTTGTCTGGACAAAACTGGGACAACATTGCCACACTATCACTTATGGCTTCATTAGAAACGATTTCAAGTATCGACACGGCACCTCGCCATCCAATCCGATTGGTTGCAAACCGAACCGGCTTAACCGTCGATTTGATTCGTGCTTGGGAGAAACGTTACCACGTTGTGGATCCTGCGCGTAGTGATACCAAGCGGAGACTTTACAGCGATTATGATATTGAGCGCTTACGACTGATTCGAATTGCAAAACAAAACGGTCGTCGCCTCGTTGATGTTGCCCCTCTGACACTTGAAGCGCTGCGAGATGTGGTTTCAGAAGATAGTCGTTACGATCAAGCACAAGACAATCAGGCCGAAATCTATCGTCCCAGTTGGACGAGTCCTCTTGAGTCATCGGATACCCAAGACGATATCGACGCCATGTTGTTTGCAGTCCAAACGATGGACCAACATCGGTTCGATCAGCTTTTGCAAGAGGGATTGGTGAAGCAATCATTGCCGGCATATCTTGAGACTGTAATTGGACCATTGCTGCGTGAGATCGGTGAATCGACGCGACTTGGAAAACTGCGGATTGCCCATGAGCACATGGCGACAGCACATTTGAGAACATTCATTGGCGCACTTCGATTCCGAGAAACCTACACAGGTAATGAGCCAAAAATCGTCATTACCACGCCAACAGGGCAACTCCATGAACTGGGTGCCCTGATGATTGCCGCGCTCGTTTCAGTCGATGGTTGGCTCCCTGTTTACCTGGGACCAAATACACCTGCGGACGAAATTGCTGCTTGCGCACTTCAGTCTGGAGCTCGCGTCGTCAGTTTGTCTTTAACGTATCCAGCCGATGATCCGCGTATTCCAACCGAGCTGACACGACTAAGAACGCAACTCGACGGGAAAATTCCAGTTTTCATCGGTGGCTCAGCTGCAGCACACCATCAGCCACTAATTGATCGATTGGGTTTGATTGCTCCGTCAACACTCAACGGGTTAAGACAGTCTTTAAATGCATTACGGGACCGAGGATATAAGGAGCAGACGGCATGACTCTAATCGATCTAAAAGCCTTGATTGCAAAAGGCCAGATGCCGACTCTTGAGATTCACGCGTTTGAGGGGATTATTTATCTTGTAAAGATCGTCACAGAAGTTGGCGAGACCATGTTGAAAAAAGCAGATGGTGACAATCAGGTATTCAAGTCATCGACACAGGCTGGTATTGCGTTAGCCGATGTCGGTGGAACGGAAGCAGTGATTGTTCATCAGTGTGCGTATGATGAAGTCATCGGTCACGAAACGTGCAAGGCAGAAGATCCTGCATTACGCACCCCAATGGATCTTCGCTTACTTGCTGGTCTTGGCTAACTCGCGAGCTGGTTTCTTCGCTCACAGAGCTCAGCATAATCTGGAGTGTTATCGCCCGTTAGAATTCCGTGGCGAATTGCGAAATCAATAATGACGAGATTGCAGTTGTATTTGAATGCGTCTGTGGTTTCGATGATCGACAACACCTCATCAATCGGTAGTCTTTCGAACGACTCAACTTCGCCATCCTGACAGACAGGAACGAAACTGTCAGGAAGCTCTAAATCATAACAATACAAAATATCGCGTTTTAATCCGCGCCCATCTGTGTGTCGGTAGCTGATTGTACCGGTCGCGATAGACTGGCTTGCTTGCGTCTCAGAAATGCCTGCTTCTTCAAAGCATTCTTTGAGTAAGTTGTCGAATAGACTGAGGCCCGCTGGCTGGCCACCACCAACCATGTTGTCGAGTTTCCCTGGAAAAGTTGGTTTGTGCTGTGACCGTTTTGCAACCCACAATTCGATACCATTCCGTGTTCTGATGTAGCCATTGAGATGGACGCCAAAGGTGAGGCAGCCGAGTGGTGCGGTCAATGTGCGTTCCATCACAAACCGGGTTGGGTCTGTTACTGACGCCTTGACAGGAAACGGCTCGCCAACCCAGCTCCAGAGCAAACCCTCTTCATAGGTATCTTTTGCAAATCTGGCAAAGAGTTGATTGAGCCTCTCTTCAGCCAAGCTTGGGATGACGAGACCTTGTTCCACTTCCTGCCACAGACCAAAACTTAAGCCACGTTCTTTAAAGTTGTCTTGCACATAACCAAGTAATGCATCCCCTTGAAACCAGGGTGTCCATGATTGAAGGTCGGCATTGTGGGCATGGTTGAAATGGTCAAGAAAACTCAAGAGCGTCTCCAAAAGTAAGCAAATAATGGGATAAGCATACCCATCGCTAACACACGGATGAGGTGGTGTGTCGTAACATACAATCCATCAGCGCCGGTCTCTAATGCAACCACGGGCATTACTTGAAACCCTCCGGGCATAAATGCGAGTAAGGTATCTGATAACGGTATATCAATCGCTACGTGCGTTATGTACGCACCAATCGCTGCTAGGATTACGCCGAGTAGGTTCACGCAAATTGCAGGCGCAACCGTCTTACTCAAGATCAGTAAACCTTGTTTCAGTATATCGATCGCTATTTGCCATCCGAATATGATCATTGCAATGGAGATAAAAAACGAAGGTGGGTTTATTAGTTCTATTTCCGACAAACTGATTGAAGCAGTGACGATAGCGCCAGCAAGCAGTCCGGGGGTAGTTACGCTGAGTTTTTTTAGCGTCTGTGTCATCAACCAAGCGAAGGCCAACAGTAAAATCCAAATCACGAAATCTGAGCTTCCAAAAGCTTGGAATGTGGTAGGGGTCTCGGGAACATAAAAAATAAGAGGGGTAATCACCGTCAAAAATGCCAGTCTAAGGCTGTGGTAGATCGCCACTTGGGATATCGATCCGTCTAACTGGTGTGCGATAGCAACGGCAGTCGCGAGATTCCCAGGGGCTCCGGCTAGATATGCACTAACTCTCTCCATTCCCAATAATTGTTGATTGATTCGCCCCAAGGTCAAAAGAATCAGAATCATCGTCAGTAACAGTAATAATATGCTCGCTGGCCATTTTTCTGCATGGTTGAAAACTTCGGGGGTCACTTGGCTTCCTAGAACGACGCCGATTAGCATGATTGCAAAATCTGTCGCATCGACGCCAGGTTCAGGCGATTCTCCCGTAATGTAAGCTAGGGTTCCGACTGCAAAGATGGGTCCAATCATCGCGCCAAGTGGAAAGTTAATGGCTTCGAACGCGACAGCAGAGGCTGCCGAAACTAGTCCAAATATCAGGAGGGGGTGACGCATTAGGCGTCTTCGAGTTGAAGTTCGATCACTCCGTCATCGTTGATACGAATGGGGAAAGTCGATACCTGTCCGTAGGCTGGTGCGGAGAGTGCTTGGCCTGTCTTGACGCAAAATCGTGCGCCATGTCGTGGGCATTCAATTTCACCATTCATGTAGAGACCACCACAGAGTTCCGCTCCGTCATGTGTGCATAGGTCTTCAATCGCGTAGACATGATCACCTTCACGGAAAACCAACACATCAACGTCATCGAACTCAAAGCGCTCATAGGCACCGTCGGCGAGCGCATTGATGGTTGAGATTTCGATCCATTGACTCATAACGTCTCCTAGAATAAACCCGCTTCTAGGCGAGCTTCCTCAGTCATTCTACTTGCGTCCCAAGGCGGATCGAACACCATTTGGATGTCTGCTTGATCCACTCCAGAGAGCGCTTCAATTTTCTCTTTGATATCCCGAGCCATAATGGGTCCCATGCCGCAGCCTGGTGCCGTTAAGGTCATATCCACGCGCACATGTGTGCGTCCATCGATCAGCGTGGAGATCCTCAAGTCGTAGATTAAACCCAGTTCCACGATGTTTACGGGAATTTCTGGATCATAGCTTTGCTTGAGTACATCCCAAACTTGATCTTCCAGGGAAAGTGCACCTTCGGTATCGGTTTGTTCAGGGGCCGCAACGCCGAGCTTAGCGAGATCGTTGGTTTCAATCCGTACTAGACGACTACCGATATCGAGGGTCAAGGTGTCACCCAGTGCCTGCGTGACCGTGACTGTTTCTCCGATACCGAGCGTTAACGGAATGCCTTGAGGGACTTGCTTCCCCGTGACGTTCTCGAGAACGGTGAGTTCTGAGCCTTTGTCGAGTTCGGCAAAGGGAATCATCAGTCTGTCAGCATCCCAATGACGCGATCGAGCGCTTCTAAGAAGCGATCCACTTCATCAATCGTGTTGTAGAACGCAATTGAGGCGCGTGCAGTACCCGGTAGTCCGAAGTGCTCCATTGTCGGCATCGCGCAGTGATGACCGGTTCGCACAGCAATACCGAGTTGGTCTAGGAGAGTTCCGACATCTGTTGGATGTGCGCCTTTGACATTAAAGGAACAGACGCTCACCCAATGCGCTGGATGACCTAACACATCCACTTTGTCACGACTGAGCATGGCCTCTGTGAGGTGTTGATGGACGCGATGTTCATGGGCAACAGCGCCGTCAAAATCGATTGATTCGAGGTAATCGAGCGCTGTAGCAAAGCCAATTGTGTCGGCAATGTTTGGTGTGCCCGCTTCGAACTTCCATGGCAATTCGTTGTAGGTGGTTCCGCTAAAGCTCACGCGATCAATCATATCGCCACCGCCTTGCCATGGTGGGAGTGCCTCAAGTAATTCGCGTCGTCCAAGAAGAACGCCAATCCCAGTCGGACCGCAGCACTTATGTGCGCTGACTGCATAGAAGTCGGCTCCAAGATCTTTGACGTTGACTCGCATGTGGGGTGCAGCCTGAGCTCCATCAATGACAGAGAACGCATCGTTTTCTTTGGCGAGCTCAATGAAGCCTTTGACATCATTGAGCGCACCAATCGCGTTGGACACATGCCCCACAGCGATGACTTTGACAGCGTGTTCCCGGCAGAGTGATTGTGCGGATTTCAGACACAACGCACCGGTCACATCCACCGGAATCGGAATCACTTGAATCCCGATCCGCGACTCAAGTTGCTGCCAAGGGACGATATTTGCGTGATGCTCTGTCTCACCAACCAGCACCACATCACCCGACTTCAACCGAGTTGAGAGGGTGTTGGCGACGAGGTTCAGTGCTTCAGTCGCTCCGCGGAGCAGAATGACTTCACCTGTGTCATCGATACCGAACCATTGTCCGATACGGGCGCGAGCACCTTCATAGGCATCGGTGGCTTCACCGCTTAACGTGTGAACTCCGCGATGAACGTTGGAGTTGTATCGATCGTAGTAATCACTAATCGATTCGATGACCTGGGTTGGCTTTTGTGATGTGGCGGCATTGTCCAAATACACCAACGGTTGTCCGTGGACTTCACGTGACAAAATGGGGAAGTCACTGCGAACACGTGCCAGATCAAACATCAACCGATTCCTTGAGCTCGGCAATCAGTTCGCCGTGTTTCAACTCACCCAATAGTTGGGTCTCAACCAACTCACGGATGTCTGGATGCTCAATTTCCTCGACGATTTTTTCAGCGAAGGCATATTGCAAAAATGCGCGAGCGTCCGCTTCTGAGAGTCCTCGACTTTTCAGATAGAACAATTCGGTTTTATTCAGACTACCAACTGTACACCCGTGTGAGGCGGTGACGTCGTCAGCATAAATCTCGAGTTCCGGTTTTGGATTGACCCGTGCAGACTCGGATAACAGAAGGTTCGCAATCGATTGTTCTGTTGCTGACCGCTGCGAATCTTTACGGATCAATACACGGCCATTGAACGTTGCTTCACCTTTACCATCGACCATATTCCGGAAGGTCATCTCACTGTTGGTTTCTCCAACAACGTGGTCAATTGCGAGGTGGGTATCGTGGTATTGCGACCCGTTTGTGATCGCGAGCCCGTTCACAGAGGCGGAAGCCTCACGACCAGCTAACGCAATGTAAATATCATTACGCGCTAGCTTTGATCCGAATTCGATTGTCTGCAGTCGGTACGATGCATTTTCACCGCACTCAACATCGAGGTTGGAAAACACATGTGCTGCCGTATTGGCTGCCTGGAAGCGTACATGAGTCACCGATGCGTCACGCGCGAGCGTCATCAGGCAACGCAGCGAGCTGAGGTTTGCTGTGTCGGCATCTGTTGACTCGAATTGTTCTACAAGGGAAAGTTGAGCTCCCGCTTCGACACGGATGATGAGTGTCGCAAAGCCAGCTGCACTCGCTTGATTGGCAAGGTGATGCAGATTCAAAACAACTGATGTAGTTTTTCGAACAGTCAGAACCAATTGGCTGTTCTGAAGAGCCGCCTGGGTGAGTCCAAATCCGTGTGCCTGACTGATGTCGTCTAAGCGTTTCTTCTCAGAGTCTGTCAGCGCATCGTCAGATACGGTTAATCCATCAATTGCGGGGACGTTCACAAACTGACCGCCGGTGACAGCGAATTGCTCGGTAGTCTTCGGACTTGCTGGTTGCCACGTGGTGCGAGCAAGACCTCGAGTGGGGACGTACTTCCATGACTCGACGCGTTTTGTGGGTAAGCCAACCGCTAGCGCCTCCGGCGCATGGACGTCCTTGACGTCAGCTAACCACTCACTGAATCCGCTCATGCTGCTTCGATCCCTTCGTAACCTTCGCGCTCAAGCTTCTCAGCAAGTGTGTGGTCACCTGATAATTTGATTTCGCCATGTGCCAAGACGTGGACAAAGTCAGGTTTTACGATGTCGAGAAGGCGCTGATAGTGTGTGACAAGCAATACGCTACGATCCGGTGCGCGCATTCGGTTGATCCCTTCACCAACGACGCGAAGTGCGTCCACATCGAGGCCAGAGTCGGTTTCATCGAGTAGCGCAAGTGTTGGTTCGAGTAGTTGCATCTGCAGAATTTCGTTGCGTTTTTTCTCGCCGCCTGAGAAGCCTTCGTTGACGTTACGGTGCAAGAACGCTTCATCCATTTGCATGACTTTGAGCTTTTCGCGAACCAGCTTTAAAAACTCGCCTGCTTTTAATTCAGGCAATCCACGATGTTCGCGAACCGCATTTAGGGCTGCCTTCAACAAATAAATATTTTTGACGCCCGGAATCTCGACAGGATACTGGAATGAGAGAAACACACCTGCCCAAGCGCGCTCTTCGGGCTCTAAATCGAGTAAGTTTTGACCCATATAGATCACTTCACCATCGGTGACTTCGTAATCATCGCGGCCAGCAAGTACTGAGGATAGCGTGCTTTTCCCAGACCCGTTCGGACCCATGATTGCGTGCACTTCCCCTGCATTGATCTCAAGATTGATGCCTTTGAGGATGGGCTTATCACCAACCCGTGCGTGTAAGTTTCGAATAGACAGCATTAGCCCACTGCTCCTTCAAGTGTGATACCAAGGAGCGCTTCGGCTTCGACTGCGAACTCCATTGGAAGTTTCTGGAAGACTTCCTTGCAGAAGCCATTGACCACCATGTTGAGTGCATCCTCTTCACTCATGCCGCGAGTTCTTAAATAGAACAGTTGATCATCACTGACCTTTGAGGTGGTTGCTTCATGTTCAAGCTGAGCGCTCGGCTCTTCGGCTTCAACATATGGGAACGTATGTGCGCCGCACTGATCACCGATCAAAAGTGAGTCGCATTGTGTGAAATTGCGCGCATCGACAGCGCCAGGTAAGACCTTCACCAGTCCACGATACGCATTCTGGCCACGCGCTGTTGAGATACCTTTTGAGATGATCGTTGAGCGTGTTCTTGGCCCGATGTGAATCATCTTGGTGCCAGTATCAGCTTGTTGCTTCTTACCTGCGACTGCGACTGAGTAGAACTCACCAACAGAATCTGCACCTTTCAAAACACAGCTTGGGTATTTCCAAGTAATCGCTGACCCGGTTTCGAGCTGGGTCCAGCTGATTTTCGCGCGATCACCACGACATTCGCCGCGTTTGGTGACGAAATTGTAAATACCGCCTTTACCTTCATCATCACCAGCGAACCAGTTCTGGACGGTTGAATATTTAATTTCGGCATCGGTTTCGGCGACGAGTTCAACCACAGCTGCATGCAACTGGTTTTCATCACGCTGTGGCGCCGTACATCCTTCGAGATACGAAACGTATGATCCTTCTTCGGCAACTATCAGCGTGCGCTCGAATTGCCCTGTATTTTGCTGATTGATCCGGAAATATGTTGAGAGCTCCATCGGGCAGCGGACGCCTTTCGGGATGTACACAAAAGAGCCATCTGAGAAGACCGCTGAATTCAAGGCTGCGTAGTAGTTATCATTTTGAGGAACAACTGAGCCCAAGAATTTTTTAACGAGCTCAGGATGTGAGTGCACTGCTTCTGACAAGGGGCAAAAGACGACACCCGCTTCATGCAACTTTTCTTTAAACGTTGTCACAACGCTGACTGAATCAAACACTGCATCAACGGCGACGCCTGCGAGCATTTTTTGCTCTTCAAGTGGAATGCCGAGTTTGTTGTACGTCTCAATCAAGGCAGGATCGACTTCATCAAGACTCTTCGGACCGTCACCTTGCTTTTTAGGTGCAGAAAAATAGCTAATGGACTGGAAATCGATCGGTGGGTATTCAAGATGCGCCCATTCAGGTGGCGTCATTTGAAGCCACTTAGCGTAGGCCTCTAAGCGCCATTCCAGTAGCCACTCAGGCTCACCCTTTCGAGTTGAGATTTCACGAATGACATCCTCATTCAAGCCAGGTGGTAGCGTATCGGATTCGATATCGGTCACGAATCCATATTTATAGTCCTGGTCGACTAGTTGATCGATCTCTTGTTGACTCATCAATACACCTCCAAAGTCTCAATGCGACGATCGGATCGCGCATAGAGCGTATGTGGGCTAATCAGATCCTCTAACGTTGTTTTTGTCAGAATGTGGTCGACCTGATCACCTAATTCCCGCCACCGCGACATCACTGAGCAGTGGTCGGTGAGCCGGCACAGCGTCTCGTCTGTTCCGCACTCAGTTATAGCCATTGGTCCTTCAATGGCTTCGATAATCGTTTTCACCGGAATTTGTGATGGAGCTTTGGCCAAGCTGTAGCCGCCTCGAGCGCCCTGGGTCGAGTTCAATACGCCTCCTTTCACCAAAAGCTTTAGTAGTTTGATGCAAGTTGGTTTGGGAACAGAGGATTCCTCAGATAACTGTCCCGCCGACCACAAAACGTCTGGATGCTTGGCCATCTGAGCTAAGATGACGGATGCATAATCAGTGAGTTTTGATAGTCGTACCATCGGCGCACCACAAATTTCTTCCGGGTGCGCATTATATAGGACCGAATAAGTCCTATATCAAGAGTTTACGATGATTTGGCGACCAATTGGGCTGCTTCCGCTTTTAATCGCTGCAGCATAGAGGCGAGTCCGTTCGCTCGTGTTGGCGATAAATGTTGAGATAAACCAATTGCTTCGACGAACTCAGGCTCGGTCTTAATGATGTCTTCAGCTGATGCGTCGGAATACAGTCGAACCACAAGCGCAATCAATCCAGACACAATCGCAGCATCTGAATTCGCACGAACAGACACGTGATCGGCATCTCCGTCAACGACCATCCAGACTTGTGATTGGCATCCTCTGACTAAGTTGTGCTCACATTTTTCTGATTCTTCAAGGGGTTCTAATTCCTTGCCGAGGTCGATCAGGTATTGATATTTGTCCATCCAGGAATCAAAAAACTGAAACTCGTCGATGATTTCTTGCTGTCTGTCACTCAATTGCATGTGCGGTCTCACTTCAGAAGGTCACGACAGGGTATACTCCGTCGCAAATTTACGAAACTGACAGGTTGTTATGTCCAACGCTTATTCAATCCAAGTCACATCTGAAACATTTGAGACAGATGTTTTACAAAAATCACAGGAAACCCCTGTTTTAGTCGATTTTTATGCTGAGTGGTGCGGCCCTTGTAAAAGCTTAGGCCCGATCCTCGAGCGGCTCGCTGATGAATATGCTGGTGCATTTATTTTAGCCAAAGTTGATTCAGATGCCGAGCAAATGCTCGTCGCAGGAATGGGTGTGCGTTCCTTGCCAACAGTGGTGCTTTTTAAAAACGGCCAGCCTGCCGATCATTTTATGGGCGCACTTCCAGAGGGTGAGATTCGCGCCATGCTTGATAAGCATGTTGAGCGAGTTGAAGCTTCTCCGCTCGAGCGTGCAGCCGAACTAGTCGAATTGGGTCAATATGACGAAGCGATTGCTTTGTATCAGCTGATTACCGCTGATGACCCTGAAAATTATGATGTCTATCTCGACATGGCGCAGGCACTACTGAAGAAAGGTGATTTAGAGAGTGCTGAGGCGATCGTTGAGCGACTGCCTGATGCCCAGAAAATGGATCCACGGGCGAAATCTATCCTCGCTGGTAAGGCGTTTCAGGATCTGCTTGCTGGTGCGCCTGATCGAGCAACCTGTGAATCACGTGTGGCCTCCAATGAGAAAGACAGTGAAGCACGCTATTTCTTGGCGGCACACTTGATGGTTTCTGACGATGTTGAGGCGGCCATTGATCAATTGTTGACGGTTGTCCGGACAGATCGCCAATACAATGAAGACGCTGCGCGATTGTTGTTGATTCAGATTTTCGATCGGTTGGGCAATGATGATCCGCGAGCACGCGCGGGTCGGAAACAACTCGCTGCGTTATTGATGGTGTGATTGTGAGCGAAAAACCAACCAATTTTATTCGGACGAAAATTGCTGACCAAATTAAACAAGGCCAGATTCAGGAGATCGTCACCCGCTTTCCGCCTGAGCCGAATGGGTATTTGCATGTCGGTCATGCGAAAAGTATTTGTCTGAACTTCGGCTTGGCCGAAGAGTTCGGTGGTCGTTGTAATCTTCGGTTTGATGACACAAACCCTGAAAAAGAATCGCAAGAATACATTGATGCAATCGAAGAAGATGTGCGTTGGCTTGGGTTTGAGTGGTCAGCGCTTTGTCATACGGCGGATTACTTTGATCAACTCTTTGATTGGGCATTACATCTGATTCGTAATGGCGATGCCTATGTCGATGAGCAGTCAGCGGAAGAAATGCGAGCCAACCGTGGAACCTTGACTGAGCCAGGTATCGACAGTCCGTATCGTGATCGCTCTCCTGAAGAAAACGAAGCGCTGTTCTTAAAGATGCGGGATGGTGAGTTACCTGAGGGTTCTGCGATTTTGAGAGCGAAAATCTCAATGTCTGCACCAAACGTGAACCTCCGTGATCCAGCGTTATATCGCATTCGGCATATTTCGCATCCGCGTGCGGGCGATCGCTGGTGTATCTATCCAACCTATGATTACGCCCATGGTCAGAGTGATGCGATCGAAGGAATCACGCACTCGCTCTGCACACTCGAATTTGAAGACCACCGACCACTGTATGAATGGCTTTTGAAAAAGCTCCCTGTACCAAGTCGGCCGAAGCAAACCGAGTTCAGTCGTCTTGAACTCGAGGGGACGGTCACCAGTAAGCGGAAGCTGAACGCATTGGTTCAAGAGGGTCATGTCTCTGGCTGGGATGATCCGCGGATGCCAACAATCGCTGGCATGCGTCGTCGCGGATATTCTCCAGAAGGGATCCGCTTGTTCTGCGAGCGCATTGGCGTCACTCGAAAACCCAATACAATTGAGTTACAGATTCTTGAGGGCTCGATTCGTGATGACCTTGAGGGTCGTGCGCACAAAGCGATGGCTGTTCTGGATCCGCTGAAAGTGGTTGTCACGAACTGGGATCAGGATCCTTTAGAGCTTGATGTGCCTTGGCATCCGAAGCGGCCTGAACTTGGATCTCGCACCATGCACTTTGGCCGTGAGCTGTACATTGATCGGTCCGATTTTGAGCTCAATCCACCTGAGGGATTCTTCCGACTGGTTCCTGGTGGCAGCGTGCGTTTGAAGTATGGATTCATTGTCGATTTTGAGGACGTCGTTTTGGATGCAGACGGTCGTGTGTCGGAAGTCCATGTGCGATACGATCCAGAGACGCGTTCAGGGCAAGATCAGTCAGGCCGCAAGGTCAAAGGAACCATTCATTGGGTCCATGCAGAGTCTGCGAATGAAGTTGATGTCCGCATGTATGATCGCTTATTCACGGTGCCAGACCCTGGTCACTACGAGGATCCTGCATCAGTGGTCAATCCAGAATCATTGATTCATGGTCAAGCAATGGTTGAGCCCGCACTTGGCAAGCTGATGCCAGAGGCCTATTTCCAGTTCGAACGCGTTGGTTTTTTCAAACAAGACCCTGACAGCCGCGATGGTCAGATGATTTACAACCGTTCTGTGACGTTGAAAGACGCGTGGGCCAAGAAAAAGTAACGTTGCCGCCGACGGAAATCGTCGATCCGGCAGGTCGAGAATTTGATCGACTGCCGGTGGCTCAGCAGCTTGATCGACTCTTGGCATCGCAGGCTCACGCGATTGAGGCTGTCCGCAAAATTACACATCAATTGGCTGCTGCTGTGGAGGCTTCCGCTTCCCGGCTTCGTGCGAGTGATGGGCGATTAGTCTATGCCGGTGCTGGCTGCTCGATTCGCATCGGCGTTCAGGATGGCGTTGAATTGGTACCAACGTTTGGGTGGCCACTGAGTCGCTTAGCGTATTTGATCGCTGGGGATGCCAAGGCACTCGCTGAATCCGTTGAGGGGGCTGAAGATGATGCGGCTGATGCGACCGCTCAGGTCGAGCGATGCGGTATCACAGCGTCCGATGTGGTTATCGGTATAGCCGCCTCTGGCAATACCCCATTCACCTGCCAGGTGATTGCTTCAGCCAAAGAGCGTGGCGCTCTGACCATTGGGGTGAGTTCGAACCCTTCAGGTCGATTGATTGAGATTGCAGAACACGGTTTGGTTACTGAAACAGGCGCTGAAGTGCTCGCGGGCTCGACTCGATTGGGCGCAGGAACAGCGCAGAAAGCACTGTTAAATGCATTTTCGACAGCGATGATGACCGCGCTCGGACGTGTCCTCGGTAATGAGATGCTCTGTGTGCAGGCAACCAATGCCAAGCTGAAAGATCGTCAGGTACGGATTCTAGCGGGCCAAATTGATGGATTTGATCAGGCGCGCGCCTATCAATTGTTAAGTGAATTGAACTGGGATTTACGGACAGGCCTGTTGGTTGCATCGGGTTGGGATGCGACAGACGCTCAAGAGGCTCTTGCCGGTGAGCGTCCTTTCCGCGAGTTGTTAGGCTCTAGCTGACTGAATGTTTCCGTTCGTTTCGCAGTCGGGATCGAGCGTGCACATCGCCTCATAGTGTGACAAGAAAATTTGCCCGGTGAGATGTGTCTTAAACCCAACGCGATCGAGTCGGTCCATAACCGGCCCTTTGACCTCGGATAAGTGGAACTTGATGCCCTGAGAATCCAGGCGTTCGTTGATCGACTCCAAAACCTCAAGTCCTGACGCATCAATTTCGTTGATGGCATTGCACAGTAAGACCAGGTCAGTCAGATTTTTATTGGTGTTGAGTAATTCATTCACAGCGTCTTCGAAGGTATGACCGTTCAAGAAATAGAGCATTTCATCGAGTCGAACGGCCAGTACCTTCTCGCTCTTCAAAACATCGTGTCGGTTCACATTTCGAAAATGTTGGGTGCCGGGAATCTGACCGATCACCGCGAAATGAGGGCGTGCAATTTTCGCGAGTAAAAAGCTGATCGAGACCAAAATGCCAGCAATAATTCCAGCCTCAACACCGATCCCGAGTACAACAAGGATGGTCGTCGCCATCGCCCAAAAATCCGGTTTCGAAAAAACCCAAACGCGATGAATTGCTTTGAGATCGACCAGCGACAACACCGCAACAATGACCGTTGCAGCAAGAACTGCTTTCGGTAGATATTCAAACAGCGGTGTTAAGAATAATGCGGTCAGTGCGATCATGACTGCGGTCATTACACCTGCAAGTGGCGTTCTGGCGCCGGCATCGAAATTGACAACGGAACGACTAAAACCACCGGTGACCGGAAAGCCACCGCCGAGTCCGCTCGCTATGTTGGCAGCACCTAAGCCGATTAATTCCTGGTTCGGTTGAATTCGTTCGCGTCGCCGAGCGGCCAGCGTATGACCGACACTGACTGATTCAACAAAGCCGACGATAGCGATCAAAAAGGCTGCGGGGAGAAGTTCTCTTGCAAGTGTCAGATCAAGATCTGGAAAAGTGGGTACCGGGAGTCCTTCTGGGATGACGCCCACAATCGAAACACCTGACTCATTCAAGGCAAAAAGACTTACGACTGCCGTAGAGACAATCACAGCCATCACAGGTCCAGCTTTTGTCACGGTGCCTGCGATTCCTGACGGCATGCCAGTTTTCATCAGTAAGGGTTTCAGTCCACTGCGAACCCAAAATAAAAATGAGATCGATAGCGCGCCGATGATGAGCGTTGGCAGGTTCGTATCATCGAGGTGAGTTGCTAGATCGTGCAGGATGGATGGCATGTCATGTCCATTCACAGGCACACCTAGGACGTGTTTTAACTGACTGAACGCAATCAATACCGCAGACGCGCTAATGAATCCTGAGATCACAGGGTGTGAGAGAAGATTGGCAAGAAAACCCGCGCGTGCAAATCCAAGCCCCATTAAGATGATTCCGGACAAGAGCCCCAGAAGGATCGCAGCACCTAAATATTCAGGTGAACCTTGTGTGGCGACTTGGCTGACTGCGGCTGCAGTCATTAATGAGACGACGGCCACAGGTCCAACAGCGAGTGTCATGCTCGAGCCAAATAGTGCGTACGCAAAGAGCGGTAGGATGGATGCATACAAACCCACTTCAGGCGGCAAACCAGCAAGCATCGCATAGGCGAGTGACTGCGGAATGAGCATGATGGTGACGATGACGGCTGCAACCGCATCGTCGCTCAGTTTGGATTGATTGTAGGTCTTAATCCATTCAAGTATTGGTAGTCTTGGCACGTTCCGGTTTTGCGAGAAGTTCTCGTCCTTTGAGCATGAGATCGAAGTACATCGGAATGAGGTACTTGGCTTTAACAGCCCACCACATCGACCGAGGTACTGTTGGATCGAGTCCTTTAATTGTTGGCAGGAGTTTCCCGCCATATCCAAATTCGGCCATCACGACCTTGCCGCGCTCGACCGTGAGTGGGCAGCTACCATATCCATCGTACTGATGATCTGGGGTGTCACGGTTCATGAACTGTTTGATGTTGCGAGCGACAACAGGTGCTTGCTTCCGAACAGCCGCTGCAGTTTTGGCATTTGGCGCACTAATCACGTCACCCAAACCAAAAATATTGGGGTATGTGTTGTGTTGCAGCGTGTCTTGATTGACGTCTAGCCAACCTGCTTCATTTGAGAGCGGGCTGTTTTTAATAAAGTCAGGTGATGTCTGTGGCGGCACTGCATGAAGATAGTCGAAGGATTCTTCAACTTCGGTCACGTTGCCTTCTGCGTCTGTCACTTTAAACGTGGCAATTTTGTTTGGTCCGTCGACATGAATCAGGTTCGAATTGAATTCGAGCTTCGCACCATACTTCTCAACATAAGAATTTAAGACGGGAACGAAGTCAGCCACACCGAACAGGACGGCACCTGCATTTCTGAATTGGATATCAATAGCATTCAAACATCCCTGTTCGCGCCAATAATCTGCGGCGAGATAGAGGGCCTTTTGGGGTGCTCCGGCGCACTTAATCGGCATCGGCGGTTGTGTAAAAATCGCTTTCCCTGATTTCAGATTTTTGATGCACTCCCACGAGTAGGGGGCTAAATCGTAGCGATAGTTACAGGACACGCCATTTTGTCCCAGCGTGTCTTGCAGTCCAGGAACGGCGTCATAGTCAACTTTCAACCCAGGTGCGACGATCAACACCTTGTAAGTCACGTCATCACCATTGGCTAGCGTGATGAAATCGCTGTCGGGATGAAATTCTGTGACTGCCTCTTGAACCCATGAGACTTTTTTTGGAATCACTGAATCCATTGACCTGACGGTTTTTTCTTGAGGCATGATGCCGCTGCCAACCAACGTCCAGCCAGGCTGGTAGTAGTGTTCTACGGCAGGATCAAAAACGCTGATCGAAAGTTTTGGGTTTTGTTTTAATAGGGAGGCTGCAGCGGCGAGACCGCCAGCTCCAGCGCCAACAATTGCGATATCGACTTGCATAACTTGAGTCCTTTCTGTGAGGTTACCGAGTCAGTCTGCGCGTGATTTATGACAAACGATGTGCGATGTCGACAATACTTAAGCCCGCTTTATCGACGGTTTCGACAAGCGTGTTCACATCTTGCTTACCGGCTTCTGAGAGTGCCCACAATTTGGCGCAACGTGCACCAGAGCGGCAATACGTCAGAACAGGCGACGGCACTTCAGAAAGTAAGGCTGCATGCTGCTCGACATCTGAGTCTGTGATGTTTGCGCCATTCACCGGCAAATAGCGGAATTCCAGACCCAACGCGTTCGCTTTTTGTGCCATTGCGTTCGCTTCAGCGTGTGGTTCGCCTTCTTCGTCTGGACGATTGCAAATCACTGCTTTAAATCCTGCTTCTTTGACTGCGTCCAAATCATCCAATGTGAGTTGGTCAGCAACGGAGAGATCAGTGGTCAATTCACGAATAATCATGGTGCCTCCTTAGACGGCATCGAGAGGAATTTTGAGATAGCGTACGCCATTATCCTCTGCTGGAGGTAATTCTCCGGCCCGCATATTCACCTGAACCGATGGCAAGATGAGTGTCGGCATGCTGAGCGTCTTGTCTTTTGCTGAGCGCATGGCCACGAACTCATCCTCTGAAACTCCGTCATGCACGTGTAGGTTCGATGCTTTTTGCTCGCCAACAGTCGTTTCATACTGCATTTCACGACCATTTGGCATGTAGTCGTGACACATAAACATCCGCGTTTCTGGTGGTAGTGCTAACAATCGCTGGATGCTTTGATAGAGAACGCGTGCATCGCCGCCAGGGAAGTCGCAACGTGCCGTTCCAAAGTCAGGCATAAACATGGTGTCGCCAACAAACAGTGCATCGCCAATATGATAAGTCATGCAAGCAGGCGTGTGGCCTGGGGTATGCATCGCTGTGGCAGTCAGCCCGCCAATTGCAAACGTGTCGCCATCTGTAAACAAATGATCAAACTGCGATCCGTCACGACGAAACTCAGGCTCTGCATTGAACAGATTGCCGAAAATGTTTTGGACGTCGGTAATGTGGGCGCCAATGCCAATCTTCGCGCCAAGTTTATTGTGCAAATAGTGAGCAGCTGATAAGTGATCTGCGTGGACATGGGTTTCCAAAATCCACTCAACCGTCAGGTTTTCAGATTCGACCATTGCGATCACTTGATCTGCACTTTTTGTTTTCGTTCGACCGCTGGCTGCTTCATAATCGAGCACCGAGTCGACGATGGCGCAGGACGAAGAGTTTGGATCTTTGACAATGTAGGTCAGAGTCCAAGTGGCCGGGTCAAAAAAAGCACGAACGTCAGGGTTCATTTCGATCTCCTTGCTCTTAGAGCGCTTAGTTATAAGCTTATATCAAGCAGTAAAGATATTCGATAGTATTCCCTACGTTTTCACATTGAGGTGTATCAACTATGACTGAATTTACTCCGATTCTCTCTCTATCTGGAGGTGTTCTTATCGGATTGTCGGCAGCGGCTGCATTTTTCTTATTTGGGCGAGTTCTTGGTATGACAGGAATCGTGGCCCGTACACTGGATTTTGATTTTGGCGAAGGCTCTTGGCGGCCCTTTTTCTTGATTGGCTTGGTGGTCACGCCATTGGTGCTATCAATGATTGCACCCTCGCCACATGGCTTTGAACCCATGGGATTGATTCCAATGATCGTTGGTGGATTCCTGGTTGGCTACGGAACGCGTGTCGGCTCAGGGTGCACCAGTGGCCACGGCATTTGCGGTATTTCACGGCTGTCTAAGCGCTCAATTGCTGCAACTTGCACGTTCATGACCACGGCGGTGATTACGGTCTTTGTGATCCGTCACGTGTTAGGGGGGGCGCTATGACACAGATCATTGCTCTAGTACTTGGCGCCTTGTTTGGTGGCGGTTTGTATCTTGCTGGAATGACCAATCCATCCAAGATCGTTAACTTCCTCGATATTGCCGGAATCTGGGATCCTAGTCTGATTTTCGTGATGGGCGGCGGGATTCCGGTCGCAGCGATTGGATTTTTGATGCTCAAACGGCGTGAAAAGCCAGTGGTGTTCGATGATATCCAAGTACCTACGGTTGGCGTGATCGACAAGCCATTAATTATAGGTAGCGCAATTTTTGGGATTGGCTGGGGTATCTCTGGTCTTTGCCCGGGCCCTGCATTTGCATCAGTCTTGATGGAGCCTGCGGTGATCATCCCGTATTTGATCGCTTTAATTCTCGGTAGTCTTGCGTACGAGCGATTCCACCGGTAGCGTTTGGTTTTTCTAACGACTCAAAGGGTCCTCCATTGGCGCTTGAATCTACCGAAGCTTTCGAACGGCTTCCCCTAAAAACCTACACAGAAAAGGCGTACCTCGATTACTCGATGTACGTCATTCTGGATCGAGCTCTTCCACATATCGGCGATGGATTAAAACCTGTGCAGCGGCGCATTGTGTATGCGATGAGCGAACTGGGTTTATCTGCACAATCCAAGCACAAGAAGTCAGCAAGGACCGTTGGTGATGTGCTCGGTAAATTCCATCCGCACGGCGATTCAGCCTGCTATGAAGCCATGGTGTTGCTTGCTCAGCCGTTTTCAACACGCTATCCGCTAGTTGATGGCCAAGGGAACTGGGGTAGCCCAGATGATCCGAAAAGCTTCGCCGCAATGCGCTACACCGAGGCGCGCCTTACGCCAATTGCAAAAATCCTTCTTGATGAATTGGGTCAGGGGACGGTTGATTGGCAGCCCAATTTCGACGGGACATTAAAAGAACCTAAATTGCTGCCGGCGCGAGTGCCATCGATTCTTCTCAATGGAACCACAGGTATCGCTGTCGGTATGGCCACCGATATACCGCCACACAATTTGCGTGAAGTTGTGAACGCTGCAGTTCATCTCTTGGATGACCCGGATGCTTCCGTCAGAGATTTGATGCGCTTTGTTCCAGGCCCTGACTATCCGACAACCGCAGAAATCATTTCGTCGCCGGCAGATCTCGCGAAGGTATATGAAACCGGTAATGGATCCATACGGATGCGCGCGACCTATGTATCTGAAGATGGTGATATCGTGATTAATGCGTTACCACATCAGGCATCGCCAGCTCGGATTCTTGAGCAAATTGCTGCGCAAATGCAGGCCAAGAAACTGCCAATGATTGTTGATTTACGCGACGAGTCAGATCACGAGAATCCGATTCGTTTGGTTCTAACGCCACGCTCAAACCGAGTAAATGCCGAAGAAGTGATGACGCACTTATTCGCGACCACTGATCTTGAGAAAACCTATCGTGTGAACTTGAACATGATCGGTGTTGACGGCCGTCCACAAGTCAAATCATTGCGTTCAATTTTGACCGAGTGGCTCGATTGGCGTCGCCAGACAGTGACACGTCGATTAACGCATCGTCTCGATCAGGTGATGGACCGACTGCATATTTTAGAAGGCTATCTCGTTGCCTATCTGAATATTGATGAAGTGATTCGCATCATTCGTGAAGAAGATGAGCCAAAAACTGAATTGATGGAACGTTTTGGGCTGAGCGAAGTTCAAGCCAATGCCATCCTCGATCTGCGTTTACGCCATTTAGCGAAACTTGAAGAAGTCAAAATTCAAGCTGAGCAAAAGGAACTTGAGAAAGAGCGCAAGTATCTTGAAGGTGTGCTTGGGTCTCGCGCGAAAATGACACAGTTGATGCGCGACGAGCTGACCAAGGACGCTGAGACCTATGGCGATGAGCGTAGATCACCGATTGTTGTCCGACAGGAAGCGCGTGCTCTGCGTGAAGATCAGTTGGTTGCTTCTGAACCCGTGACTGTTGTGTTGAGTGACAATGGCTGGATCCGGTCCGCGAAAGGTCATGACATCGCCCCAGAGGCGCTCGCTTATAAGTCAGGTGATCAGTACCTTACTTCTGCACAAGGCCGTTCGAACCAACCATTGGTTGCATTTGATACCACGGGTCGTGCGTATTCAGTGCAAACCCATACCCTTCCCTCTGCGCGAAGTCAGGGTGAGCCTTTATCTGGTCGAATTGATCTCGCTGCTGGCGCGAAAGTGACACAGCTTGCGTTGGCTGACGAGACGACAAAATGGGTGTTGGCGACAGATCATGGCTACGGATTCATTTGTAAGCACGGTGATCTACTTGGCCGAAACAAAGCGGGTAAGTCTGTTGTGAATTTGGGTGATGCCAAATTGTTGCCACCTGCTGTGATGGGTGATGTCGAGTTGTCGCGTATTGCTATTGCTGTTTCGAGTGGCCACTTACTTGTTTTTGAGGCGCATGAATTGCCGGAACTTGCCAAAGGTAAGGGCAATAAACTTGTCCAGATACCACCTGCCTTGCTCAAAGAAGGACATCGTGTCACTGCGATCACGGTCTTGCCGCCACTGCGCTCGCTTCGTGTGATCGCAGGTAAGCGTCATGTCACTTTGTCGCCATCAGATCTTGAGAACTTCGTTGGGGAGCGTGCGCGTCGCGGGAAGCTCCTCCCGCGTGGGTTCCAGCGAGTGGATAAGCTTGAGGCGGAATCGTGAGGCTTCTGTGGTTCGTTAGTGACGCTAGTCACATCGAAGCGCTTGAAACCGTATTAGAGGTTTGCGAGCTCAATGATCAGGAGCGTTTGCATCGTCGTCCAAATGATCTTTTGGTCCCAGCGACTTGCGATTGCATTGAGTTGTCTGTCGATACCGTTGATGAAAATCTTCTCAAAGCGCACGCAGACAAAGCTAGCACAGACTACTTGTTGGTTCGCGATGAGCGTCCGAAGCTTGCTTTGTTCGATATGGACTCGACACTGATTGAACAAGAAGTAATCGACCAGCTTGCTGCGGCGTTTGGATTGGGTGATCAGGTGTCTGCCATCACTGAACGAGCGATGCGTGGTGAGCTCGACTTTATCGCGAGTTTCACAGAGCGTCTGGGTCTTCTGAGAGGGCTTTCTGAGTCGAAGCTCGATACTGTCTATCAAAGCCTTACGTTGATGCCTGGTGCTGATGTTTTGACGGCAAATTTATCAGGGGCCGGCGTCCGATTGGGTATCGTTTCTGGCGGCTTCTCCTATTTTGCCGAGCAAATCGGTGAGCGCCTTGGAATGGATTTTGTTTTATCGAATACGCTTGAGTGTCAGGGCGGGGAGGTCACTGGTCGTGTCGTTCCGCCCATTATTGATGGCTCGATGAAGTTGCAAACTCTTGAGAGCGAAGCTCGTGTGTTGGGCATTGCATTGACTGAGACGATGGCTGTTGGCGATGGGGCAAACGATATACCGATGCTGACTGCATCAGGAATTGGCGTTGCGCATCACGCGAAACCCAAGGTGCGTGATGAGGCAAACCATTGTCTCAACCACCACGATCTCAGCGCGCTCTCGTATCTTGTTAAATTCTGATTGCCAGATGCGTCTTGCGGTGAGTGTTGGTAAACTCGCCGCCTCTTTTGATGTTTCTAGGGACGGAATGTGACGCGACCCAGCTGGATATTGCCCGACGGTATGGAGGAATGCCTCCCAGATGAGGCGTGGGCGATCGAAGACGGTCGTCGCCAGTGTTTGGATCTGTTCCGCAAGTCTGATTTTGGCCTCATCATGCCCCCGATGGTTGAATATTTGGATGGCCTTACAAGCGGTGTTGGCCAGGACTTGTCCGATCAAATCATGGTCATCACTGATCGGGTATCGGGTCGGCTCATGGGCATCCGTCCAGATATGACGCCACAGGCTGCGCGGATCGATGCGCATGCGTTGAATGAATCCGGTACAACGCGCTTATGTTATTGCGGTAGCGTCCTTCGAGCGGTTGCATCAGGTGGTGAACCCAGTCGTTCGCCACTCCAGCTTGGCGCCGAAATTTTTGGTAATCCTGATCTTTCTGCTGATATCGAAGTGGTACAGCTGGCGCTTGATACAGTGCGACTGTTCACTGATGAGCCGTTGATGATCGACTTTGGCCATGCGGGTGCTCTGAAGTCAGTTCTCGTTAAGCAATCTGCGACATTTCAAGCGAAGGCACTCGATGCGCTTGCTCGTAAGGATTTGGATGCGTTGGCTACACTCGAGCAGACGGTCCCTGAGATTGCCGTGTTCAAAGATGCCTACGGAGAATTAGATACCGTGATGCAGCGGAGTGAATCTGTCGCGCTTTTGCAGAAGGCATGTGCTGATATCACAGAGGTCAAGCGTGGACTCAATGCCGATCAAGTGTCTTGGTATTGCGACTTGGGTGAAACCCATGGATTTAATTATCACACCGGTCTCGTCTTTGGAATTTACTCACTGAAAGGTGATCAATTATTGGTTCGGGGTGGTCGTTATGATCACGTCGGAGAATCATTTGGTAGAGCGCGAGCTGCAACAGGCTTTAGCGCTGATTTGAAAACACTGGTTCGCCTCGCGAACTGAGTTAGGTTCATTACATATGCATCAGAGTTTAGTCATTCTCGGCAGCCAATGGGGCGATGAGGGTAAAGGGAAAATCGTCGACCTCCTGACGGAAAAAGTGGACTACGTCATTCGTTATCAAGGCGGCCACAATGCGGGCCATACATTGGTGGTCAATGGTCAGAAGACGGCCCTGCATTTGATTCCATCTGGGATTTTGCGCCCACACGTTCGTTGCGTGATTGGCAACGGGGTGGTGTTATCTCCAGAGGCGCTTGTCAAAGAAATTAAGATGCTCGAAGAGCGCGGTCATTCGGTCGTTGATCGTTTGCATGTCTCAACCAATTGTCCTCTCATCATGCGTGTCCATGTCGCGCTCGATCAGGCGCGTGAAGCGGCAAGAGGCGATGCAAAGATCGGAACAACTGGTCGAGGCATCGGCCCAGCGTACGAGGACAAAGTGTCGCGTCGCGGTCTCCGAGTTGCCGATGCGATGGACCCTGTGCGGTTTGCTGAAAAAGTCCGTGAGCTGATGGAGTATCACAACTTCATCTTGACCAACCTGTACCAAGCTGAGCCCGTCGATGTTGAGGCGATGATTGAAGAGACGTTGGATGCGGTGAATTACTTCAAATCTGCGGTTTGTGACACAGTTGATCTGGTTCACCGGAGCCGCCGTGAGGGCAAGATTATGCTGTTTGAAGGCGCTCAAGGCAGCCTTCTGGATATCGACCACGGCACCTATCCATTTGTCACGAGTTCAAACACCACAGCTGGTGGTGTGGCGACGGGTTCAGGTCTCGGGCCACGCTACATCGATGCGATATTAGGAATTACCAAGGCCTATGCAACGCGCGTTGGTTCAGGGCCGATGCCAACAGAACTGTTTGATTCTGTGGGCGAGCATTTGGCTGTCAAAGGGCAGGAAGTCGGTACGACGACTGGTCGTGGTCGACGCTGCGGTTGGTTTGATGCGGTCGCTGTTCGGCATGCAATTGAAGTGAATTCGATTAGCGGAATTTGTTTGACTAAACTCGATGTGCTCGATGGCCTAGAAGAGGTCAAGATGTGTGTCGCGTATGAGCTTCCAAATGGTGAAGTGGTCGATTACTTGCCAAGTGGCGATGATTTTTGTGATGCCAAGCCGGTCTATGAAACGATGCCGGGTTGGAGTGAGACAACTTTTGGAACGACCTCGCTTGACGAAATGCCTCAGGCCGCGAAAGAATATGTTCATCGATTGGGTGAATTGGTTGGTGCTCCGATAGACATCGTCAGCACGGGTCCTGACCGAGAGCAAACGATCGTGATTTCTACGCCTTTTGGTGTAGACTAGTGTGCAAGGGCAGCAACAACTGTCTTTTATAAACAACAAAAACGCATACATAGACCGTCGTGGGTGGAAACACCCAACCTTAGGGACCGCAGAGGATGATTGGTCCCACGACCGTCCGGTATCGGGAGGTAACTATGTCAAAAGGGCACTCGCTACAAGACCCTTTTTTGAATATTCTGCGCAAGGAACGCGTTCCTGTGTCGATCTTTTTGGTCAACGGAATCAAGCTCCAGGGTCAAATCGAATCATTCGATCAATTTGTCGTTCTTCTCAAGAATACCGTCAGCCAAATGGTTTATAAGCACGCGATCTCGACTGTTGTTCCTGCTCGCAATGTGAAGATTCCTGCTGCTGGTATGGAAGATGAAGACGGCGACGATCGGTACGATCTCGACAGCTAAAAAAGCCTAACCATTGCAATAGGGTGCAGGGTCGACTAGACTCCCGCGCCCTACTGTCTATGTAACGGGCAGTCTCCTTGCCATTCGGATGGGCCGAGTGGTGAAACCCGTAAGGAGTCACAATGAACCATTACGAAATCGTTTTGCTGTTCCATCCGGATCAGTCAGAGCAGGTTCCAGCCATGATGGAGCGGTACACAAATGCCGTGACTGAAGGTGGTGGATCTGTCCATCGCTTTGAAGATTGGGGTCGTCGCCAGTTGGCGTATTCGATCAATGATCTGCACAAAGCACATTACATTCTTTGGAATATCGAATGTTCTGTTGAAGTTCTTGACGAACTCACAACAACCTTCCGTTTTAACGATGCTGTGTTGCGTAACATGGTTATCAAGCGGAAAGACGCTGTCACAGAAATCTCTCCAATTAAAGCTGCTGAAAGCCGTCAGGATCGTGACCGCTCAGAGCGTCGCCGTGATCGCGATGCTGAGCAATCAGATGATGCAGATGTTGAAGACGTAGAAGCTGGCGACATCGATGATGCCGTTGATGCTGAAGAAGCAACTGAAGAGTAAGGAAGAGAGATATGTCACGTTTTTTCCGTCGTCGTAAATTCTGTCGTTTCTCGGCTGAAAATGTCACAGAAATCGACTACAAGGATCTGGATACGCTGAAGCAGTACATTACCGAAACCGGTAAGATCGTCCCTTCACGTATTACTGGAACAAGTGCGAAGTACCAGCGTCAGCTCGCTACAGCGATCAAGCGCGCGCGTTACTTGGCATTGCTTCCATATACGGATTCGCACGATATCTAATTAACAGGGGATCCCATGGCACGGCTGGCGCACTATTTAATGGCGTCTGAGTGGCGGGCAGCATTGATCGCATCATTGCTGCTGTTTTTACCGCTACTGTCATGGGCAGGTGCCTCGGTCGTTGCGCTTTATGCACTTCGCCGTGGCCTGGATAAGTCCCTAATGGTGACCGTAGTCCCAATGCTTGTCGCATCGGTGATGGCATTTGGATTCGGTGACTCAGCCATGTTGCTGGTATTGGTGATTACGGTTGTTTTGGCAGCAGTACTTCACCGAACACTGAGCTGGCTTGCAGTCCTCATGGTAGGACTCGGTTTATCGCTTGGTTTGGTGTTTTTAGTAGGCGCGCTCTATGAAGAGACGCTCAAGGGCTTGGTTGTAGCGATCAAAGAAGTGGTCGCTCCGCCGGCGCAACTCACCGCTCTTGGAGTGGATGGGGCCACAGTGGATGCTTGGATGGCATCACTTTCTGTTGGCGCACTGAGTTTTGTGCATATGGTGAGCGCTTTGTTTGCTCTGACATTTGCACGAGCTTTACAGGCTCAAGCCTATAATCCGGGCGGGTTTAAGGCTGAGTTTGAGGCGGTCATGTTACCGCCTGTGTTTGCAACTGGTTGCCTTGTCCTAGCAGCCACTGGATTTTTGATTGATCCGTGGATGCTCCGGTTTTCTCCGGTTGGTGCGTTGCCTTTGATGTTTGCCGGCATTGCATTGGTACATGGGCTGACGAGCATGAGGGAGTCGAGAGGACTCATCATCATGTTCTACACAGCATTGGTATTTTTTACGCCATACCTCTTATTGTTGTTGGCGTTATTGGCGGTCATTGACGCGTTTGTGGATTTTCGAACCCGCGCTCGTCAAGAGCCTCCAGAAGATGAGGATGAATAAATGGAAGTAATTCTGCTTGAGAAAGTCGGTAAGCTCGGTGCTCTCGGTGACCGTGTCACTGTAAAAGGCGGTTACGCTCGTAACTTCCTGCTCCCACAGGGCCGTGCCGTATTGGCAAACGAAGCAAACATTGCTGAGTTTGAAACACGCCGTGCAGAGCTTGAAAAAGCGGCACAAGAGCAATTGGATGCGGCGACAGCGCGCGCTGAAAGTTTGAATGGCAAAACAGTTGCGATCACAGCGAAAGCTGGTGATGAAGGCAAACTGTTTGGTTCAATCGGTACTCGTGATATTGCTGAAGCAGCTGAAGCGGCTGGTTTGACCCTGGACAAGAGTGAAGTGCGTCTTCCTGAAGGTCCATTGCGTACCACTGGCGAGCACGAAGTGCAGTGTCAGGTTCACGCTGAAGTGTTTGCAACCATTACAGTTGCGATTACTGGAGAGTAATTT
>Ga0255774_10000515_pt1 | contig 34811 bp, 19 predicted proteins | sample 101ome_17_FD_179972 | JGI IMG/M metagenome (GOLD analysis project Ga0255774, IMG submission 179972) | Coastal salt marsh microbial communities from the Groves Creek Marsh, Skidaway Island, Georgia - 101407AT metaG (version 2) | ecosystem: Environmental > Aquatic > Marine > Intertidal zone >... | reverse complement strand
TGTTTCTTCCTCGAACAACTCGATGTTCAACACCATCACGGTCAACGTTGACGTGACCTACAACGGTACAGAGACCATGGACATCTTCACCGTCACCGGTGAGATGGGTCTTGCTCAGGACTCCGATGATTGGTCCGTTGCCGTTCTCAACACCTCCAGTGGCGAGTACGAAGACAGCGTCGACATCGGCCTGGGTGTGGGCAGCGACGATGTCGAAGCAGCGTTGACGACCACGGTGACCCTCCAGATCACCATGCCAGACGTTGCGGATGCTTGGCACCTCGAGGATGCGCACCGCGTGACGGTTCGTCTTCAGACCGAACTCGGTGAGGCATCCACGGTCCAACTCAAGGTTGAAGTCCCTCAAACCTATGGCTTTGACCTGACCCAAGAAAGCGACACGGTTGGCATGGGGGCGCTGGTTGAGCGCCAGTTCTCGGTTGACATCACCAACGAAGGCAACGGTCGTGACACATTCACGTCCTACCTTGTGGAAGAGGCCATTCCTGAAGGCTGGTCCATCACGCCATTGGAATCGACGTTGGTCTTGGCCAAGGGTGAAACCCGCTCGCAAACCTTCACTGCATTCGCACCCGAAGACTTCACGGAAGGCGAATTCCCGCTGACCGTTTACGTTGACAGCGAAGGCAGCGGCACCACAAAGGAAGCGACGGTGACGATTCAATCGGCCCGCATCACCTTGGTCGTGGATCAAGACGACATCATCACGGCATCGGACCAATACACCAACGAGGAGGGCGCTGTGCGTGTTCCTGTTCGCAACACCGGCCTGCTCGATGCACCCAGCGTGTTCGTTTACCTGACGGACGAAGCCACGGGTGAAGAGATGCAGGTGAACATCAATGTCCCTGCCGAAGGTGAAACGGTGGCTGAGTTCGAAGGCATCACCAAAGAACTGGCCGGCAACGCTCGCTACCACATCCGAATCGACGTTCAAGGACAAGAAGCTGATTTCGTTGATTCCATCTCAGAAGGTGGTGAATTCGACTTCCAAATCGAGTACAACCCACGAACGACGGCCGACGGTGATTCGCCCTGGTTGACCGTTGTGATTGCCCTCCTTGTTGCCCTCGTGGTGTACGGTGGTGTCAAAACCTCCCGCAGCCGTGGCGGCAGTCGCTTCTGAGGCCAAACGTGTCCTGTTGGAACAAGAGTTGATGTGCCGATAGGCTGGCCTTGGGACATGAACGACCTCCGGGGTGTGGAATACCTTCCGGAGCCAACGGACCGGAGCATGCTCTCTGCAGTGGATCCGACTGTGGTGAACCATGAAGGACCTTGGCGGTCCGAAGTGATGGGCTGGGCACCGCAAGAAGTTCGCCCCGTGGGGCGTGCACGGCGCTCACCGGTGACCGTCGGTGGATTGGCACTGTTTGCGTTGTTGGTGGCCTTGGGGATGGTCGCGTGGCAAAATCATTTGTATGTGATTGAGTTGCCCCTCCCCGACTCGGAATGGGCCTACGAATCCACAGCCGTTCGAGCGTTGCAAGACGGTGGTTTGAGCGGTGAAGGTGTTCGGTTGTGCATGGTGGACACGGGAGTGGACACCTCACACGAAGCCCTTGCGGGTGCAAACATCACGTTCAAGGATTTGCTGGAGGGCTCCACCGAACCGGTTGACTATGGTTCGGTGGCCCACGGAACCCTCATGTCTGGACTTCTGCTCTCTGCCACCCACCAAATGGGCGTATCGCCCAACGTGACCTTTGCTATGGTGGCAGCTTTACGAGCCGGTTCCGACGATGCCAACAGCGGAACGGATGCCGATGTGGCCGATGCCATCCGTTGGTGCCAGTTTGAATTTGAGGCTGACATCATCTCGCTATCACTGGGCGGTTCAACCGCCCGGGTGGACGAACGGGAGGGTGCTTCCTCGGCCGCCACCCGACAGGCGACGGATGCAGGGATCTTTGTCGTGGCCGCAGCCGGTAACGATGGCGGTCCGTCCGACGACGGCGATGTGGCGTCCCCCGGCAGCGCACGGTTGGCCATTTCCGTTGGGGCGACGGATCGTTCGGGTGCGGTGTGGGCCAACTCGTCCATCGGTTCATCCCTGGATTCCAACGGTGAGGTGCGTGCATCGCCCCATCAAAAGCCAGAAGTTGTGGCGCCAGGCGTGAACATCATCAGCACGGGCGAAAACAGCCGATGGTACTCGTCGAGCGGCACGTCCGACTCCACGGTGTTTGTCGCAGGGACACTGGCGCTGTTGCTCGAAGCGTACCCCCACCTCAAGCCTCAACCCGGCGGTTCCTCTGCGTGCATCGAGGTGGTGAAAACAGCCCTGATGCAGTCGGTGAACCCCAACGATGCATTGGGCCACGACGAACGTCGTGGCTACGGTTCACTCAATGCTCAGGCCTGGTACGATGCCTTGGCCGTTGAACCCACCTGCGGCTCATCGTGATTCTGCGGCGTTGTTTGGACCGGAATGGGGGTTCTTGGCTGGTTGCAAATGTCCTTTTTTGGCCTGTTTTCAGCGATACTATTGCATCTTTTTGATACTTTGGTGCCGCCAACGAGGGCGCAGTCTTATATTCTGCTTGGGCATGGAGACATTTGGTGCCTCTTATGTCATCGAGTAAGAAATCCAAATCCGTCTCACTGGTGCTGCTGTACTTGCTGTCCATCCTCGCTGGCCTCGCCGTGGTCCCCACGGCACAGGCTGTGAACGAAACAACGGTGGGAACGGTCACTGGGACCGAAACCTGGACCGGTACGATGAACCTGCAGGGCGATGTTGAAGTGGCCGAAGGTGCGACCCTCATCGTCAATGCCGGAACCACCATCAACATCCCAGCAGGCAACTTTATCGACGTGCGAGGCGCTATTTGCATCGGTGACTCTGCGTGCGGAGCCAGCGCTGGGTCCCAATCAAGCCAAGCGCGCTTCATCTGGTCGAACCCGACCGACACCTCTCGCTGGGGACGCTGCGCCGACAACTCCAGCAGTTTGCTCAACAACCCCGATGCAGCGTGCGGTTCGGGCATGGTCATCCGAGACACCATCGATCAGTCCGTCACTTCCATCAAGTACGCTCACTTTGAGAACGCTTACGGTTACCCCATCTACGTCCAAACCCTCCAACAGGTCCAGTACGGTGTGTTGGTGTTTGACGGTTCAAGCACCACGGCAGAAGGCCTGAGTTTCACCAACATCAACACCTCCAACATCATCGCTGTTGACTTCGCCTCACCGACCATCACCGACTCCACCTTCACGCTCGGCAACGACGGGCAGGGCTACGACGCAGCCGCCATTCGTGGGTACGGTGCTGGGGCAGGCATCCTTTCGGCCCTCACCATTGAGCGCTCGAGTTTCACGGGCAACGACGCTGACTGTGGCCAACAGGGCGGTGGACGTGCCGTCATCTTCATCGAGGATTCATACGTGGACATCGACGATGTCGAGATCACGCAAAACTCGTACGGTATTTTGTTGAAGCAGAGCTCCGGTACGTTCACCAATTCGGACGTGACCGTCAAGTGCAACGCCATCGACACCAACTCGCTCAAGACCACAGGGAACATTGAACACACGCTCGTGGTCAACAACAACGTCATCACAACGGAAGAAGGCGCAGGCTTGACCGCGTACGACGGTGCCAAGGTCTACGCTGAAGGCAACACCATCGTCGGTGCTGCCGAGGGTTCCGGCGTCGGTATTCGATCCTCCATTGTTGAACTTCACCGCAACACCATCGGCCCCATCGGCGGGTGGAACGGTCTCTGGATCTACGGCACGTCCGATGTGATCGCAGAAAACAACACCATCACGGAAACCGGGAAGGAGCCCGTTCTCATCGGTGAATACCACTACCAAGACCAGGGATGGCAGGTCCCTGCGCCCAGTGCAGCTCGCCTGTACTTGGCCAACAACCAGATCATGAACAACTCCGGCACCTGCAACTCGCAGATGTACGGCGGTGATTTCCCCTGCCCAGCCGTTCACGTGTTCCGGGCCTCGGCCTCCATCCTGGACAACACCATTTCCGGCAACATCGGCGACATCATCCGTGCCAAGGGTGCCATCATCAACGTGCAGGACAACACCGCTGATTCTCAACTTGGCTTCGCTGGTAACATCAGCGTTCACGACGACAACTACGGCAACCGCTACGGCACCATTGGCTACTTCTCGGGCAACAGCTGGTCCGGTGTTTCTCAAGTGTACAACATCACCGAGTCCCGCGTGACGGTCCAATCCGAGCAAATCCCCAGCCCGGGCGGCGGTGAAATCTACCCGGTGAACGTCCGATGGCTCAGCGGCGAGTGCCCCTACGTCCAAGACGCGTGCATCGAGGTGCCCGACACCTCCGCCATGCCACCCCGTGGCATGCCGCTGGCGCTTGAAGTCGTGGAGAACGCCACGGTGTTCTCCTTTGCTGACCTCACGAACTTTGACTCAACGATGATTCACGTCCAAAACCAAAACTCCGCTTGGGGTTCGCAAATCCGTGAGGGTGAGCTTGTTCGCTACCAAGTGAAGGCCAAGAACTCCAACGTGGCCGGCGCCACCGTCGTCATAAGCGACGCCACTGGCCTCCCGTTGTACGAACTGGAGACCGATATCTTTGGTTTCACACAGCAAGTTTCTCTGCCTTCCGATTTCATGCTCGACCACAACTGGAACCACCGCGTGGGTGAGCGTGATGTCGCCGTGCCCGGTTCCAACGACGGTACGGGCCAACCCATCGTGATGGATGAGGATTCCTGCGCTGACGGCATTGACAACGATGGTGACACGTACGTCGACGGCGACGATTCGGACTGCGACAACGGGCGAGAATTGCCCTTCTACTCGGTCGAGGCGTTCAAGTTCGGCAGTGGCCGCAAGGACTTGACCTTCGTCTTGTCCGGCGAGGTTGACGAAATCATCAACCTTGAGAACCTTCGACCCAGCGTGACTGTCAACGAGGCAGACGGTGCATCGTTCGCCACCAACGTGGTGTTGACGGGTGAGGCCTGGGACGGCGCCAAGTGGCCCTACTGCTGCGCTGACCAGGTGGCCATCGACCGGCAATTTGGCCTGATCAAGCGGGTTGAGGTCCAGCCACCGGGCTCCACGGATTGGTACTCGGCCGTTGACACGTCCGGTGCCGGTGGTGTCATCACCGAAGAAAACCACCCCTTCAAGACCTGGTCGTTTGACTGGGACATGTCGGCTCACCCCGAGGGTGAAGGCGACGTGACGTTCCGTGTTCGCTCTTACGACGGGTTGGACTATTCTCCTGTGGATTCCCGTCTGTTCAAATTGAACCTCGTGCCACCGCAGCTGCTGCTCGATGTCCCGCTTTCGGGCAGCACACACAGCACGGGCAACGTGCTGTTCCAAGGGACCGCCTCGGACCCCTACCAGGGTGTTTATGGCAGCGACATTGAGAACATCTGGTTCAACATACAGGGGCCCGATGATTACGTTGCCAACTTTGCAGCTCCAGGTTCCACGAGTTGGTCCTTCAACTGGGATGTTTCCTCGCTCCTCACCGGCGAGTACACCGTGACCGTTTGGGCTGCCGATTCCGACTTCTGTGTTGAGTCGCCCGGTCCGGCCGGTGAGCCTGGCTCCTGTGCTGTGGAAACCCGCACGCTGAACATCGTGAACGAGAACACGCGCCCTCAACTGCAAGTGTCGTGGATTGGCTCTGCTGACCAGATGACCGGTGGCATCAACGGCGACACGGTGCGTGCATCGGAGGAAACGAAGATCATCGGTGTGGCCGTTGACGTCGGCGGTCAAGTCACCCGTGTGGAGATCGACATCGTGGATTTGGCCACCGGCCTTCCACTCAACGATGCGATTCTCCCCGTGACGCAATTCAACCCCGATGGCTCGTGGGTGGCCAATTGGGACACCTCCGATTTGATTCACGACCAGGTGTACGAAGTAACGGTGCGCGCCTACGACGGCGAGGACTTCTCCGATGCCACCGTGTGGCGCATGACCATCAACAACCCGTTGGACGCCAACAACGTGGATCCGGTGTTCAACGAAACCGCATGGCCCGGTAGTTTGACGATTTTCTGCGACACACAAACCGGTTACCTCGACCGGTGCGGTGGCGGTGTCGAGATCGATTTGACCCAGTTCTTCAGTGACCCCGATGGCTCGGGTTCACCCATTGATGACCTTGAATTCTGGATTTTCGACGATGAAAGCACGCTCGAGGATGACAATTACAACCAATACATCCGCCTGACGGCCGACGGCCGAGCCGTGTACGACCCGATGGAAAGCATCGCCCTCTCCAACAACAACATCCCCGAGTGGTCGTTGAACGGTGTGATGTTCTACGCCGTGGACGATGCCGAATCCAGGGTCTATTCGCTTCAGGTCAACATTCTTGTTCGTGCGGTAACCTTCACGGTCGAACGTGTGGATTCCGGCGTCATCTCCGCTGATGACCCCGCCACCTTCCAGGGAACGGGGATGCCCGGCAGCGTGGTCACGATCCGGTACGCTGACGGCGACGGTCGATTGAACTACACCTCGGTCCTTTCGGACGGCACGTGGTCGATGGACCTCTCCAGCGGACAGTTGGGGATTGAGGGCCAATCCGCTGTCATCTTCACGATGGGCGACCAAACCTTCCAATTTGCAGGTGAAGACGTGAACGGTGAATTCTCCATCTCGGTGGCTTCTGCCGATGGTGGAGGTTCCGGTGTGTTGAACATCGTGCTCATCGTGGTGGGCGTGCTCGTCTTGCTCGGTGCGGGCGCTTTCTTCTTCATCGAATTTGAAGACGTGGTGGACGAGGACGAGTTGACCGGTCAGGAAACGGCTGTTGAGGAGGACCCGTACGCTTGGGCCAAGGCCAAGCAGACGCCGGCCTTGCCTGTCGAGGCTGCACCCGCAGTGGTGCCGCAGGCAGCGGAGGCCGCAGCCCCCGCAGCTGCTTCACAGCATCCAGGTTGGTTGTGGGATCAAGCCAGCAACCAATGGGTTCCCGACCCCAATTACACACCAGACCAATGAACATCGACAGGTGAGTTGAGGTGGGCGTGCAACCAAAACCGGGCGTTCAAGAACGCATTTTGCTTCACTTGCTCGACTATTCCGACTACAAAGACAGCATTGAGGTGCCCTTCGCCCTCTCCCAGATGGGCATTGCCAACGCCGTGGCGATTGCGAGGTCCAATGTTCCCCGTGCGATTGCGGGTTTGAAAGAGCAGGGGACGCTGATCGAACGGCAGGCTCACGTCCAAGGTGTGTCTCGGAAGCGCAAGGCCTACTTTTTGACCGATTCCGGGATTCACCTTGCGAACGAAACATGGCAACGCCTGTCCACCTATTCCCTCCGTTGCCGTGTCGACGACGGGCCTGTCCAAACGACCACCTTGGGGAGCGCCAAATCGGTTTTTCCGTTTGAGATTCGTCCGGTCGACATCATCCGATACATGGACGATCAAGGGTTTCTTGACGTGAGAAACCTCACTGAGGAACTTGTTCAGCGTGACTTGTCCAAACACGTGGAGAAACAACTGGTCACTTCGCTGGCAGACCTACCAAGGTTGCGTCATTTCTACGGTCGGACCCAAGAACTGGACAACATGGTTAACCTCCTCGACGCCCGGGCGACCACCCTTATGGTGCCCGGTATTGCGGGTATTGGGAAAACCACGATGGCTTCCAAATTGATTGAGCAATTCGTTCACCGCAGGAACCTCTTGTACCACCGGTGTCAAGATTGGGAAGGTTCCAGAGCGTTCTTTGAATCGGTTGCCGATTGGCTTTCCAGCATGGGCGACTCGGATTTTTCGACCTACTTGGCAGCCACCCCCGTCCCCAACCCAGCGGATGCAGCCCATTTGATCGTTGATTCCCTGAAGGGTTCGCCTTCCCTGATGGTTGTGGATGACTTCCACAAGGTGGCCGACAGCGTCCTTCACCAAACCTTCCAGGCCATGGCCTTGGCACTGTTGGGCAGTGAGGAGGACATCGGCTTGGTGATTTTTTCTCGCTCGTTCAAAACCGTGGTTCCAGCCAAGGATGCCGAAGGACGCATCGCCAGTCTGGTCCTTCCGCTCGACGGGTTGGACAGCGATGCGGGTCGGAAACTGCTGTCGAGTTTCGGGGAATTGGACGACGATCAATGGCTGCATATCCACGGTCTTTCGCGCGGCCACCCGTTGGTGTTGGAACTCATCAACCGCGGTGCTTCGGCTGGAGCGTACCACGAAACCCTGGAGAATTACGTCACCGTGGAAATTTTCTCAAAGCTGAACGCCGAACAAAAGCGGGTGTTGTCAGCGCTGGCCATCTTCCGCGAACCCGTGGTGCTTGAAGCCCTGGCACAACAGGGGTTGGACACGGACGTTTTGGACACGTTGGTGGAATCCGGATTGGCTCGCCGGGCCGACTCGGAATCGTACGATGTCCACGATTTGATTCGTGAATTCCTCATTCGGAGCATGTCCGACCCGCTGAAGTCCGAGTTTCATCAACGTTGCAGCGAGTGGTACGCCGGGCGAGCGGCCACGAACGAAGTCCGCCTGGAACGCATTTTCCACGCCATCCGCTCGCAGCAGCATGAGATGGCTGCTGAACTCGTGGTTGAGGATGGACGGCGGCTTGTGCAGTCGGGGCACTTGGAATTGCTGGGTCTGGTCGAACAGATCGACTTGAACGACCTCGGTGCGAGCATCGTGCTGAACCTGTCGCAACTCAAGGGTGAGATGATGGCGTTGATGGGTCGTTTGGACGACGCCGAAACGGTTCTTTCATCCGCCTTGGACCAGTGCTCTGCTGACGACGTGATGCGAGCACAGTTGCTGTCGTCGTTGGCAGACGTTGCTCGCAAGGTCGGCAACAGCGATCTTGCCCTCGAGCGGCACAAGCAGGCGTTGTCCTCGTACATTCAGCAAGGCGACGCCCTTTGGGCGGCACGGACGTACAACAACATTGGGTACCTCTTGCGCCGAAAAAAGGAGCGAAGCAAGGCTCTCGAAGCCTACGGCGAGGTGGAATCAATCCTGTCGTCCAGCGATGAACCCTCGCTCATCAACAGCCAGATCACGCTGGCCCGCGCCTTGATTGATCTCGATGAACTCGACCGAGCCAAGGACCACGCCATTGACGCTCATGAGCGAACCGCAGAGGGTGACGACGCCTTGCTTCACGCACGAGCTCAATCGGTGTTGGGTCGCTACTATGCCAAAATCAAACAGTCCGAATTGGCCTTGTTCCATTATTCGGCTGCCCTTGAAGCCATGAGTGATTCGGGCGATCTTCAATCCCTGGTGGAGGTGACGATTTTGCTTGGTGGTGTGTTGCACGACGCTGGTAAGGGTGAGGAGGCCATGGACCATTACCGTCAGGCGTTGGTGGTGGCAGAGGCCAACGACATGCGAATGGAAATCGGTGAACTGCTCACCCGTTTGGGCGGCATCTCTCCCGACCGTCAAGAGCGCATGGAATACCTTCAGCGAGCCCTCGCAGTGTTCCGTGAACTCGGTGCTCGTTCACGAATGAAAGAGGTTCAAACGATGGTTCACCGGGCTGTGATGAGTCGTTGAATCAAGCCACATTGGAAGGCCGTTCCAATCCGATGCTGGTGACGCCGTCATCGTAGATGACCCAAATCCGGTTCACACCCGCCAACGGAATCATGCCTTCATGGACACCACGACCTGCACCGGAGATGGGGACCTCGGTGTCCAACGGCCCCCCCTCATCGATGAGCACGACCGCAGTGTTGGTCAATTCCAACCAGAAGAGGGATTCGTCGGCCTCGGTGGGACGCCATGCCACTTCTTCAGCGTAGGACACGTTGCCAAGCCGACTGGCCTCATCCGCTCGTTCAACTGCAGCGGCGAGGTCGTCCAAGTTGGCTTGAATGGCCTCTTGGTTCCATCGCAAACGCGTGTTCGTCTCGATGTCCCACGCCCAAACGCTGAACATCGTCATCAACATCACGCCGAGCAAGAACGTGAAGATGTAGCCAAGTTCCGTGGCGGCTGCACGTTCATCGCCATGGAGGCCTCGTTCTCGGTTCATGTCAACGCCCCCCGTGCGGTCACGTCGAGCATGGACAACTGGAGGGTGAATTCGATGACGTGCCCGTTGGTGTGCCAAACTGCTTCTGCCGTCCCGTAACTCGGGTCGGGGACCCAACCCACATGATCGGTCAACAAGTCAAGGCGACCTGGGTACACGGCCCAATCCTCACTTGCATCAAGCCCTGCACCGGCGTGGTCGGCGATGGCCGTTCCGTAAGGTTCGCTCCATCCGCGCCTGATTTCAAAGGCGGGGGTGGAGGCGAGCGAACGTCGGTTCACCAACTCGATGTCCAAGGTCACTGCCCCGCCTCCGGTCAAGCTCCCATCGGTCGGATGGAAGGAGGGAACGGTGGCGGCAAATCGGGGGCCTGGGCCACCGCGGTCGGAGGGCGGGACTACGACATAAGGCCTGAACTCGGGATGGTTGGTGACCACGGCGCCGCCACTGAAGGCAACCTCCATGCCGCTGATCGATGAAGAGAACTCGTAGGCCAATCGGGACAAATGGAAGGCCCACACGGTCCCAATCACAGCGTGCGATTCCAATTCGGCACCGCCGATGACCTCGATTTCAACACTGGAGGGGTGGGTGCCTTGCTGCCACGCTCGTTCGACATCGACGGCCCCGCGTCCACCCATGGGCTCCCATGGAAGCGCCGTGGTGATCCAGCCGCTCGCCTGGGTGCCCACTGCAGTGCAGCGTTCAGCACCGTCGTGCAACAACAGGTTCATTCCGTGTTCCCCCGTAAATCGAGTGACACGGATTGGATGGTTTTCAACCACGGTCAGGGAGCTGTTGCCTTCGACCAGATCGAAGATGGTTGAGCGTTGGGAGTCGAGGAAGGTCCCGGATCCGTTGTTCGGGCCGGTGATGTTCCACGTGCTGACATAGCCAGCCAATTCGATTCGGATGGATTCGGATTGCTCACCATCAACGATGAATGGGAAGGTGCCGCCGCTGAAACTCCCGGTGTCGTGGGCAGCGACGATGTGTTGACCCGAGACATCGGACCATGCCTGAATGTCAACCCCTGCTCCCCAGGTCACCATCAGCGGACCGTCTGCATCCAGGACCGCAGCTCCCTCGACCTGTTCAGGCGGCCAAGCCACGTGTTCCACATCACCGGGCTGAACCGAAATGCCGCTGCCGAGCCATGTGGCGGTCACCACCTGGTCGCTGGGGTTGGTCAGGCGCAAGGTGCCCGGTTCGGTCGGTGGTAGGAAACGGCTCCCGATGTATTGCCCTGTGGTCGCGGGCCAAGGCGTCACACCGACGTCGGCTGAGGCGTTGTTGATGAAGAGCGTTCTCGAGGGGGCGCTGGTGGTGAGTTGCACCACTCGGCTTGAGGTCAAATTGACCTCGATGGTGTGCGTCACACCGGTGTGAATTTCATCGGTGGGCAGCGCGTAATGCACCTCGGTGGTGCCGTCGATGGTCGTTTGGATTTGATTGGCCGCATCGCTCAACACTTCGAGCCGGTGCGCACCGGCCGGCATGGGGATGGACCAAGCGTGGCCACGGTCATCCACCGGCTCGTGGTCGCTGGGCAGCAGGATGGAAGCACCTGCTTCTCCCCGCATGGCGAGAACAGTAAGTTCGTGGGTTGAACTCAACACCAGATCTTCGGTCCCGCCAAGGGTGAACGTGGTGAGTTCGTCCATGCGGAGTTGGCGTTCTTCAACCACATCGGTGCTGTTTTCGAGGGCCAATTCGATGGGTCCCAACGGCATGGTCAGTCCGGGAAGCACCGTCACCAAGGCGTTGTCGAGGTTGGCGTGGAGGGTGTAGCGGTAGGGTCGCTCAACACCTTGGCGCAAGTCGGTGATGCACACCGCCTCGATGCGACTTTCCCCGTGACGGATTTCGACCTGGTCGTCAAAATCCAAGGCGCCACGAGCACGAAGTTCGTGCCCCTCATGCCAGGTGGCGGAATACCACATCCCCCCTCGGAGGCTGTCCCACGCAAGGGTCCCGTCCACAGGGATGAGTTCGGCGGTCGTGGCATCACCGGGCATGCCGCGTTCACTCAATTCATGCGTCTGGGTCGCAAGAAGCGTCATTTGCGAGGCCATGTCATGGCGTTCTACCGACCCTTCCATCTCTTCGATGACGGGCATCATGGACACCATCATCAAACCGATGATCGAGAGCACGCCGCCGAACAAAAGCACGGTGGCAACAGCGGCAGAAACCGCGTTCTCGTCCCGCCGCAATGCACCGTTCACGGGCTCACCTCCAATCGCTGAAAGTCAACTTCGAAATACAGTGGGAGGTCAAGTGCCTGGACGGTGAAGCCGTCTGCCCCACTGGCCCGCTCAAACGGGGCGAAGCCGATGTAGGTGTCCAAGGTGCCAGCCGACCGCTGAATGGTGTAGTCGGTCAACCACGTTTCGTGGTATTGGGGCGTCACAACGGCGTGGAGGTGGTTGTGGACGTTGAACCGAACGTTGTGCGCCTCCCCTGTAAACAAGGCCATGGGTCCCTTTGAGACAAATTCAATCCCGATGTTGCTTCCACTGCCGACCGCCCCCTCGCTGCGAACGTCGGTCAGCAACACCGAGAGGCGCAATTCATCGTTGGCCATACGGTCGAACCGCAGAGCAGGCATCACGGAGACGTCCCATGCCCCGTTGGGGAACCGTTCGGCTCGAGCGTTGTTCATCAGCACGATTTCATGCTCGCCCTGGCCGAGCGATGTGGTGATTTGCAACCCGGAAAGCGACACATCCACCGTTCGGTGCAACGGGGTCCCGACTTCATCGTACACCGTCACCACCATCCAATGGCTGGACACGCCGTCGTGGTTCACCAACACCGGTTCGTGGCTCGCCGAAAAATTGGCCGTGAACGTCCCTTCGGGCCGTTCAACGGTCACGCTCCGTGCCGATTCGTTGGCGGAATAGACGGTCAAAGAGGAATCGTTGAGGTGTTGAACCGTCACGGCATCGTGCGGGGTCAAGTCCGCCGCAATGGTCCATGATTCAACGTTTTGCATGGAGCGGATCGAGGTGGATTGAATGGCGAGCGTGTTGCGGAAACCGGTCCCGTTGGGTGCGTTTCCGGCCACCTCAACACGATCCTCGATTCGGTCGGCAATGCCGGTCGCTGAGTTCCAGTTGGTGTTGTCCTCAAAGTCGGAAAGGTAGGGGTTGAGGAACACCCACACCCCTCCCATGATGGTGATGACCATGGCCAACAACATCACCACGCCGAGGACCTCGCTCACGGCACGTTCGTCGGCTTGGAGCCGTCGACGTCCGGACGCAGGCCCTCGGCGCATCACGATTCGTCACACCTGATGGTCGCATTTAGGCCTTGACCTTCCGAGTCGGCGGTGGGGTCGATTGATGTATGGGGTGCGGAGAGAACAGTTGAGTCGGTGTCGCGGCCTATGTAATGGGAAAATTCTGGGCCGTCTTGGGTGGAGATGCACAGGTCGCCGGTGAAGACCTCTTCGATGTAGTACAGCACCGTCGCCTCAGCGATGTGGGGTTCGTTGTTTTTTTGACTCAAGTGGGTCAGCGTGATGCTTCGTGTGGCTGGCGTGCACACCCTGGCCAAAAACTGGCCCGTTTGATCGTTGGAAAGGTGGCCGCCCGGACCGGAGATGCGGTCCTTGAGGGAGTGCGGGTAGGGGCCGTTGAGCAAGCGTCGCTCGTCGTAGTTGGCCTCTACGGCGATGTGTTCGCATCCACGAACATGCCGCACCAATTCGTCGGTGAAGGTGCCGAGGTCAGTGATGATCGCCACCCTCTCACCGTTGTGGCTGGCGACAAAAGCGACGTTGTCCGAGCCGTCGTGGGGCACCGGAACCGGCAGGACGCTGAGATCGTCCCCGATGCGAATCAAATCCAGCGCATCAAAGAAGGTCGTCAGCTCGGGGTTCAAACCGAGTTCAAGGGAGGTTCGTTCGTTGGCCAAAACGGGGATGCCCCATTTGTTTTGGACCACGGTGGCACCACCTCCATGGTCGCCATGGTGATGTGTGATGAGAACGCAATCGATGTCGTCGGGTTCAAGCCCCATCATCTTCAAGCGCTTCTGCAACTGAACGCCGCTGAAACCCTGGTCGACGAGCACATTGACCTTGGGCGTTGAGAGAAGCGTGGCGTTGCCACGACTTCCCGTGCCAAGGTGCGTGATGGTGAGCGTCATGGGAACAAGCGCGAACCAGCGCGGGAAGGACTTGAACACACCGCCCATACAGTTCGAAAACCGTGCTTTTGCGCCGTTGTTGGCGCCAGCGAACACCAACGATGTATGAACAATGTTCCATCAGCCTCTTAAGCGTTCATTCCGAGTCACAAAGGGCGAGATGCTCGCTTTGGAGGGTCCACGGCATGCGACGGAGTCAAACCACCTTGCTGACCACCCTCGCCGTGGTGTCATCGCTGCTCTTTATGTCGCAATTTCCTGCCGTTTCCAACGTCGCCAACATTCACCCTGACGACACGGACGGCTCACCACCTCCCAACACCGACTCCGACGGTGATTTGATTCCCGATGTCCACGAAACCTTGTTTGAGGAATGGATGAATTGGACGGCGGTTGATGGGCGAGAGGTCGTCATCAAAGGGCTTGACAAAAACAATGGATCTGACGCCTTTGTTGACCTTGACAAGGACGGTTTGAATGCCACAGAGGAGTTTTGCTGGCCCTACCCTGCCAACTGCACCGAGCCCGGATTCCCCCGTGGGCTGACGGGCGAATTGGACGGGAACAACGACCGAATCTACCTCGACCCTCGATTGGCCGACACCGACGGCGACGGTATGCCTGACGGCTACGAGGCCTACATGTGCCAGCGAATCGGCGGATTTGATGCCGTGAGTCAACGGTTCTTGTGCCCAACCTTCAACCCCCTGAACGCTTCGGATTTGACACTCGACGGGGACAACGACGGCTTTGATGTTAATCGTGACGGCGTGATGACCGATGCTGAACGGTTCACCGCTCCCGAGGAGTACGCACACGGCATGCCCAGCACCCACACTACGGAACTCGACGGCTTGTGGTGCCACGCCACGTTGCCAGAAGGCGCCACGCTGAAGGTCTGGCCGTACATTCCCACAGGCGCCAACGCCACGTTCAAACACCTGCTCGCTGCCTGCACCACGAGCGCATCGCAACCGGTTGGTGAAGACGTGTGGTTGGGCACCGACCCGTTGCTGGATGACTCGGACCGGTACCACTGGGACGGATTTTCATTGCGTCCGTTGTATCCTTCCTTCGGCGACGGGATGCCCGACGGATGGGAGGCTCACTTCGGCTTGGACCCGCTGAACAGGACAAACGCTCTGAGCGACCCCGATCAGGACGGTTGGGACGAGAACAGGGACGGGTTCATCAGCCAAGATCTCTCGAGAACCGAATCGGCGATGGCCCTCGGCGAGGCGTTGTCCACGCTTCAAGAGTACAACGTCCACTACGACGGTGGCAACACCGTGTTGCCGGGTCTCAAGCAAACGCCGCTGGGCGTCACGGGCGAGGTCATGGTGCACCCACTGGTGTACGAAGCAACGCTTGATGACCCCAGCGTGGTCCATCACGACATTCGCGGTCTTGAAGAAGCGGCAGGTTCCCTCTATGTGACCACTCGGTACGGCGTTTCAGTCATTGACTTGGCGACCAACACATCCGCTCATTCATCGATGGTTCAAGGGGTTGACATCGCTGCCTCGCGCTTGGTGATGGACGATGACCGACCCTATGCGATGGTGATGGCGACAAGCGTTGGTTTTGTGGCTGCGCCGTTGTTGGCCGACGGTTCGGTGGCCGAGGTCAGCGAGTGGACGTGGGCCACCGGTGTGCCCTTGACCGCCATCACGGCGCTGTCAATGGTGGACGGTGATCCAGAATTCCTGGGGCTTGGTCATGCCGGTGCGGGTATGGTCGTGAGTGTGGATGCCTTTGGCGCCTTGGCTTCGGTCAACGAAGTGGGTTCGGGTCTAACCGAATCCCTGGGAACCGCCAACGCCACCGTGACGGCCCTTGCCCACGGTTTAGCCGTTGGCTCCACCCTCACGCTCTATGTCGGAACCGACCGCGGCCTGTTGGTGGTGGAAACTCCATCGGCCCGCGACGACGCCACGGGGACATGGCGCTTCTTCTACACCAGCGATAACGTGCCGATGACGCCCAACGTGGACGAAGTCCGCCCGCTGCCTTTGGGTTCGACAGGCAACCCGGCCGAGGTTCGGGCGTTGGTGCTCGACGGTCCAAACGCTGACAACGCCCAAGCATTGTGGTTCGGGACGCCCTTCGGCCTGCACAAGATGAGCCTCAACGACAACAGCATCGCCCACAGTGGTTTGTTGGTTCACCCTGGTGTGAACGGGCAACACGCCCGGGACTACAACAGCGTGAAAAGCATCCACCCCACAGGGGATGAGATCCTGGTGGGGTCTCAACGTGGTTTGTGGGCCATCGCCGGCGATTACACCGCCGTCTACGGCCTGCAGGAGCAAACATCGATCCCAGGTGACCTCACCCACGTTCTCCCCGTGGTCCACGATGGCGTGAGCGTGGTGTACGCCGGCGCTTCACCGGGTGAATTCGCCAACCTTCGCCTGATGGATCCGGGTGCCAACGACTCCGACTCCGACGGTATGCCGGATGGTTGGGAGGTCGTTCATGGATTGGACCCCACCGACCCTTGGGATGCGCTCTACGATTCGGACAGTGACGGTTTGGACCTCGACCAGTCAGGGGACATGAACCTTGAGCGCTTGTGGACCAATCTTGACGAATTCCGATACGTGGCGTCGACACCCGATGGGTACGATGCCACCGACCCACGGGAAGGCGACACTGACGGTGATGGGCTGGGCGACGGTTCGGAGTATTTCGGGTTCTTTTACGAGGCCTCCAACCTGTGGTGCCACTACACCGTGCAGATGGCGTATGTGTGCGGTGATGCTGCGGGCCAAGCTGCCAATGCGACCTACCTTGGTGTCGCCAACATCGACGCTCCGGTGGACCCGACCAACCCCGACTCGGACGGTGATGGAATGCCCGATGGCTGGGAGATTGAGCACCGCCGTTGGGTGGGCTCCACCTTCACAGGAGGCAACAACTGGACCCTCGACCCGTTGCGTGCCGAAGACGCGCTGTGGGATGCCGATGGCGATGGGCTTGCCAACCTGTGCGAATATCAATGGTCCATTGTACGTGACATTGCCGCGAACGGTGATCTGTATGAGTCCCATGGAGAGTCGTCAGCATCGGCGCAACAGTGGGCGACAGCGGACCCCAACAACATCGATTCGGACGGCGACACCCTCCCCGACGGATGGGAATCGGGCGGTTTCTGCGCCTGGGACCCAGCACGACAAGGCGTCAACCCCCTGAACGGTTCGGACGCCTTTGGGAACCCGGACGGGGACGGATACGACATCAACCGCGACGGCATCCTGTCCGCCAACGAAGCGTTCGTGAACTACCTGGAATACCACATTCGGGACCATTTGTTCATGGGCAACACCACCGTGGGTGGTGAACCCATTCCCAACGGATTCAACACCTCGCTCTTCGATTTGGTGGGTGACTTGGGTGCTCCCGAAGCAACGTTCGCTGAACGCGCTTCCGGAGCCGTGACGGCCGGCCAGTCGGCCTACAGCGTGGGTGCAGCCGACCCGCTGAACGCCGATTCCGATGACGACGGTATGCCGGACGGTTGGGAGGTTTGGTTCGCACGCTGGGACCAACTCGACGACGCATGGACCCTCAACCCGCTCGATGCCACGGACCGTTGGGGCGACGCCGATCAGGACGGCATGACCAACTGGGAGGAATACAACGTCATCGCTCCAGATGCGAGTGAAACCGACGCCAACCGTTCATCCCCTCAGTGGTTCGTGACCACCATCGGTCAAGCCTTTGCCTTCCAGCAATGGCCGGGCATTCCTACAACCGACTCCTTCGGTTCATTCGTGCCCAGCGACCAATACAACCTCACCGGTCCAACATCGGACCCCAACAACGTTGACACGGACGGCGACGGGATGTTGGACGGTGTCGAGTTGTTGTTCACGGCTTGGAACGCTTCGGCTGGCGTTTGGACGCTCAATCCGTTGGTGCCCGGGGACGGCGATTTTGACGGAGACGAAGACGGCCTTACGGACCGGCAGGAATTCGCCATCGCCGTTTCGCAACCCGACAACGGTGATGACCACCCTTCCGACGCACCGCTGCTTCACATCGACGGCGATCTTCAACAACCCACGGAAAAAGCACAACGGGTTTTCAACATCCTCATCTCCAAGGAAACTCGCGGTAAGCGCCTGCTCAGCGATTTCAACGCCTGGCAGCAAGGCGAGCCCCCCAACGCATTCCTGAGTGTGGTGTTGGGCATGACCGACCCGACGCTGTCCGATACAGACGGCGACGGCATGTTTGACGGCTTTGAGTACTGGTTCACGTCATGGGATTTGGATGCCAACCGATGGGCACTGAACCCCCTCATCGACAACGATGTCAACCTCGATTCAGACGGCGACAGCTACGATTGCAACCAAGACGGCACCGTAGACGCCAACGAGACCTACTCCAACCTGCGCGAATGGGAATCCCGAACGTGGGGGAAATACCTCAACCGCAACACCGTTCCGGTCGACCTTGGGATTGTAGATTTCGGAGAGGATGCCATGGCAGCCTACAGCGAAACCTTAGGGTACTCTGCGTTCCAAGCCCAACTGGCGTTGTACAACGATTTCGTTCGAAAGGGCACCGATTCGTTCAATCGCATGACGAAGATCAACGAATTCGACAGTGAAAACTTCAATCGCAGCCTCAGGGGCGTGTCCGACCCCACCCACGCCGACTCCGACGGCGATGGCATTCCGGACGGTTGGGAGTACTGTTACGCCATCTTTGGGATGAACGATGCAACGACGTTGTCGCATTGGGCCGCCAACCCAATCAACCCATGGGACGTCGACTACGACGGAGACCACGACGGCTGGTACGACCGCACCAGCTTCGACATTCCTGCCGAACAAGGCACGTGGGACAACCGTGTGTTCACCCCATCCGGGCAAGTCATCCAGAACGGTGTGGGCGATCTGCCGTTCACCAATGCTATGGAATACGCCAACAACACGCGACCGGATTTGAACGACAGCGATGGTGACAGCCGGACGTTCATCACCACGGTCGCAGCCGGTGTCGTGCAGTCGCACGTTCGTGACTTCAACTACTCCGACGGGCGTGAGGTGTTTAAGTACGGTTCCAACCCAAGCGACAACGACACGGACGGTGACATGCTTCCCGATTGGTACGAATACAAGTTGGCTTGGAACGAGAGCAACGACAACTTCAGTTCGTACTTGCCCATCCGAGTGACCTGGATCGACGTGGCCACCGGTGGCCCGTGCGACTCAGACACCAACTCGTGTTTGCCGCTTTCTAGGGACGCCGGTGATGGAACCCTCGGACGTCCGGAGGTGTCCATGGCCTGGTTCACGCTTGACCCCGCTGATGCCACCGATGCGAACCAGGACCCCGACCAGGACGGGAACTGGGACTGCAGCGGTGCAGGCGGTTGCACGTATGAGCCGTACACGAATTTTCAGGAATTTTACGCCATCACCACCAGCGAATACGCTTCACCGAATGCCGTACGACTGAGTGGATTGACCCATGAAGGCACGCCCGTGAGCGAGGGTTGGCAGTTCCGTGCAGCCCTGTTGGGATTGGGGCAACCCAACGAATTGGTGTTGAATTACCTCAAGCTGGACAAGTACGCAGGTCTCGACCGGCAGTACGGGTACATCGTGGACGACATGGACACGGATTTCCTCACCGTGAACCCTGATGACGATGTGATCGTGATGGCCGGCAACCGCACCGACCAATGGGAGATTTACTACGCTTCATCCCCCAACACACCACCGATTCGGAATGTGGGTGAGCACGAATTCGGTTGGTACATGCTGGACTTTGATGATGACCATCTCGCCGAGGGCAGCAACCCGATGAACTGGGACTCCGACGGCGATTGGATGAACGATTGGTTCGAGGTTCGCGACGATGAGGAAGACGGTGTGCGAGGTGATTCGTCGCCCATCAGGTATGACTCACGCCAAACCAGTACGTGACGGTTGGCCGCCTTGAACAGGAAGGCCCGGACCGCATGGTTCAAAGTCTATGTTGGCCGTGGCAGCATCATGCTCGGTAGCGGTCAGCATGGCGGTTCTTCAAAGACCGTGTTGTTTCTCATGGTCGCTTTGATGGTGCTGCTCCCCATGTCGCCCATGGTGGACAACCTCATGGCCCCAGCCGACGCTGCGGCAGGAACCCGACACGTCTACGAATTTCACGACGGTTCTGTAGAATACATCGCGCTCTATCAGGGCGCCAACCCCGATGCAGGGGCGCAAGTTTCGCTGCCCCGGGGCGCTGAGATCACCGATGTGAGCCTCACGCTGTCCGGAGCGTCTGCGACAGGATGGTCCCAGCTCGTGACCGATGACCGCTCGCATTGGGTTGCGGGCGAAGCGAGCGGAACAGACGGCCGCAGCGGTGACTTGACCCTTGCGCTGGACAGCACAAGTGATCTGTTTTTGCCCCACGGCCAAGACGCTTACATCGACCCGAACTCGGACGCATGGCTCGACAACGGCTCCTACGCCCTTCGGCAGCCGCACACCTCCAACGCCACCGAGACCCTCTTTTCTCAACAATTGACCAAGTCGTCAAACAGTTTCAACGCTCAGTCGCAGGGTGCCATCCTCAAGCACCACGATTGGTTGTTCCTCTCCACGTGGTCGTCGTCCTCCTTCCACAACGTTGTCCACCGACTGTACCCCAACAACGCCACGCGAGAATCCATCATTACGCTCGACCAAGCCGAGTGCACCCTGCCTCAGAAGTACTCTAACTCCTATTACGCCTACTATGGATTCCGGGACTGGACGGTCACGGACGATGAACGCCTCTTTGGCATCCTTTCGGGTTATCGCTACTTCTACGGTTCCTCGGCCCCAACCCAGTACCACCGTGTGATGGAAATGGATGTTTCTCGGGACGATGTGTGGACGTGCATTGATTCGTACGATGTGTCACCATCCGTTGGCGAATACACCGGCATCGCTTACGACCGCACCACCGATCAAGTGTGGATTGCCCACAACAACATGAACCGGTTGTATGCCTATGATTTCGCCAGCGATGGCACCGGCAGTTACACCCGGAGCACGGACTTCTTCACGTACACATCCTCATCGGGTTCATCGTGGTACTGCGGGGGGTCCGATCCCGGCGGCAGCCGACAAATGTTGCGAGGATTGGAAGTCAACGGCTCGACATTCTACATGCGCTGTCAGAAGGAATACTACTACAACGACCGGGACAGCCTTGAGGCATGGTCGGTTTCCGGATCATCGCAAGCCCTGATCCCTGAAACCACGACTCGGCAGATCTCAAGCATGGGCTACGGCCTTCAATTCGACGGCCAACGCTTCATATCAGTGGACGCCGGCTATAGGACCTCGTCAAGCCCCACTTACCGAGAATTTGGAACGGGTTGGGAATACGAAACCACCCCTGCACCAGGCACCACCACATGGTACGGGGATGTGCTGGTCACGGATGACGACATCGTTGCTGCCAACGTCGAAACCTACTGGTCAGCAGCGTCCATTGGTGACCGTGTGGACTACTGGGTGTCCGCTGATAACGGCACCCATTGGGAGCAAGTCACGTCCAACACGACCATTCACTTTGCCTTCCCGGGCAACGAACTGGTGTGGAAGGCCCAACTCATCGGGTCGACTGCCGTGTCCTGGTGGGTGGACATCGAACATGCCTCGGCCTACACGGCCAGTGGCGACTGGACTTCGCCGCATTTCAACACCGGTACCAAGGTGGGGAAGGTTCGTCCCTCATGGACGGCCGATGTGCCCGCAGGCACCACAATGCAAGTGATGGTTTCCAACGACAACGGCACAACCTGGCTTGAGGCTCAGAATCAAATGGAAACCAGCTTTTCCACTGAAGCTGCCGGCAACACCTTGCGGTATTCCATCCTCATGACCAGCACAAGCCCGACCCTCACACCCACCGTGGATCGTTTCGTGCTTGAATACGAGGAAGGGTACCCCGACCGGCCCATGATCGACGTTGGTGCAGACGGTACCTACGACTGGGAATCCGACATCTTCCTGAACGAATCCAGCGTGGTGGCTAGCGACGACTCTGAAATCGGGGTCATCGTCAAACGAGCGCCGACCCTTGTTGACGCGTTCAATGCCTTCGTGCCGGACAACGGCGACGGTATGGTGAACGTCCCGTTGGCCATCAAGGCAGCGAGTTCTGGGCGCGTGAAGCTCTCCAACATCGACATCACCTACGCCATGCAAACACGAGCCGTCGACGCTGGGTTTGAGGGTGGGTTGGCCGCACCCGACGGGATCTTCCGCAACCTCATCGCGCGCGTCGCCCCCGGTGATGATGTCGACTACGTGACGGAAGCCACGGTGATGCTCAACCACGCCAACGGTGTTGACCCCGGCTTCACGTGGGAGAGGGGCGATTCCTGCAGCCTCATCGATGATGCAGGTGGCATCGTGGTGTTTGACACCGCAAACTGCACCTCGATGGTGGACAGTGCTGGTGTGGTTTCCATTTGGATGCCCACGAAGGTCAACTGGAGTTGGGACGACCAGACCGATACTGAAGCCATCATCTCCGTGGAAGACGATCTTGGCGTGGCGGTGGACCGTTGGAACACGGAGGGCATGGACTTGGTCATTGAGAACGACATCCAACTCGACGGGCTCCGGGTTTGGGAAGAAACCGGCCGTCAACTCTACCCAATGGATTGGGTGCGAGGCGGTTTTAATTTGAGTTTCACCGGCAGCATGCACTTCCAGGATTCTCAACTCATGCCCCCCTCCGGGACGTTTGACCTCCAAATTTTGGGCCAAAACGTCACGTTTGATGGTGACCCGATCGACGAGCCGTTGTTGTTGTATCAGGAAGCCAACCCTGCTTTTGGTGATTTCAACATCACGGTTCAATCACCCATTGAATCAGCACCGGGCGGTATGGTGTTCTACGTTCAAGCCGTGAACATGGAAAACGGCTCAACCTTCACCAATCCCAACTACAACACCATCCGCCTCATCCTTGACGGTAACTCCCCGCTCGTTCTCAGTGCCACTCCTGGGGACGGCGAGGAGCGCCATGTCGGTTCAGCAGGTGCTGGCCAGCCGCTTTCCATCGTGATTCAAGACTCGGTTGACCCACCGAGTCAAATCAACCTGCATTACTGGGTCGGTTGCAATCCCAGTGAGGCCATCGGTTGCCACGACTACAATTTCGACGGCCTTCCCAACGAAGACGAGTACGAGATGACCACCCTCTCCTCTCCCGAAACCCGGGCCGGTGGGCTCAACATTTTCGAAGGGCTCATCGATGATTCCATGCTCCTCCACCGACAGCGCGTTTCGTTCTTCGTGACGGGAGAGGACGGCCAGAACAACGAGATCGCCATGGGTCGAGGTCCGGTGTGCCCCACCAGCACCGTTGCCTGTGGCTTCCGACCCGGTGAGACACCACCCGACTGGAACGCCGACCTGTCAACGTACTTCATCCGTCAAGAATTCGAACCGGTCATTGACCTCGGCAATTCGTCCATCCTCGGTCACGACGACAGCGAACCCCTTCACCCCGGGGTACCCTACACGGTTCAGGTGAAACTTGCTGATTACAACGGGTGGCGGGACATCCAAGCGGTTCAGGTCGCCTTGGGAGGCGACTTTGATGACGATGAATCGTCGATGTTCATCTCCCTCGCAGCGGATGAACACGGTCAACCCCGGGCCGTGATGACCTCTGGAAGCGACAAGATCGCCGTTTCCAACCTTTACTCAACGGTGGAACTGGATGCCAACAACGACAGCCTTGTGGTCATCCAAGCTCGGTTCCAGTTGACATGGATGTTCCCCGAGACGTACGACACCAACGGTGAAAGCACGTTCATCCCCAAGATCAAGGTCACCGACATGCCCTGCAACGAAGGTGAATCCCAACCCTGTTTCGAGGTCGAAGAAGGGCTTGGCGACAACCATTGGAGCCTTGACAACGACTTCCGCTTCGACACCGAACAAGGCCACATTCGCGCCATTGAACTTCGCAATTCGGTCAACCACTACACCTCGGAAAACTTCGAATCCATCATTGGAGCAGGCCAAGCCCTGCGCATCACGGGTCGTGTGCTATTTTCCGAAACGGAAACGCCAGCACCGCCCGGGTCGTTCGATGTCGTGTTTGGTGATTTCGAGAACAACTGGCAAACCTCAACCCGGGAGGACGGTGAATTCTCGCTGGACTTGTTGGTGCCGGCCGTGCGCTCCGGTCGCCTCGATTTGCGTCTCAGCATGGACGATCTTCCAGGTCTTGCGTTGGATGAATCCGACATTCAACCCCGTCTACGTTTGGTTGTTGACAACGAGCGCCCCACGATCGACAGCATGTCGTTGAACGGCGTGCTTGCAGGACAACCGCTCCCCATTGGACAAGCTGACCACATTGACGTTCGTTTGGTGACCCGGGACGAGAACGGGTTTGACTTGGACGAGCCCGCCGTGCTCCATTACCGGGTGGTTGCAGGTGAATCTGAGATCTCCAGAGGAAGCGTGTTGCTCCCCGATGTGACCGCCTTCGGTTCTGAAATCTTCTGGAGCGGTGTCCTCGATTTGACCGACTCCGGCGCCACCACGTTGCTACCGAGTTACACCGTGGACGTGTGGATTTCGGGGTCGGACGAAGCTGGCAATCCGTACGATACGGCGGACAACACAATGATGACGCCCTTCGCTTCTTGGCCCTTGTCGTTGACGGGTCCCAACATCGACCTCCAGCACGAGGCCACCGTGCTGTCGTGGGACACACCGAGTCCATACGCCGGTTCCACGGCCACCATGATGGTGAGTGCCAACAACCTGGGTGGCGACGGCCAAGTGGTGGTCGCCCTTCAGCGCTTGACGGAAAGCGGTTTCTGGGCCACCGACGCCAACCAATCGGTTGACGCCATCGCAGGCCAACCCATCGCAGCCGGTTTGTCCATCACCGCTTCCGGTGACCCTGGCGATTCCTTCGCTTACCGTGTGGTGGTGTTCGTTGACGGCGTGGAAATGGACCGTCAGATGGTACCATCTCTGCTCGTGAAAGAGGTCACGGTTCGTGACGGCGAGGCACTTTCTCAACAACTCTCGGATGACCTGTTCAGCGTGACGCTGTTCTTGATTGCCCTGGGGTCGGTCTCCTTCGGCATGTACGCACTGGTCATGCGTCGTCGAATGCTGGCACCGCCTCCCGAAGAGGCGTTGGTTGACCAGACGGAGGACGTGATGAATCAGATGGCCGCAGAAAAAGCCGTTCCAGCGATCGCTCCAACCGTGATTCAACCCGATGCTGCCGGCTCGCCCCCGCCGCCTCCCATGAACGCTCAACCCCCTGCGCCAGCCATCGACCGTTCGCAGCCTCCTCCCCTGCCGCCGAACGGTCTTCCTGATGGTTGGACGGAAGACCAGTGGGCTTCCTACGGTTGGCAGTACATCGACGCCCTTGGCTCGCAATGAGGTGGGCTCGTTTGACCGGGGTCGCTGACGACACGTCCGGTCTCGTGACGCTTCAGGAGCGAACGGTGAACCTCATCAATCAACTGACCATGCCGGTGGTGGAAGTCGCCTTGGTGCTGCAAAAGCATCTGAACGCGCTCATGAACACCCTCGAGGAACATGCTCAATCGGTGGGTCAGCCCTTGCCGCAGCGTGCTGCGGCTCCGTGGCCGCTCGATGCTGAACCCAGTGAACCCACAAGCCAATTTGCGTTGGAAAAGGTCATGGACATTGTTGACACCCAGCGAATGGACATTCTGGACACGTTGATTCGCGTGACGCTTGTGGAGATCGATGTGACAGTGCTCGAGGCGGTGCTCGCTCTTCGGCAATGGGAGCATTTGGTCAGAACACAATTGGCCCAAGTCAACGGTCCCGGTCAACTGTTTTCCCCATTGGCCATTCCCGAGGACTGGTGAGGGCGGGGTTGAAAAACAAGGGAGAGCAGGTCGGAACCATGCCCTCAGCGTGGATGCGAGGCTTCCTCATCGTCCTGCTGGTGTTTTTTGCACCGATGGCAGGGTGCCTTGGAGGCGCTGTTGACGATTTGGTTCCTGAACGAAAAGGAATCCCCGGTGGGCTGACACTGGCATGCTTGCAGGACGACCGGTTCACCTCCATGGTGGTGGAGATCGACTATGAAGCAGGGTACAAACCCCTCACGAGCAGCACCGACATGTTGCTTGAGCGCCTTGAATCGGTGTGTGCCAAACCCAACGGAATCACCCTTGAATTCGAAGCGGTCAATTTTGATCATGATGGTGCGTGGAGCGATACGGACGTCCGCACCGAGGCGTGGGCTGCCAAGTCAGGCGAGGTCCAAGACGGTGGTGTGTTGCGATGGCAAATCATCTTCCCAGCAGGTGAATACGACCAGGATGGGGTGCTTGGTGTGGCGGTCGATGCTTCCACTGTGGCCCTGTTCGGCGACACCATTCAGAATGCAGACGGGCCGTTCGGACGACCATCGGTGGAAGACGTTGAAAACAGCGTGATCATTCACGAGGTGGGCCACCTTCTTGGGCTGGTGAACCTGGTCTACACCTCGCCAGTGGACCACGAGGACGATGACCATCCCGGCCATTCGAGCAACGAGGATTCTGTGATGTATTGGGCGGTTAATTCGGCCGATTTGGCCAACATTTTCTTTTCCTCACTCCCCAATGAATTTGACGAGAACGACCTGAACGACCTCGCTGGTCTTGCCGATGGTTCCATAGCAGCGACCGATCAGCTCTGGACTTGACGGTTTGTCATAAAGGCGACAGCGTCCCTCCACGCATCGAAGATGGACCACATGTAGAGCCCCACCCACAGCACGATCGTGAAGGCCAGTGGAATTTGCAGGAAACCCCATTCAATCCCACGTCGATGCTCACGGTTGAAATGTTGACCCAAGAACAAGAAGGGGACCAGCGCCAACATTGCCGTGATCAACGGGCGCAGGGCCCCCCAAGTGCCCACGCCAAAGGTGATTTCCCGCCAAATTTCACGAATCAAGCGAACGGGTGACATGCGTTGCCGAGTGGCAGTTTGGTCTTGGCCAAGCACCACCACCAACTCCTCTTCCATGGTCGCACCGCACGCTGTCCTGCAGGTGAGGCTTTGTGAACATGACGCCGGCCAGGGGGCGCAGGCTCCATATTGCTTGGTGTCGACGGTGGTCCATGGCCCACCGTCGGGTGCTTGTCACCGGTTTCGAACCCTTTGGTAGCCACACGGTGAACATCAGCCAAGAGGTGGTCCGCCGACTCGAAGGCGCTCACGAGCGACCTCTGGATGGGGCGAGTGGGTCGCTGCCGTTGACGATGGAGGTTGATGTGCTGACGGTTGATGCAGCAGGTGCACGCCGAGTTGCCGAACGGTTGGAGCACGGTGAACGATGGGATGCCATCCTTCACCTCGGTTTGTGCGATTCGTGCGATGTGACGCGGTTGGAGGTTCGTGGTGCAGATGACCTTTCCATGCGCATCCCCGACAATGCGGGACGTCAGGTGGCCTCCTCCAAGGTCACGGGGTTGGGCGATGTGGGCGCCCGACTGGACCCAACGGTTTGGCCGGTTGGTGCCCTGTCTTCAGCGGTAACGGTGTCCCACGATGCAGGTGCGTTCATCTGCAACGAAACCTACCATCGCACGCTGATGGCGTTGCACGCTTGCATCGATGTCACTGGCTTGCCGGTCCCGTGCCTGTTTGTTCACCTGCCATCCCACAAGCGCATGGCCGTTGACGATGCTGTCCGGCTGGTGATGGAGGTGCTGTCGCTGATGCTTCAGTCACCACCCTTGGGTGTGGACGTGGTGGCGGGTGTGGTCCCCACCGTGGACGGGCGTGTGCTGATCGCTCGCCGTGGACCCGACCAATCCCATGCTGGTGCATGGGAATTTCCGGGCGGTAAAATTGAGCCCGGTGAACACTGGCGGGAAGCGTTGGTTCGTGAATGGGTCGAAGAATTGTCCATTCGTGTCCGCCCAACACAACTGATTGGGTCTCGATCGAGCGGCTCAAATGATGCACAACACCACGTGCACGCCGTGCTGTGCGAGCCGATCGATGAAGCGGTGAACGTGACCTTGTCCGCCCACGACGCATGGTTGTGGTGGCTGCCTCAGGTGGGCGATGAGCGACCATGGGTGGGGCGCAACGGTGAATTGGCCGATGAACTCGCTGGCCGATTCAATGCCAAGTGCTAGCTTCTCCGTCCTGGGTCATGCTTCGCTCGTCGCCGATCGCCCGAGGGACTTGGGACCGGCCCGGATGCCACGTTGCGGCCTCCAACCAATCGCCAAGGCCCCGCCCCGTAAGCCGAACGTCAAACGTGCCGCCAACGGGTTGTTCATCGGGAATGGGAAAGGCCACCTTCCCGGCTGAAGCGGCTTGGCGGCCGATGTGGAAGTGCGTGGTTTCATCATGAAGGAACCGACTCATGGCATCCAGCGCCGTGTCGAGGATCCGTTGCTGGTGGAGCGCATCAAGGAATGCGTTCATCGAAAGTTCGGTCCATTCCAGGGTGCGGTCTTGGTTCACCCCGAACGAAGGGGGGGCCAAATCGTCGGGGGCGGTCACCTCTGGGAAAAAATGAGCGAGTGCGTCAACCACGCGTGTTCCGTCGTCGGCACCTCGGAGCACTGTGGTGACGGTGCACGCAATGCCTTCGTCGACGCCGGTGAGGCGGACCCTGCTGGCGACCATGTGTCCCCCATGCCACATGTCTACAAGAACTTCGTCAGCCACAGCATTGGTGCCGAAGGCGTCAAAGGTTCCCACACCGAGCCATGTCCATGGAGGTGAGCGAAGGACCGGTGTTGGCCACCGTGGTGCCCTTGCTCAACGAAGGCGAGCATGTGGGTTCTTTGCTGGAGTCACTTCTTGACCAAACCATGGCGCCTGAAGCCCACACGGTTGTCTTGGTGGATGGAGGGTCGACCGACAACACCCTCGAAGCCATTGAAACGGTGTTGGCCCAACGGTCCACAAGGCTTCCTTCGGTCCATCTGGTGCACAATCCTGAGCGTACAGTCGCCCATGCCCGCAATTTGGCGCTGTCCATGTTGCCCAGGACGGTTGAATTTGTCGTGGAGTTGTTGGGGCATGCCACCATCGAGCGCACCCATTTGGAGGACCGCATGGTCGCTTGGCAACTGGCGGAACAGCAGGCAGGGGCTCCGCTGGCCGGCGTCGGGTGCAAGGTGGAGGGTCTTGTGGGCGAGCAAGCCCTTGTCGCCGGGTGGATTGATGCGGCCCTTGCATCTCCGCTGGGTCAAAGCGATGGCCAATTCAGTCGGTTCACTGCACCTGGCCCCACCAAGGTTCCCGCCTTTGTGACGCATCGCCGCTCCGCTTTGGAAGAGGTGGGCGGTTGGGACACGGATCTGTTGACCAGTCAGGACAGCGATCTTTCCATGCGCCTGCTGAAGGCGGGGTATGCGCTTCACCGTGTGCCGTCACCCACGGTCCGCATGGCTCGACGCACCACGTTGAGAAAGTGGTGGAAAATGGGCCATCGTTACGGATTTTGGCGGACCAAGGTCCTGCTCCGCCATCCATCACGCTTCCGTTGGGTTGAGTGGCTTCCGTGGACGGGTGCGGTCGCTACGGCGTTGGCCTACCTCATGGCCGCTCCCCTCTGGTGGATGGGCACCGCAGCCTATGGGTGCGTGTTGGTCGCCGAGGGCATGCGCCACGTTCGTTCGGGCCCCTCCTACATCGTGGGTGTGCCCCTGTGTTTGTTGATGCTGCATGCAAGCTTTTCGTTGGGGTTACTGGACGGTTTTCTGCGTCGAGGGAGACCCGCATCCGACCGTTGAACAGCAACCCCATACCTACATGAAGCGACGGGTTGACCACGCTTCATGGCTGGTACGCGTCGGCAGACCGCACGCGGCCTTGCTGTCCTGCCGTTGCTGTTGATGGGTGCGTTGCACATGAGCGTGCCACCCCTGCGGGGGACGTTCGAACTTGAACCTCGCTTGATGGGGGTTTGGTACGTTTTCGCAATGGTGCTTGGGTGGGTGTTGTTTCGTCGCTCACGCGTGGTCAAGGATCACGAATACAACCGGACCCAAGCCATGCGTTCGGTTCGGCACGTCTACAAGGCGGAAGCCGAGGGGATTTGGGACCGCAACGTCGTGCTCGACGGGACGCTTCCCGATGCCGGTCCGGCGACCATGAACCGGTCGGTGGGTGCCCTTGCGCCCGAAGTGGGCGAGCGAGAACTCAGCAACGACGACAAAGTGGACGTCACCGTCTTGACCTCGGCCCCACACATTGTGGCGGCCTCCGGACGGGCCGTACCGGGTGTCGGGGTGGAGACGACCGATGTCGACCGGACGTTGGGTGCTGAGGCTCGCCAAAGCCCCATGGATCGGTTGTTGGATGCAGTTTGGGGTTGGTTTGGACGCGACACCCGTTCCGAACGTGAGGCACAACGCCAAGCACGAATGCAGGCGCGTTCCTCTGCAGCACCGGTCATCGCACAACGTCCGGTGGCCCCGATTCGCACTTCGTCCTCTGTCGACAACGATGTGGTGCAAATGACCTCCATGAGCGATTCAGGCGGCGTGGAGACGGTGCTCGACGGGCGAGGTGCCGAGCGGGCGGAGGACGACGGCACCGATTACACAGCACCAGCACCGGCCGTAACACTGGAGGAAATGGCCGGTATCAAACCGTTGAGCCGACCTACCGCAACGGGGTTACAGTGCCGAGGTTGCGGTGGAAGTGCGCCTCAAGGAACGGACTATTGCCCGCATTGCGGTTTGGACCTGTGAGTCCGGGCGTGAATTTCAAAGAGGTCGGGTCATCGTCCTGAAACGGAGCGGACGAAGATGGCCAGCAAGCGAGACTACTACGAGGTCTTGGGTGTTGAACGGTCTGCTTCGGACGCCGAACTCAAAAACGCCTTTCGACGTCTTGCCCGTAAGTACCATCCGGACCGAAGCACCGAAGAGGATGCAGAAAACAGGTTCAAAGAAATTCAGGAAGCCTATGCGGTCTTATCGGACGAACAGAAACGGGCACAATACGACCGCTTCGGTCACGACGGCCCCCAAGGCAATCCGTTTGGTGGATTTGGCGGAGGTTTCAACATCAACCTCGAAGACATTTTGGGTGGTGATTTCTTTTCCTCCATGTTCGGCGGGGGCGGTCGCCGTCGACGCCAAAGCGGTTCGGACATCCTCCTTCGGCACACCGTGGAATACACGGATGTGTTGAACGGCACAGACCAGGAAGTGACCCTCGATCTACCCCAACCCTGCGATGGTTGCGAAGGCACCGGTGCAGAAGGCGGTCGGTTGACCGCTTGCTCGACATGTTCTGGCCAAGGGCAAGTCCGCGTCCGTCAACAGATCGGCCCGTTCGTTCAGGAAGCGGTCCAAGCGTGCAGGGATTGCGCTGGCCGAGGTCAGGTGAGCGACGTTGCCTGCGGGGAGTGCGATGGCAACGGTCAGCAAATGAAGAGCAGCACCCTGCGGTTCAAAGTGCCGTTGGGTGCCGAGGATGGGACGCGGATGCGCATGCGAGGCAAGGGGGAACCCGCACCGCAAGGCGTCGGGTCGCCCGGTGACCTCTTCATAGAACTCGAACTTGCACCGCACCCGTTCTTTGAGCGGTCCGGTTCCGATCTGATCATGTCGCTGCCCATTGGCTACGCCGATCTGGCGCTCGGCACCAGCGTGACGCTTGACCACATCGATGGCGAACCTTTGGTCATCAAGGTCCCCGCCATGTCCAATTCAGGCGAGACGGTTGAAGTTCGCAAGCGAGGTTTGCCCCGTCAACGGGGCGGGGGTCGAGGTGACGTTGTGGTGTTGTTGAAACTTCACATGCCCAAGAAACTCAACCGGGCTTCCAAGAAATCACTGGAAAGCTTGCGCGAAGCGCTGTCGCCGTCCGACATCGATGCCGCCATCAAAGAGGACGCTCAGGAACGCCGACGTCGTGGTTGATTCATTCTTCTTCCATCAACACCGTTCGGGGCACACGGGAGGCAAACGGAACCTCGTCCATTCTGCCGTTCAGTTCCACGTCCACTGCACTCGCTGGACCGAGGAGCTCGACGTAAACGTACACCCGGTGCCCCTCCTTCAAGGTGTCAAGGAACACTTCCTCCCCGTGATGAAGGAACCGTGGCTCAACGTGAACCACCTCAAAGGCGGCCCCTTGTGGAGCGTCGAACCTCAACGCAGCGATGTTCCAGTCGCCCTTGGTCACGTGAACGCCCACCACGAGGGGCCACGCCCGTTCAACGCGGGCGAGCCGCCGGTCAACCTGCCAAACGCCGAGCTCCAAACCGTCCGTGGTGTGGGTTTGAACGGGTGTTCCCCATGCCTTGTCTCCGTCTTCCCAAGGGAGTTGGGCAACGGCCGAAAGGGCTCGAATCAGATCTTTTCGTGAAGCCTTTGCCGTGGACTCACCAGCGGTCAACCGGTCAGCGTACCAAGCCAATCGCGAGCGTTTTTGGATGATTTCACCTGCAAACCGCCGCTCCCGGCGAAGGTTGAGGTACAGGATTGCGACGGGGATCAGAAACAATGCACCGAGGAACCATCGAGCGATTTCACCCCATCGCAGGGCATCATCGCTGGGTTCGAACCACGGCTCTTCACCTTCGTCCATCAATTCGTACCCGGGCACCACGGTGTACTCCAACGGCTCAACGTCCTCACCCCATAGGTGCGTGATGGTGGCGTTGGCGTCCTGGAGTCGGAGTTGGACGTAGTGGGTTCCCCGACCAACCTGCAACCCAATGCGCAGTTGGTCGGTGACGGGCCGAGTGATTTCGGTGTTCAACACCTCACCCGTGGTCTGATCGATGTCCCAGACTTGCGCCTCCAGCCCTGCCACATCCCCGTCGAGCGTAAATTCGACGAAGTGGATGGAATCCTCCCATCCATCGACCACCAATCGATAGGTGTCGGCAACATCGTGCACGGCCAGTGTCAGCGAAGCGTGGGTGGCTGAAGTGAGGTTGAGCACCGGCCAGGACGCATTGTTGTCCTCGAGGTTGTGGGGGCGGTAGCCAGGAGCTTCAAGACCGTTCACGTCGGCATACGACAACGCCAGGAGTTCCACAGCGAACGCTGCCGTCTGGTTGACCACCAAGCGGCCAGCCGTCACCCCAGGGTAAGGGTACTCGGTGTGGACATTCCCTCCACTGAGGTTGACCGTGGCCCCCGTGACCCACACGCCGTCCATAAGCTGGTCAATCCTCAGTTGGGTGTCATCAAATCGGTGGGTGGCGGTCAGTTTGGTGTTGGGCGTCCAATCAAAAAAGGCTGAGGCGGTGTCGTGACCCAGCACGGTGGTGCCGTGCGTGAGGTTTCGGTCGGTCAAATCGATGGGCGCTTGTGCCGCATGCCTGAAGACGTGGGCTGCCCAGTCGACCTCCGTTTCGGGCGTGGCAAGGCGAACCACCCATCGTCCATCCGTCTCCGCTGTCCAATACCCCGAAACCGGGTGCTGGTCGGCCGGCATCAGATGAGGCGAAGGAACGGACAACCGCTGTTCATCCAGGCGTTCTGAAGCGCCGTCCTGGAAGTAGACCTCGATGTCCACTGCGCCCGTCGTCATCAACCACTGCCATTCCAATGTGTCACCCTCGAATGCGTCCACAATGTGGAATTCATCCGAGCCGTCAAGGGTGCCGATCGCCAAGAACGCAGGCGCATCGTCAGTGGGCACCACCCCGTTGAGCATGCCGCGTTCGGGGTCCATGCAGGATCGGTTGGCGTCACACAGGCCTGCGCCGTGGGGGGCGGCAGGTGCCGAGGGGGCCGGTCGCACGCTCGGGTGGTTCTCAACAAAACCGACGACGATGAAGTATCGAACGGTTTCGGTCAAGGTGGCGTTGATGCGAACTTCAGCTTCACCTCCTGTTTCGCTGATGCGGCTGAGCACGTGCGTGCTTTCGGTGGTTTGACCGTCGTGGCCAACAGCGATGGTGCACCCTTCGCATTCAACCCCCACCATCAGCCCGTCACCCGGATTGAGGTTGAGGGTGGCCGCGACGGTGTCCCCCGCTTGGAGGTCAACCACGGCGGCGGTTGAATGGGTCCCGAGCGTCGACGCATCTTGTGCGGTGACCGATGCCGCCGTCAACCACGTCGACATCAACAGGATGCCAAGCATGGCGACCGCTCGAGCACGGTTCATGCTGGGGCCTGTCCGCCACCGCTTTCAAACCAACCGTTGTCAATCGGTTCAAACCTTTGAAGAACAGCGGTGAAACCCAAGGCACATGACCGGTCCATTGGCCCGCACCGTGATGGCCAGGGACCGCATGGCGCGTTGCTGGGGGCTTGGTGACCGAAAGACCCCCTCTGCCATGACCCCTGCGTGCGTGCTGAGCGATGGCGACCCCGAACTTCCCTGCCATGAAGCGCCCTTTCACGCCACGCGTTCCGATGACCTCCCAGCAACCATGACCGTTCGTTCCAGAGGCGCTTTCGTCCCGCCTGCGTTCGACGCCTTGGGCCCGGCGTACACCGTGAACGTGGGGCACGTGCTGCCGCCCTCCCTCGAGGAGGCCAACGCCGGTGAAGCCCAAGGCACGGGGCAACTGCTGCCGGTGTCGTGGCAACGCATGCACCACGATGAAGGCCTGTTGGACACATCGTTGCAGCCCGAAATCGTGGTGTTAACGGATGCACCTCAGTTGGCGGCGCA
>Ga0255774_10000513_pt1 | contig 34859 bp, 32 predicted proteins | sample 101ome_17_FD_179972 | JGI IMG/M metagenome (GOLD analysis project Ga0255774, IMG submission 179972) | Coastal salt marsh microbial communities from the Groves Creek Marsh, Skidaway Island, Georgia - 101407AT metaG (version 2) | ecosystem: Environmental > Aquatic > Marine > Intertidal zone >... | reverse complement strand
TTCGTAAATTTCCTTAATGTCCATTTGATCACCCCATTGCGTGTCTAAATGACGCTGAATATGCGCCAGTGGCAAAGTGTTCGAGTTGACGTTCTATATCCCCTAGTAATGTTGATGCGCCAAAACGGAACAGATCGGGGCGGGTCCATTCAACACCCAACTCTTCTTTCATCATCGAGAGGTAGACCAAGGCGTCTTTTGCTTTTGATATTCCACCAGCAGGTTTGTAGCCAACCTTGTAACCAGTTTGTTCATAAAATTCACGGATCGCACGCACCATGACAAGCGAAACGGGCAGGGTCGCGTTAACGCTCTCTTTCCCTGTCGAAGTCTTTACAAAATCCGCACCCCCCATCATGCAGATCAAGGATGCCCGCGCGACATTACGCAATGTCCCAAGCTCGCCAGTTGCTAAAATTGCTTTGACATGTGCTTTTCCGCAGGCTTCTCTGAACAACTTCATTTCGTTGTAAAGAGCTTGCCAATCTTGGTTCAGGACATGTCGCCGACTGATCACAATATCGATTTCTGTTGCCCCAGCTGCAACGCTTTCTTCAATTTCTGCAATGCGCAGCTTGAGCGATGAGAGGCCCGCTGGAAATCCAGTTGATACGGCCGCGACAGGGATTTGGCTGTCTGATAAGGCAGCAACAGCAGCAGGAACCATTTCATGATATACGCAGACCGCACCGGTTGTAAGCGCATCTATGCCTAGCGATTTCGCCAGATCGGCACGCAATGGTTGCCGCGCTTTGGCGCACAGTCTTCGCACGCGGTCCCCGGTATCGTCACCGGATAATGTCGTTAGGTCGATGCAGGAAATGGCGCGCGCCAGCCAAGCGGCTTGGAATTCTTTCTTAACGCTTCTGCGCGTTCCAAGGGTCGCTGCACGCCGTTCTATTGCGGATTGGTTTGCCTGGGCCGCCATAACCCAATCTATATCTAGTTCGTGACAGATATTTCTGTTGATGGTGTTCGAAATATTCATCTCAGTGTCCGTTCGCCAATATGGAAAATGGATTGCAGATAACGGCCATAAACACAAATTCAAAATATAAAACTGCGAGTCATTCGCAATTAGATTGACTTTTTGCGAATGACTCGCATATTCAAATACGTGAGGTAAGGAGCCGTTCTTTGAACATCAATCGCCGTCGTTTTGTGGGTTTATCTGCCGCTGCTATCGCTGCGCCAAGTATCGCAGTGGCGGGACAGTCATTGAATATTGTTTGCACAGTCGGAATGCTCGCGGACACGGCGAAGCAAATTGCCCCTGCAAACGTCACAATTCGTGCCCTGATGGGGCCTGGCACGGATCCCCATGCGTTCCGACAGACGCGTAGCGATGTTGTAGCGTTAACAAAGGCGGATTTGATTATCCGTCACGGATTGTATCTTGAGGCGCAGATGGAGGATTTGTTTGCCAAATTAGGCAACCGGAAACCAATTTTATCGGCCGGTGAAGCTGTCCCCAATCACAATCTGTTGCCATATGATGATGCGTCTCCGCAATATGATCCGCACGTTTGGATGGACCCAACGCTGTGGATTCATGTAGCAGACGCAATTGCATCAGAATTATCGTCTAAATTACCGAACAAATCCGCTGAGATCTCCCAAAACTATGCAAGTTTCGTGGAAACTTTGATACGACTAACAGATTATGGCCATGACATATTGGCCAGCGTTCCCAAGCAAGCGCGTGTGTTATTAACGGCACATGATGCGTTTCGTTATTTCGGATCGGCGTATGATTTTGACGTTATGGGGGTCAAGGGTATTTCTACGACGAGTGAGGCGGGACTCTATCGGATCGAGGAATTGGTAGATCTGATCATAGAACGTCAGATAAAGGCCGTTTTCGTTGAATCCTCACAATCAGACCGTAACATTCGTGCTTTGATCGAAGGAACTGCTGCCCGCGGTCATGATTTGAAGCTTGGAGGGCAGTTATTTTCTGATGCGATGGGACCGGCTGGTACATATGAAGGAACATATATTGGGATGATTGATCACAATCTAACCACCATTGCGCGCGCGCTTGGCGTCGATGCCCCGAAGCGGGGCATGAATGATAGATTGAACGTGTAACATGGCTGTCGACGCTATTTCCGCTACCGAATTGACAGTTGATTACGATGGAGTAACGGCGATCAAAGATGTCGATTTCACGGTCCGCGCGGAAAAACTTACAGCGATTGTTGGCCCAAATGGGGCGGGAAAATCGACGCTAATTAAGGCACTTTTGGGGTTAATCCCAACCAGTACAGGAATAATTTCATGTTTCGGGGCGTCGCCAAAACAGTACAGAAAAAACATTTCATATGTCCCGCAGCGCGCGCAAATCGACTGGGAATTCCCGGTCAATGTTTTCGACGTTGTTTCAATGGGTCTATATGGTGAATTAGGCCTGCTGCGCCGCTTTTCATCGGCGCACAAAAACAGGGTTCACAGTGCATTAACGGATGTGGATATGGCTGATTTCGCAGCGCGTCAAATTTCACAATTGTCAGGTGGTCAACAACAGCGCGTATTTCTGGCGCGTTCTATTGTACAAGATGCTGAACTCATTCTTCTCGATGAACCGTTTGGCGGGATCGATGCAAAATCCGAAACTGTCATTGTCGATATTCTGCGTCGTCAGAACCAAAATGGCAAATCAATAGTCGCGGTTCATCACGATTTGTCGACCGTCAAAGACTACTTTGATGATGTGATTTTGCTAAACAAAACAGTAACCGCCTTTGGACCTGTCAATAATGTTTTCACCAAGGCAAACATTGAGAAGACCTATGGTGTTTCGAATCTGGATTTTTTGACAGGCTGTGGATGACGGAACTCATTGGTTATAATACCGCGCTCGCACTTGTTGGCGCCTTGTTATTTGGTTTTTCAAGCGGCCATGTGGGTGCGTTTGTTTATCTGCGCAAGGCAAGTTTGCTGAGCGACTCACTTGCCCACGCAACGCTTCCAGGACTGATCATTGGTTTTCTTGTTTCAACGTTTTTGGGAATGGAAGAGAAGAATTCCTGGGTGTTGCTCTTGGGCGCTGGGGCATCTGCACTCTTGGGCGTGGTGGTTATTCAATGGATTACGGCGCGTACGAAATTAGGCTTTGACACTGCAATCGCAGCTGTACTTTCGGTCTTTTTTGGCTCTGGGATTGTGTTATTGACGGGCGTTCAATCAGTGTCAGTTGGCCAACAAGCGGGGCTTGAAGATTATATTTTGGGCTCGGTATCAGGGATGCTGTTGCAAGACGTGTTTTTCATCGGCTTGGTTTCAATCATTTGCAGCGCGGCTGTGGTGGTATACCGTCGCCCATTGACCGCATTCATATTTGACCCTGTCTTAAGTGAATTGGCAGGATACGCTCAACACAGAATGTCATTTCTACTCAGCCTACTTACATTGGTAATAACAATAATTGGACTAAAGATTGTTGGTTTAATTCTGGTCGTCGCAATGTTGACGATTCCTGCGGCAACGGCTCGTCTTTGGTCAACTTGCGTATGGTCGATGTCTTCACTGTCGGCATTATTTGGTTCGGCCTCTGCTGGCATCGGCGTAATCATTTCCGCATTGCTTCCAAACTTGCCTTCTGGTGCGGTCATAGTGGTAATCATGTTTATTGCATTGGGCCTATCGATTGTTATCACGCATCTTAGAGGTTCAAATGTTTGATGACTTTTTTCTAATTAGCTTTGTACCGATCTTAACGGGTCTTTTCTCGGCTCTGTCATGTACTTTGGTTGGCAATATTCTGGTATTAAGGAAACAAGCGATGTTATCCGACACAATCAGTCACGTGGTTCTACCAGGCATTGTTATTAGCTTCCTGATTTTTGGAAACCTTGGTCCCTACTTTATGTTGGTGGGCGCGGGGATCGCTGGCTTAACAGCTGTTGGCACAATTGTGGTACTACGAACATATACATCGATGGATAATTCTGCTGCGATGGCCACCACATTATCGGTTTTCTTTGCAGCAGGGGTCCTGATGATTGAACTGACTTTGGGCGGAAACGTTCATTTAGATGTAGAACACGCGCTTTATGGGAATTTGGAAAGTTTGATCTGGATTGATGGGAAGAGTTTGATGTCCATTTTCGATCCAGCCGCTCGTCAAACGATACCTGTTGAACTGACCCGTGCCATAATAGGTTTTGTTCTTATCGCGTCAGTGATGTTGGTATTTTATAGATTTCTTATCGTTTCGACGTTTGATCAAACATTCGCTGAAATCTCAGGTGTGCCTGTTGGGATTGTATCTGCTAGTGTGGCATTGGCAGCAACACTTGCAGCGGTTATTTCATTTGATGCAGTGGGTTCAATCATTGTTGTTGCAATGTTTGTCTGTCCGCCTGCCGCCGCGCGTGTTCTGACTCACAGCCTTCGAGATCAATTTTGTCTGAGCCTTTTATTTTCCGCATTATCCGCTGTCTTGGGATACGCTGTTGCTGGATATTTTCCAATTTTAGTAGGATTTGAAACTTCAATCAGCGCTGCAGGAACAATCGCTACCTTAAGCGGTGTGATTTTGGCATGCGCAATACTTTATAGTAAACGCCAACGATCTTACGATTTTTTGGACGGACACCAAACATAGCCGTCATTACATTGAATAAACGCTTCTCTTAAACCATGAGGTTTCGTCAGCGCGGGTTCTATTACGTGATATTCGCATGTTTCTATATTTTTAACAGCTGCATCAGGATCACAATCATACAGTCGAATTTCAATTCCTAATCCGCGCGGAGGGTTTTCAGGAATTAGATCGATCATCGGGTGGGAATGATATGTATGATCCGCATGTAATTGAAGCACATGATTTTCGTGAGATACGATTGCAAAGTCATTGCTTATCTGATGACATTTCAGCGCGAAAACACGTTTCAAAAAATACATGGTTCTGCAAACATCTTTTACCAATATATTTATTCCGAATCCGCTAAGCGATCGGTCAAACTCGTCCGCTGAAATATTTTCGTAATTCATTTGGGCCTCTAATTATTGTTCTATAATTTACATATGCGCTGTTATCATCCAGCATGATGCAGATAGGCCTGCGATTAAAAAAATGTACTGCAAAAATCGGGAAATTACATGTACGAAACACCAAATAGGATTTTGACACCAGAACCCATTGAAACAAAAAAATTTCATGACGCGAATGACGCGTGGGAACATATTAATTCAATATATACGTCTTCTATCGCATTTCTGCGTTCAAAGTTTCAGGCAGTTTTAACTCATCAATTAGGGCATCAACGATATCGGGCATTTTATCCTGAAATCCGGCTTACAACGACAAAATATGATCAAATTGATAGCCGTCTAAGTTTCGGTCACGTCCCCGGCCCCGGTCGATATTCGATCACTGTGACACGTCCAGATTTGTTCAAGAATTATTTGACGCAGCAAATGGCTTTGTTAATTGAAAACCACAAGGTTGCCATTGAAGTTGCAGTTTCTAAAACGGCAATACCTATTCATTTTGCTTTGATCGGGGCCACGGACACTGAAATTACTTCAGATAGTGCGGCGAATTTTGTGTTGCGGGATATTTTCGATGTTCCAGATTTGGGTACGACGAATGACGATATTGTGAATGGGTTAAACACAGGTGAAACAGAAGAAGAGGCGCTGGGGCTGTTTACAGCAGAGCGGGTTGATTATTCCCTGGCTCGATTGGCGCACTACACGGCAACTGATCCTGAACATTTTCAGAACTTTGTGTTGTTCACAAACTATCAGTTTTATGTGTCTGAATTTGAAAAATATGCCCGCAAGGTGCTTGGCGATCCGTTATCGGAATACACAAGCTTTGTTGGCACTGGGAACGTTGAAATTACCGGTCCAGATGCAGAGATAACCTATCCAACGAAACTACCGCAAATGCCCAGCTATCACCTGAAGCGTCCCGATGGGAAAGGTATCACCTTGGTAAACATTGGTGTTGGCCCTTCAAATGCAAAAACGGCAACTGATCACATCGCTGTTCTGCGACCGCATGCGTGGCTAATGGTGGGCCACTGCGCGGGTCTGCGCAATAGTCAGAGTTTGGGTGACTTTGTTCTGGCGCATGCCTATCTACGCGAAGATCGCGTGTTGGATGATGACCTACCCGCGTGGGTCCCAGTTCCGGCCTTGGCAGAAGTACAAATCGCCTTGGAAAAAGCGGTTGCGGACATCACCGAGGTGTCTGGTTTTGAGCTTAAGCAAATCATGCGCACTGGAACCGTAGCGACGGTCGACAACAGAAACTGGGAATTACGCGATAACAGCGGCCCTGTTCATCGTCTAAGTCAATCACGCGCTGTTGCGCTGGATATGGAAAGCGCAACAGTTGCCGCGAATGGGTACCGGTTTCGCGTACCCTATGGAACACTCTTATGTGTGAGTGATAAACCGTTGCACGGGGAACTTAAGTTACCTGGGATGGCATCATCATTCTATAATACTCAAGTTTCGCGGCACTTGTTGATCGGAATTCGCACCATGGAACTGCTTTGCGAAATGCCTCTCGAACGTCTTCAAAGCCGAAAATTGCGTAGTTTTAACGAAACAGCCTTTCTCTAAGCATATTTTTTTGGAAAAAAAGTATGAATTTGTCAGAAAAAGGCCACTATTTGTTGTGTTTCGTCGCAACATTCAGTTAAATCTGTATCACGAGGCCCAAATGGTAGGGCAGTGTAAGGAGTATAAGAATGTCTAAACCAATGACAAAGACACAGCTTGTTGCGGCGCTGGCCGAAGAAATGGGCGCTGACAAGAAATCTGCAGGCGCGGCTCTAGACGCGATCTGTGGTATTATCACACGTGAAGTTTCAGGCGGCGGTGCTGTCACTTTGCCAGGCGTTGGTAAAATCCAATGTCGTGAACGTCCAGAGCGCATGGTGCGTAACCCATCAACCGGCGAACAATTCAAAAAGCCAGCTGACAAAGTTGTTAAAATGACAATCGCGAAAGCATTGAAAGACAGTGTAAACAGTTAATTCAAAATACTGTTTATTAAAACTTTTGGGGTCGCGGCTTTCGCGGCCCCTTTTCATTTTAGATGAGGCGTGAAATGAATTACTTTGAGTAACAATGGAGTACGCCATGGACGGCCGGGCGATATTTTTTGGATTAGCCTTTGCGCTTATGTGGTCCTCTGCGTTCACCTCAGCTCGGATTATTGTGGCGTATGCGCCGCCGCTATATTCACTGTCTGCGCGATTTTTGATTTCTGGCTTAATCGGGGTGATGATTGCGCTTATATTGGGGCAGAGCTGGAGGCTAAGTAGAAAGCAATGGATATCTGTTGCTGTTTTCGGGGTTTGCCAAAATGCGCTATACCTTGGTTTGAATTTCGTCGCGATGCAAACGGTTGAAGCCTCCTTGGCGGCGATCATTGCATCGACCATGCCGTTGATTGTTGCTTGTGCGGGCTGGATCATCTTTAGAGAACGTTTATCAACACTTGGGATCTGCGGACTAATCGCTGGCCTGATTGGGGTTGCATTGATTATGGGATCACGCATTCAGGCAGATGTGGATCTGTTTGGTATCGCGCTTTGTGTTGTTGGTGCCGTCTCTCTTGCTGTTGCCACTCTATCGATGCGCGGTGTTTCCTCATCTGGAAATTTTTTGATGATTGTCGGTCTTCAGATGTTGGTTGGGAGCATTACGTTATGGGTTCCCGCGATGATACTTGAAACACCAACAATCATTTGGACGAATGCCTTCGTCTATGCGTTTATATATACAACGCTTGTGCCAGGACTTCTGGCGACGCTCGTTTGGTTTATTTTGGTTGATCGCATTGGTGCGGTGCGCGCATCAACATACCACTTTCTTAATCCTTTTTTTGGGGTCGTGATTGCGGCTGCAATATTGCGTGAAGGATTATCAAACTTAGATATTTTGGGTGTCACTATCGTTGCAGGTGGAATTTTGGCGGTTCAACTCGCGAAACGATCTTAGCCAATCATCCCCTGATTTTCGCCGATCTGACCACGGTGCAGTAGAATGTGATCCAAAATCACACACGCCATCATCGCTTCGGCTACAGGGACAGCACGAATGCCGACACAAGGATCGTGACGACCTTTTGTGATGACTTCAATCGGTTCACCATTTTTCTTGATCGAATTTCTTGGTGTCAAAATTGAAGATGTCGGTTTAACGGCAAACCGAACAATCAAGTCTTGGCCTGTTGAAATTCCCCCTAGGATACCCCCTGAATGATTAGAACCAAAATAATGACCGTGGTTGCCCATGTAAATTTCATCGGCATTTTCGGATCCGGTTAGGCCCGCCGCCGCCATTCCATCACCAATCTCAACGCCTTTGACGGCATTGATCGACATCATCGCTGCAGCAAGATCAGTGTCTAACTTACCATAAATCGGTGCACCTAAGCCAGCAGGGACGCCGCGTGCAACAACCTCGATCACGGCCCCGACAGAGTCGTGGGATTTGCGCAGTTCATCCAAGTAAGTGGCCCAGTCTGCGGCTGCTTTCGCGTCAGGTGTCCAAAACGCATTTTTTTCGATCTCGTCCCAATCAAAATTATCACGCTCGATGGTTTTTGAGCCGATTTGAGTCATGTAGCCAGTGATTTGAACACCTGGGCACAATGATTTGATTGCTTCGCGTGCAATGCCACCAGCTGCAACCCGCGCGGCGGTTTCTCGCGCCGATGATCGACCGCCGCCGCGATAGTCGCGAATGCCGTATTTTTGCCAATACGTGATATCAGCATGACCTGGGCGAAATGTCTCAGCGATATCGCCGTAATCTTTAGATCTCTGGTCGGTGTTTTTGATCATCAGCTGAATTGGTGTTCCCGTCGAAACACCATCGAAAACACCAGAAAGAATTTCAACTTCATCTGGTTCACGCCGCTGCGTGGTGAATTTATTTTGTCCTGGTTTTCGTTTGTCCAACCAGTGTTGAATCATCGCTTCATCAATCGCAACACCAGGAGGGCATCCATCAACAGTTGCACCTAGTGCCGGACCATGGCTCTCACCCCAAGTAGTGACGCGAAATAAATGTCCAAAACTGTTCATACTCATTTTGATGCTCCTTGCTCTGGGACTAAGTAATTCCACAACATTCAAGGTGCAAGGTATTCTTCTAATTGCTTTCAGCATCCGAAATGCGATTGAGCTTTTATTTTCCTTGTCTTTGCCCCCTTCGCACACTAGGTTTCGCAACACCTCGGGGTGCCTTTGGGCTGAGACGCATGTGCGGACCCGTTGAACCTGATCCGGGTAACTCCGGCGGAGGGAAGGTCTGGACGACGTCTGGGTCCCCTCTTCACCAAGAAGGGAATGTTATGAAAAATACGCTACTTATCTCTACCATGTTGTCGGCAACCGCGGCGTTAGCGGAAACACCAGTTTTGACTGTGTATGCACCTGACTACTTTGCATCTGAGTGGGGCCCGGGGCCTGCAATTGAAGCTGAGTTTGAAAAAACATGTGGATGTGACTTGCAGTTTTCTGCAGGCGACTTGCTACCGCGTATCATGCTAGAGGGTAGTTCCACCGATGCGGATATCGTCATAGGTTTGAACACCGATGTCACGAAGAAGGCACGGGAAACGGGATTATTTGCAGAACATGGCCAAAAAAATGCCGATCTGAAATTGCCAATTGAATGGATGGATGGCACGTTTTTGCCATTTGATTGGGCGTATGTATCGTTCGTTTATAATGCCGACAAAATGTCCGCCATGCCGACCTCATTCGAGGATTTGGTAAATTTACCTGCTGACCAGAAAATCGTTATTCAGGATCCGCGCAGTTCGATTTCTGGATTAGCGCTGGTTTTGTGGGTTAAGGCAGTGTACGGAGACAAAGCCGCGGATTATTGGACACGCTTGTCGCCAAACATTTTGACAGTCACCAGCGGTTGGTCAGAGGCTTACGGTTTGTTTACTGAAGGTGAGGCCGACGTAGTGCTATCATTCAATACATCGCCAAGTTACCATATCGTTGCGGAAGAGGATGAAACCAAAAAAGCGGCAATTTTTGAAGAAGGTCATTATCCTTACTTTGAATTGGCAGCCAAAGTGTCATCCACGGATGTACCTGATATAGCAGATGCATTTATGGATTTTGTTATGTCATCTGAATTCCAGTCAATTATCCCATTCACAAACTGGTCATACCCTGCTGCCCAATCATCAGATGAATGGCCAGAGGTTTTTGCAAATTTACCTGCGCCCGCGAAAACCATTTATTTTGATGAACAACAGGCAGCGGATCTTCGAAATTCTGCGGTTGAGGAATGGCGCAACGCGTTGTCAAAATAATCACAAGCATTTTGTATTTGCTTGTTTTCGCCATGCCCATTTTGGGCTTGGCGGTTTATGGCGGTGAAGATTTAAATTTCACTGCATCAGATATTGCTGCAATCAGATTTACGGTTCTGCAGGCGATTTTGTCAGCGGTTTCAAGTGTAGCAGTGGCAATTCCCACGTCTCGCGCATTGGCGCGCCAAAATTTCAAGGGGCGAGAAGTGCTGATTTCTATATTGTCAGCACCTTTTATATTACCTGTGATAATCGCAATTAGCGGCGTTTTATTCATTTTTGGTCGCGAGGGCATGATCAATCAACTCCTCGGCTCACTTGGTCAAGAATCCGTGTCTGTTTATGGACTTTCAGGTATCTTGTTGGTGCACGTCTTTTTTAACCTGCCACTTGCCATTCGGATATTGTTATTTGGTTGGGGCGCTATACCAATCGAACACCACAGAGTTGCCCGCGGCTTAAATCTAAATGCTTGGGCCAGGTTCAAAATCGTTGAACTACCGATGCTATTATTCCGCGTCCCTTCAGCGACGGCAATCATTTTTGTGATCTGTTTGTCCAGTTTTGCAGTGGCACTGTTACTTGGTGGCGGACCACGCGCGACAACAGTCGAATTAGCAATTTATCAGGCATTTCGGTTCGATTTTGATATTGCCAAGGCTGGGCAGCTTGCTCTGGTTCAGACAGGTTTCGCCACTGTTGCAATAATTATCAGTCTTGCGGTGATGAAGCGTTTGGACGTTGGCATTGGATATCTGCCAACCGAACCTATGGTGGATTCGCGCACCATGCGTGTGATCGATCTTGGCATGATTATGATGGTTTCAATCTTTATGTTGGCTCCAATCCTCGCGGTCATATATCGTGGTTTGCCTCATCTTATTGCACTCCCAACTTCGGTTTGGAATGCCGCAGCAACCTCAGTTTTCATTGCGATGCCATCGGCTGTTTGCTGTATATTCATCGCCCTTTTCTTGGCTCACCGACTAGGTGAAAGTATTAGTATTTTGGCGTTGTCGATCTCGCCACTGGTCTTGGGCGTAGGATTATTCGTTATAATTAGACCTTATATTAATCCCTTTGACGTCACACTCTTGATCGTGGTCCTATTGAATGCGGTTTTGGCTGTACCGTTCACCTTACGCCTAATTTTGCCTGAAATTGAAAAGACTCGGTCAGACTTTGGATATTTATCTCGCACAATGCGTATGACTGCATGGGGAATGTGGGTTTGGGTGATATTGCCGCGTCTATTTCGACAGCTCGGGTTCTCGTTCGGCCTCACACTTGCCCTCTCTCTTGGAGATTTGGGTGTAATTGTTTTATTTGGCAGTCCAGAGAATGCGACATTGCCCTATCTAATCATGCAGTTGCGTACTGGGTACAGGCTTGATACCGCGGCAGGGGCATCAGTGTTGTTGCTTATTATGTGTTTGATCTCGATTGTTATTTTTGACGGACTGGGGCGCCGATATGCTAAATATTAAAAATCTCAAGTTTGGTCATGGGTCGCATATTGTGGTTGCTGAAAATGCTGCCTTTGGCGGTGGTATTTATGGGGTCATTGGTCCATCTGGATCGGGAAAATCTACGTTTTTAAACACTCTGGCAGGTTTTCACAATTGTGAATCTGGTTCTATAACGTTTGATGATCAGGATTTGTTAACCCAAAGGGTTGAGGATCGCCCAATCGCAATGCTTTTTCAGTCAAGCAACTTATTTCCGCATCTTACGATTTTTCGTAACATTGCACTTGCCATGACATCGCGGAGATGGCTGACAAAATCTCAGCGCCAGCACGTTGGTGATGCATTGGATCGAGTGGGCCTGTCAGGATTTGAAAACCGTAAGCCAGGTGAACTGTCGGGCGGCCAACAAAGCAGAGCAACATTGGCACGCGTTCTGCTTCAGAAAAAATCGATATTGTTGTTGGATGAACCATTCGCCGCATTGGGGCCAGCGATGCGAAACGAAATGCTGGATTTGGTCAAAGAAATCGCAGAAACCGATAATCAAATCGTTTTTCTGGTCACGCATTCTCCAGATGATGCGTTGCGGATTTGCGATCAGACCATTTTCGTTACTAACAAACGGCTTTGGCTGGCTGGTGATACAAAAAACGCACTTCAAAACATTCCAAGCGAAATGCAAGATTATTTTGGTTAAAGCACAAACCGACTTAGATCAGCATCACCGCTAAGTTCACCAATGTTTTGTTGCACGAATGCCGCGTCCACAGTAAATGCTTCGCCGGATCTGTCAGGAGCTGAAAACGAAAGCTCTTCAAAAATACGCTCCATTACTGTGTACAAACGGCGCGCACCAATGTTTTCGACGCTTTGATTTACGCGGGCTGCTATTTTCGCGATTTCACGAATACCATTGTCTTCAAATTCGACATTTACGCCCTCAGTTTCCATTAGGGACGCATATTGCCGCGTTAGAGCGTTATCGGTTTCCGTTAAAATGCGAATAAAGTCATCTTCTGTTAATGGGCGCAGTTCAACGCGAATTGGCAAGCGACCTTGAAGTTCAGGCAATAGATCAGAAGGTTTCGCCACATGGAATGCACCTGATGCAATGAACAATATGTGGTCGGTTTTGATTGGGCCGTATTTTGTACTGACGGTTGTACCTTCGATCAATGGCAATAGATCACGTTGTACACCTTCGCGGCTGACATCAGCGCCTCTTGCATCAGCGCGTGCACAAACTTTGTCAATTTCGTCTAAAAATACAATGCCGTTTTCTTGTACGGATTCCAATGCGATGCGCGTCACTGTTTCGTCATCCAACAGCTTATCGGCTTCCTCTCCGACCAACACATCGTGGCTTTCGGCGACGGTCATCTTGCGTTTTACTGTGCGCCCACCAAAAGCTTTGCCAAAAATATCGCCAATATTCATCATGCCCATTTGGGATCCTGCTTGTCCAGGAATGTCGAACATGGGCATTGTGTTTCCGGTTTCGGATACCTCAATTTCGATTTCTTGATTGTCTAATTCACCATCCAGTAATTTGCGCCGAAACATTTCGCGTGTCGCATCACGCGCTTCTGAACCAGCGATAGCATCAATCACACGATCTTGGGCCTGCTTTAATGCATTTGCCTTCACATCTTCGCGCATTTGGATGCGGGTAGAGTTAATGGCTGCGTCTACCAAATCTCTGATGATTTGTTCTACGTCGCGGCCGACATAGCCAACTTCTGTGAATTTTGTCGCTTCTACTTTAATGAATGGGGCATTCGCCAGTTTTGCTAATCGTCTGCTGATTTCAGTTTTCCCAACACCTGTTGGGCCGATCATCAGGATATTTTTTGGATACACCTCATCCTGTAGATCCGCTGGCAATTGTTTGCGCCGCCAACGAGAGCGCAACGCGACGGAAACGGCGCGTTTCGCGCAATTCTGGCCAATAATAAAACGGTCCAATTCGGACACGATTTCCCGAGGCGTAAGATCAGTCATATTAAAGGCTTTCAACAGTAAGGTTGCCGTTTGTATAAACGCAAATTTCAGCAGCAATTGACATTGCTTTGGTTGCGATCGTATGCGCGTCTAGATCACTGTCCATCATCGCACGCGCAGCCGCCAAAGCAAAGTTTCCACCTGATCCAATTGCTGCGATGTCATGTTCTGGTTCAAGTACATCGCCCGCACCCGTAATGATCAGCAGTAGATCGCCATCTGTCACGATCAACATTGCCTCGAGCTTCTGGAGGTATTTATCCGTGCGCCAATCTTTAGCAAGTTCAACCGATGCACGGGCAAGTTGCCCTGGGCTGGCCTCTAACTTTGCCTCTAGGCGTTCAAGAAGTGTGAATGCATCCGCGGTGGAACCTGCAAAACCCGCGATGACGTCATGACCACCGGGAGATAATTTGCGGACTTTTCGAGCCGACCCTTTGATAACGGTTTGTCCAAGGCTGACTTGACCATCCCCCGCGATGACAACTTTGCCGTCCTTCTTTACGCCGACAATCGTCGTGCCATGCCATCCGGGAAACTCTTTATTATCCAAGGAACACTCTTTAATTTAAATGGTCGTAAGAGGAGGCCTACTTCTAAGCCTCTTAGCTTTTCTCATCGATAGCTCAGGTGTTTAGATTGAATCTTCAATCCACTTTTGAAGGGCTGCTTTTGGAGCAGCGCCTGCGCGATTTGAAATGACTTCACCATCTTTAAAAATGAACAGCGCTGGAATACCGCGCACGCCCATTGACATGGCTGCGTTTTGGTTTGCATCTACGTCAACTTTGGCAACTTTCACCTTACCGGCCATTTCATCTGACAACTCTTCTAGGATTGGACCGATTTGTTTACAAGGTCCGCACCATTCTGCCCAAAAATCCACGACGACTGGGACATCTGAATTGCGAACTTCTTCATCAAAGGTCGCGTCTGTTACTGCAACTGTTGCCATCTGGCTTCTCCTAAACATTGATTAATCAAGAAGTATGCAAGCCGCGTTCAAACGTCAAGATTTGCAAAGGTTAGTTTTCGCATCCAATAGGATGCGCTGTGGTATTTCCATGAACTTTGCTTCAGCCGTCCATAAAATACCCGTTTTGACAGTGTAATCCGGATAAAGCTGTTTGATAGCGTGCTCGTAAATCACCATTTGGTTCAAAATCCCAACGGGAATTTGATCAGCGGTTTGCGGGGTTGCTCGGTTGGTTTTAAAATCTACAATGAAAATAGTTTCATTTAGCACGACCAAGCGATCGATGATCCCATGAAAGCTGCGCTCGGAATATTCAGGCAGAATGGTAACAAAAGCTACTTCAGCAAAGGCATCTTTTTGGAAGATCCAGTTTAGGTCAAGCGCGCCTAATACCTGCTTTGCAATCTCATAAGCTTGCATTGCAATATCATCATCAAGCGACTGCTCCAACGTAAAGCGCAAATTATTCGCAATCTGCGGCCAATTTTCCTTCGTATGAACAGGCAGATTTTCAAGGAGTAAGTGAACATAGGAACCGTAAGTTTTTGCGGTGTCGCTATCCCAATTCACATCGCTAGGCAGAGCTTTTGACCCTGGTAGATCAGAGGGCGACATTTGAATCAAACGCTCTTCATCTGCTGGAGGACAGTTTTGTGTCCATGTGGGTAATTCGAATTGGCCCGTTGTTGTATTTTTGAAATTGGGTTTTTTAAGCACTGGCCAATTACCATGCTCTAGACGCCTGCCTTCACCTACGGGCGTTGTTAAACGCACACCACCAGCAGCCTCAATACCTTCAGTGACTTGGGCATGCCAACACTCAGATTCATCTTGCACCTTACCGGCTCCAGCGACGATTAGCCATTTTTCCGCCCGCGTCATTGCGACATATAATAATCGATTGCGCTCCTCTTTTTCTTTTTCAACGAGTCGATCGTAAAGCTCTTTTGTCGCGACAGGGCGATCATTTTTGGTTCCACTCCACACAACAAAATTATCAATATTAAAAAAATGCCCGCGTACATCAGCACGCCGATCAATGGTATCAGGTAAGATAACAATGGGTGCCTCAAGTCCCTTTGATCCATGAACGGTCATCACGCGAACTTGGTTCTGTGCGTTATCCATTTGGCGTTTTATCTCAATATCTTTGTCGCGGACCCACGCGATAAATCCGACCAGACTGGGTACTTCGACAGCCTCGTATTCCAGCGCGATAGATAAAAGTGAGTCAATACCGTCTTTGGCTTCTGGTCCAAGGCGCGAAAGAAATTTTTCTCGTCCTTTATGCTTTGTCAGAATGCGTTCTAGGATATCGAAAGGGCGTAACAAGTCGGTCTTGTTGCGCAAATCTTCTAAAACCGATAGCTCATTTTGATATTCCTCGCGATTGGCGCGCATTGCCTCAAAAAGGTGCTTGTCACCTCGATCATGCGCAAGTGTGAATAATCTTTGCTCCTCCCATCCAAACAAAGGGGACTTAAGTATCGTTGCCAAAGCAAGGCTATCTTCTGGAAGGGCCAAAAATTCAAGAACAGCGAGCAAGTCTTTCACGGCTAATTCAGATAATAATCTCAGCCGATCTGCACCTGCAATCGGAATATTTAGATTTTTGCAGGCTCTGATGATCTCGTTAAATAGATCCTTACGGTTTTGAACTAGGATTAGGAAATCTCTTGGTTCGATTTTGCGCCCAGTCCATTCGTTTCCGATCAGTTGGTCAGGCAGCATCGTTTCAGATTTTAACAATTCAGAAATTTCATATGCGATGGTTTGTGCCAAGTGTCCTGTTTCAACAGAACGACCAATGATATCCACGGGATCTTCCCAAGCACCTTCGTCTTCTGGTTCACTTGGTGGAATAACGGGCCAAAGGTCGACCCGTCCAGGTAATGTTGCGTGAAACGCTTTGTGCGCTGCCTGCTCGGAAAACCCAGCTTTAGATGCTTTTGTGAACACATGATCCACGCATCGTAGGATCGCGGGTGATGATCGAAACGAATATTCTAATGCGGTTGATTGAAATGCTTGTTGGGATGCGTTTAATCTGGATGCGAATTTTTCTCTCATGTGGTCAAATTCGAGTGGATCGGCGCCTTGAAAAGAATAAATTGATTGTTTTTTGTCACCGACTACAAAAATAGTGCGATTGATGTCTCTTGCACCGCTTCCGCTTGTGAATTCTTCAGCCAGTTTTTCAATGACGGCCCATTGGGTCGGACTGGTGTCTTGTGCTTCGTCAACCAAAATATGGTCAATCCCACCGTCCAGACGAAATAGAACCCATTGGGCAACGGCAGATATTGAAAGCAGGTCTCTAGTTTTCAGGATCAAATCTTCGAAATCTAACCAACCGCGTTGTTGTTTTTCTTCTTCATAAAGCTCGACAAAGCGACATCCAAATTTGGACAAAGTGATGCTTGCGTTAAATGAATTGATGGCATTTTTCGCATACTTGAAATCATGAATTCGTTGCATGAACGCGTTCAATTCATTGATGTATGGGGCCAACGCCCCCTCGCGTAGGGCCTTGGTACCGATTTTGTCTATCTTTGGTTCAAATGGCGGTACTGATTTTAGGAAAACAGTCTCTAGTACAGCAAATTTCTCAACTGATAGTTCAGTAAACAACAGTAACTTTTCAGATAATTTTGCGGCTGATGCGCCGCCGCCCTGCAACAAGGGGATGAGTTTTTTCACCAATTCGAAATCAGTATTATTAAATGATGAAAAGAACAACTTAGTAATGGACGTATCTTGTGTGGCACCAAGGAAACTCGCAATCTGTGCGCTGGATGCCTCGCTGTTGAAATGCGATTTTGATGTAATAATTTCTGTTAACAATGTGCTGAAGGACGCTTCACTCACCCATTGGTTCATCGCTTCGAAGAGACTGCGATCTGTCGGATTTTCACACATCTTATCCAGAACAAGTTTCGCAATTTCATCTCTTGCTAAATCGTCAATTTCTGCAAAATCAGGCGTAACACCTGCCTCGAGTGGAAAACGCCTCAATAGTGACGAGCAAAACGAATGGATGGTTTGTATTTTTAACCCACCAGGCGCTTCAATCGCTCGCGCAAATAGGGTTCTAGCATATGCAAGATCAGTTTCTAAATGCGTTTTTTGATCTGTAATTTCGATCAGGGCTTGGCGTAAGTCGTTGTTATTCAACATTGCCCATTCGCCTAAACGCTTGAACAATCGGTTCTGCATCTCGGCTGCCGCTGCCTTGGTGTATGTTAAACATAGAATGTGCTCGGGTGCGACATCCTCTAGGAGTAATCTCGCAACGCGGTCTGTTAAAACCCGTGTTTTTCCCGATCCTGCATTGGCAGATAACCAGGTAGAGGTTTCGGGGCGTGCTGCGTTCAATTGTGCTCTGCTGGCTTCGTTCACTGTAATCGATCCTTCTTTGAAGGGTGCGATACATCCCATTCCCCGTAGCGTGATAAGTGATCATAGTCTGAAAAATCGTCGGACTTGAACAATGCGCGACGTGCGGTGAAACCCTGATTTGGATCCTGATAACGTTCAATCAGTTGCCATAGTTTGCGATATGCTTCTTCAATGCTTTCTTTTTCAAATGGTGCGTTTACGATCTTTGCGGGATTTCCTAAGCTCACGAATGCAGCATTAAACACTTTATTAGGTTCTATTTCTGCGAACCCAGAGTTTTCTGCAACTAATGCTAGAAGGTACAATTGTTTGTCAAAAAATAGTTGCTGTTTTTCGGTCGGTACAACACCAGTTTTGTAATCATATATTACCAATGATCCGTCTGATCGCTGATCAACTCGATCAGCGATTGCACGAATTGTAAAATTTAAATTGGGTATCTCCAGTTGACCTGACGCCTCAAAGCCAATCGGTTCTGCGTTTTTTCGGCGCTCCACTTCACCATCTATCAACCAACATATCACTTGCTCCAATCGATTGCGCCAAAATACCCGGGTTGAAGGCCATGGTACCGAGTTATGAAGATTGTCTTCCAATATTTCTGTAAATTTTTCCCGATGCAAATCAACTGGAATACTTGGCCATTCGCGAAAGTAAATTTCCAATACCTTGTGAATAACTGTTCCACGCATACGGGCATCTGGTGTCGCATTTAATGGATTAAGTCTACGCAACCGCAGGATATGTTTTGCGTAAATCGAATATGGATCACGAATTAGGGTACGGAAATCGGTCACTGCTAATGATTTTGGTCGTGCGTCAATTGGTGGGCAGGGTGCGGGACGCATAGCTGGCTCAAAGGAAACCTCGCAATACGCATTGTCGATTTTGTCCGTTAATTCCAACCAAAATGCGCCACGTTTCCTCATGTGTTCCAATGCAACAGGGCCATCTTGTTTGGGCAAACCGTTTAATAGATTTAATAAACGGTTAATCCATCGAGACGGAACCGTTTCGGCGTCGTTTGATCGAATGGAACGTGAAATCCATACGTTTTTTTGACATACTAACTGTTGATAATCATGTGCAGAGAGTCCAATTTTTCGTTCAGGTAAACGCAGGCCTGCATCTTTTCGCATTTGCCGATTTAACCATGGATCGCTGTCACCTGTTTCAGGCCAGGTTCCCTCGTTTAATCCTGCAAGAATATATAGATCGGCTCCTTGAACACGTGCCTCTAAAGTCCCCCAAATTAAAACCCGAGGGTGGGTTTCATTTGTTTCGCGCAGTGAATCCTTAGCCAATAAGCCCTTAAAAATGCCTAAATAGTCTCTAATTCCACATTCCAACGCTGTTTCGCTTGTCTCATTTAACCGATCAATGATCTGGCGGATGGGCCTGGCGGATGGCCCTTGCCAAAAACGACTTTCTTCACCGCTGGTATGAGTGCTTCCGTTAGCGATTTTTTCACTAAGTTTAATGTGTGTTTGCAGCCATGTATCAAAATTTTGTTCAATTTTTTTTATGGGATTTATGAAACAGTCGGAAAACCACTCACACCACTGTTTCAGCAGACCACTTGATTGTTTTTCTTCCCACTCCGTTAAGACATCTTGTGTCAGTGAGACGATACCAAATCTTCGAAGATACAGTTCAAGCTCTCGGGTTAGACGTAGATGTTCGCCACGGGTTTCAGTATCGTTGTGACAAAGCGGGTGTTGGAGAATTGCGAAAACCTGAGAAATCTTAACATCACTTCCAAGCAAATTCGCGGTTTCACGTAAAAACCGACCGACTGGCGTCAGGGACAGTGGTATACCTGCACTGTCATCTGGAGTAATTTCCCAACGCGACATTATCGAGGATACGTAACGCGAAATCTCTCGATCTGGTGTAATGAGAGTCGCAGTTTCCCCCGTCTCAACCGCTTGACGCAGTCGCAGTGCAATCGCCAACGCTTCTTGCCGTTTTGATGTTGCCTCCAGTAGTGTGATTCCGTCTGTCGCCTGTATTAAGTTTCTGAGTTTTGGCCCCTCTCTCATCCAACTATCTGTCACAGGCGCGGGCCTTAGACTGAGTGAGATCAAGGATGACCGCTTGGTGTCAGTAGATGTAGTCGTCCAATTTGAGACCCTTGTTGGATCGGTGCCACATGTTTCGACGACCTTTGCCAACCGAAATTGCGGGTGATCCTCACTTGCGCGGTCTGATAATAGATGTGACCACATTGATTGGGGAGCGTCAAAATCAAAGCCTGGTAATATGACGTGGCCAATTGATAGCTGAGTGACAGCGGCCATCAGGTCCAATGTGGGTTTACGCGAACCAGTTGAACCAAGTATATAAACAGGGTCTAACAAAGGATTTTTTGACCAATACTCTGTCAAATCTTTAGTTTGCTTCTTTAATGAACTTGCTGCGATCTGCCCATTTTGATTGTCTAAGTACTCAAATATAATTTTCAAAAATTCCAGTGCGTTCCGCCAGTGTCCGGATTGATCTTGAACGTTCAGCTCCATCAAATTCTTTGCGCTGACACCTTCTTCCACAATCTCATTCATTAGGTTTTGAAGGCTATCAGAAAGCGAAAATAGAGAAGACTTTGGCGCAAAGTTGGGCTGTGCATTTAGTAGTCCAGACACAAGGCGAATAAACTCAAACTTTTCGCTGAAAGTATTCGTATCACTCGTTGGGTAAGACCCATGCATTAGGCCGCTTAGATCTCCAATCAAATGTAATCGAGGAAGCAGCATGCATTTCTGTTCAGCGAAAATCTCGATCAGGCGCGACCGCATCCTAGATGTATTAACGATTATATTTATTCGGGCAAATCCATGTGGTGATCGATCCGCGTATCTTTGGATTAACCCATTCACGAACTCACGTGGATAGTCCGAACCCAAGGGGATCCCAAAAATGCGTGGATGTGGTTCTTTAACTGCCATGAAATTTCTGTTTTGCCCGCTCAAATGCCTGCTTGGTTCCAATATCAATCCACGGATCCGAGTAGATCACTGCTTTTGCGCGTTTGTTATAGATCATGTCGTCCCAAATTGCGTTAAGTGAAAAAACTGTCTGATTAAATTTTCTAACAATCTGTGATTTTATGATCTGACAACTGGCGTATGTATAAATCCCGCCCCGTGTTAGCGCGTTATCATCGCCAATTGAAAAGTCACCTTTTTTGTCTGCTCTGCCTACTGCGTTTTCCGGTGCAACACATAGCAACAAAGCGTCCATTGTCTTAGGATCCCAACGCTCCATCAAAAGCGTCAGAGGATTAATTCCTGTCCATATAGTGTCAGAGTTCAATGTGAAAACAGTATCCAAGTTTTGGTCCAAAGATATTCGTTTTAGTCCGCCGCCCGTATCCAATATTTCATTCTCTTCAACGAAAACAGAGACGTCTGACCCAGCGAAATAATTCACCAGCTTTTCCGACTGAAAATGTGCGTTTACGGAAATTGAAGGCACCTTACTATTTCTTGCCTGCTCAAGCGCATGTTCAATCAATGCCGAACCGTTAAACGAGAGAAGTGGTTTTGGGGTGTCGATTGTTAATTCCTGCATCCGTCTTCCAAAACCCGCAGCGAATATGACCGTTGGAAACATTAATGAACCTCAAACTTTTGTTCGTATCGCTTTAAAGGCAAGGACAAATCTGGTTTCAAAGTATGACACTCATCTGTCTCTAGTGCTTGATGGACGTACCTTAGTGTGCGCGGAATAAAAGTGGCGTATTTAGTTTTCCCTTGATTAAACAAGCGATTGAAAATGCCCAATATTCGTAAATTTCGTTGCAGTTTTAGTGCGTTTATTGCTGGGTATAGCTGCGTGCGATCTATCCCTTTTTCAAGAGCAAAGGAGTTGATTAGACTTTCGCGCATGTCGTCGTCCAAGTCTCGTCTTACGTCCCATAATAGTGAAACAAGATCATAGCATGGATCACAGCTAAACGCGTCTTGAAAATCAAGAATGCCAACGCGGGATGGCCCCGTTCTATTTGGGATCCAAACCAAATTTTCCACATGACAATCACGCAGAGAAAAGGTGGTCTGTTTCGATAGTGAACGATTGAACAAATCTAATAGTTTTACGTGCAGAAGTTGCAAATTCCCATCCGTACAATTTGCAACTTCGGGGACCTCAAAAAATGGATTTAGCATTTCTGTTAGAATTTCCGGTGTCGCAACTAATCGCTCTATTCCCGGTCCAGCTTGTAATCGACACAGCATTGAAACGGCAGCTTCATATCTTCCGTATTCTAAACTCTGGTCTATTTCGAAATCTTGGGCAAATGTCTGCGTGCCGAGGTCCTGAAGCAACATCAAACGATGTGTACGATCACTTGCATAAATTTCAGGCGCGCTGAGGCCAATAGAATGCAAGTATTTTGCCACGTCTTGAAATGCGTCAAAGCTTTTTACGCTTTCCAATTTAGCATCCATTAAAATTGTCGAACCAGTAGAGTTTAAGAGCCTAAAATATTTACGATTTGACGCATCGGGCGATATTGGGACGATATTATCATAAGCCCAATCTGACTTGGCAAGGAAAGTATTATAAATATCATTCATGATCAGGTAGCTTTTCATCCCATTTTTCATCTGTCCAACTGAAGTGAAACACCCGTGTTTCGTGACTGCCTGCAATAATGTTGATATTCAGTGCTGACTTTGGGATGAAGTCAGTGATTTGATCGGGCCATTCAATCAATATTACAGCGTTTTCAATAGCGTCCAACAGGCCAAGTTCGATTACTTCGCTGGGGTCATTTAAACGATACAGGTCAGCGTGCCAGAGCTCTCCGATTTTGGTGTCATATTGCTGGACCAGTGTGAATGTGGGTGATGGGATATCTTCTTCATATTGTAACACTGATTGGATTAGTGCGCGGCAAAAAACACTTTTCCCAGCGCCAACCTCACCATTCAATAAAATTAAGTCTTCAGATGCGAGGTTATTTGCTAACCTCGCTGCAAAAATCGTTGTCTGATCAGGGCTATGAAATTGTACCGTTTTCGAATTTACCATGAACAACAAATGACAGTTCGAAATTTGTCTGACAAGTGCTTTAGTAGGTAAAACAAACTGCAGTACGCTGCCCTATAATTGGGACAATCTGAGCCATTTCTAATTCATGTTTTGCGCTGCAAAAATATAAATGTTTGAAGCAGTGGTAGGGTCCACTAGCTCTATTTGGACATCTTCACTTTTTTCGTAATGTGCAAAGCTGACTGATTATGCTGCCGAGACGAACCACGTTTTTTGATTCAATTCCTTGAATCCAAAATGCAATCGTTTGATAGCCTTTTGTGGATTTGGAGCTCGAAGTAAAATTGGTGTTCATAATTATTAAACCTGAAACCAGACGGATCGCTGAAATTGATGCTAAAAAACAGCAATTTCAACAAGATGTTCCATAAAAAAATTCCATGATTTTTGGGTTCAAAGGACTGAAAACTGGTGAATAATTCGTTAAAAATTAAACCATCATCACATTAGGTCCAAGCTCTTTGGCAGTATGTTCAATTTGCGCGCGTTCCCAGGTGATTTGAACAATTGCGCCCGATCGTTTGTTCGATTTTGTACGAACCGTATCGGCGTTTGAACCATTGGCAAATTTCAACGATGCACCAGTGCGTTCCAAAAGTGTTTTGGCGATGAATAAACCTAAACCCATTCCTTGGTATCCGGGTCGTTGATTTTGATCAGATCCCTGTTTTTTTGAGCGCATAAATGGGTCACCAATACGGTTTAGCATATGCTCTGGATATCCTAGTCCATCATCTGAAATCCGAATGGTGATGCTTTCATTGTCCCATGAATAATCTACCCAAATTGCAGTGTTTGCAAAATCCACTGCGTTTTGGATCATATTTCTCAGACCATGGATGATTTCAGGATGTCGATAAATTTTAGGCTGATCAGCGGGATCAAGATCGCCAATAATTGCCGAATTGACTTTTTTACCACGCTCGATATGCGGTTCGGCAGCCTCGCGTAAAACCTCGCTTAATGGCGCGTTCCTTAGATGTAGGTCATCTTTGCCCACACGCCCCATTGAATGCAAAATATCGCGGCAGCGATTTGCTTCTTGTCTGATAAGTTCTGCATCTTCTTTCAGGTCAGGGTAATCTGAAAGATCTTCGACCAATTCGCCCGCGGTTAGTTTGATCGTCGCTAGCGGTGTTCCAAGTTCATGTGCTGCCGCAGCGATCACGCCACCCAGATCGGTGAGTTTTTGTTCCCGAGAGAGTGCGATTTGTGTCGCAAATAGAGCATCCCCCATTGTTGCCATTTCTTGAGTGGTTCTGCGCGCATAAATGCTCAGGAAAATAACGGTAATGACAATTGCTGCCCAGTTCCCAAAAACAAACACCTTTGAGATTTGCATAGTGAACCCTTGAGCTGTCATCAGGGGAATATAATATTTGGACAACACTGTAACAATGATTAGTGAAATACCTCCGATCAACACGGCGGATCGGATTCCCAAAACAGAGGATGAAATTACGACTGGCGCGATGACCAAGATGCTGAACGGATTATTCAAGCCACCAGTAAGATAAATCAAAGCCGAGAGTTGGAACAAATCAAATAGAGCAAACAGTAAATTTTCGGTTTCTGATAATCGTTTGTTTTCAGGATATAGATAGGTGGCCAGCAAATTTGCGATGATCGAAAGCCCAATGAATAAAAGACAATAATCAATAGGAATTTGCAGGCGGTAATACTGTAGTGCTACGAACACTGCCATCAATTGCCCGACAATCGCAACCCAACGAATAGCGATCGATGTGCGTAATCTGATCCAATTACTTCGCGTATCTTCAATAAAAAGTGATGGATCATCAGACATGTTTGTCGCATCCCTGTTTTCGTTTCTTTACGGATAGCCTATATGCCCAAGATATAACAGCGATAAGGGATAAGATACGACAATGCCTCGGATGATACAAATTACTGCAATTCTGCTTGTCTGCGTGGGTTTGTTGATCTCGGTCTTGTTTGCAACGGGCGTCGGTCCTTTTTCAGATGTTGATGATCAGTTTGCCGATTGTCGGACATCTGCTGTAGCGGGTGGCAGTGCCGCGATCGGAGGTCCATTTGAATTAGTCGATCAAAACGGGCGCGCCGTTACTGAGCAAGATGTAATCATTGAGCCGAGTTTGATTTATTTTGGCTACACGTTCTGTCCTGACGTATGTCCATTTGATACCGTTCGTAATGCCGAAGTTGTAGATTTATTGGCTGCGCAGGGTATCTCCGCCACCCCGGTCTTTATTTCGATTGACCCTGAACGAGACACGCCTGAGGCATTGAGTGCATATGTCGAAAATATACACCCTAAGATGGTTGGGCTAACGGGCACAGAAGAACAGGTAAAAGCCGCTTCAAAGGCTTATCGTACGTACTACAAACGCCACAATGATGATCCTGAATATTATATCGTGGATCATTCGACTCAAACCTATTTAACGTTGCCCGAACATGGGTTCGTTGAGTTTTTCAATAGAAACACAAGTGCTGAACAAATTGCGGAAACCGCTGCTTGTTTCATCACGAACAGCTGACAATATCTCGTTTGACCCCAAAGCTTTATATCGCTAACCTTAGGCCCATACGACGCGAGAGTGGAGAAAAGTTGTGAGTCCCAGCGATAGCATTGATCTAGGTGAAGATAGATCTCTTTTACTTGTCGATGATGATGAGCCGTTTCTTCGCCGCCTAGCCAAGGCTATGGAAAAACGTGGATTTGAGGTTGAAACAGCCGGATCTGTTGTTGCGGGACGTGCAATCGCAACGGCGCGGCCTCCCGCGTATGCGGTTGTTGATTTGCGACTTGAGGATGGCAACGGTTTAGATGTTGTTGAAGTTTTGCGAGATAAACGTCCAGATAGTCGTATTGTTGTTTTGACTGGTTATGGGGCAATAGCAACTGCTGTTGCGGCCGTTAAAATTGGTGCGACTGATTATTTGGCAAAACCTGCCGATGCGACAGATATCACGAATGCGCTTGTTGCAAATGTAGATGACCTACCACCGCCTCCAGAAAATCCAATGAGTGCGGATCGTGTTCGGTGGGAACATATCCAACGCGTTTACGAGTTGTGTGACAGAAACGTTAGTGAAACCGCTCGGCGTTTGAATATGCACCGCCGTACTTTGCAGCGTATCCTGGCCAAGCGTAGTCCCAAGTAATTTATTTCTGATTTAGCAAAATTTGAAATGTGTCGATGAATTCATTCCTGGCCTCTTTCGGGGGACGTAATTTGATTTTAAAGGTTCTAACATAATATTCGTCGATTACACCAAATAATTTGTTGGCCTCTGTTTCAGAAAATCCGGCGATTTCAGATGCCTCTATTCGTGCACTGTATTTGTCAGCCTGCTTGATCTGCTTCTTTAAATCGACAGGAATTTTAGCGGGCAGCCCAAACCGTATGTGAATTGCCGACGCTAGTCGTTCGTCAAGATCCTCATAACCCGACCCAACTGCATGTTTTACAGGAGATATCATGTCTCCAATGACGTATTCGGGCGCGTCATGCAGCAACGCAAACATACGTTCCTGTACATTTGCTTTTGGTTGAACTCTTTCAAAAATACGAAGAACCAGCAAAGAATGCTCGGCAACGGAATAGGGGAAATCTCCGTGTGTTTGCCCATTCCAACGAGCGACAAAAGACAACCCATGCGCGATATCTTCGATTTCAATGTCCATTGGCGTTGGATCCAATAAATCCAATCGTCTTCCTGAGAGCATTCGTTGCCATGCACGTTTTTGTTTCAATTTAAACTCATGAGGTTGTTTCGTTTTTGGTGCCAAAAATTTTGGTTTGATGCAAGGCGGCGGTGGCAATTCTTACTAAGGTTAAAACCCGCACTAAAAAATAGCATCTGCAGCAAGAGTTGTGCCGTTTTTCAATGTATGTTACGCGACCCCAACATCATTGGAGACAAAACAAATGACGGATTATGTTGTTAAGGACATAGCTTTAGCGGATTTTGGCCGCAAGGAATTGAACATTGCGGAAACTGAAATGCCTGGATTGATGGCACTTCGCTCTGAATACGGCGAGAGCAAGCCACTGAAAGGTGCACGCATTGTTGGCTCTCTTCACATGACGATCCAGACAGCGGTTTTGATTGAAACATTGGTGACACTGGGTGCTGATGTGCGCTGGGCGTCTTGCAACATCTTCTCAACACAGGATCATGCAGCAGCAGCAATTGCAGCAGCGAACATTCCTGTCTTTGCGATCAAGGGTCAGTCATTGGAAGAGCATTGGGATTACTTGGATAAATCCTTCATGTTCTCAGAAGGCCCAAACATGATCTTAGATGATGGTGGTGATGCGACATTGTACGTTCTCTTGGGTGCACGTGCAGAAGCGGGTGAAGATATCATTCCGGTGCCACAGTCCGAAGAAGAGGCTGTGATCAAGGCGCAGATCAAAAAGCGTATAGAACAATCACCAGGTTGGTTCACAAAAACCCGCGATGCGATCAAAGGCGTGTCAGAGGAAACAACAACGGGTGTTCACCGCCTGTATGAGTTGGTGAAAAATGGCCAACTACCGTTCCCTGCGATCAATGTGAATGACTCAGTTACAAAGTCCAAGTTTGACAACAAGTATGGCTGTAAAGAATCCCTTGTCGACGGCATTCGTCGCGCAACAGACACGATGATGGCAGGTAAGACCGCAGTTGTCTGTGGATATGGCGACGTGGGCAAAGGCTCTGCTGCCTCACTTCGTGGTGCAGGTGCGCGGGTTAAAGTAACCGAGGTTGATCCGATCTGTGCGCTTCAGGCCGCGATGGATGGGTTTGAGGTTCTAACACTCGAAGACGCAGTTGAAACGGCTGATATCTTTATCACCACAACAGGCAACAAAGACGTTATTCGCATCGAACATATGCGTGCGATGAAGGACATGGCGATTGTGGGAAACATCGGTCACTTTGACAATGAAATCCAAGTTGCGCACCTAAAGAACCACAAATGGACCAACATCAAAGATCAGGTGGATATGATCGAAATGCCATCAGGCAATCGTATCATTCTACTGTCAGAGGGTCGTCTGCTGAACCTTGGTAATGCAACAGGTCACCCGTCTTTTGTAATGTCAGCCTCGTTCACAAACCAGGTTTTGGCGCAGATCGAACTTTGGACCAAGAGTGATGAGTATAAAAATGATGTTTACATCCTACCAAAGCATTTGGACGAAAAAGTTGCGCGACTGCATTTGGATCGCATCGGTGTGAAGCTTACAACACTTGCCAAAGACCAAGCAGACTACATCGGCGTCACACCAGAAGGCCCATTCAAGCCCGAACATTACAGATACTAAACGCAAAGTTTAGACCTATTATTTGCAAGTCCTGCGTGGAATTCATGCAGGGCTTTTTTGTACGCTCTGCGTCAGCACTTATATTCTACTCCGCATATCCTGTTTTATCAGGCTAAGAAGGTCGGACCCTGAACGACAGTTCGTGATGTGAAATCACTGGTGTCACAAATGGGTTCCGGTCTGACCAGAACCCATTTATTTTATATAACCGTCCATATATTGTCACTAAACTTGCAGTCTTTTGCATGATGCATGTCATCAGTCAGAGTTGGTCTGACCAAGTCCGCAGATGATTGTCCACTCCTCAGCGGTCACGGGTTGTACCGATAACCGAGAGTTTTTGACCAAGACCATTTCGGTCAAACGTGGATCCGTTTTAATCTGTTCAAGAGTTACAGGAATGTTCAGCGGCTTCATGGCGCGAATATCGACGCATTCCCAACGCGCATCATCAGCTGTACTATCTGGATGGGCGTTCGCACAGACTTCGACAATGCCGACGATTTCTTTGTCCTTTTGTGAATGATAAAAGAAACCTAAATCGCCAATATTCATCTGCCGCATAAAATTACGCGCCTGGTAATTTCGCACGCCGTCCCATTCTTCACCGATCTCGCCTTTTGCGGCTTGCTGGTCCCATGACCACGTGGACGGTTCAGATTTGAATAACCAATATTGCAAGGTTTAGATCACCTTATTCCATTGAATGAGTTCTGCGCTCTGAAATAAGCCTGCAAGGTTGTATGGATCATTTCTCGCCCATTCCTCCGCCTGGGCCATCGTGTCCACCTCTAACACAACAAGCGACCCGCACATTTTACCATCACTATCCAGTAGTGGGCCTGCATGACAAGCAAGACCAGTCTTTTTCATATAGGTAAGGTGATCTTCACGATTTGCTTTGCGTGTTTCCAGATGATTAGGTTTATCTTTTGCAATTAAAGCAACAAGCATCATTCTTCCTTTTGTGGCCGCGCAAGCAACGCAGCTAGTAGTGTTTCTACATCTTTTTTGCCAGATACTAGATCAGAAACTGATCTAATAATTGGCATATCCAAACCCAATTTATCCGCCTTCGTCAATGCAGCTTTGGCGGTAAATTTTCCTTCAACTGTTGTATTTTCTTTAAAATCACGACACTGGCCCAGTTGTAGTCCGTATCGAAAATTCCGTGATTGTTCAGACATGCAGGTCAGGCTTAAGTCGCCAAATCCTGATAGTCCGCACAGGGTCGCATCACGACCGCCCAAGGCAGATGCGAAGCGGCGCATCTCCGCAAATCCGCGTGTCATCAGCGCGGCGCGGGCGCTTTCTCCTAATCCTGCGCCGATTGCTGCGCCACAACCAATCGCAATCACGTTTTTCAACCCACCACCCAATTCCGCACCGATGACGTCCTGTGTCCGATACAGGCGAATATTTTTTGACGTTAGCTGGTTTTGTAGCGCGATACCTAATTCGGCTTGCTCGCAGGCCAATGTTAGGGCTGTAGGCAGTCCTCTTGCGATGTCATTTGCGAAACTTGGTCCAGTTAGAAGTGCCGTCTTCTCTGTCGTGCTTTTTAACATTTCCACCGGTCCTTTTCCGGTTTCAATGTCAAACCCTTTGCAGCACGCGATAAGCAATTTATCCCGTAGGTAGTTTTGATTTATTTGTAAGAACTTGCGTAAACTTTGAGTAGGTACCGCGATTAAGATCGCCTCTGCAAGACAGGCGATCTCCAAATCAGCTGTGATATTTAACGAGTTTGGAAACGGACAATTTGGTAGACGATCTTTGTTTTCTCGCTCCTTTGAAAATGTAGTAACTTGCTTCCGATTTCGTCCCCATAATGTGACAGAATTTCTGACATTTGTGAGTGAAATTGCCAAGGCGGTTCCAAATGCACCACTGCCCAGTACGGAAATCTTCATGCCTTAGCCCCTTTTTTACCATGCCCTAACAATGGCCTTTTAGATTGATCCAAAGGCCATCGTGGTCGCGCCACTAAATCCGCAGGGTCGACCAAATCATTCATGTAAATCTCCGCCGCGGCATAGGCGATCATAGCGGCATTGTCAGTGCAATATTTCAAAGGTGGTGCAATAAATTCCATCGAATGAATAGCGCATAAATCCTCTAATTTGGTGCGAATCTCAGAATTTGCTGCAACCCCACCCGCGACGGCAAAGGTTGGCGATTGTGGCTGTAACTTCAAATATTCCACAAATGCGCGGCGCGCTTTTTCGACCAATACATCGGCAACCGCTCTTTGAAAACAGGCTGCAATATCATTGATATCAGATCGATAAAGGCCGCCTTGTTCTGTGATGATATTATCACGAACGCGCAAAACGGCGGTCTTTAAACCTGAAAATGACATGTCGCACCCTTCACGATCCAGCAGCGGTCGAGGAAGGGTGAATTTAGTTGGGTTGCCACCGCTAGCAGCGGTGTCAATGGACGGTCCCCCTGGCTGTGGTAGGCCCAGCAATCTGGCTGTTTTATCAAATGCTTCACCTGGGGCATCATCGATGGTTCCGCCCAGCCTTACAAATTGATTTGTATTTTGAACGATCAAAAACTGACAATGACCGCCAGAAATCAGAAGCATTAAATATGGATATTCTATTGCATTCGTCATTCTGGGTGTCAGCCCGTGACCTGCTAAGTGGTTAACGCCCACTAATGGCTTTTGAACACCCATCGCAATTGCTTTAGCGAACATAACACCTGACAACACCCCGCCAATTAAACCAGGACCTGACGTTACGCCGATTAGATCAACATCTTTCAGGTCAACGGATGCCTGTACAAGCGCTTGTTCTACACAGTGATCAAGCATTTCTGCATGTGCTCGTGCTGCAATTTCTGGAACAACACCACCGAACTTTTTGTGAAGATCTGTCTGACCAGAAACAATGGAGGAAAGAATCTCTGTATCTAATTCATTTGACACTCTTAAAATAGCGGCCGCGGTATCATCGCAACTGCTTTCTAGCCCTAAAACCAATAGCTTATCATCAGTCATGTTCTATCCGTTGTGTCTAGTTTAATTGGCAGTTATCATCATAGTGTAACTTACTCAAACTTATGCAATGAACCAAGATCATGAACCTAAAATCATTCTGACCCGCCCAGAACCTGGGCTGTCGAAATTTTCAGGTCAGCTTGCACAAGAAATCCCAAGTGCAAATGTATATTGCGAAGCCTTACAAGTAATAGATTTCATACCCTATCAAGGTGATTTAACGCGGTATAGCGGGTTTGTTTTTACTTCGTCAAATGGAGTTCGTGCAGCCAAGCGATGGAATTTGCCGACTCGCCTTGGTTTTGGTGTTGGAAAGGTCACGACTGAGCTTGCACGTTCATATTGTAATCCGGTTTATGATGGTGGATCTGATGTTGAGGCGTTGATTTCACTGATAGAATCAATGACGCCTGATGGCCCCCTGTTGCATGTTCGAGGGCGTGTCAGCGTCGGAAATTTGGCCGCTCGGTTATCGGAACATGGAACCGAAACGGATGAAGCAATTGGTTATGAACAAAACGTTTGTACGCCTTCGGATGCATTGATCCAATTGTTACAAGTGGAAAAGCCGATGATACTTCCCCTATTTTCGCCGAAAAGCGCAGAGATATTAAAAACGCTGTCCACAAATCGGGAACATTGGCATGTTATCGCCATGAGCCAAGCTGTCGCAGAGATTTTTGATATCAATGACGTATCGAAGTTGGAAATCGCGCAACAACCCAATGGGGCCGCGATGTTGAATTGTGTGGTGAATGCATGGCGACGTTATGTGGTTTGAGGCAAAAAACATTATTGTTGTTGGAGTATTGGAATGACAGATGAGAAAGATGAAAAAGCTGTTGAGCCGATAGATGATCAAACCAACAACGTCGAGGATGCCGTTGTTCTAGAAGATGTGCAGGAAGTTGTTAGCGATGAACCATCAGAGGATGCAGTCGCTGTAGGGGTCAGCGATACTGAACGTAAATCAAGTGGTGTTTTACAATTGGTCGTTGCTGGATTCGTTTGCGCTGGGTTTGGATTTGGTGCTGCAATTTTGTCCCAACCCTCTAACCCGATCTGGCCTATTCATCCTGATATGGCACAGTTTCGTGATGAAACGACTGGTCAAATCATAGGCATAGATACGCGTTTAAACGCGTTAGAAGGGCGTGTCACAGACGTTGATGAGCGTGCAGTAGGTGATGTGTTCCAATCTGATCTTGATGAACTGACCAATGGCTATGATCAGCGATTTTTAGAAATCGCATCGCAGCTTGAAAACTTTGATAAGCGCCTCGCCGCGCTGGAAAAAAGCACAATTGAATCTGCAATACCAGATGAATTGGTCGCACAGTATCAGGACGAGGTGAAACGCCTGAAAGAAACACTAGAGGCGCAGCGTGAAAGCCTTCAAAAATTCATGTCAGAAACAGCAGAAGCCACAAACGAAGTGACGCAGCGTGCAAAAGAAACAGTCGCACGGGGTATTCTGGCACAAATCCGTGCTGCGATTGATGCGGGCGGTCCATTTGACACCGCAATCAAAGAATTTGATGAACAGGTTGGACATGCGCTCCCAAATCAGTTGCGCTCTTTAGCGCAAGAGGGTGTTCAGACCTATCAAGAATTGCGTGATAGTTTTGCAGAAGCTGCAAGATCGGCTCTAAACGCTGCCCGTGATGAACTTAACGAAAGCGAAGGCTTTATGGGAATTGGCAATTACCTGCGTCAACAATTTCAGGCCAGATCAGTGACACCAAAAATGGGTGATGATGCGGATGCGGTTCTGTCGCGTGTAGAACAAGAGTTGCGTGAGAATGATTTGACTGGTGCGTTGAACGAATTGGATGCATTGCCAGATGCAGCACGAGACCAGATGCAACCATGGATCGATCAAGCGCGCGAACGTCAAGACGCTTTGGAACAATTAGATATTTTAAGCCAAGAAATAGGAAACTAAGTCATGCTGATTTCACTGTTCAAAATTGTGTTATTCCTCATGATTGTGGTGGCTATTGCCTTTGGCGCTACATATTTGATGGACGGCGACAATACGATCATTGGTGATTTGATGATCACCTTGGGTGGGGTTGAATACACCCTTAGTGCAATTGAAGCAGTAATTGTTTTAACGCTTCTGGTCGTGTTGATTTGGGTGGGATTGAAGTTGATGTCGCTGTTTGTTGCGACGCTGCGTTTTATCAACGGTGATGACACTGCTATTTCGCGCTATTTTAATCGATCTCGTGAACGGCGTGGGTATCGCGCGTTGTCCGAAGGAATGATGGCCATTGCGTCGGGTGATGCAGATGCAGCGATGACTAAGGCAGGTCAGGCAGAGCGGTACCTGCAGCAGCCAACCTTGACCAACTTGCTCGCGGCACAGGCCGCGGAAATGTCGGGGAACACGACACGCGCCGAGCAGATTTACAAAGAATTGATTAAGGATCCCCAAACCCGATTTGTGGGTGTCCGCGGTATCATGAAACAACGTCTTGCGACGGGCGACACAGATGTGGCGCTTAAACTGGCGCAAAAAGCCTTTGAATTAAAGCCCAAGCACGAAGAGGTGCAGGATGTTTTGTTACAGCTTCAAGCGAAATCGCACGACTGGCAGGGTGCGCGTAAAACCCTTGGTGCAAAACTGAAGCAGGGGAAGATACCACGTGATGTTCATAAGCGCCGAGAGGCTGTTTTGGCGATGTCCCAGGCGGCGGATGTCATCGACGAAGAAAATTCAATCGAAAAACGAGAGATTGCGATTGAAGCGAACCGTCTGTCACCAGATTTGGTGCCCGCAGCAGCACTGGCGGCGCGTGAATATATTGCGCATGGCAAGCCAAAATTGGCGGTTCGTGTGATTAAGAAGGCCTGGGAAAGTCAGCCACATCCTGATTTGGCAGCAGCCTTTTCGGAAATAGCACCAAAGGAAACACCACAAGAGCGCCTAAAACGTTTTGCGCAACTGTCAAAGTTAAGCCCAGATCACATAGAATCACGTTTGATGATGGCTGAACTGAACCTCGCTGCCGAAGATTTCCCAGAGGCGCGACGCGTATTGGGGGACATCGTGGACAACGAACCTGATGCACGCGCCCTAACGATCATGGCCGCGATTGAGCGTGGTGAAGGCAGCTCAGATGCTGTTGTGCGTGGCTGGTTGACCAAGGCATTGTCTGCACCGCGTGGGCCTCAGTGGGTTTGTGATAAGTGTAACACCACCCATGCCGATTGGGTGCCTGTCTGTTCATCTTGTGATGCGCTTGATACCCTAAGCTGGAAGGAAGCGCCGCAAAATGAAATGCAGACAAGTACAGGGATTGAAATGCTCCCACTTTTAATGGGAGCAAAT
>Ga0255774_10000508_pt1 | contig 34950 bp, 16 predicted proteins | sample 101ome_17_FD_179972 | JGI IMG/M metagenome (GOLD analysis project Ga0255774, IMG submission 179972) | Coastal salt marsh microbial communities from the Groves Creek Marsh, Skidaway Island, Georgia - 101407AT metaG (version 2) | ecosystem: Environmental > Aquatic > Marine > Intertidal zone >... | reverse complement strand
AGGCGAAACTCGTCCGCGTCGACATCGAGCGATGCGTCGAGATCATCGGCGGCGATGACGTCTTTGCTTGGTGTGTCCCGAACGTCGTCGTCGTCGTCAAGTCCGCCGAACTCTCGCATCATCTCTTGCGTCTCGCGCGCCTCGATGCGCTTTTGCACGCGCCATCGCGAATCCGCCATCTTTTCTCTCCAACTCCTTCTCGGTTCGCTCGACGTCTCGCGATTCGCGGCGTCCAGGGATGGATTCTCGCTCTCCCGTTTCAAAGTTTCGATCATCGCCTCGTGGCGTTCGGCCTCGAGCGCCTCGCGAACCTTGGTCATCTCAAAGTAGTCGTACGTGAAGGCGTCGGCGGCGCGCGTCGGCGGCGTCGGCGGCGCGTCCCGCTGTGGTTTCTTTCCCTGTCGCACGACGTCCGCCGCCGCGGGCGTGTGCGACACGGAATCTTCCGCGGGTAAACGCGGCGGCGGCGGGACGTATCCCGGTGGGTACAACGGCTCGGCGCGTTCGACGTCTTCTTCGTCTCCGTCTCGGCGAGACGATCCAAACATTTCTTCGCGTTTCCTCTGTCGATGCATGTGGAGCTGTTGCGCGATGATTTCGTTGTACTGCGCCACGCGTTCTTCGACGCTTTTATTCGTCTCAACATACGCCGAATCGTCGCTCTTCTTCGACGAATCGTCCTCGACGCCGCTCGATCCCGAACCGACGTCGTCGTCGGCGGCGTCCGCGTTCGCGGCGTTTCGACGCCACCGTTCGCGATCGATAGCCTTTCGTCTGCGCTCCGACGCCAACGCCTCGATCTCGTGTTCACTCTTCTTCATCGCGTCCGTCTTCCCAGCCTTACTCTCGCGCCACGTGTTCCGCAATCCCTCCAAATGCACGCTCAATTGCACGTGCTTCAACTTTAAATCTTCGGCGCCGCCGCCGGATAACGCATCCGTCAGGGCTTGATTATCGAAGGACGCGACGAGTTCCTCAGCCATCCTCGGATGTAACGCTCGAGACATCTCGTGCGTGTCCACCAACGCTCGTTTCACAGCCTCTCGTCGATACTCGCGTTCGTCTTCGATCTCTTTTCGTTCCGCCTCGATGCGCCGCGCGACGACATCCTCTTCGACGTCTCCGCGCGCCGACGAAAACACGGCGTATAAAAAATACGCGTTGAGCGCGTACACGGCGATCCCACCCAACACTTGCGCCGATTCGTGTCTCACCGTGGACATGAACGCGCCGAGATTATACGTCACCAGCGTCGTGGCCAGCGACGTGATCTCCACGCGTCGATGTCGAGGCTCGACGAAACTCTTCGTCAACACCGTCGCCGCTAAAAATCCCATCAACGTCCCCACCGAGACGTACGTCGCGAGCAACGGCGCGTCCGGGAGCACGGCTGCGGTGAGAATGAGCGTCATCTTGCGCGCCAAGACGACGAATTCCCAGTAATATCGCGCATCGGTGAAGCCTAAATAAAAGAAACCGTACCGCGCCTCGGTTTTGGCCCATCTCAGTCGCGACTTGTGTTCGCGGAGAGACGCGTACACGGCGTACGGAAACGCGACGGCGACGCACGCGGCGAGGACGATGGATCCGTAAAACGCCGTTCGAAATCGACCGGCGTCGTCGCCGGTGACGCGCGCGTCGTAATCGATCAATAAAAACGTCCCGATATTTTGAACCGTCGCGCGGCGAAACATGCGGGCGACGCCGGAAAATATGGGAAACCACGTCATGGAATACACCGCCGCGTACGCCGCGCCTCTCGTCACGTCTCCGGGCGTCGGTGGTACGCGCGAGAGATCATCCTCCGACCACTCGCGCACGACGTACCCGTCGGCGTTGACGCGCGTGACGGTGTCCAACGCGTACGCGTCGGGAGGCGGCGCTCCGAAATCCGGCGGTCGCGTCATTCGCGAGAGACGCATGCGAACGACGTCGACGTTTTCCCCGTCGCGTCGCGCGGCGATGTACGACTCCTCCAACTGTTTCTTTTTCGCGTACCACGCCTTTTTCCGCGTCGCGTGCGCGCGGACGCGTTCGTAGACGTAATACGGCGCCGCGGCGACGCCGATGACGCCGACGACGGCGCACGCGACGCCCACGTACTCGACGTGCGTCCACGCGCTCGGAAGCGCGCACTCGACCGGAAACGAACGAATCTCCGCGCTCGAACTCACGCGCATGAATTGAAACAACCCTCCGACGGCGAGCGGTAACCCTAAATCGATCGTCCCCAGCGTCGCGAGCGTTTGAAAATGCGTCGTCGTCGCCTTGACGTAGACGACGGCTGTCGGCGCGCGACTCGCCGCCGCGCGCGCGACGACGCCCGCGAGCGCGAGTTGCGTCACCGCGACGCAAAACACCGCGAAACGACTCGCGGCTCGCGGCCAACACGCTTCACAGTGAAGCGACGCGTCCAATCGACGGGATTCCTCGACGACGGCGTACCCGTCGGCGCACGCGCCGCACGCCGCGCCTCGGTACCCGACGCGACACACATCGTTCCCGGCGCCGACGCCCCCCGCGCACGCGCGCGAGGATTTACACGTCACGATGTCCAACGACGTCGCGTTCGCGCGCCAACGACCTGGACGCAGGGAGATCGTGGTGACGTTGCCGGAATCGCACGTCGCGCCGCGGGGACACGGCGCGCAGAGATAGGCGTCCTCGGGCTCGAGACGATGATACGTCGAATACTCGCGTTCGCCGTCGAACGGGACGCCGCGAAGCGTGCATCGACACGACGTCTTGTTGACGTTTGCCAGGTATCCGGGAAGGCGTTCGCCGCTCGCGGTGATCCTGTCGCGCGCGGGTTCGCCGTCGGCGTCGACAAAGGTGTCGGTGTTCGGCGGACATTTGACGCACGGCGACGCGCCGGAGACGTTTTTGTAAAAACCAGCGGCGCACGGCACGCACGCGCCGTACGGACGCAACGACGCGATGAATGCGCCGATGGTGCGCGGATCGACATCGGCGTAGAGGGATGGAAACGCCGACGAGGAGACGTTGGGTGGGACGTATCCCGAGCCGTCGACGACGTCCTCCGTGTATCCGGGAAAACACGCGCACGTTCCGGAAGCCGTCGACGCCGCGTTCGGTTTCACGACGGCGCACGGGAAGAGCGTCACCGGATCTGGGACGTCGATGGAGGCGTCGGCCAGACGAAGGGTGAGTCGGTACGCGACGTCGCGTCGACCGACGAGGGCAAAGGTTCGAAAGGACGCGACGCCGTCGACGACGGGGGCGTCGGCGCCGATGAGGGCGAACGGCGCCGGCGACGCCGAGACGGCGACGGCGCTCGAGTTGAACTCGCGGATGATGTTTCCGGCGACGTCGAACGCGGAGACGGTGAACGGTGGGAAGCTGACGTTGACGTCGTGCGCGCGCGGAAGCCGCGAGTCGCCGAGATCGAGACGACTCGGCGCGCCGGGACGAATGACAATTTCCAAATACTCGTCGTAGAGTCGGTCGGCGGCGTTTTCGTCCAGACACTCGTCGCCGAGACACGACGAGAATCGTAAGAGGTATCGACCCGCGCGCGGACGCTCGAGTCGTAATCCCGAGGCGTTACCGACGAATCCCGGTTCGTTCCGCGCGCCGTAATACTCGACGCCGACGCCAGAGGTTCCGGCGAGATCGGTGGACGTCGTCGCGCCGATCCCACCGCCCAAACTTTGGAAATACGCGACGTCTCTCTCGCGCTTATCTTCGAACGCCGCGGCGTCCCCGGGCGCGCAAAAACTCTTTGCGAGACGCTCATACGTCCCGTCGGCGCACCAGGCGACCAATCCGTCGATGACGTAGAGCGCGCCGACGCCCGACGCTCGAACCGTCTCGTTGACGGCGCATCCGAGCGCGGCGTCGACGCACGACACCGAAGTATCATCCGCGATGAGCGGTGACTCGGTGATGTTCGTCACGTCGACGCGCGCACCGTCGTCCAACGTGTAATTCACCAGCGTCGCCGTGACGACGCGGTTCGGTTCGAGGGCGTTCAAACTCGAACCCGTGAGTAAACCACCCGCGTCTCGCGCGACGACGACGACGTCCGACAGATGCACCGTCTCGGCGCTCTCGTACGCGCGTTCGTCGACGCACACCCCTCGCGGATGCGCCGGCGTCGGTGGACGACGCGCGCATGTCGGACATCCGCACGCGTCCAACGACGAAATCCGTCCCGGCCCGACGACGACGACGAACGCGTACGCGTCGAGCAGCGGCGACGTCGCCGTCACCTCGTACTCGCCCGCGACGGCGTCGCGCAACTGAATACCGCTGATGAACGCCTTGCCGATGTCGAATCCGTCGTACTGAAACGTGTACGGGTCCTCTGGAAACGAGACGCGCGCGCTCGACGTCTCGTTTGCGCCGGCGCCGACGCGCGTCACCGTCACCTCGACGACGCGTCCGTCGGACGTTTTGATTTCGTTCAATCCGTCATCCGTCATGACGACGACGAAGGATGGAATCGTGACGACGCGCGCGGACGGTACCGTCGACGGACGCGCGAACGTCGTCGAGAGATACGTCTCGGACGGCGGCGCGTAGAGTTTGCTCGCGCTCGCCGCGACGACGTCGACGTCGACGGAATCCGTCGTCAAACCCTCGGATGAAAACGTCAGCGCGTACTCGCCGGCTTCGAGCGCCGACGCCGTCAAGCCTTCAAAGACGACCACCGCGCGTCCGAGAGGCGCCCGGGCGACGGCGGACGCGTACGTCGCGGTGGTGGACGTGCGCGTCGTATTGAATTTCGACGTCAACGTCGCGTACACGTCGCGCTGGACGGTGTTGTCGAGGAGCGTCGACCCGCCGGCGTCGCGAAGGTGCACCGTAAATTTACTCAGCGCGATTGTCGCCGACGTTTCGTATCGCGTCGTCGTCTCGAGAGTGGACACGTGGACGACGGACGCCGCGTGACCCTCGACGACGTGTACGACGACGGAGACGTCACGAAGACCTAGGGATGAAAACGCGAGAACGTGTCGACCCTGACGCGGTGATCGAAGGTATAAATTCGAAAACGCGCACGTCCCGTCGGTCGTCGTCGCCGTGAGCGCACCCTCCAACGTCGCTGTGTCGCCGACGACGGTGGCGGTCACCGTTCGATTCGCCGCGTCGTCGTCGAGGAGTCGATTGCCGGCGTCGTCGCGCACGTGGACGACGAACGGATGCGAGACGCCGCCGACGAGGGCGTACGTCGAGGATTTTAAAACGACGGGGGCGGCGGACGTCCCCATCGCGAACGCGCTCGGGACCACCACCTCGAGCGAGGACGCGTCGCCGGGCCAGACGTCAAAGGCGACGGTGACGTCCACCAACCCCGGCGCGCGAAAGGTGAGCGTCGCCGCGCCGCCATGACGCGTCGATTTGGGAAGACGAAACGCCAAGTCACTAAACGTCACCGCGCCGTTCGTCAACGTCTTGACGTGACGCGTCGGTTGCGTCGTCAGACACGCGCTCCCGGCGTAGACGCACGGATTGGTTCGTTCGACGTCGAAGACGACCTCCACCTCGCCGGGACAACTCGTCTCGCCCGCGGGACACGTCGGCGAGTAACTCGCGCCCACCGGATTGTCGCCGCCGTCGACGACGACGACGCGAAACTCGCCGAGCTTGACGAAAGAGGATGATTTGAATTGCGTGCACGTGCACGGCGACCCATTCGCCAGTCGCGACAGCGCGGTGCACGTTCCTCCGGGATAATACGCGGCGCACGGCGCGCTCACGGCCAAGTGGTGCGCTCGACCGAGCGTCACCGAGAGGGTTTTCGTCACGCTCGGCAGCGTCGGCATCGAGGGCACGTCAAAGGTGAGCGTGTGCGCGCCGACCGTCGCGCGCTTGAGGGCGAGGCCTCGCACCGTCGCCTCGTTCGTCTTCGGATTAAACGTCACGTTCAAACCCGTGGAGACAACGTTCGGGTCCGGGACGATGAACGCGTCGCGTTCCGCCACGAGAGCGTCGTACGTCACGTAATCACTCTTCGCGCCGACGACGTCTCCGGCGACGCCAGAGGTGAAACGCACGCGAATCGCTGCTGGGTTGCCGCTCAAGACGTAATTCACCGCGTTCGCGAACGCGTCGTACATTTGAAACTCAAACACGTCCAGCGGGACGTAATAATCAGCCGTGTACAGACGAAACGTCGACATGCTCATCACCCCGAACGACGGAAGATACGACGTCACCGGCGCGTTCGTGAGCGTCACCGCCGTGGGCGGGCCGGACGTCACGCGAATCGTAAACACTAAATCCACCAGCGCGACGGCGTTGGTGGAGACGACGTTCCCACCGGCATCTTTGAGCGCGTTGGACGTCGTTCGACACGTCATCACGTGTTCACCGAGCGTCGCCGCGTTGATCGTCAGTCCGGAGAGCGTCGCGGTGCCCGCGCCGAGCGTGTTCCCGGAGAGCGTCCCCGACACGGAGAGTGTCGCGCACGAACACGTAAATCCTCGATCCACCGTGTACGACGACGTCGACGCGTTGAAACGATCGGCGGCGCCGACGGCGCTTCCACCGACATCCGCGACGTACACCGTCAAATCACCCAAGGGCGTCGACGCGCCCGCGTACCGCACCTCCGTCTCCATGGCGTGCTTCCAACTATGTCCTATGGATCCGGGCGTCAGCCGCACGAGCTGAATCGCCGGTTTAATGTACGTCGATCCTCTGACGTGAAACGCCACGACGTAATACGCCGCCGGTTTCGATCCGAGCGCGATGGTGTTGGCCGGAAACGTCCACGTTCCGGCGCCCGTCGCGTCCGTCGCGCTCGTCGCGCTCGTCGGTTCGAGCGTGTACTCGTCGCCGTGCGTGCGCACGTCGACGACAGCGTTCGGGACGTACGACTCGATGCGATTGTTCCCGGCGTCGTACAGTCGCACCGTGATTTCCGCGTCGATCGTCACCGTCGTCGCGGAGGTGGTCATCGAGCGCACGACGTGCCCGTCTATTTCGAGGTACCGCGGTCGTCCCTTCATCGACGCGAATCGAATCTCCGTGGACCCGAACGACGCGCTGAATAAAAGTCTGTACACCGCGTCGACGCCGCCGACGCCGAGAGACGGCGAGAGCCGCGTCAGATTGTCCACCGCCGTGATTCCCGGTGTCCTCGCGCCGACGGGCGCGGGATTGACAAACGTCATCGCGTCAAACGTCGCCTGGCCCGCCGACGTGGACGCCGTCGTCACGCCCCCGAGCACCGACCCCGTCGCGCGCGGCGCGCCCGATGCGTCCACCGACGTCACCGTCACCGCGTGCGACGCCTCATCGAACGCGTGTAATCGATTCCCCGCGGCGTCGACGACATACACCGCGACGCGCGGCAGGCTCGCCTCGTCGTCCGCCGGCGTCGGCGAGAGATGGCTCGGGACGGCGAGCATACCCGCGGGTGCGCCCGGGACGACGGAGAATCGAAAGTCGCTCGTTCGTTCGAGCGCGACGCACGTCGTCCCGGCGCACTGGCTCGCGTTGACGACGACCACGTAGTCACCCATCGGTAACGGGGCGCTAAACGCCAATCGAAACGTCGCGACGCCGTCGATGGCGGCGACGACGCTCGGCGTCGTCCACATCGTGATTCCACGCGCATCCGCGGATCGAGACGCGTCGAGCGTCGCCTCGATCGTGATTCCACGCGCGTCCGGCGCGAGGTTCCCTCTGTCGTCCACCAGACGCGCCGTCACGGGATCGAGCGTCATCGTCGCCGCGCCGATGTCTCTCGTCGCCGCGTACGCCGCGCGCGTCCTATCGACGCGTTCGTGCGTCGTCTCCACCCCGCTCGCCTCGCCGTGAAACGCCATCGATTCCCCGATGTGATAATCCACGCCATTCAGGCTCAATTCCACCGTCATCGACGCCGGGGACGCGTCGAGTAACCACGGCATGCGCGCCCCCACCTCGCCGCACCCGTTCGGTCCTGGCGCGCACGTCGGACACGTCACGTGCGTCGCGTTCACGAACGTCGCGTTCGTCACGCTCACGCCTCCGAATCGACACGTCATTGTCGTTCGATTCACGAACGGCCCACCTCGAATCGCGACGACTGCGACGTCCCCCGCCGGCGTCTCGCCCGCGTACGACACGGAATTCGTCGTCGACGTCCCCGTCGTCGTCGTCGCGTACATCGCCGGTGCCTCGTAATACTCGTACGCTTCGCTCCCAACCCACGACGCGCTCTCGAAAAACACCCCCGCGCTCGTCGCGTCGGCGGGATACCCATCGAAACTCACGCTCACGCGCGTTTTCATCGATCCGCCCGCGCGCGCCGCGTCCTCGTACGACGGCGCCGCGCATCGAACAGCGTCCGCGCGCACCCTCGTTCCCGCCGAAAACATCGCATCGTCGCCATCGCTCGCGAAACGACACGCGACACCGTGCGAGAGCGCGGGATCGAGCGTCCAGGCGTCGTCGTCGGATGGGAAATCGGTCCCGCGGAGCGTCACCAGAGTGCCGCCGCGCGTCGGGCCCGCCGACGGCGTCGCCGCGTCCAATCGAGGCGTCGCGGATGCGACGACGCGCGCGAGCGTCAGGAAGAGCGTCGTCGACGCGAGATGACGATGCCCTCGACGACGTCGACGCGTCGCGCGGTCGCGTCGCGGCGCCGTGACGGCGGTCGACGACGATGACGTCGTCACCACCGTTGCGTCCGTTCGTCGGGTCGTCGTCATCAGAGTCGTCTCTCGCGACGCATCGCGCGGTGGTGAACGCGCGACGCGCGCCGGGCGGTGAGAAAAGACGGTCGCTCGCGTTCGCGCGCGCGCGAGGCGGCGCGGGACGTCGGCGTCGTCGTGTGCGGGACGACGCGCGCGAGGCGCGGCCCGCGGCCTCGAGCAACGGGAGGGACTCCGCTGTGAGTCGTGACTCGTCTAACTTCCTGAGTCGTGATTCGTGAATGTGAGGGGGTCGAAAGGGAAGACGAACAGACGATTCGATTCATCGAATGATGATCCCGGGAGACGGCGAGACGTCGACGCGCGAGACGCGCGAGACGCGATGTCGCGCGGCGCGGTGACGCGCGTCTTCGTCCTCGCTCTCGTCCTCGCGTCCATCGCGGACGCGCGCGTCGATGGATGGATGGATCGGGAGATGAAAATGAAAACGACGACGAAAACGGTATCGAGCGCGACGATCGGCGCGGGAGGACTCGCGGCGTCGGCGTCTGACGCCGAGTCGTGTCGACGCGCGACGTGGCGCGTGGACGCGGTGGAGGCGTGTGGGATCGTCGCGACGCGCGCGGAGACGCGGTGCGAGTTCGCGGTGCGCGCGACGACGTGTCGGTTGAGACGAGCGGGCGGACGGGCGAGAGTGGAGGCGTGCGTCGGTCTCGGTCTCGACGACGATCTCGACGACGGCGACGGCGAGCGTGGAGGCGCGTCGTGTGAACGGTGCGCGATGCGAGCGTTCGCCGACGCGCGAGACGCGGCGACGCGGACGCGCGACGAGACGACGTTTGTGTTGGACGGGTCCATGGAGTTTGCTATTTTCATCGACGAGACGCGCGCGGTGGAGTCCGAATGCGCGCACGTCGTCGCGCTTCGTCGCGCCGAGATGGCGGCGGCGAGCATAGAGTCACTCTCCATGCGCGTCGCCGAGGCGGATCTAGACGCGCGACGACGCGCGGAGACCATCGCGGAGACGCTTCGAGACGTGGACGAGACGGCGAGACGAAACGCCGCCGCCGCCGCCGAGGCGTCGAGAGCGCTGGACGACGTGCGTCGACGCCAACTCGAGATCACGACGCAATTGGATGGCTTTTTTGTGCGTCTCGAAAAATTCACCGCCAACGTCGGCGACGCCATCGCGCGCGTCGAGCGTTCGTCGAGATTCGCCGCCGCCGCCGCCGGGCGTTGCGCCCGTCTCCTCGCCGACGCCTTCGCCTCCATCGCCGCCTTCGAGACCGCCATCGCGCGCGCGTGCATCGTCATCCTCGGCATCGCGCGCGCCAGATTTCGCCGCGCCGCCGTCGTGGCGCTGAGCGCGGAGTGGATCGCTCGCGCGTTCGTCGCGTCGCCCGCCGACCGACTTCGCGTCGGTCTCGCGTGCGCGTGCGCGCCGACGCTTCGACGAGTCGCCCTCGCCGCCGTCTCGAGCGGTCGAGGGCTCGTCCAGACGCCGACGACGATGACGACGTACGAGACGGTCGACGACGCGTTCGACGACGCGGACGCGACCGCCGAGCGAAACCCGTCGTCTCGCGTCGCCGCCGCCGCGTCCCGAGCGCGCGCGACGAAACATCCACCACCCCTCGCGACGCGTCCACGCACGCGCGCGAGCGAGCGCCTGCGACACCGACGAGACAATCGCGAGACGTCGTGACCGGTGACCGGTCCTCGCGCATCGTCGTCGTCGTCGTCCCGCGTGCGTCCACCGAATCAGAATTGAAAAATCACACTCTACGCCAATCATCGACGCGTCGTCCCCTCCCCCAGCGCGTCGGCGTCATGCCTCGCGTCGCCGAGCTCGTCTCGTACCCCGTGAAATCCTGCGCCGGGGTCTCCCTCGACGCCGTCGCCCTCACGAGCACCGGTCTCGCGTTTGATCGATTCTTTTGCGTCATCGGAAAGTCGGATGGGACGTTCATCTCGCAGCGCACGCACCCTCGTCTGGCGCTCGTTCGGTGCGATATCGAGCCTCGCGAGGCGTTCACGGACCCATCCATCGATCGCGTCGTCCTGACGTGCGAGACGGCGAGCATGTCGACGCCGCTTCGCGTGGAGGCGCGTCTAGGCGTCGGCGCGGACGAGCGGTTGGCGGTGACGTGTTGGGAATGGCGCGGGACGTGCGCGGACTGCGGTGAGGAGGCGTCGAGATGGTTTACAGAGTTTTTAAATCAAGACGACGCCGGTCGTGGGCGCTCGTACGCGCTCGCGCGGTGGATTGGAAAGGGAGGCGCGCCCGCGGCGGCGCAAGACGACGACGGGTTGGACGTCGACGACGAGACGACGCGGTTAACGTCGGAAAATTACGGATCGAAGCGATGCACGACGACGCTGAGCGATGGATACCCGATGCTACTCGTCAATCGATCGAGCGTCGAGCGTCTTCGCGATGTCGTGCGCGAGGAATCGCCGTCGTGTTCGGTGGACACCAGACGATTTCGAGGCAACGTCGTCGTCGACGATGCCCCGCCCTACGCCGAAGATCTCTGGTCCACCGTTCGCATCGCCGACGTCGTGGACGCCGAACTGTGCAAACCGTGCTCGAGGTGTTCGATCCCGGCCGTGGATCCCGACACGGGCGAGTCCTCGGATGGCGCCCCGCTCGTCCGCGCGCTCTCCCGTCTGCGCTCGGGCGCCGCCCTCGGCACGTCCAACCGTCTCTGGCGCGCCAGTCCGTTCTTCGGGTGGAATCTCGTGTGTCCAGACGCTCCGCGCGATGCGTTGCCCGTGCTCAGAGTCGGCGACGACGTCGCCGTGCTCGAGACGCGTCGCGCGTTTCCGTAGCTCGCGCTCCCTGTACAACAACTCTCGCCTGAAGTCACTATTCTTGAGTCATGATTCGTCGGTACCCCCTGTCGATCCCACTGAGGTTTTCGTCCCTCGCGGGCTCGCGCCGCACGCATTCCTCGTCGCCTCGCGCGTCGAGCGCACGTCCACGATGACTGCGCGCGCGCGATTCCACGCACCGTGTGCGCACCTCCGACCCACGCCTCGCGCGCGTCCCGCCGCGCGCGCCCCGCGCGCGTCTCGTCGCGCGAACCTCTGCACGCCGGCGGCTGGGTCCGACGCCGTCAGCGCCATGGCCAAGCTCTTGGTCACCTCCCCCGACGGACTGAGCGCCGAGTTGGACGATAAGATCGACACCGTCGTGCTCGATTGCGACGGTGTCGTCTGGCACGGCGACGCGCTCATTCCGGGCGCGAAAGCGGCGGTGGAGGCGTTGACGGCGCGAGGGAAGCGCGTCTTCTTCGCGACGAACAACTCGACCAAGTCTCGGGATCACTACGCGGCGAAATTCGCGGCGCTCGGGATGTCGGTGTCGAGATATCAGATATACACGTCGGCGTACGCGACGGCGTGTTATTTAAAATCGTTGGGGTTTGATGAGATTGAGGAGACGGAGACGGGGGACCACGGGGAACGCGTGGGGGATTTTTCGAAAAAGAGCGTGTACGTCATCGGTGAGAGCGGCGTGTTGCGAGAGTTAGAGGAGGCGGGCATCGACGTCGAAGCTGGGGTGTACGACAGCGTCAAGTGCACGCCGAGCGATTGGGAGGAGATGCAAGAGTGGATGGAGGAGGATGAGAGCGTCGGCGCCGTGGTGGTCGGGAGCGACTCGAAATTCACGTTTGCCAAGCTCGCGTACGCGTCTTTGATGATTCAGCGCGGCGCCATGTTCGTGGCGACGAATCCGGACGCGGCTGATTTGCTCGGTCCCGGTTTGTATCCGGGCGCCGGCGCGCTCGCGAGCGCCGTGGCGACGGCGTCGGGCGTCCAACCGGCGATGTATTGCGGCAAGCCGAGCGCCTTTATGCTCAACCTTCTCAGCGAACACGGCGCGGTGGACCTGTCCAGAACCCTCGTCGTCGGCGATAGATTAGACACGGACATCGCCTTCGGCAAGGCTGGCAACGCCGCCCTCACCGCCTTGGTTTTGACGGGCGTCTCCACTCCAGACGACGTCGAAGCGCTCGCCGCGCGCGCCGAATCCGACCCCGCCGTCGCCGACGCCCTCCCCGACCGCGTCGTCGGTTCCCTCGCCGAGCTCGTCGGTCTCGCCTACGATCCCGACGAGATCTGCGCCACCGTCCACGACGACCGCGAGTCTGATTTACACGTCACCGAGGACGACATGCTCCGCGCGTTTCCCGTCGCCGACGGCGTCCTCCCCGAGGATTTCCCGTACGCCGAGGACGAGGACGACGGCTTCGACGTCACCTCGTACGCGAATTCCGATTAATTCGGCGTCCGATCGATCACGAGTATGCGAATTCACCAGTGTAACGAACGTACATAGCTTTCACACATTCGGCTCAAAATTTCCCTCGCGTCCCGTCAGAGGGGAAAGAAAATGGGAACGTAACCGACGCGTCGTCATCTCGCGCCGCGCGTCGCGTCCGAGCGCCATGTCGCTGGAACAGACGATAGGAAAGTGTCTCAACGACGCGCAAATCTCGCTCACGACGCACAAAAAGGGCGCCAAGACGCTGTGCGCGCGACGACGCGAGAATCCAGAAGCATTTCTTCCGACGTTTTGTAACGCCGTGTTACCCGTCTTGTTGGAGTACAGAGTGCGTGCGAGAGGCGACGGCGAGGCGTCGAACGCGTCGAGGATGATCGGTGTTTCGACGCGAGAGACGCGCGCGCGGGTCGAGCGGAGGGGGGGGAGGACGACGTTGGGATGGATGGATGCGTTCGTTGGGACTTTTTTTTTGTTTTCTTTCGCGCGGACGAACGACTGACTAATTGACGCTCGACCGAACGAACGAACAGAGAGAGATATGCACGGAACGCGTCGTACGATTCATCGTCACGTTTTGCACGTGGCGCGAGGAGGGCGCGGAGGAGGACGCGGATGAATTTAACGAGGCGTTTTTGGGATTTTTGCTCAACCTGCACACCGCCAAGGACAAGGCGATTCGGTTTCGAGCGTGTCAAATAATCGCTGGCGTGCTGAACGGACTCGGAGCGGACGCCGAGGTGAGCGATGAATTGTATGAACGCATGACGGACGTGATGTTGGAGCGAATTCGGGATAAGATGCCGCCGGTGCGCGCGCAGGCGGCGCGGGCGCTGAGTCGGTTGCAAGACGGTGGAGACGCGCAGGATTTCTCTCAGGATGACATCACGCAGGCGTTCGTCGAGTTGTTGGGGAGCGAGAAGAATAAAGAGGTGCGAAAAGCGATTCTGGGGTCGTTGGCCATCTCGGATTACACGATTCCGTGCGTCGTGGAGCGCACGAGAGATGTTTCAGAGGAGGTGAGACGCATCGCGTTTTTAGCGCTCACGTCCAAGGTTCCCGTGGAGTCCGTGTCCATCGCGCACCGCGCGTTGGTGCTTCGTCGCGGTCTGAGCGATCGCGCGCCGAGCGTGCGAAGTGCGAGCGTGGAGATGCTCAAGCGTTGGCTCGAGGCGTTCGACGGAGATGTGGTGAAACTTCTCGTCGCGCTCGACGTCGAGACAAACGAAGAGGAAGCCGAACTCGTCGTCAAGGAACTCATCGACATCGGTCGCATCAAACCCACAGAGACGTGCAAGAGCGCGGAGGCGGTGGCGAAGGGATTGAAGCGCGATTTTAAGACGGACGGATTGTTGACGTCCGAAGAGGCGCTGTACTGGCGGATGATTTTACAACATCTTGCCGACGCGTCCGCCTCCAAGGGATCCGACTCGGCGCACGCCGTCGGTCAAGCGCGCGAGATCGCCGTCGCCGAGGTAGGGGAGATGATCGAAGCCATGGAATCTGCGTTCCCGTCCACGGCGACGGATTTGTTGCGCATCGTCAACGAGCACGCCGCCGAGGCGGATTTCAAATTCGCCGCGCGTCAACTCTTGCCGCTGCTCAAGTGCGTTGACCTCAACGACGGTTCTATTCGACGAGGCGCCATCACTCTCGTCGCCGAGCAGCTTCGATTCGAACCCACCATCAACGCTCACGGTTCGTCCTACGCGTGCGGCGGCGATGGAAAGTGGGAGAGCGCGCTCGTGGACATCGCGCGCGTCGTCGCCGACGATTCCACCGAATTCGCCGGTTTGGTGCTCGACGCCGCGGATTCTCTTCGCATGTCTGGCACCCCCGAGTGTCTCACGCAGGCGCTCTACATCGCCGGATCGTTGCTCGAACGCACGACGAAGCGTTTACCGTCCGTCGCCGCTGAAGCGGTGATGGAATTGCTCATCAAACCGGCGGTGACGCACGCGTCCACCGCCGTTCGACGCGAATCCATGCGCGTGCTCGGTCTTCTGGTCACCTCGCAGGGCGTCGTGAGCGCCGATGCGGTGGTCATCCTGCGCACGGCGTTAAGCGCGGACGCGGCACCGGTTCGATGCATGGCGGCGCGAGCGCTCGGCGACGCGGCGCTTCTTCACGGACCCGCCGCGTTGGACGCGCACCGCGTCCTCGTCGATCCCGAAGACGACGACGTCACCACCGAGGCGTTCAACGCCAGTCTCCCCTTGGAACAAGCCTTCATGAAATGCCTGGACGAGGAAGGTAAACCGTTCCACTTCAAAGCGGACGCCTATGATCTCGAAGACGTCGATGTCGAGGACGTCGCCGCGACGAAAGCCGCCGCCGCCGTCGAGGCGGAGGAGAGCGTCGGCACCGTCGCCGCCGAGTCCCTCTGCAAAATTATCCTTCGCCGCGGCGAGGGCGCCTTCGAAGCCGCCGCCGGCGTCGTCGCTCGTCTCCTCGGCAGTTACTTCGCCGCAGACGCGCAGCGTCGACCCCGTCTCGCGCAGTGTCTGGCTGTCTTTTTCCCGGCGCTCGCCTCGGCGCCCGAGGACAGACGCCGACTCCTCGCCGACTGCGCGTTGCCCGCGCTGCGCGCGGCCGCCAAGGTGAAGGGCCTCTCTCGCGTCGCCACGCTTCTCGTGCAGTTACTCACCGCGAGCGACGAACCGACGTCGAGCGGCGCCGAACTCGCCCTGGCGCTGGCTGACGAGTCGTTAGCGCTCAGTCTCAAACAAACGCCGACGGGGACGCAGGGCGCGCTCTGCAAGGCGTACGTCGCCGGCGTCGCGCGCGTCCTCGCGGCGGTTCCCGTGCGTTCGGCGAGCGATGAACCGGATGAGGCGGACAGAACCGAGCTCAATGACGCGCTCACGCGCGCGTGGCACGCCGCGGTGCTCGCGGCGGAGCGCGTCAAGGAAAAAACGGCGGCGAAGGATTTAGCGGCGGCGGCGGAACGCATTCGATCGCGGTGTCTCGCGACGCCGTCGCGCGTCGACGGCGCGACCGAGGACGGCGACGAGACGCAGAACGCAAAGATTCTCGCGGATGCGGACGATTTATCCACGCAGCTCGACGATGACGTTCGAACGAGCGTCATGGATCGCGCGCGGGCGCTCGCCGAGGGCGTCGACGTTCCGTTTTGCGGTCCCAAGGCGAAAGACGCCAAGACGAAGACGACGTCCGCCGTGCCCACGCGCGAATCGCGATCGCGAGCGAGCAAAACAGCCGCCGCGAGCAAACTCGTGGATGACGATTTGCGTAAACCTCTGCCGAAAGTCACCCCGGAGCGTCCGAAACGGTCGTCGAGACGCGGCGCGTTGCAGGAAACCAATTAACGAAACATCTGTAATAACAACTATTTGCGATTCACGTTTTCGACGCTCCCTCGCGCCTTAATTTCATCAGCATCACAGGCGCGCTGACTTTCACCTTGATGTCTAATTGATCCAAGTCGTGCCCGCCCTCGACCAACCCCCACTCTTCGATTTGCGCCTCCTCCTCGACGCGCGCGGCGGCAATGGCTTCCTCCACGGTCAATCCACCTCGAAGCGTCTTCAACCCGATCAATAACGATTTCGTCGCCGCGCTCAGAGCGAACGCGCACGTCAACTCCCACGGACACATCGAGTGAAGTCTCTTCCGCAACACCTCGAGCGTCTTTTCGCTCGTCTCCGGTCCAAAGATGGAATCGGAAACCTCCACCGGTCCGAATTCCTTCGTCGCCCATCGCACGATGGGATCGTGCGTCGCCTCCTGTTTCGCGCGCACGTCGTCGTCGGAACTTCTCACGCGCACGACGTCCGTTCTAAAGTGTTTTAACAGCGTCTCGACGTGTAAATTTCGCGTCTCGGCGTCGCCCATGTGGTCGATAGCCGTCGCGCTCAGTCCCGTCAGCGGCATCGTGAACGGCGCCACGCGATCCGTCTGCGCCTCCCACTCCATCGCCACCGCCACCGCTAACGATTTCGTCGCAAAACCGTATTCGTTTCGCTTCGGCGTGCGCAGGACGCGATCGTCGAGCGTCACGCGCCACGTCCCGTCCTCCGCCGGCGCCACGTTGACGGCTTCGTAAAATTTAGGCGCCGTCCCGTCCGCGCGCATCGTCGCCGCGACGCGCTCGGACGACGCCTCGCCGCGTTTATTGCCCACTTTGCGCGCGGCCGCGGCGCGTCGCTCGAGGGATTGACTGTACGCGTCGCGGGCGTCCGCGGCATCGCCCTCGGTGCTCGTGGACGCGCGCGCGCCGTGAAGCGTCCACGCACGCGTCGGCGCGGACGACGACGCGAACGGAACGGTCGAGGACGATGAGGACGTCGTCGCGGAAACGTCCGGGAATCGCGCGCGGGCGAGTCGGCGGGCACACGCGCGAATCATTTTGATGCGTCAGTGTCTCGCGTCAGTGTCTGTCCTCTCGCGATGCGCTCGAACGACGATGACGAGGATGATGCCTTCGTCGACGCGCTCGACGACGCGACGACGTCTCTCGCGCGCGACGACGTCGAGCGTGAGTCCACCGATGCGTTCGTCGACGCGCGCGAGTCGTGGGCGCGTTCGTTCCCACTGCACAAGTGCGCCTGGGACAACGATGTCGAGGGCGTTCGCGCGCTCTTACGCGCGCCGGAGACGGACGCCAACGCGCTCGATCCCGCGGGACACTCGCCTTTACACGTCGCGGCGCTCAGACGCGCGGTGGGCGCGACCAAGGCGCTGTGCGAGTGCGCGCGCGTGGACCCAGAGGCGAGAGACGCGAGAGGGTGGACGCCGACGCGTTTAGCGCTTCATCGACGCGCGAGAGGGTGTCTGCGCGCCATCGTCGCGGCGCAGAGACGACGAGAGAGAGAGGCCATGACGCGCGCGCGACCGAAACTGGCGGCGGCGTTGGCGGATATCGGAGATTTCGAGACGCGCGTCGGGTGGCGGTTCGGAAGCGCGGTGTTGGCGCCGTTGGTCAAGATGGTCGCTCCGAGGGACACGTACGCGGTGACGTGCGCGAACGGGAAACTTCGCGTCGACGGTGAGCTCCGAGGGCTCGATTCCGACGCGTTGGGTCGGTCGTTGTTGCCGAAATGGCGACGAGGAAAGTTTAGTTTGATTTTCAACAGAGGCGCGCTCGGCGAACCCGCCGAGCTCTGGTTCGTCGATCACGAGTCTCGCGCCGTCGTGAACGCCATGGAGCGCGCGAACGAGGCGGATGGTCCGCGCGCGTCGTCGAGTGCGATGTCGGGTGATTCCGCGGCGAGCGAGCCGATGACGGAGGAAGAGCTCGTCGCGGCGACGGTGGAGGCCATGCTCGCCGACGGCGCGCCGAAAAAGAGGACGCGCGCCGACGATTTGACCTTCGCGCCGGTTCGAGGATGGATCTCTCGTCGAGCGAGCGCGTGGGTGCGAGGACACAAGACGGAGGTGTGGGAGGCGACGGCGACGATGACGAGGGAGACGATCGCGCCTGGGGGTGGATTCGCGCTCGATGGAACGTTTGACGAATACGCCGAGAGCGCCGCCGACGCGCGAGACGACGTCGTCGAGCGCGCGCCTCTGGGCGCGTCCTCGATCGATCACTCGGGTCTGCGCAATGATGATGAGACGAACGCGAAAGAGGCGACAACGACGAGGAAGATGAAAGCGCGGTGTTGGCTCGTGCGAGATTTCCCGCTCGACGCCGCGTGCGCCGCGAGAATTCTCGACGTTTTGGAGCGCGCCAATAAATCCGCGCGACACGTCAATCGCGTGGTGAAATATTGGCGAGACAATCACACCAATCTGTTTCCGATAAAGATTCAGGTGCCGCTGGCGTTTTCAATCTACGCGCAATTACACTTCAAGGATTATAAAACCATCGACGCGCGACGCGCCGAGACGCTCGAGCGCGACGGTTTCTTTGACGTCCCGGCCGAGTATAGCGTCAAAATCATGGACGAGGTGATGGTCGAGGTCGAGGAGAGGGCGAAGCGGGACGTGGAGCGCATGGAAGCACTCGAGCGCGCGCTCGAAAATGCTGACGACGAGGAGAGTGGGGCGGAGGAGACGGAAGAGATGAAGAAGATGCGTCTCGAGTTTGAACGCGTCGCGAAATTGGAACTCGCCGGCGAAGAGTATACATTCGCGGACGACGACGAAGACGAGGACGAAGACGAGGAGGACGCACGCAACGCATAGAGATACACGTAGATAGACGCACGCACATCTGGCTAATCGCTACATAGTACAAATACGCGCGCGACCGCTCACCATCCCCCGCCGCGTTTGGGCTCGACCACCTTGGCCTCGCCGTGCGAACCGTCGAAATACCTCTCCAATAAAATCGCCGCGCTCGCCGAATCCAATCCTTCGTCTCCCCCGCCCACGCGCAAACCATCCGCCATGCGTTCTGCCGCCTCTTTACTCGTCATCGACTCATCGTACGCGTACACGCGCGTCGCTCTGACGGTCTCGTCGCTCGACCGCGCGCACGCGTCCGCCACCTCGCCCGCGAACCGTTCGCACACCACGTGCATCTGCACCGCCCCTCGTCCGCGTCCGCGTCGATCCTTTGCCGCGAGTCCCGGCGGAACCGGTATTCCTATCACGATTCTATCCGCGCACTCGTCGGCGGCGACGCGCAATATCTCCGCCACCGTCGCGCTCATCGTCGCCGACCCGCGATGTTGAATCGCTCGCAGCGGTCTCGGCGCCGCGCCGCCGTTCGACACGGCCAAGCCGACGCGGCGAGCGCCGTAATCGACGCCGAGGGCGATGGCGTCGCCTCGCGCGCGACGCGCGGCGCGGAGTTCGTCCTCGAGCGAGCCCGTGGAATCGCCGCCGGGACGAGACGAGGCGGGACGGTTCGTCCACCACGACGGCGACGCGTGGACGCGGAGACCGCGCGCGCGGGCAGAGGAAGACGATGACGTCGCCGCGGACGCGTGGGCGCGAGCGCGGGCGAGGTTGGTCATAATGCGCGCGAGTGGGTGTCTGGGGACGCACGCGCGCTTTTTCGCGAGCGAAGGCGAGGCGAGACGCCGTGTGCTACGTGCTCGATTGCTTTACACGCGAGACGAGAGGCTACGTGAATACGCTAATGAATCGTTCGTTTTCGCTCGCGGTGACGCCATCAGATGCGCTCACGCGTGCGAGGCGAAGAGTTGGGTGAAGACGCGTTCGGCCCAGGTGGGAACTTCGACGTCGTTCGCCTGCATGAAATTCACCAGAGGCTCCTGGACGTGGTAACGGAGTTTGCGACCCTTGCTCGCCTTGCGATCGACGTTTTTACGACGCTTGACTTGTTTGGAGAGGGACGGGACGCCGGCGGCGCCGGCATCGTTGCCGCTCTCCAAAAATTCCTTGAGGAGCTGCTCGTAAAAATCGACGTCGTCGTAGAGCTCGGGCTCGCGAGCCTCTCCCTCGTCCAAGCCGTCGACGTTGACGGTTTCGTCTCTGTTTTCGTCGTCGGAGGCGTTCTCGACGGGCTTCTCGCCGAGACGAGCGGGCGCCACTCGCTTGGGCGGTTGCGATTTTTCAATAAGGCGCGTCGGCGCGCGCATGGTGGACGACACCTGCTGAGATATCGACTGATTGAACGCCTTAAGGTTGGACGATCCGCCTCCAGACGTCTTACCCACGGACACAGCGGATTTTCTGTACCAGCGATCGCACGTGGAATCGCGATAACTCGAGTACGCGCGGTACCCGGCGTCCGTCTTCGCCCACACGTCGTCCAACGCGTCGTCGACGTCCACAATCGTGGAACGCTCGCCGAGCCTGATGTCATCTATGTTACCCATGAGCGCCGTTTGAAGCGCCGTGAGCGAGCGCATGGTCTTTCGAGCCATCTGCGATAGCGCGTCGAGCGCTTCGCCCGCGTCCGGCGCCGCGCGCTTCAATCCTCGGCACGCGTTCGCCGTCGGAAGCCTCGCCGCCGAGCTCATCACCTTTTGCAGGCGAATGCGAGCGTGTAACGCGCGCTCCCAGATCGTGCGCTGCGCGCGAACAGCCTTACCCTTCGCGACGTGTTGCGCCTTGGTGTCGACGAGCTTCTTCGTCTGTTCCTCCTCTTGCCTGAACGCTTGCAGTTCTCGCGCGAGATCGTCGTCTCCCTCCGTCGCCGCGCTCAAGAGGTCGCGCGCGCGAGCACCCTTTTCGTCGAAATCGTCGTCGTCGTCGTTGTCGTCGTCGTTGTCGTCGTCGTCCTCCTCCTCCTCCTCCTCGTCCCCGCCTTTGGCGCTTGGACCCGCCTCGTCGGCGTCGTACGCCACGTACGCATCCTCATCCTCATCCGCGTATGGATCGGTATCGCTATCGTCCTCCTCGTCCTCTTCACTCCCCTGATCGTCGTCATCGTCCTCGTCGTCATCGCTCGACGCCGCCTCGGGCGCGTCTCGCTCGAAATCGCTCCTCGACGCGCTCCTCCCCGCGTACTCCGCCCCCTCCATCTCGATCGGACCTCGCATCCGCAATCGACCGTCGTCATCCATCCCCACATCTTTCATTTTCTTCGTCGTCCCGCTCTTCTTCCCCGACTTCCGCGGCCTCGCGAGCGTCCCGTCGTCCAAGTCCAAGTCGTCGCCGTCGCTCGCGAAATCGTCCCCGAAATCCTCGCTCTCGCTCCCCCTCGCGAACGCGTCCGAATCCTCATCCTCGTCGTCATCGAACGAGACATCGTCCACCCCATCACCGCCCAACGCGCGCTCGATGGCGCGCATCGCGCGCGTCGCCGTCGCGCCCTCGTCGTCCTCGCCGCCGCCGCCGCGCGTCCGCCCACCCCCGTCCGCACCTCCGACGCTGGCGAGCGCGGCGAGACGCGCGCGCGCGGCGGCGCGGCGAGACTCCTCGGACACCATCGCCGTCGTCCGTCCTCCGTCGTCGGCACCGTCCGTCGTCGGTCGTCGTCGCGCGCGCGTGTGCGAACGCGACGCGCGCGTCGGCGCGTCGAACCATCGAAATCAAACGACATGCACATACTACCGTTTAATGTCATTTATGTACGTGTCTATATACCGTATCAGAGAACGATCTATACCCATCCAGAACCCAGTCACGTGCACGCCAGATTCGGTCGCGCGACGACGCGACACGCACGACCGAATGCACGCATCATGGTCCTACACACGCACACACTACGACCCCGATGCGACATTTTTTTATTTATATCGATCGATCGATCGAGCCCGAACGCTCGCGCGCCTCGGGCGTCAATCGCCCGCGCGCGCTCGACCGCCCCCTTCGCGTTCGACCGCCCACCGACCGCACGTTTTAGTCAGTCAGCGACGCTCCCACCACCGCCGATGTTTTCTCTCGCCGCGCGACACGCGGTGGCGCCGACCGCCGCCGTGCGCGCCGATCGCCGATCGGTCACCACCAAGCGCGCCGCGTCCGCGATCGTCCGCGCCGAGGGTGGTGAATCCGCCCCGGCCAAGCCCGCGGCGCCGGCGGCGTGGAGCGCGCCGAAATTGAACCCGAACACGCCGAGTCCGATTTTCGGTGGGTCCACCGGTGGTTTGCTTCGCAAGGCGCAGGTACGCATCGACGCGAGTGAAGGCACGAATGATGGATCAAAAGGATCGCGACCGACCGCGCGAGATACGCGACCTAGGATGGTGATGGATCTGGGCCGTACACGCGACGCGCGAGGGTGATGCGGACGCGCGAGGGTGATGGATGCACGTACATATATATGTGTGTGTGTTTTCCGCGCGTGGAATCGTCAGAGCGCGGGATGCGCGCGCCGATCGTTGGGTTCGATCGATGGTTGGGATCGTCATCCGTATCGAGTCGTTTGCGCTCGAGGAGAGGGCTGCTGGAGATTGGGGGACGCGGCGACGCGGCGACTGACGATGTGTGCGTGATTTTTGAATACTGATAGGTTGAGGAGTTCTACGTGCTCACGTGGGAGGCGAAGAAGGAAGCCATCTTCGAGATGCCGGTACGTACGCGCGAGCGAGGGCGCGCGCGCGAGCGATATCCGCGCGCGCGAGCGGGGCGAGAGTATCGAGCGCGTCGCGTCGCGGTGATTCTTAAGAGACGCGAGGCGATACGAAACGAACGAGGTGACTGACGCGCGTGATTTCTTGTATTCGTATTCGTGCACAGACCGGTGGTGCCGCGATCATGCGCAAGGGCCCGAACCTTTTGAAGCTCGCGCGCAAGGAGCAGTGCCTCGCGCTTTTGAACACGTTCCGCGCCAAGATGAAGCTCGACGGCTGCGTCTACCGCGTGTTCCCGTCCGGTGAGGTGCAATACTTGCACCCGAAGGATGGTGTGTACCCGGAGAAGGTGAACAAGGGTCGCGTGGGTGCCAACCAAAACATGCGCTCGATTGGCAAGAACACCAACCCGGCGAAGATCAAATTCAGCGGCAAGAGCACCTTCGACATTGCGTAAATAGACGGACGCGCCGACGTCGCGATGGTTCGCGACGCTTCCGCGCGTCGAGACGCGAGCGGGAGACGCGAGCGGAGCGCTCAAAAACTCACTTTAGCCAACCACTATTGCAGTAACTCAGAATCCTTCGATTCTTCTTCCGACCAACGCCCCTCCGCCGCCGCGCTCGTCGTCGCGCAGTCGCCCCTCGCCAACCTCTCGTCGTCGTCGCCAAGGGGTGGGTCGCGCACGCGTCGTCGGTCTCGACGGAGGGGGACTCCACGGCGAGTCACGACCCATCACGGACCATCCAGTATCCATACGATATACCGGATGAATACATACATAGTATATGAATACACACAGTATACACCGTTCGTCCGTCCGTCCGTCATGACCACTAATCACGCCTCGGCACACACCCCCGTCCCCACCACGCCACGCCGAGCGGCGAGATTTGAGATCGCGTTTTTCTCTCGATCGAGGGGACCGATCGACGAGTGCGCACTCGTCGATGAGTCCCCTCGATCGCGCGATCCCGCGTTGGAGGATAAGGCGCGCGTGTGCACGCACGACGAGTCATGACCGGTCGATGGAGGGGATGGAATGGACTACCGTGGGGCGACGTCGTGATGCACGCACGGGGACGCGATGGGATGACGGTGTGCCGTCGTCGTCGTCGTCCGCACACGCGCGCGCGCGAACCGTTCGTCGTTCGTTCGTCGTATCACCGTTTCGTTCGTTCGTGCACACCGTACGTTCAGTCGAACAGCCATGTCCGCGTTCACCGTCTCGCGCACCGCCGCGTTGGCCAAGACGTCGTCGGCGATGACGTCTTCGCGATCGTCCGCGCGTCGTTCTCGTGGTGTCAGTCGCGTCGTTCGCGCCGCCGCCGCGTCCACGGACGCGGAGACGGGGATCAAGAAGATGCGTGAGGGTATCAAGGAGGCGGCGAGCGAAAACTTGCTCACGCCGCGATTCTACACGACGGATTTCGACGAGATGGAGCGCTTGTTCAGCACGCAGATCAACCCAAACTTGGACATCGTGGAGATCAACGCCATTTTGAATGAATTCCGCGAGGATTTCAACCAAAAGCACTTCGTGCGAAACGATGAGTTCAAGGCTGCGGCGGATGAGATCAAGGGTGAGCCGCGAAGAATTTTCATCGAGTTTTTGGAGCGATCGTGCACGGCGGAGTTTAGCGGGTTTTTGCTCTACAAGGAGCTCGGTCGCCGCTTGAAAAAGACGGCGCCGGAAGTTGCGGAGATCTTCGTGTTGATGTCTCGCGATGAAGCGCGTCACGCGGGTTTCTTGAACAAGGCGATGAGCGATTTCAACTTGGCGCTCGATCTCGGTTTCTTGACGAAGAACCGTCAGTACACGTTTTTCCAGCCCAAGTTTATCATCTACGCGACGTACTTGAGCGAAAAGATTGGCTACTGGAGATACATTTCCATCTACCGCCACTTGCAGGAAAACCCGGATGAACAGTTGTATCCGCTCTTCAAGTACTTTGAGAACTGGTGCCAAGATGAGAACCGTCACGGCGACTTCTTCTCCGCCATTTTGAAGGCGCGCCCCGAGTTCCTCACCACCACCGAGTCCAAGCTCTGGGCTCGCTTCTTCTGCTTGTCCGTGTACGTCACCATGTACTTGAACGATCACGGTCGCAGCGAGTTCTACGAGTCTCTCGGTTTGGACACGACGCAATTCAACATGCACGTCATCCACCAAACCAACAAGACGACGGCGACCATTTTCCCGCAAGTCATCGACACGTACGCGCCCGAGTTCAAGGAGCGCCTCGACAAGCTCGTCGGCCTCAACGAACAACTCAAGGCGATCGACAAGACGGATGGTGCGGATGCGTTGAAGACGTTGCAAAAGGTGCCGATCCTCGCGAGCTTTGCCGGTGAATTGCTCGGTTTGTTCGCCATGAAGCCGGTGGACAGCGGTTCCATCGACATCACCGGCGTCCCGGAATCCGACCCGGCTTTCATGTACTAAGCATCGCGCGAATCAGAGGAGACACCGATCGATTGAGGAGGCCGCTCGCTGCGTGACGGGTGGATATACAAATTTAGCAAGCACACACGCACCATTACACACGTGGATTTATGACCAGTCTTTCTTTCGAGCGAGTCAAAAATTATTTTCTTGGACGGTTTAGGCGGTATTTAAGCGCCGCGAGCGATCGACGACGCGCGCGTCCGTGACGCTCGTTTTATTAACACCAGAAGAATCAACACGATACTCATCCATCACCACCATTCGCCCGCCCGCGACGCTCGCCTCGCCTCGCGTTTCGCCTCGGTCGAGTCGGTTGCGCGCGCTCGCCCCTCGAGCCTCACACCGCGACTTCCCGCCCGCGTCGCCGTCGCGCCTCGTCGCGTCGCGCGTCGACGACACCGCGCGCGATGCGTCGGTACTTTCGAGACGCCTCGAAACTCGAGCACGACGCGCGCGCCGAACACGCTTTCTTTCACTCGTTAATCGCGCAGCTCCAGGCTGAGCTCCAAGACGCGCGTCACGCCGAATCCATGGCGCGCGCCGAGCTCGAGCGCGCGCGACGACGACCGGAGTTATCCTCCTCGCCCGCGTCACCGGACGCGGCGTCGTGCGAGCGCGCGACGACGACGGAGACGACGACGATCGATCGTCCCGAGGACGCCGTCGGGACGCGCGGCGGCGAGACGACGCGCGCGCGCGAGGAGGACGCGTCGACGTCCCCATCGGTGGATGCGGACGACCACCGACGAACGCTGGAAGACGCACTCGCGCGTGCCGACGAAGAACGCGCGCGAATGATCGAGGAATTAGAGGAAATGCGCGGTCACATGCGGACGGCGACGGCGAGCGCGCATCGCGCCAACGCCGAGGTGAACGCGGTGGCGCATCAAAATCGCGCGCTCATGGAGAAGGAACGACGTCGAGCGGAGGCGGCGGAGGCGCGCGTGCGAGAATTGATGGAGGCTGCGTCGTCGGTGAGGGAGGCGGAGGCGGTGGACGATGAGAGGGACGATGAGAAGGTGGCGTGCGCCGAGGCGGCGGCGGCGGCGGCGAGAGAGGAATCGAGACGTCTTCGAGAGGAGAAGGACGCGTTGGAGACGCGCGTGGCGGAGATGACGGCGCGCATGGACGCCATGGAGAACGAAGACGTGGACGAAGACGCCGCCGTGGCGGCTTTGGTGGAGGAGAGGGAGCGCGCGTTGTTGGGACGCGCGTACGCGGACGGCGCCGTGGTGAATCTTCGGCGGACGGCGCTCGAGGCGCGCGCGACGTGCGCGTCGTACCGCGCGAGGTTATACCCGGACGGTGAGCCGAGGGATGACATCGTTCGAACACTCGTGGTCGCGCACGCCGTGTTGGAGGGTCATCCGTTCGACTCCGCGAGCAGGGACGTGACGAGGGCGATTCGAGCGAGACTCGACGCGAGCGAGGGACGACGACTGGTGATTCTCGTGAGCGAGAATTTATCCGACATCGTTCCCGATGATCCGCACGCCGAGTCGCTTGACACCGCGCTTAAATTGAAAGAAAACGCGCGTTCGAACGCGACGCTTCGGTTGACGTACGCGTTCGACCTGAAAGACGTCAACACCGGCGAAATCTCTCGCGGCGAGGAGCGCACGGCCGTCGTATCCGTCGGCGCCGCGGGAACGCCGCACGCGTTCGCCATGCAGAGCGTATGGCTGGAATCCGGTATCACGGGAATAGAGGACGTGTTGAAAGCGGCGTATTCTCGTCTGCGAGACGCCGAGTCCACGGCGAGCGCGGCGAAGATTCGAGCCATCGCGTTGCTCGGAGAGGCGAGCAGAGCCAAGCGTCGCGCGGGGAGCTCGGCGCGCTCGGAAGCGCTCGATCGTCGAGAGAACGCGCTCAATCGTCGTGAAAGCGCGCTCGCGAGCGAAGTCGTCGCGCTCGAGTCCACGGTGGCGCGCGCGAGGGAAGAATCTGAGGCTATTCGTCGAGACGCCGCGCGCGTCGTTGCCGACGCCGAGTCTCGGCTCGCCGTCGCGGAGGATGAAATCCGGCGTCTTCGTTCGGTGCAATCCGCCGTCGGTCGCGCGAACGATCGCTCGAAGACATGGCGACGAGGTGACGTCACGGCTGAAGTCACCGAAAGTCGCAGTCGCGACGCGATGAGCGCGCTCGCGGCAGCCGAGGCGCGTCTCGCCAGAATCACCGCCGCGCGCGTCGCCAAATCCGGCGCCGCCCACGCCCACGACGCCGTCGTCGTCAGAGACGCCACCAATCTTCCCAAATCACGCGCGTGACGTATTAATGTATATCGCATCATCGCTGTTCGATTCGGAATCGACGATTCCTCCTCACGCGGTCGTCGACTCGTCGTCAGCGCGCGCGCGCGCTCACACGTCGCCTCGATGAAGAAATCAGACTACTACCCCGACACCGACGCCTACGGCGTCCCGCAGACCGCCGTCCCCGCGCAGGGGCATCCACACGCCGTCGTCGGTGGTCCGAACACCACCGTCGTCTACCTTCCACCGCAGCCGTACGCGAGCGAGCCCCCACCCCCACCGCAACCGTCGTCGGTGCCCACCGGTCTTCCCGTGCACGCCGACCGCCCCGCGTACCTCGGCGCGACGCAAGGGCACGGACAACAGGTGATGACGTGTCCCGGGTGTGGGCACAGCGGTCCGAGCGACGTCGTGCGCGTGAGCGGGGCGTCGACGTGCTTCGCGGCGATCCTCACATTCGGGCTCAGTCTGTGCTGTTGTCCGAGCTCGTTCAAGGATACGTATCATCACTGCGCGAATTGTTCGAGAGTGTTGGCGTTGGCGAAGATGGCGTGAGAGTGCGTCGCGAGAGATGGAATAGATGTAGCGAAGAGAGATGTAGCGATGAGACAGAGAGAGGGATATTGTACGTATACGCGCGCGCGAGCCGAGGGGAAATCGAACAAACCGTCTTCGTACTCGTCTTTTTAGATCAATCAATCTCGACATTAAAAACCGAAAAAGGAACCTATGGACGGCGCCGCGCGCGCGTGTTTCTCCCTGAGAGCGTCGAATTCGGCGGTGAGCTCGGCGAGTTTGATCTCAAGGGATGCCTTTTCGGCGGATTCGGATTCCACGAGCGCCTCGAGCTCTTTAATCTTCTTCTTCGACGCCGCGGATTGCCCACCGCCTCCTAAAAACGCACCAAATATGCCCCCACCACCGTCGTCGCTGTCGTCGTCGCTCGTTCGACGCTCCGAGAGCTCTTTGGAGAGCGTCTCGAGCTCAGATTTGAGTTTGGCGTTTTGAGCCGCCAGCGTCGACGCGTCGTCCGACGTCGAGCGACGAGCCTGTAACATCTTCTTCTCCTCACTCAACTCTTCGATGATGCGCTGGTACTCGTTCTCGTTCTTCTCGTACAACTTTGTGGCGTTCTCGATCTCGGTCTCGAGCTCGCGCGCACGCGTCTCTAACTCTCGAACGCGCGCTTCCGAGTCTCTCGCCGACGTCTCCAGGAATCGCGTCGCGTCCACCTTTGCCTGTTCCAATTCCTTCGTCAGCACGGCGATTCTCGCCGTGGATTCCTTCTGCTCCTTTGCCGACTCTTCGAGCGCTGCCTTGGACGTCTTCAATTCGCGCTCCAGGCGTTCGATCGCGTCGCCGCGCTCCGCGCTCTCCGCCGTGAGACGATCGACGGCGGCGCGCAGCGTCTTTTGAGTCTCCTCCATCTCCAACTCTCGCTCGTCGAAACTCGTGTTTAACGCTTGCTCCTTCATCAACACCGCGTCATTTTGATTCTTCGCCGCGTTCGCCATCTCTTTCGTCGCCACGTCTAGCGCCGAGGTGACCTCAGCGACGCGCGCCTCGAGTTCTCTGATGCGCGTCTTCGCCGCGAGCTCGGCCGATTTCGCCTCCGTCAGCTCTTGTACGAGATTGTGTTGAATCGTCGTCTGCTGCGCGATCTGCGACGTGAGTGCATTGCTCTCCGCCGTTCTGTGGGCGTCGAACTCAGCCTTGGCTTTGCTCAATCGCGCCTTGAGATCAGCCACCTCCTCGGCGCGACTCGCCTCGGCGCGCTCAGACGCCGCCGTCGCCTCGGAAAGTTTCGCCTCAAATTCTTTCCTCGCCTCCACCATCGCGCGCTCGACGTGCGCCTGACGCTCACGATCCTCCGAACTCGCCAAACCGGCCAAACGTATGGACTCGGTGCTCGCCACACGCAAGGCTTCGACGGCGTCGTCCCTCGCGCTTCGCGCCGCCGCCGCCTCCTCCTTCGCGCGCGCCAACTCAGATTTTAACGTCTCGCAACTCTCCATCGCGCTCTCTCGCGTCTCTCGCAGCTCCTTCTCGTACCTCTCCTTCATCGTCTCTCTCGCCCGGCCCAACGCCTCGTTCATGACCGCGCCACCACCGTCCGACGCGCGCGGCGGTTTCGTCGGCGACGAAACCGCCGATGACGTCCCCGCCTCGCTCGCCGCGCTCGCCCGCTCCAATTTCATCCTCAAATCGTCCAATTTCTCATTCAAATCCGTCGTCTCTCGACGCAATCGTTCCGTCACCGCCCTGTGCGTCTCTCTTTCGCCCTCCACCGTCCCACGACGCCCCCCGAACGTCGCCTTACTCGGACTCGCCAGCGGCGTCGTCGTCCTCGAATGCGCGCCGTCGCTCGCAGTCGACCACATCCCCACCCCATGCGCCCCGTTCCCCGTTCGACCGACCCCTCGACCGACGTCCCGCTTCCTTCGACTCAATTCCTCGCTCAACAACCGTCGGCTCGCCATCACTTTCGCTCGCAACGCCTCCGCGCGTCGAAGCGCCTCGGCGCGCTCAGACTCCAACCACACGATGTGTCGACGCCCATCGCCCCCATCGCGCGCGTCGTCGCGCGTTCGCGTCGACGTCGGCGCGAACGCGTCCGTCGTCATCGGTTTCGTCGTCGCGCGCGGACGTCGACGCGCGACGACGACCGCGAGGTCGATGGGCGCGCGCGAATGTCGACGCGCCCGATGGCACGATGCGTGTCACCTTTCACAAATTGTTCCCCCAGTCACATTTTGGAGCTTAAAATAGCGCGTCAGAGCGCGTCGATCGAGGCGACGCGAAAGCGCGCGAGCGAGTAAAGAAACATAAAAAAATACGACTCGACGGATGGCGTCCGTGACGACGACGCGGACGGTGACGCCGGCGCCGACGCGGTTTCGACAGAGGTACGACGCGGGCGAGGTGCCGGTGCGCGTGGCGCACGGCGGCGGCGCGAACGCCATCGCGTGGCGAGTGGACCCGGCGGCGCTGGACGCGCGCGTGTACCTTCCGTTATTCATCGATGGTGTGCGCGAGACGACGCATCCGTATCGTTTGCTCGCGGTGCGAGGTGGGATGGAATTGACGCGCGCGTGCGGCGAGCGGGCGCTGTTGGAGACGCTCCCACGCGTCGTGCTTCCGTTGAAGGATGCGCTCAATACGGGCGACCCAGCGGTGATCGCGGTGACGCTGGAACTCTTGGTTGAATTCGTGCGCGCGTCTCGCGCCGTGGGCGAGGCGTTGGTGCCGTATTACCGTCAAATCTTACCTCGACTCAACGCGCTCAAGGACGTCGACGACGTCTTCGTCTCCCTCGTCGACCTCTCGGACGGACGCTCGTGGCGCGAGCGTCGCGGACATCGTCGTGACGACGACGGTGCGAACGACGACGATACCACGATGCTCCCTCGAGAGACCGAACTCATCGGTCGAGGTCGTTCCAAGCGAAACATCGGCAGTCTCGTGCGTCGCGCGCTTCGCGCCCTCGAGCGTCGAGGCGGCGCCGACGCGTTGGCCAACATCAAATATCAAATTCCCACCTACCGCTCGTGCGCGCGCGTCGAGTGATCGTCGACCGATGCATGTATAAATACATATATACACACGCGTTCTCGTCTCGATCGTCGTCGTCGGCCCATCCGATCGCGTTCTCCTCTCGACTTTTGTTCCTTTTGGCTCGTCGAGCTCAACTGTCCCCTCTAGTCGGAATGTCATCCTTTCGACACTTGTGCGCGCGCGCGTCGTCCCCGCGCACGCCCACGCGTTCAACCGACGCGTCGATCATGATTTTCGTCACGCATTCCGCGTCGTCCGCGGTGCACATACCGACGACCGCGCCAGCGCGCGCGCGTCGAATGACGTTTCCGGGACATCAACCGATGTGTCGAGTCAGCGCGCGCGGAATGCGGCGCGGTGTCTCTCCGGCGCGCGAATTCGTCGCCGCGCGGGCGCTCCGGGCGTCTGAACACGCGTTGGCGATGACGTCACGAACGCTCGGGCTCGTCGTGATAGAAGAGGACGCGCGCTTGCGGGATCGAGTGCGAGAGGCGGCGGCGAGAATCCGCGCCGAGGCCAACGCTGTGGACGAACACGTTCTTCGTGAGGAATGGATCGAGCGTCGAATCGAGTGTGCGGTGGCTGAGGATGATTTTGAACTCGCCAAGACGTTGGTGGAGGAGCGACGGCGTCGGGAGGGGGAATTGTCACCGTCCACGGCGTTGGCGGCGGCGTTGGGTCGAAGACTGCGAGATCCAAACGACGAGGACGCGGAGACTATTTGCGCAGATATCGTGCAATTGGGCGATCGACGATTGGTGCCGACGCTGTTGAGAGCGCTGTGCGTGGTGGATGCGGACAGGGAGTCCGCAGCGCAGGCGATCGAGCACGCGTTGTGGATGTTGTGGCAAAAGAGCGGGAATAGTCACTACGACGCGCGTTTGCTCGACGGCATTCGCGCCATGAGCATAGATCCGGATGGATTACCCATGGCGAGGGATATCTTCACGGAGATTGTGGAGGCGAAACCAGATTTTGCCGAGGCGCACAATAAGCGCGCAACGACGTTTTATCTCATGCAGTTGTACGATTTGAGCATACGGGACTGCGAAAACGTGCTCCTTCTCAATCCGCAACACTTTGGCGCGCATTCGGGGAAAGGGTTGTGTTACCTCGCCATGCACGAGTATAAGCTCGCGCTCGAGAGTTTCGAGGCGGCGTTGATGATTAATCCCCGTATGGAACACGTGAGACGGTACAGGGATTCTCTGAAGACGATGATTGATCGGTGCGAGGCGAAACAGTTTCCCGGGGGCGACGACGAAATCGACTCGAGCGAGACGGAGGATTGAGGTGATTTTTTGTTGTGGTTATTTCAGCGATAGACCGTCGTCGCGGTGCGGTGGTCCTCGCGCAACGCATTTTTGTGTGTATGAATAATAATGTATTTACGTGTATCGGCAGGAGGAGATCCGCGCGACGCGCGTTAAAAAAACGCGTCGTCTCGAGTTTTCAATCCGGCGTAGACGCGCGATCGCCGCGCGCGCAGAGGTTCCATATCCGCCGCGAATCTCGCGCCGTACGCGCGCTTATCCGCGGATGTGTTCGTCGGATCTCGCATGTACGCCTCGCGCGCGCGCTGTAAGTCGCGTATCTTTGCGTCTATCTCGTCGTACGCCTCGCGCGTCGCGCTCTCGCCGTCTCTCAGAGTCAAGTCGACGTACGACGACGTCAGAGCCCTCGGGTCGTGCGTCTGCTCGGGCGCGTTGCCCAGACGCATCGCCTTGTGAATGGGTTTATCTTCGGGTGATGGACCTAAATACCATCCCTCGGCGTCGACGCGAGGGGTGACTTCGCTCGCGTTTTCTTCGGCGTCCCACCACGTTTTCACATCTCGAGAAGTGAACACGCCGTTGGATGAGCGAAGCAACGCGCGACGGCGAGACGTCGACGCGACGGCGTTCTCACCGTCAGTGTCATCTTCCCCCTCATCGCTCTCGTCGCTCTCGTTGCTCTCGTCGGCACCGCGAGCGACCCGCCAGACGCACACGCGACCCGCGTCGTCGCCCGTGACCACCATCCACGGAGACGACGCGTCGAGACGTTCTCCTGAGCGCAAAGCCACCGGCGCAGGACTCCACGCGACGCTCGTCACCGATCCCTCTTCGGTCACGCGCCACGACGACGTCGTCTCGAGCGTGTCGCTGTCGTGCACGTGTAAATATCCATCCCTCGTGACGGCGGCGAGAAGACCGCCTGTCGGCGAGAATGCGACGTCAAGCGCGGCGCCGGCGAAACGCACGTCCGTCTTGTGCGTCTCCGCGATTCGCCCGGCGTGCTCGTCGTTCTCTCGTAGAGGTCTTCCGGCACCGCTCGGCGCGGCTCTGATGGACCACATGCGCAGGACGCCGTCGTCGCATCCCGTCACGGCTAAATTTCTCGAACCCGGGTACGGGTGCCACGTGAACGCGGTGACGCGACTCTCGTGGGCGTCGTACCACTTGCACAAGCGTCCGCTCACGGAACTCCAGACGAGGAGTCTGTTTGTGGAAACGGTGGTCGTTTTCTCCGACGCCGTGCTCGACGTCGAGGTCACGATGAGACGTCCGCACGCGAGATAATTGACGTCGACGACGGCTCCGGCGTTCCATCGAAGCGTGTGCAAACACTCGCCCGGAACCTCCGTCGCCTCGCCGGCTAAATCCCACACGCGTCCGTCGCCGTCGAGCGACCCACTCGTCAGTTGCGCGCGACCAAACACGGGGTGGAAACTGAGACTCGTGATGCCGAGTTTGTGCGCGTTGAGTCCCGCCGGTATGGCGCGATCGAGCGTCGCGTGCGCGGCGTCCCACACGCAAATGGAACCGTCGTTCGAGCCAACGGCGACGTATTCACCCGTGACATCGATGGCGACGGCGGTGGTGTCCACGTGGTCTGGAAACCCGACGAGGTCGTGTGAAGACGCGAGCGTCGCGCGCGGTGTGCCTCGAGACGCGCACTCAAATTCGCAAAAGCGCACAAAGCCGTTTGCGCCGTTCACGACGAGCGCGCCCGAACCCGTGGGACACCACCTGAAGGTTTTCACGTCCACACTGAATTTTTCAGAGTACAAACACTCACCCTGGGGCACGCTGAATATTCTTAAATATCGATCCGCACCGATCGTGGCGACGTACGCGTTGACTGGTTCCGAAACGTCGTCCTCGGCGTTTGCCGGCGCCGGTTTCATCGCCATACCGATCACCGGTCCTCGGTGTGCCTTCACCTCGGCCATGCGATCTTGCGTCGTCGCTTTAACCTCCGCGCGTTTCAATCCGTCGAGGAACCGTCGCGTCGTCTCCTCGTCGCCGTCCTTGCTCTTGATTCGCTCGACGCACTCTCTGTACACGTCCGCCGCTCGCGACCACGCGCCCGACGCCTCGAGCGCGCGACCCTTCAAGAGCCACGGCGGCGACCACAGCGCGCGCACACCGATCGCACGATCGGCGTCATCGACCGCCTCTCGCCAACGCTCCAGTCTCTCGTACGCCGAACCTCTGGCGTGATAGAGCTCGGCGTATTCCGCCGTTCCGTCAACCTTGGCGTACGCCGCCGCGGCTGTGTAACACTCGATCGCCGTGTCGTACTCACCAGCCTCGAAACGTTCATCACCGAGCTGTTTCAAATCTCCACCGCGCGTCAACGCCGCGCCGTCTTCCCCCTGTCGAAGCTCAAGGACGGTGACGTCCGACTCGCCGCGTCGAGCCGCTGCGCCCTCCGAAGCCGCGCGACGTCCCGAGTCACCTCCATCGCGCGTCGCCGCGTCCATGGCCGCCATCGCGACCCGATCGCGATCATGTTTCGCCAATACTTTCTCGTACGCCTCTTGAATCTCGCGAAACGCGTCCGCGTCGCCGCCCGTCTTGTCTGGATGATGCGCGCGCGCGAGCGTTTTGTATGCCGACTTGACTTCCGCCGCCGACGC
>Ga0255774_10000504_pt1 | contig 35096 bp, 25 predicted proteins | sample 101ome_17_FD_179972 | JGI IMG/M metagenome (GOLD analysis project Ga0255774, IMG submission 179972) | Coastal salt marsh microbial communities from the Groves Creek Marsh, Skidaway Island, Georgia - 101407AT metaG (version 2) | ecosystem: Environmental > Aquatic > Marine > Intertidal zone >... | reverse complement strand
GTAAAGAAGGTTTGGTTCGAGCCGGAGCCAGCAGTGAATCGGCCCACAAGGACCAAAACACCGACATATACCAACAAAAGGGTTAAAAAGAGCGTGTAGTTCATGTTCACAAATATGCGCAATCCCTTACTTTTGAAAGCACATGAATTTCTCGTCTCGAAAAATAGAAGCTGCCGTAGAGGAAATCAGCCGTCTTCCCGGCATCGGTAAGAAGACTGCCCTTCGTCTGGCACTGCACCTGTTGCGCCGACCGGCCGATCAAACTCACCGATTGGCCGAGCGATTGCTCGATCTTCGAGACAATACCACCTTCTGCTCCACCTGTCACACCATCTCTGATACTGAGGAATGTAGCATTTGTGCCTCCCCAAAAAGAGACGAAACGACCGTTTGTGTCGTTGAAGATGTACGCGATGTGATGGCCATTGAAAACACAGGCGGCTATCAGGGCAAATACCACGTGCTCGGCGGATTGATCTCCCCAATGGACGGCATAGGCCCTGGCGACCTGACCATAGATTCCCTGCTCGAACGCTTGAAATCTGGGGAAGTGAAAGAGCTCATCTTCGCGCTGAACACCACCATGGAAGGCGACACGACAAATTTCTACCTCTACCGAAAGGTCAAAGACCTGGACGTTCGACTCACCACCATTGCCCGAGGCATTGCGGTCGGAGACGAATTAGAATTTGCAGATGAAGTCACCCTCGGGCGCAGCATACAGCATCGCATTCCCTACGAACAAAGCCTTCCGAAGTAGTGGACCTCAGTATTGTCATTATCAATTACAACGTCAAGGCCTTCTTGACCCAGTGTTTGGACAGCATCTACCGCAGCCAAACCCAGTACGGTTACGAAGTCATCGTTATCGATAATGCCAGCTCGGATTCCGGCAAGGACATGATCCTCAAGCTGTTTCCCAAAGTTCGTTGGACCGACAACGCGCAAAATGTGGGGTTCGGCAAAGCCAATAACCAAGGATTTGAACAAGCAAAAGGCGCCTATACCCTCATCCTCAACCCCGATACGGTCCTTCGCGAGGATACGCTAGAGGTGTCGCTCAATTATTTGAAGGCGCATCCCGAAGTGGGCGGTTTGGGTATTAAAGGAATTGATGGTTCGGGCCAATTCCTTCCTGAAAGCAAGCGCGGCCTCCCTACCCCGATGACGGCCTTCTTCAAAATCTCTGGCCTCTCCAGGCTCTTCCCACGATCGCCCCTGTTCTCTCGCTACCACTTGGGCCACCTCGATCCAAATTCGAATCATCAGGTCGACATATTGGTCGGCTGTTACATGATGGTACCAACGGACCTTTTACACCAAGTGGGCGGCTTTGACCCTCAATACTTCATGTATGGAGAAGATATTGACCTCAGCTACGAACTTTTAAAAACCGGGCACCAGAACCATTACCTCGCCGAGAGCCAAATCATTCATTACAAAGGCGAGAGCACCAAACGCGGCAGCCTCAACTATGTGCGCATGTTCTACCAAGCCATGGTACTGTTCGCACGCAAACAGTTCAGCGGTGGCTCTGCCCTCGCCTACACCTTATTGATTTACACCGGCATCTACCTCCGCGCCGGCCTCGCCATCCTCGCCAGATTAGGACGAAGCGCAGCGGCTCCCTTAATCGATGCAGCCGTACTCGCCATTGTCCTAGAACAACTAAAGGGTTATTGGGAGTCCAACCACAGGTTTATCAACGGCGGCTCCTACCCGGATACCTACACCTACTACGTCCAAGGAAGCTATGTGCTCATTTGGATTTTAGGCTTGTGGTTCAGCGGAACCTACAGCAAGCATGCACGCCCTGCAGGAGTGGTACGCAGCATGATTGTCGCAACACTCTTGTTGGGATTTGGCTACGGGTTGTTGCCAGAAGACCTGCGTTTTTCTCGGGCCCTATTGGTCCTGGGCGCAACGGGCGGTACTGTTGCAGTTTTAGGCTGGCGCACCCTATTGGAGTGGCTGACAAAACGCGAGTTCTTTGCGAAGCCCTTACGTCGTCCTCGCGTATTGTTCGTGGGTGGGGCGAAAAGAAAATTGGACCTAGAACAACTATTGGCCGAGCGAAATATCTCGCCTGCCATTTTCATTCATCACGAGAATCCATCGACTGCTTCAGAACAAGTTAAACACCTCGTAGATCTTCATCAAATCAACGAATGCGTTGTAGACAGCTCGATTCTGAGCAATGCCGAACTCATGCAAATCATGGAAGACATTGGCCGGAAATGCGCCATCAAAACCTTCTTAGCTCAGGGCAATTTCCTCGTCGGCTCCAACAGCAGCCTAACACAAGGCGAAGCTTACGGCGGTTCCGTATTCCAAACGGCAAATCCAGTCTATGTACGTCAAAAACGCAGCCTAGATATCCTGCTCCCACTCTTGGTTTTAGCCACATTGCCGGTGAGCGCTATGCTCTTCTTTGGCGCAGGCAGAGGCAAATTATGGATGAAGATTTTGGGCCAATTCTTCCCGCTCCTCACCGGCCGACATACGTTAGTGGGATATAGTCCCGCTGATGCACAAGAATTTAACGTCCCTTCGATGGCAGCACCGATTTTTGATATCCGCACTGGAATTCCCGAAAATTTAGATGTTCCACAAAGCGCAAAAGCTTTAGTTATCAACTATGCAAGAGAAGCTACTGTTGGCGGGGACTGGAAGCAGTTGTGGAAGCTGAGCAAAAAATAATTGGTCGCTGTTTTCGGAAGATTTTGCCGTAAATTCGGGCATTAGAAAAACCCAGATTCAATGGCTCAGTTTGAATTGATCCTTCCCAAAATGGGAGAAAGTGTTGCCGAAGCCACCATTACCAACTGGCTGAAGAACGAAGGAGATACCATCGACGCGGAAGAAAGTATCGTAGAAGTTGCCACCGACAAGGTAGACAGCGAAGTCCCTTCTCCTGTAAGCGGCACTATTGTAAAAATCCTTGCCCAAGTAAATGATGTAGCCGCCGTCGGCGCTCCTATCGCCATCATTGAAACCGAGGCTGCAGGAGATGCTCCAGCACCCGCTGCGGCACCCGCAACCGAGGAAACCGCTGCACCTGCACCGCAAGCAGCCGCACAGGAAATCGAAACCTCTATCGCCGCAGCTGCGGCCACTGTGGCACCCGCCGCAAGTAATGCCCCTATCGCCAAAAACTCCAACGGGAGGTTCTATTCTCCATTGGTGCGTTCTATGGCCAAAGAAGAAGGTATTTCTCAAGCAGAGCTTGATGCCATGGCCGGATCAGGCAAAGACGGCCGTGTGACCAAAACAGATTTACTAGCCTACATTGAAGGAGGACGTGCTCAAAGCGCCCCAGCTCCTGCGGCTCCAGCAGCGCCGGCTCCAGCAGCACCTGCCGCTACTTCAGCTCCGAGCATTACACCAACGCCTGGTGCTGAAATCATTGAAATGGACCGCATGCGCAAGCTCATTGCGGACCACATGGTAAATTCAGTCCATACCTCTCCACACGTGACCAGCTTCGTGGAAGCAGATATGACCAGAGTGGTGCAATGGAGAAACAAAGTAAAGAACGCCTTCCAGCAAAAGCACGGTGAGAAAATCACCTTCACGCCGATCATCATGGAGGCCATCATTAAGGCCATCCAAGACTTCCCGATGATCAACGTGAGCGTGGACGGCACCAAAATCATCAAGCACGCACACATCAACGTAGGTATGGCTGCTGCCCTTCCTTCTGGCAACCTAATCGTGCCCGTTGTGAAAAATGCGAACCAACTTTCTCTACTTGGCTTGACCAAGTCCGTGAATGATTTGGCCAATAGGGCGCGCAATAATGCACTGAAGCCAGATGAAATTTCTGGCGGTACGTATACCTTGACGAACGTAGGTACCTTCGGCAACATTCTCGGCACCCCTATTATCAATCAGCCTCAGGTAGCCATCATGGCGGCCGGTGCGATTGTGAAAAAACCAGCCGTTATTGAAACGCCGGAAGGTGATATGATCGGCATCCGTCATAAAATGTTCTTAAGTCATAGTTATGACCATCGCGTAGTAGATGGCGCACTGGGCGGGATGTTCGTAAAACGCGTCGCAGAATACCTCGAGGCTTGGGATATAAACCGCGAGATCTAGAACGATTTTCTGATATTTGAATTATCTTTAAAAGCCGCCCAACTAGGGTGGCTTTTTAATTACACAACACCCAAACCATGGATTTACAACTGACCCGTCCCATTTGCTTTTTCGACCTAGAAACTACCGGCGTAAATGTCACCAACGACCGCATCGTTGAAATTTGCGTACACAAGGTGCACCCGGACGGCAAAGAAGAAACCCATACCTGGCGTGTTAACCCAACCATTCCTATTCCCGCTGGCGCCTCTGCGGTCCACGGTATCTATGATGCCGACGTGGCAGATAAGCCCATCTTCGCTGATCTTGCAGCGGAAGTAAACGGGCTGATCCAAGACAGTGATCTCGCCGGATACAACAGCAACAAATTTGATATCCCCCTACTCGCGGAAGAATTTCTACGAGCCGGCATAGAGTTCGACATGAGCAAACGTCGTGCAGTGGATGTCCAAAACATCTTCCACCGCATGGAACAGCGTACCCTTACGGCTGCGTATAAATTCTATTGTGGTAAATCTCTCGATGACGCCCACAGCGCAGAAGCCGATGTGTTGGCTACCTACGAGGTACTCAAATCCCAGTTAGACCGCTATCAAGAGTTGGAAAATGATATGAGCTTCTTGGCCGAGTTCTCCAACCGACAAAAGGTGGCGGATTTTGCCGGCTTCATCGCCTACAATGGACAAGGGCAGGAAATCTTCACCTTCGGCAAATACCGTGGACAAACCGTAGAAAGCGTGCTCCAAGAGAATCCCGGCTATTACAGCTGGATTCAAAACGCGGATTTCCCTCTATACACCAAACAGGTATTGACTAAAATCAGATTAAAATCTTTCAATAAAGGCGCCTAAGAATTATGAAAATCATTTGCATCGGACGCAACTACGCCAAACACGCGGAAGAATTGAATAACCCCATTCCGGAGGAACCGGTGGTATTCCTCAAACCGGAAACGGCCTTGTTATTGAAAAAGCATCCATTCTTTATTCCTGAGCACAGCAATGAGGTGCACCACGAAGTAGAATTGGTCATAAAAATCAATCGCCTTGGGAAGCATATTGAGCCAAGATTTGCGCATAAGTACTACACAGAAGTGGGGCTAGGCATAGATTTTACGGCACGCGATGTACAAGCAATGTGCAAAGAGAAAGGATTGCCGTGGGAAAAAGCCAAGGCCTTTGATGGCTCTGCCGCGGTATCTAAATTTTTCTCCTTGGAATCCTTGGGCAAGGACATTCAAAACATCGATTTCCACCTAGATATCAATGGTGAAACGGTCCAACAAGGCAATACAGGCATGATGCTATTCCCTGTGAACGAGATCATTAGCCATGTTTCGAAGTATTTCACATTGAAGACCGGAGACCTCATTTTTACTGGAACACCAGCCGGAGTTGGCCCCGTAAAACGCAACGATTTACTAGAACTTTATTTAGAGGGAAAACGGGTCTTTTATTTCAACGTGAAATAGTTCGCTCCTCCATCCTATTCGTTGACGCATTTTAATTGCACTTTTCTCCCGTCTCAGGTCGGGCGCATCCCCATTTTTATATATTTGTAACTACCCATGTTGTACGTTAACACAAACGCATAAAGAATGAAGAAAAGCTTACTAGCTGTACTTTTTGTAGCCCTTGCTTCCCCAGCAGTTTTTGGGCAGTTCGCACCACCTATTGATACGGTATACACCGAAAATTTTGACGGCACCCTAGGGGCCGACTCTATCGCTGCGAATTACAATACAGATTCCGCCAACGCCACTAGATCTTGGAACGACACCGCCTACCTCAAAACAACTGGAGGTATGTCCTTCCATACTCAGATTTATTCTAGTGATTCCATCATTTTTGAAACTGATGCTTTCTCAACCGTCACTTACACGAATGTGAGATTTACTTTCGATCACATCTGTAAAATTCGATACATCCAGAAAGCCTACATTCAGATGTCCAAAGATAATGGACAGACTTGGGTCAATCTTTCGGGCACGCATTACAAAGGTGAAAGTCCTCAGTTTAGCAATCAAGGATGGTTTAATGAGCTTTCTTACCCTGCTCCTTCTTTAGTACCTTATTGGCAGGGGCCAACTATCGGCAACTCTAATACTGGTTCGACTCCAACATCTAGTTGGTGGGCTAGAGAAACATTTTCTCTAGGAGATTATCTCGGAACCTACGATAGTACAAATTCACAATATGGATATGCGAATTGTAAAATCCGATTCGTAATGACCAACAAAACGGGAACTCCATCTCCAGCTTCTTTAGCAGGTTGGTTTGTTGATAATCTTATGGTGGAAGGTGCCCCATGTGAGCTAGAACCTCCAACTTTAGACTGGATTAATGTAAGTGTACCAGCAAAACCAAATGGTGCTAGGTATATGCCTTCGCAAGATGTTCGTGTCAAGGGGAAAGACAACGTAGGGGTAGATAGTATGCGAATATACTTTCGACGTTACGACTACAGTGGCGCTGGATGGGGCGCTTGGACAGATTCTTTGATGACCTCTTCTTTCTCTGCGAGTTGTCCAGATTCATCACAATACACATATACTTTCAATAACATTGGTGTAAGTGATAGTATCGAATGGTATGTTCGGATTTTCGACTGTGCCTGTCCGAACGTGGTTCGTGATCCATTAGAAACAGCAACAAACACCACATATAAATTTTGGCGTGATGCAGCCCTTCCGCCTATTTGTGGTACGACTACAGCAACTTCTTTCCCTTATTCAACGATGTTGCCTTTGGACGAAGACTTTGAAGATTCACAATACTGGGTGGCAGGAACAGGTACTGGAGCCACTGGTGTCACCCACCGTGGAAACTTCCCAGATCAAAACCCTCCATACGGTCAAAACTGGAAGGTTATCCCAAATGAAAACACTGTCGGTTTTGCATGGTCTATTCGTACCGGCGCAACCTCAACAAACCTTACCGGTCCAGACGGCGATGCCTCATCAAATGGTAATGGTAGATATATTTACACAGAGGCAGAGCAGGGATCAGCTAATGATAAAGCTCATATTATCACACCTTGTTTGGACTTAAGAAATTACAATTGTGCAGTTCTTGAATTTGATTATCACATGTACGGTGCACATATTGACTTCTTGGCCATCACTGCAGATACAGGTTTCAACTCCTCTGCCTACACTGGTCTAGCCCGTATTGATGGTGAACAACAATCAAAATCAACCGATCCTTATAAAACCTATACCGTAGCATTAAACGACATCACAGGCGATTATGTACGTCTTCGCTTCTCTGTAAACCGCGGCAATGCCTTGAAAGGAGATGTTGCCATTGATAACATTCGCATCTACGAACCAGAGCCCTATGATGTGGCCCTTCGTGATGTATTCAATCCGGAAAACGGGTATTGTTCGTACAGCAACAATGAAATGATTGATTTGTGGATTCAGAACAACGGATGTAATTCTTTAGATAGTGTTCCTGTAACTTGGGATTACGATTACACCAATGCTTCTGGAACAACTACCAACGTTACACACACTGAGTACATCACTCAGAAAATGTTAGAAACCGGTGATTCGACGTACTTCACCTTTGCCACAGGTCCTAACCTAAGTGGTTATGGTATCTACGACATCTGGGTGTATACAGAACAGCCAGGTGATTCCACGAATAGCAATGATACTATTGGACCTATTCGTATCGTGCACGAGGAACCATATAGCACGTTCCCTTACGTTTTAGACCTTGATGGAGCAGGATCTACTGCAGGTGCCAATACCGCAGCGAATCCAGGTTCTTTCCCTACCACTGTCTTTACTCCAGTTCCAGCGAGTAACTCAGGGGATTACGCTTTCATGGTAGGAACCAAATTCACCCCTACTGTAGGCTCAGGTCCTATCACCGATGTGAGCGGACAAGGCAACTACTTGGTTACCGAGGGTGATTACGGTATTAGTCCCGCTTCAGCTACACTTGTTTCTAAGTGTTTGGATTTAACGGGTATGACTAAGCCTGTTCTTCAGTTCCGTCATCACATGTACGGAGCAGATATCGGTGCGATTCGTGTGCAATGGATAAAAGATGGTGAAAACGCTTGGAAGAATCCAATGACACCATATACTACTACCCTTACAGACGAGAAAGACGGATGGTCATTCTACGAAGTAGATTTGAGTAGCGGTGGTGATTTGGTTAAACTTCGCTTCATTGCTCAAAAATCAGGATTCGGTGTAGCAGCAGATATCGCCTTCGATGATATTGTCATCTACGACAAAGCCAATACGGATGTTGGTATGATCAGCATTGAGAATCCTGCAACACGTATCAACCTTGTAGGTGGTCCTGCACAATTAAAAGCGGAATTCAAGATTCGCAACTTCGGTAAGAACGCGCAATCGAACATCCCTATTTACTACACCGTAACACCTACTTGTGGTGCAAATGCTGGGGTAAGCACCACATACAACTTTACCCACTCTTCTTCAGTTTCAGCAGGTCAGACGGCCATTTGTACTGATAACACGAACACTGTGGCATGGCCAACAGGAACGTTTGAAGTATATGCTTGGACCGATAAGAGTGGCGACAACAGCACTTGGAACGACAGTGTATATACCAAATCTGCCGGATGGCCTGAACTGTACATCCAACAAGGATTCGTAGAAGATTTTGAATCATGTAATAGCGGAGACTCTTCAGGTTTCTTCGTAGCAGGCGATTTAAACCTTTGGGAAGTTGACGGAATAAATGCTTTTAATGGTAACAATGGTTATGGATCAAGACCAAATCAAAACGTTCCTGGAAACCTTGAGGAATTCTTATACTTCCCTCGCTTCATTGGTTTTGACACCATTGCAGGTGCCGAATTAAAATTGACTCACGACATTGACTTGGGTACCGGTGATCAAGCTGTCATCGAGTGGCAAGGTGGTGGTACTTGGAATACCCTAGGATTCTGGGATCCACAAAACGTAGTGAGCACGAACTGGTACAATACAGGTACTGCTGGCCTTGGCGATGCTTGGGTAGGTAATATCGGTACGCAAAACTCTGTTTGGCCACTCGCTGGATGGAACTTCTCTCAAGCACCTCTTATCCTTCGAGCTCGCTTGAAAACAGTTTCAGGAAATAAAGACGGCTGGAACATTGATAAAGTTGAGGTTTACATTCCTCCACAAAACAGTGCAGCCCCTATTGAAGTAACAACTGTGGAGTATTTGCCCGTACCTGACCAAAACAACCACTTGAAAGTTCAAATTAAGAATACGGGGGCTAAAATTTTGGACAGCTGTTTAGTTCAGTTCTCGACAGATGGCGGTAGTACTTGGTCTAATAATGAGAAGGTTGTATTCTCTCCACCACTTATTCCACGTAAATCTGCATGGTACGAGTTCGATCAAGATTGGGTGAACCCAACCAGTGGTGTACACAATGTATGTGTGCGTACTTCTCGTCCAGATAACAAACCTGATGCACAACCATCAGATGATCAGATCTGCGCTGATATAACAGTTCTTGATAAAATCGTTATGTCAGTAGATAGTAGTTACTGTAACGACTTTGAAGATCCTTCACAAGCGCCGTGGTTAACCTTGAATGCGTTCGTTAAAGATGGGCTTACAGCTTGGGAAGAAGGTACTCCTGCTATGGCACCTTTAGTAGGTGCGTTCTCAGGCAGCAATGCTTGGATGACAGATCTAGATTCAAACTACAAGAAGCGTGATTCTTCTGCCCTATACACTCCAGTATTCGCATTGGATTCAGGACAGACCTATACCTATGAGTTTATGCACGCCTTCTCCACGGAAATCTACCACGATGGTGGTACAGTGGATGTAACCTTTAATGGTGGTATTTCATGGCATACCGTGGGTACGAACCTCTTCGGTGCGACTTGGTTCAACACCAGCTTCGTAACCGCATTGGATATTTACAAACCTGGATGGACCGGTTTGAGCAACGGTTGGCAGCAAGCGAAAATCAACCTACAAGTAGATACTGCACGTAATGCCATCTTTAGATTTAGATTTGGTTCAGATGAAACCATCAATAAGGCAGGATGGGCCATTGATGACTTCTGTTTCTTCAAGACCGACGAAACGGATAAGATTTACGTTGTAGGCCAAGAAGAACTAGAATCTCATATCGGAGTAGGAAACATACACCCTAACCCGACCACAGGCTACGCACAGTTGCCAGTGAGCTTCCAGAGCCCTGCAGACATCACCATTACCGTTCGCAATACGCAAGGACAGCTTATTGAAACGCGTACCGTACATGGCAATGAAGGTATTCAAACCTTCACCCTTGATACGCAAAGCTGGGCAAGCGGTATGTACCTCGTAGAGACAGTTACTCCTCTAGGTACAGATACGCAACGATTGATCGTCGAATAAGGCATCAATAGATAGATTTTTTTTTCACCCTCGCAGTGTTTACGGACTTGCGGGGGTGTTTTTTTTGGGCCAATTTCAGCAGTAAAATTGGCAGAAAAACATCGTCGAATGCGTCAATATTTCCGCTAATACACTGGTTTTCAGCCAAGGTGTCCTCTTTATACTGTCCAATTTTCATTGGCACATCCTTTGACCCAAAAACCACGGAACCCAAACCCTATTGTTATGAACATAGAAAAATTCACAACCAAGAGTCAGAGCATAATTGCCAAGGCGCAATTCTTAGCCACTGACAAACGACATACTCAGGTGGAATCTATTCACCTTTTGTTGGCCTTACTCAAGGAAGACCAAAGCGTGCTGCCTTTCGTGGCGCAACAAGGCGAGATACAATTGGACAGATTACATACTGCGCTCGAAGCCGCATATGAAGGCCTACCTACCTCTTCTAGCGAAGGAGAGACCTATATGGGTAGAGATGCTGCCTTCGTGCTCCAAAAGGCTGTTCAAAAGGCCGAGGGCATGAAAGATGATTTTGTCGCCACCGAACACCTCCTGCTCGTCTTGCTAGAGGATAAGGGCGCTGCTGGTAAAATGTTGAACGATGCCGGATTCACTACCAAACTCGTTCAAAGTGCCATCGACAGCTTGCGCAAAGGACGCCACGCCAACAGCTCAGGTGCCGAGAATACCTATAACAGCTTGGATAAATATGCCAAGAATCTCAATAAGATGGCCGAGGAAGGGAAACTCGATCCCGTTATTGGCCGTGGCGACGAGATTCGTCGAGTACTTCAAATCCTTTCTCGACGTACCAAGAACAACCCCATCCTAGTTGGTGAGCCTGGTGTAGGAAAAACCGCCATCGCAGAAGGATTAGCGCAACGCATTCTCAGTGGCGATGCCCCTGAAAACCTCAAAGACAAAACCGTGTACAGCCTGGACATGGGTGCCCTTATTGCCGGGGCAAAGTACAAGGGGGAATTTGAGGAGCGCTTGAAAGCCGTCGTCAAGGAAGTGACCAGCAGCGATGGCAACATCTTATTGTTTATCGATGAGATACATACCTTGGTCGGTGCGGGCAAGAGCGAAGGTGCCATGGACGCGGCCAACATTCTCAAGCCGGCATTAGCACGTGGCGAGCTAAGAGCCATTGGTGCCACTACCCTAGACGAATTCCAGAAGTATTTTGAAAAGGATAAAGCTTTGGAGCGACGCTTCCAGAAGGTCATGGTAGAAGAGCCAGATCAGGAGAGCAGCATCAGCATCTTGCGCGGAATCAAGGAGAAATACGAAACCCACCACAAAGTCCGTATTAAGGATGAAGCAGTCATTAGTGCGGTAGAATTGAGCTCTCGTTACATCAGCGATAGATTCCTACCGGATAAGGCTATCGACTTGATGGACGAAGCGGCCTCTAAGATTCGGATGGAGATCAACTCCAAGCCGGAGGAATTGGACATTCTAGACCGTAAAATCCTTCAGCTTGAAATCGAGCAGGAAGGCATCAAGCGCGAGGACGATAAAAAGAAATTGGCCGTCATTAAATCTGAGCTCAGTGAACTTTATGAAGAACGCGACGCACTCAGTGCCGTTTGGGAACGCGAGAAAAACAGTGCAGAGCGCATTCAGGAGATCAAAGAACGCTTGGAGCAGTTAAAGCTTGAAGCCGAGCGCGAGGAGCGCGCCGGCAACTATGGCCGGGTCGCTGAAATTCGCTATGGATTGATGCAAGAGGCCGAGAAAGAACTGAATAAAGCCGAAGCAGATCTCGAAAACAGCGAACGCACCATGATCAAAGAAGAGGTCACCGCTGAAGATATTGCCGAGGTTGTGAGCCGTTGGACCGGCATCCCCGTTCAAAAGATGTTAGAAAGCGAGCGCATGAAGCTGCTCCGAATGGAAGAAGAGCTCCATAAACGCGTGGTTGGGCAGGAAGCTGCCATTGGCGCCGTTAGCGACGCGATACGCCGTTCTAGAGCCGGTTTGGGCGATCCTAATAAACCTATTGGAAGCTTCCTATTCCTTGGAACGACCGGGGTGGGAAAAACTGAGTTGGCCAAGGCCCTCGCGGCCTACCTCTTCAATGATGAGCAGGCGATGACGCGGATCGACATGAGCGAATACCAAGAGAAGCATAGTGTGAGCAGATTGGTGGGCGCGCCGCCAGGATATGTTGGATACGATGAAGGGGGCCAATTAACCGAGGCCGTTCGTCGCATGCCCTACAGCGTTGTGCTCTTGGACGAGATTGAAAAGGCGCACCCCGACACGTTCAACATTCTCTTGCAGGTACTCGATGATGGCCGCCTGACGGATAATAAGGGCCGTACAGTGAACTTCAAGAACACCCTGGTGATCATGACAAGCAACATTGGCGCTCACCTGATCAACGAAGCCATCGATCAATACGACGGTGCGGAATACAGCACACTGATGAATAGATTGAAGCCTGAGCTTATTGGACTACTACAAAAGGTCGTACGCCCAGAATTCATTAACCGCATCGATGAAATCAGTGTATTCAGCCCGCTCGACAGAAGCGAAATGAGCAAAATTGTGGGCTTGCAACTAAATGTGGTGAAGCGACGTCTCAACGAGCAGAACATCACCTTGGAGGCCAGTCCAGAAGCCATTGCCCACCTCAGCGAGGCCGGTTGGGATCCACAATACGGTGCGCGACCGGTGAAACGCGCCATTCAAAACGAAGTGCTCAATGCACTGAGCAAGGAAATCATTGCTGGGAAGGTACATGCCGACGATGTGATCCTGTTGGATGCCTTTGAAGGCGAGCTGGTCTTCAGAAACGTGGACTTGCCCATTTCCTAAAGCTATAGCTAAAGCTACGAGGCCCGCCGCTGGCGGGCCTCGTAGCGTTTAATGATTTCTACACCACTGACTCCAAGAGCCATTGTACAAGGCAGGAACGGGGTAACCCGCATGCACCAAGGCTAATATGGTGTGGCAAGCGGTCACTCCTGAACCGCAATGGACGATGACCTCTTTATCTTTCAACCTGCTAAAATGGGATTGCAGGGATTCCCCAGAAAGGAATTGGCCCCCTGAAATTACATCCGTTAAGGGCATATTGATTGCTCCAGAAATATGACCAGCCACCGGATCGATGGGCTCTTCTACCCCATCATAGCGCGCGGAGGCACGAACATCCACCAAGCACTTTCCGGAAGCGATAGCAGGAGCAATATCTTCCATATCGACGAGCGGCCATTGGTACTCCTTCACAGATGTGGAATAGGTCGTTGAAACTGGCGGCGCTTCACCTGTGGCAATGGGCAGCCCAATATTCTTTAGTGCGGTAAATCCTCCATCGACCACAGCGACGTTCTGATGGCCAATGGCGCGTAGCATCCACCACATACGAGCCGCAGCCATGATGCCACAGGTTCGATCGTACAAAATCACCGTGGAGTCCGGGGAAATACCCAAAGTTCCCAATATGTGAGCAAAGGTCTGTGGTGTTGGCAAGGGATGTCTGCCTAGGATGCTGGCATCTTCATACGGAGCACTGAGCTGCGTCTCAAGATCCACCCAACGGGCACCCTCAACATGTTCCTCAACATACGTGGCGTGCGCATTGGGCCCTGCCACTACGTCGCACATGATGACCTCAGCAAAATGCTCCTGCACCCATTGAGCGGAAACTAGCGTACCCATCATTATCGGTAAATTTTTTGCGCATCCAGCCATTGGGTCCAACGGCGCTGATTGACCAAGTGGCCCGCATAGTTGCGTGCAAAAGCATGATAACCGGGGTTATCTGGATTCGCACACATAAATAGGTAATCGTGCTTTGGAGCCTCTAATACCGCGAGCAAAGCCGCCTTTTCTGGTACACAAATAGGTCCTGGTGGCAATCCTTTGATCACATAGGTGTTATAGGGGTGCTCTAGCTTAAGGTCCCTGGTCAATACTCGGCGTACGGGTTGGTCTGGATCTAAATCATTCAAGGCAAAAATGACCGTAGGATCCGCCTGCAGTTTCATGCCCTTTTGCAACCTGTTCAAGTACAATCGCGCCACTAGGGGACGATCGGTCGCCTTAGAACTCTCCTTCATGACAATACTGGCCAAGGTACTAATCTCCCCGGGCGTCATTTTCATTGCTTCGGCCTGCTTGATGCGCGCCGGCGTCCAGAAGGCGATGGTGTTTTGATATAGTTTGTTGGCGATGGATTTGGCAGAAGCATTCCAGTACACCTCATAGGTATCCGGTAAAAAGGCACCTAAGGCCAAGGGTCCCTCCCACCCGTCCATGGGCGCTTTCAACGCCTTGTACAGGTCCGTGCTATCTGCGAGCAACTGCTTGCCCAATTTTCCTGCGAGGTCCGCCAAATTATCTGCACCGGTGAAGGTGATGCGAATAGGTTCCTGCAACCCTGCCTTCAAGGCATTGATCAAGGTATTGTTGCTCATGCCCTGATCGATTACATAATGGCCAGATTTCACTTTCGCCAACCCCTTGTTTTTTGCGAGCATTAAAAACCCTTGTGGGTTTAGCAATACCTCATCCTCTAGCAACTGCGCGTAGAGCTGTTCGGCAGTCGTACCTTCTTTGACATACAGAGAATACGGAAGTTTTTCCTCGTTCACATTGGGCTCAAAGACCACATTGTAACCCGTAACCGCGATATAGATCATCGCAGCCGGCACCAAGATGCCGAACAGCAGTACTAGGGCCTTTCTCATATGATGATCTTTTGGAAGATTTTGGCATCGACGTACTCGCCTTCCCACCAAATCCAATGCATAAGCACTCCTACTTCACGAAATCCGCGGGATTCGAAGAGGCCAAGACTCGCATCATTGATCATGGGTACATGTGCGTACAAATTCTCTACATGCAACGTATTGTAGGCATAATGCTCCATGGTTTCTAGGGCCAATTTCGACCAGCCCTTCCCCCTATGTTTTTCCTCAATTACAATACCCACGCCCGCTCGTTTGGTGAAGGGATCATAATCGAACAAATCGACCGCACCCACGGGATCTCCGTCGACATCTAAAATCAACCTCAGCTGTCCATCAGCCACAAGATTTTCGTGTCGGGTCAGGTATTGCCTTATGCTCAACATGGAATATGGCTCCTTGGTGGCGCTGGCGTACCAAATAGAGGAATCATTCTCAATATGCATGAGCCACTTCAAATCTGACTCTTCCGGGGCGCGTAACACGCCTACATCTTTGACAGGTATCATATGGGTTATAGTTCTATGGTTCCTTCAAACACCTTCACAGCAGGCCCTTTCAATACCACATCGGTAAATGGTCCCGTACCCTTGAAATCCACCTCAAGTACTCCGCCCTGGGCATAGAGTTTCACGGGTGCGGCGGATACCCATTGCTTCGCCACGGCGACCATCGCCGCACCGGTCGCCCCAGTGCCACATGCGAGGGTTTCCCCTTCTACGCCACGCTCGTAGGTTCTGATGGATAATTCATTATTGCAGGCTTGTATGAAGTTGATATTACATCCTTCGGTGCCATAACGGTTGCGAAGTTCGCGGGCGACCGACACAAAATCGGGCCCAGCCATACGGTTTTCAACATGATGTGGAGAACCTGTATTTATGAACAACCCTCCATGGCGTTCTTCAACGGCAGGTGCATCGACCATTCCAAGGGCAACCTGATCGCCATCAAAGGTGGCCCAGTGGGGACCATCGATGGCCGTGAAGATGGCTTTATCCTGAATGAGGCCGAGGTCTTGGGCGAACTTGGCAATGCAACGACCGCCGTTGCCGCACATGGTACTTTCATTGCCGTCGGCATTATAGTAGACCATGTAAAAATCATCCCCTTCGTTGCGCGGCTTTTCTAGCAGCATCAGGCCGTCCGCGCCTATGCCGTAGTGGCGGCGGCAGAGTTCGGCGATGCGCTCAGAAGATAATTGGACCCCGTTCAACCTGTTGTCGAAAAGGATAAAATCATTACCGGCGCCGTGGTATTTGTAAAAGGTATGAGCCATTACTCCTTGGGATGTTAAAAGGCGTTAAAGTTATGCACTTCAGCGGGTACGCTACGTTGATTTGGTGTACAATTTGAAGATACGATAAGGAACCTTCATCAAAAAATTGCAGGCTATGAAAGTCACAACGAAAACACTAGGTCTTTTATTTTTCACTGCCCTTGGGGGTGCAGCCATCGCATTGGGCGGTGCACACCTGATGGGCTACTCCGGTAAAACGGTCATCATCCAAGAACGCGACGCTCCTGTGGCCCAGCGCACCAACCTCAGTGCGGCCGCGGCAGCCATGCCTTCGGATTTTGTGGGCGCGGCAGAGCGAACGGTGGAAGCTGTGGTGCATGTCAAAACCACGGCAGAGCGCGTGCAGAATTACTACAACCCCTTCAACGACCTGTTTTTCGGGCGCCCTTCTACCCCGCAGCGCTTTGAAGTGCAGGGCAGCGGATCAGGCGTGATTCTATCCGAAGACGGATATATTGTCACCAACAACCACGTGATCGACGGTGCGAAGGACATCACTATTACGATGGCCAATAACGATGAATACAAAGCAACGTTGGTGGGCACGGATCCCACAACGGATATTGCGCTATTGAAGATTGAGGCGAAGGAATTGGACTATGTACAAGTGGCCAATTCCGATAATGTCCGCCTCGGCCAATGGGTCTTGGCGGTAGGCAATCCTTTCAACCTTACCAGCACCGTGACGGCAGGCATCATCAGTGCCAAAGGGCGCGACATCAACATCATTGACGAACAGAGCGCCATTGAGAGCTTCCTGCAAACAGATGCCGCGGTGAACCCGGGCAACTCGGGCGGAGCCTTGGTGAATACGGCCGGGGAATTGGTCGGAATCAATACCGCCATCTCTTCGCGCAGCGGTTCATTTGAGGGCTACAGCTTCGCCGTGCCTTCTAACCTCATGCTCAAGGTGGTCAAGGATTTGAAGGATTTTGGCCGAGTACAACGCGCCTTCATGGGCATCAACTACAATGAAGTTACCCCTGCCCTCGCCGCGGAACTCGACCTCAACGTAAATTCAGGAGTATATGTTGCGAATGTCATCGCGGGAGGTTCTGCAGACGACGCGGGCCTCAAGCTGGGCGATGTGATTATCAATGTGGCGGGCAAGGAAGTGCGTAGTGGGGCCGATTTAACTGAAGCCCTCGGCCAACACCGTCCGGGCGAACGCCTAGATATTGTGGTGAACCGCAACGGCCAGAACAAGAAGTTTGAGTTGTTGCTCAGGAATAAATTGGGCACCACAGAAATGCTGACTAAGGAAGAAGAGCTTCTCAGAAGCTTTGGTGCGGAACTCGAAAATCTCAGCGCCAACGACAAGCGCAGGCTAGGCATTCGCAATGGCATCCGTGTAGCTGAAATCTTGGGCGGTCGCTTCGAAAAGGCAGGCATCCCGGAAGGATTTATCATCATCAAGCTCAACAACATCTACATCGACGAAGTGGAGAAATTTGAAAACCTCGCACGCCAATTCAATCCTGGGGACGGCGTCCTCATCCAAGGATTTGAGCCGAATGGCAAGGCGAATTACTACGCCTTTGAGTGGTAAGCACTCGAGCAAGATGTAATTTTTGATACGAGCGGGCCTGCGGCCCGCTCGTCTTTTTTTCGCCGTCCGGCGGCTGCTAAGTGTAAAAATTACACACCCGAAAAAGAACACAACATACTGTTTTACAAGCATCTAAAAGTTTGTTTTTGGGTAGGCGTTGGTGGAATTGGTCCCTAACTTTACAGGAAAGAACCACCAACATTTCACCTACTATGATTGCTCAAAATGAGTACTCTCAAAAAGTCGGGCTTCGCATCGAAAACGAGCGACTCGCCGTGGACATCAGTGCTTGTGTACACGAATTATTTTACAACCGCGGTGTGGAGATTGTCCTGTTTCGCAACCAGTTGCGAGATAAAAGCTCCAGCCAAATCCTAGAACTTCACCAGTATGCCAATGATTTTGTGGGCAAGGCCATTCCCGTGGACCGCACCCTTGAAATGCTCAAGGCATTGAAGCGCACCGGGATCGAGCATGCCAAAATAGATATTGGCAAACTCACCCACCAGTGGACGCAAACGGAGGATACTGCAGAAGCCTTCATCATCAACACCCTCGGGCACTTGTTCCGTACCCCTACCCTTGAACCGCGCGACGTGGTGTTGTTTGGCTTTGGTCGTATTGGCCGCCTCTTAGCCCGTGAACTCATCGTTCAGGAAGGCAGCGGCAACCAGTTGCGACTGCGTGCGGTGGCAGTACGAAGCATTGATGCCGCCAGCCTACACAAACGGGCTTCACTATGGAAGATTGATTCCGTACACGGGGATTTCCCTGGAACCGTTATTGTGGATGAAGAGCGCATGGCCCTCGTGGTCAATGGACGTCCCATCTACTTCATTCCCACGCCAAACCCTGCAGCGGCAGATTACGAAGCCTATGGCATCAAGGACGCCCTGCTCATCGACAACTCAGGAGCCTTTAGAGATGATATTGCCTTGAGTAAGCATCTAGATGCAAAAGGAGTAGATAAGGTCTTGTTGACCGCTCCTGGGAAAGGTATCCCAAATGTGGTGCACGGCGTCAACCAAATGGACGTGAGCAAAAAAGACCGCATTATTTCTGCGGCCAGTTGTACTACGAATGCCATCTCTCCTGTACTGAAGGTCGTGAACGACCACTTTGGCATTACCAAGGGGCATTTGGAAACCATCCATGCCTACACCAACGATCAGAACTTGGTCGATAACATGCATAAGAAGTACCGCCGCGGTCGTGCAGCAGCCATGAACATGGTCATCACCGAAACGGGTGCAGGCCAGGCGGTAGATAAGTGTATTCCAGGTTTGGGAGCAAAATTGACTTCATCTGCCATCCGTGTACCGGTTCCAAATGGCTCCTTGGCCATTTTGAATTTGCAATTAGAAAAGCAAACGAATTTGGAAGAACTCTTGAGCACCTTCAAGCAGGCAGCCTTGGAAGGTCCACTGGTAGAACAGATCCACTACAATACCTCCAATGAACTCGTATCGAGCGATATCGTTGGAAATGCCGCACCGAGCATTTTCGATGTACACGCTACCCAGGTAACGCCGGACGGCATGACCGCCATCCTATATATCTGGTACGACAATGAATATGGATACAGTCGCCAAGTCTTGCGACTGGCCAAACACTTCACGGGCGTGCGGCGCCCGGCGTATTATTAAAGAAAAAAACCGGGGCTCGCGCCCCGGTTTTTTTATTCGTTGATGATGAGTTGTAGTAGCCCAGCATTTGAGTTGATGCTTTCTTCCAAACTGATCATACTCTCGGTGTTCTCCACTCCTTCAATATCGTTGATGCGGAAAATGACGTCCTTCGCGTGAGAGGCATCTCGGCAACGAATCTTACAGAAGATCCCGTATTTACCCGTAGCCAAATGCGCTACGGTTACCTCAGGCACCTCGCGCAACAATTCGATGATATCAGGTGAAGACAATGAACGCTTGGTAAACAAACCTACGTACGCAATGAATCCAAATCCAAGTTTTTCGTAATCCACACTGATGGAGGTACTCTTGATGATCCCTAAAGATTCCATCTTCTTTACACGCACGTGTATGGTTCCTGGGCTAACCAATAAGTCCTTGGCAATTTCAGTGAATGGCTTTCTAGCGTCCCTTACCAAGTACTCTAGAATTTGCTTGTCGAGTTTATCGATTTTCATAGGTGTGAGTTAACGTTCGCAAAAGTAAGCAATATGCATTTTGCAGTATTCACAATTTTAAACGTTAATTATTGCACAAATTTAGATAGTATTTTGTTTCCCGTTCAAAAAAATCAACGTATTTTTGTATCGAACACAATAAATAAGGTCAAACCTTATTTAAATATTAAAAAAACACATTTATGACTGACGCACACAATATATCGACCACCAATACACCTCTATACACCATCAACAATCCTGAGAGCGTAATCGAGGTATACTTGGATTTGGATAACGATGTAGTTCGTGAGTTGAAGTGTTTGAACTACAATAGATGTAAGGAATATACTTACCCTATTAATGAGTATTTAGAACGATACAGCCACCACCCTGCAGGCAAAGCCATCAAAGCAGAGCTGGAAGCTGTACTTGCATAAACAATCTTTCCGTTCACTCTGTTTGTATTTGGGTTAAGGTAGCGCTGGGGAAAGCAGCGCTACTTTTTTTTGTGCCCAAAAAAAAACGCCCCGAAGGGCGTTTGTTATTTCTTCACGAACGGCAGCTTCACTACCTGTGCTTTAATCAGCTTCTCTCGAATCACCACCGCGAACTGGCTGCCTTCGCCTGCCAGTGCCACCGGGACATAACCCATCCCAATGTTTTTGCCGGTAGTAGGACTATTGGTTCCTGAGGTCACACGTCCAATGACATTGCCTTCTAGATCAGCGATCTCGTAGCCGTGTCTTGGAATGCCTCGGTCGATCATTTCAAATCCAACGAGCTTCTGGCTCACGCCCGCTTCTTTCTGTGCCGCGAACTTCTCAGAGGAAACGAATTCCTTAGTAAACTTTGTAATCCAGCCTAAACCAGCTTCTAGTGGGCTGGTGGTATCGTCAATATCATTGCCGTACAAACACATCCCCATCTCTAGGCGCAAAGTATCACGGGCACCCAAACCTGCTGGCAACAAACCGTGAGGTTCGCCAGCAGCCAATACGGCATCCCAAAGTTTCTTGGCATCCTGGTTGAATACATACAATTCAAAACCACCCGCACCTGTATACCCAGTCGCTGAGATGATTACATCTGCAATACCTGCGATTTCTCCAATGACGAAGTGGTAGTATTTGATCTCTGCCAAATCCACACCGGTCAACGTCTGCAGGATTTCCGTCGCCTTCGGACCTTGAACCGCCAAGAGCGAATACGCATCACTATCGTTGCGTAAGGTCACATCCAACCCTTCGGTGTATTGCATCAAATGGTTCCAGTCCTTTTCCATGTTCGACGCGTTCACCACGAGCAAAAAGTGCTCATTGCTGAAACAATACACCAACAAATCATCCACAATACCGCCTTCTTCGTTCGGCATGCAGCTGTATTGAATCTTACCGGGCAAGAGTTTGCTCACATCATTGGAGGTCACCTTTTGCAAGAACGGTAAGGCATCCGGGCCTTCGACGAAAAACTCGCCCATGTGGCTCACATCAAACATCCCCGCTGCTTCACGTACTGCGTGGTGTTCATTTTTTAGCCCGCTGTACTGCACGGGCATGTTGTAGCCTGCGAATGGGACCATTTTTGCGCCCATTTCAATGTGGGTGGCTTCTAGTGCTGTTGATTTTAAATCTGACATCTTCTGTGTATAAGTGGTTCTTTTATCCGTGTATGCGTTCAGTATTGCCCAGTTTTGACATCACCTCCGCTTCAAATGCTAATAATCCCTCCCACATCTCATCGACCTTCTCACGATCAAAGTACTTGCGCGCTAGGGTAATAAACATGGTATAATGATTGGCCTCAGAAATCATAAGGGTGTGGTAGAACGAGGCCAATTCTTCGTCTTCAATATTCTCGCTCAACACCTTAAAACGCTCACAACTACGGGCTTCAATGAGTGCACAGAGCAACAGCTTCTGGGCCAAGCGCTCTTCGCGGTTGACTCCCTTGTGAAAGTAGGTCTGCAGTTCGTTGACATACTCATCGCGACGTTCACGCCCCAGGACTAATCCGCGCTGCATCATTCGATTGTGCACCATCTGAAAATGGCCCATCTCCTCACGCGCGAGTGCGGTCATTTTGTCGACGAGTTCAGATTTCTCAGGATATCCTATGATCAGGCTGATCGCCTGTGATGCAGCCTTTTGCTCACAATATGCATGATCTGTTAAGATCTCCTCAATGTTCTTTTCTGCAATGTTTACCCATCTTGGGTCAGTGGGCAGTTTCAAACCTAACATACTCATGAGAAATTGATTTTGTCGCGCTGCTGGGCCGCAAAATTAACCATCAATTCCCACATCGCCATCTCCTTTAAGGTCTTTGTGCTGAGGCCGCTACCACCGGCGTGATTACGCATGGAGTAAGTGGGCCAATTCCTCCCCGTACTCAATAAACTCTTGCGTCTCATCCGTACGAGCCAACTTGAGCTTATTGAAGATGAGCAGGGCCTCTCCGTTGCTTTCTACATGGGAGATTTGGTGGTCTTCAAAGAATTGGACCACTTCCTTGGTAAAGAAAGATTGCAACTCCTTTTCGTCCTCACCCATCACCATAAATTTCTTCGAGAACTTCGAGAACATCTTGAATTCAATGTCTTTGTATCCCGTGAAGGCGATCACGCGATCGAACAGCTTCTCGTACGCCTTTTCGCGCTCCATGGTAAAGATGGGTAGTGCACGATTGAGTTTGAGGACCATCAATGTGGTATTGAAGGTCTCTGCCGTGAAGGCCTTCCCCTCGTTGAAAATCACATCAGCAATCTCCCAACGCGCATCCCCATCCTTGTAGGAGCCATTCAAACAGTTGTTTTTTCGCTCAATAGGTCGGATTTCGAAGAAGTGAAATTGGGTTAGATAACTGGTGTTCCAATTCACTTCACGGGAATAGCTGTACCCTTTTTCCGTGGCCAAATTGCGCAGGCGTTTTTCACGGTGCGTCAGCTTCACGCTCTCACTGGTCACCATGAACTTCAAGGCCTTGTTATAGGTAGAGGACGACACATGGGCGTCCAGTCCTGAGATGAAGACCTTTCCACCAAACTCTCTTTGTCTGTTCAAAAAGTCAACGAGGTAATCCATGTACGACATGTCCACCAGTCGGGTTTCGGAAAGATCAATGTTCACATCGGCATCCGCAGGAATTTGTGCGACCAATTTATCCACCTTGATGATGCACAAAAAATTGGCAATACCACGCACCTTTAGGATATAGCTGCCGTCCGGTAATGGTATTAACCTCGTACGGTTGGAATAAACCAATTTAAAGAATTGCGGTACCGGAATGCGAGCCAGCAATATATGTGTCACCAATACCAAAATGGAACCGCCCAACAAACCAACTAAAAGGTTAGTATACAAGGTGATCACCATGGTGATCATGAAAAACACCAATTGCTCAATCCCTTGATTATAAACTTGTTTGAATACGGCAGGTGAAGCTAATTTAAAGCCTGTGTGCACCAAAAGGATGGCAAAAGCACAGAGCGGCACTTGGCGCATTATAGGACTGAGCACTACAATGAACAGCAGCAAAAGCAATCCCTGGTACATATTGGACCATTTGGATTTTGCCCCGTTCTGAATGTTCACTGTACTTCTGATGATCACCGAAATAATAGGCAAACCACCGATCAACCCACTGATCATGGTACTGATCCCAATTCCTGTCAAATCCTTATTCAAATCCGTCTTGCGCTTGTACGGATCGATTTTATCGACTGCCTTGGCAATGGCCAAGTGTTCAATACTGGTGATGATCAACATCGAGAACACGATTCCCCAGAATTCGAGCGTATTGATCTTCCCGAAGTTTGGGTGCATGATCGAATCTGTAATGGTATCTGGAATATCCAACAAAAGCTCTGGCCCAACAGCATAAGCGTTGCCTAAGAAAGAAATCTCATGGGACTCAAAGAAGTTGAAGGCATATACAAAGGGCAGCGAGAGCACAATGACCCACATAGGCACCGGCAAGAAGTGGAAGAAGCGGTTGGTAATCTTGCTGTTAAACAAAATCATCAACAGTCCCGCAAGTGATATCATTACCACAAAAGGATTGGCGTGCGGCAGCATCACCACTGCATCCACAAGGTTATCGACGATATTTGCGCCATCGGAATGGGTACCGAGGGCTACGTGAATCTGTTTGGCGAAGATGATAATCCCAATGGCCGCCAAGAGTCCTTGAATGACCGAACCGTGGAAAATATCTGCAATACGTCCCAGCTTAAAGATTCCCAACAACGTCTGTAGCGCCCCAGAAACCACTGCAGCAGCAAGCACATAGTTGAAGGCTTGACCGGTACCGTCGTCCATCAGGACAATACCCAACAGAATGACCCCGATGACTCCTTTAGCCGGTCCATTGACGGAAATATGACCTCCGCGGTAGAACGTGGTCACCACACCCCCCACAACAGCGGAGAATATCCCTGCCATGGCTGGGGCACCTGCGGCCAAGGCAATACCCAAGGAAAGCGGCAAGGCAATGAGTGCCACACTGACTGCCGCAATCATATCACTCTTCAAGTGCTGAACTAGCCCTTTTAATCCTCCATTCGGTGTGCCTTCCATCTATTTGTCTCTGTTTTTTAGTGCGCCTAAAAGCTCGTTCATTTCTTGCGTGGTCCCTTTGAAGATGCGACCTATCCTGCCACTTGGCCCAGAAGAAAATACATATTTCCCACTAAAAGCGAGGGCATGCATGGCTGTGGTGTCCATCACATGCAAAGCACTGTCTAGATAGCGAATGCCTGTGGTACCTGTAAAGTAGAGGTGCTCCCCGTCGCTACACACATCCGAAGTGTAAGGCAACTCGGCCAACTTTTTCATAGTCGCGGTATCGTCCTGCCCGGTCATTAAATCTGCCACGAGTGAAGTTCTGTAGGTATTTTCCTCATCCATATAATCCCCACCGACGATGTAAAGTTTTTCCTGATCCCAATAATGTGCAAAGGCGCCCTGAGAAGGCTTTCCTTGGGCCAATTCTATGTACGAAGGCGTCCAACCCAATCCATCGCGCAAATCCATCGTTACGTGCAATCGACTTACCGTTCCGCCCGAGACAATGGACATAATGTTATTGCCCACGGTAATGGCAGATCCACTGGCGGCAAAGCTTGCTTCACCATCAATAGCCTCGGGGCCTTCAATCTCAGTCCAAGAGCGACCGCCGTCCCCTGTGCGCAGCAGTTTGAATCTGCCCTCCACAGGGTCGCCGTAGATAAATCCTATACTATCATTGACGAAGACCAATCCGTCCAAAAAGGTACTTTGTGCAGTATCTGCAAATACTCTGCTCCACTCCTGCCCACGCGAATCCGTATGGTAGATGTAGGTCGGGGCTCCTGCGCTTACCGCCACAAAGTCTTTATCGTTGAGGGCCCAAACGCTGCGAAACTGACTCTCTCCTGAGCCCGGGATTTGCTGAACATTCCAATGAATTCCTTCATCTAAACTGAAGGCGAACAGTCCATGATTGCCTCCGACAACAACCACGGAATCATTAGTGGCATGCAAGCCTCTAAAGCTTACATCTGAATCACCTTCAAATAGAATCACATGTTCAACCACCGTCAAGTGGTCAGTACTCATCAACTTCTTGATAGAAGTATAGGCAATGAATAGGACGAGAACTCCTATAATGTAGATGAAACGTTTTAACATGTCCGTGATGTGTTTGCGTTAAGATACACAAGGACGTTTAGAACGCAAAGTAAATGAAGGGCTGAACCTCAGCACTTAAGATTTGGTAAATGACCGCGATGGCGCCCACACTGAGCAAGAACAACGTCCACACAGAAGCAGCGCTTACCCATTGACGCATCTTTTCCTTGTGCACGCTCGGTATCCAGTGGATGAGGTAACCGAGAATGAGGACGGCGTAGAATTTCCAATTGGCCACCAACACCTCTCCGACCGTATCCCAACCGAAGTCCGATGGGATTTTAGACAAAATACCTATGGCACCTTCCCAAGTTGGCGACCTAAACCAAGCCCGCGTGAATGTGATGAACACCAAGGTGAGCACCAACCCGATGGCTTTATTGTAGGCTTTACTCTTGTCGGCCCAAGGGGAGATTTTCTTCCAATTCTTGTACACGACCAACCCCACACCATTGAGCGTACCCCAGGTAACGAAGTTCCAAGAAGAGCCATGCCACAAACCGCCTAGCACCATGGTGAGCATCAGGTTGATGTTGGTATTCACCCAACGCTCTGTGCCGCGGCTGTAGCGCATCAACACAAAACCTAGTGCAAATAAGGCGGCCAAGCCTATGCTGAGCCAAGGGCTGCCCACGATCAGTGCAATCATCAAAAAGAAGGCGAAGACTATGGTGTAGGAAGCGATGCTCCCCTCTCTGTTCCCTCCCAGTGGGATGTAGAGGTAATCGCGGAGCCAAGTGCTAAGGGAGAGGTGCCAACGGCGCCAGAAATCCGCCACAGAAGTTGCCTTGTACGGACTGTTAAAGTTCTTCGGAAGGGTGAAGCCCATGAGCATGGCAATCCCGATGGCCACGTCGGTGTAGCCCGAGAAATCCGCATATACCTGGAGCGAGTATCCGAACAGTGCACTCATAGTTTCGAATCCAGAATAAAGCTGCGGGTTATCGAAAACGCGATCGATGAATTGCACTGCGAGGTAATCTGCGAGGACCAATTTCTTCAGCAATCCGTTCAAAATCCAGAACACCGCCAATCCCGCGCGCTCCTTGGAGAGTTTATACGGCTCGTACAACTGCGGAATAAACTCCGAAGCTCGTACAATGGGCCCTGCCACCAGCTGCGGGAAGAAACTCACGTAAAACCCAAAATCCAAGATGTTCTTCACCGGCTTGATGTGCCCGCGATAGATATCCACGCTGTAGGAAATGGTCTGGAAAGTGAAAAAGGAGATCCCGACCGGCAATAATATGCGGTCGAAGATGAAGTTCGTGCCGATGGCTTCATTGGTCCACAGGGCGAAGTGATTGATCACTTCGAGTTCGATTCCGGTGAGGTCGTGGATAAAATCGGCCACGAAATAGGCATACTTAAAATAGCCCAAAACGAAGAGGTTCACCACTACGCTCAGGGCGACGAGCGTTTGTCGTTGCCACTTCACCTTGTTGCGATAAATGGCGCCCCCGATCAAGAAATCCGCCAGGGTGGAGAAGAGCAGGATGATGAAATAGAAGCCGCTGGTTTTGTAGTAGAAGAACAAGGAAACCGCAAACAAGAAGATGTTGCGACGCGCTGTGTTCTTGTACATCACACTGTACCCGCCCATGACCAAGGCAAAGAAGACCCAGAAGTACTGCTGGGTGAAGAGCAACGGGGTCGACGGATCGTAGGTGAACCAAGTGGAGAGTTGTTCCATCATGGCGCTAAGGATTGTAGGTGTGCTTCATAATCCTCCCACAAGGCCCAGAACAACAAAGTAGCATTGAGCCTATACCCGGCGTTGGTAAAGTGGATCTTATCAGATTTGGCCAAGCCTTTCTCTTCCCAAATAGCGATACTATTCAACCCGCCCATCACTTGAAACAAGTCCCAATACACAGCGTTGTGTTCTTTACTGAGCTGTTGCATCACTTCTTGCACATCCAACGCGTGCTCGTTCGGCGTACGGCGTTTGTAGTAGCTGTCGTTGTTGGTCATGAAAATGAATTGGCAATCTGGATTGATTTCTCGGAACCAATTCACCAACGTATCGTAGCGCATCTTATACTCTTCCGGGTGCCATTCACTATCAGGCTTATACGCATCGTTGATGCCCAGCCCAAAAATGACCAAATCCGCCCCAACATATTTGCCCTGCTCGACAAAGTTCTCACTGCGCAAGAAGCTTTTCGTCGCGGCACCATTGACCCCAAGGGCATGGTACACCAGTCCAGCCTCTTCGCGCACCATTTGTACGCCTTGCAGGGTATACTGAGGCGCTTCACCCTCAGCTGCCTCAAAACGAACGGCCACCGAATCTTGCAACTCTTTGTAGAACCAGCGGCGCACTCCGGCCACCGTATCTACTGCGACAGAATCTGGCGCCGGCACCCCAACGGGCACCATGGTATTGCTCGAGCTGTGCTCAAATAAACGCAATTCTGTAAAGCCATAGGCCTTGCCCGCCTTCCGAAAACTCTGCAGTTCAAATCCTGCCTCTACGTCTCGGGTGATGGCATCAATCCCGCTAAAGCCCCACGGACAATTATTGCGTGGAATGCTATTTCTACATCCTTCCCAAGTCCCTATTTTCTTCACATAGATATTGCCCGGCATATTGGTATTCGCCAAGCGATGCGGGAAGAAGAAACCACGTTCGATATTTAGGGATGGGGCCAATTCTCCCAGCTGCGAGCGCAATGTATGACTCAAGGTCCCGCCCTGAACATGCGACCCGCCCATGTGCACCACATTGACCTTGCCCTCCTGCTCAAAAATCGCCCGGTCGAGTTTCTCGTAGAATTTCTCCATGCCCTTATCAGAGCCAAAAAACTGCAAATGGTTGGCGCTGGTATCCAAAAACGGGTACTTCAGCGCAATAGCCCCCATCTCCTCCTGTGCTCGGACAGGAAGTGCTAGGGCCATCATGACAAATGCAATAAATATTCTCATGGGGCAATTGAATCTTGTCCCGCCGTATCTACCGGCGCGGTATTATATGCACGAACAGAATCCTCACGTCGCTCGGCTTCCGCTGCCAAACGCTGCTTTTCTGCACGGTAGTTCTCCTGGGCCAGTTCGACCATCTCTGCTAACTTATTGCCTACCCACTGTGCGCCCTTTGGCGTAAAGTGGATGTAATCTTTCACGGCAAATGCCGGCTCCTGATCTACCCAACGAACCATAGAGCCTTCCCCGCCCATAACATCATAGAGGTCCCAGTACACGGCTCCCCGCGCCAACACCTCAGTACGCAAGGCTTGCTTAAAGGGCTGAATGAGCGGATAGCTTTCCATCTTCAAGCCATTCTTACGCGCCATGTCCGACGGCCCTACGTAGATGATGGCGGCATTTGGATAGAGGGATTTGATGTGGTTGATCTGACGGGCGGCTGAACGGGCAAAGCGCTTGGCATGGGCTTCGTCTTTCAAATACGGTACGGCATTCCCGCCGTATTGGAGAATAATCAAGGAATAGGATTCGCGCTCGAGGTGCGATTTGAATTGGTCCGCATCTAACTTGCTAAAGACCATCCCCGAGGCACCGCGCATGGCCACATTGTCCACATGCACTCCCGTAGGACTCTCGAAACTGACCCCAAAGATTCTTGGACTCTCATCGGATTGCAGGGCCAGGGTAAACTCGCCATCCTCCGGAATATCAAGGGCCAAGGCTCCTTCATAAAACTCCGGGAAGGCGCGCGTGGAGAACACCGTATCTGCCACATAGATTTGGGCAATGACAAAGGCCGTAGTGCGCAAGCTCAAGCGGACCCGAGTAAAATCGCGCGCTAGGGTATATCCCCAATTGCGCTTGCTAAAGGTCACCTGACCTGCATATCCTGTTCCCGTCGCGTTCGGCGCCAACATGGTGAACGATGCCAAATGCCCGTAGGCCATATCCTTGATGGCTGTATCGCGCCGACCAAAGGCCGTTTTTCTTACAAACCCTTCGGCATTCACAAAATCCAAAGAGGCCGGCTCCACCAAAGGCTCCAGCGCCACGTATCCAAAGCCGCGTCCGCCATAGTTCTTCTGCAAGCTGTTTCTGAGCTGCATGGTGATGCGATCCCCTTCGAGCTGACTGTCCCCATAATGAATGATGCGAACGGTATTGCGCTCACCGCGCTCCAAGCTCCCCAAGGCTTCAAAGAATGGCGCCAAAGCATCCCACTGCCCTATCTGGAGCGTGGTATCCAGCACAGGCATTTCCTTGACGACCTCCACTACTTCCGCCGGTAGGGTATCTAGGTCCAAGGAATCCACAGCCCAAGCCACAGTATCCTCAAGCACCGCTTCACTAGGGGTCCACAAAGGTCCCAATAGGTCTTGCGGCTGATAAAAGCCCAATTCAAATTCGCCCACCTTGACCTTCTCCTTTGGCGACAGAAAACTCAGCCCGGTAATGACCAAGCCCAATGCCACGAGAAAAAGAAAAATGTGAACCGGTTTCTGCATACCCTACAGCGTACTAGGGTATTTATCTGGTGAATAATCCGATATGGTTTGGGTTTGGATGCGCAACTTTTCGCCGGCCTTGATCAGCTCGTCGACCTTGTTCCAAGACTTGATATTATCTGCGCTCACTCCAGGGAACTTGTTGGCAATGCCCCACAAGGTATCTCCCGGTTTTACTTCATAGGTAATGTACGAGGCCTCATCCGTAGGCACCACTTCCGCCACCGCCTTGGGCGTTTCTTCCTTTGGCGCCGCGGCCACAGCCGCTGCAGGTTGCTCGTAGCCTGAACTCTTCGGCACCCATACGTTGAGCTTCTGCCCGGCGTAAATGGTGTTGCCACGTATTCGGTTCCACTTTCTGATATCGTCGACCTTGGCACCAGTATTGGCGCTGATCTTCCCGAGGTAATCCCCCGAGCGGACGGTGTAGGTAATCAACTTGTGTGTATTCGGATCCGGCATGAACGATAACACCTGTTTGCGTCTGCGTTCGTATTGTGCCTCTAAACCTTCTTGGTAAGACGCTTGTGAAGCGCTGAGTTCGGCTAATTTCGCCTCATCTGCCGCCAAGCTCGTTCCATACAAGGCTACCCCTGCCGGCAAGATATCGCGACGCAAATGTGGATTCGCAGCTTCAATGGTACGCAACGGCACGCCCGCTTCATCGGCTAAATCCTCAAGCAACAAATGACCGCCCTTGTACTGGAAAATCTCCTGTGCCGGGACAGTCGCCTGCTTATTATAAAATTCGAGTGCTGCACGCTTGCCCTTCACCGGATCAAAGCGCTCGTCGACAAATTCATTGATTTTTAGGCCCATTCTCACGGCTTGAACTCGCGTCAAGGCCAAGACCTCCTCACTCGCCCAACCGGCCGGCGAAAAAGCACCCGATTCTCCCTCAATGGTCCACTGAATAGGTAATGCACTAGCAGTATCCTCTACAGCACTAAACCCATGGGAAACCAGGGGTGCTGAGAAGAAAATAAGACCTAGGAAAATGCTGTTTTTTGTGCCCATCTACACAAAAATAACGCATTTAATAGGAGTGTTCGTCTAATTTTACCTTGCCTCTGAAGGATCTATAAACAATAAATGTGTACAACCCGACCAAAGGCGCGCCAATACTGGCCATAAGCAGCATTATACCCAAGGTTTTTTCCGATGCCGCACTGTTGTAAACGGTAATATCAAAGGCCGGATCTAGGGTCGATCTCAAGAAGGTCGGATACAACCCGATGGCTACGAGCACAAACAACATACTCACGGTCAATGCACTAAAGACAAAGGCCAAAGTAAAGTTGCGTTTTTCGGCCAATCTAGGAATGTTGGCAATGCTCAACAAGGCCACAATTGGCACCAACAACAACACCGGATATTCCTTCATACGGCTGACCATATGCTCGACGAACAGCATGGTATATCCCGTCGTCAAGAGGAACATGATGATGAAGAAAATAATGGAACGCTTTACCCACAGCGTTACAAACTCATACATGGCACCTTGCGTCTTCAACGCCAGGTAAATAGCACCATGCATCATGAACAAGGCCCAAGTGGTCAAACCCACCAAAACGGCATAAGGGCTCAAAAAGTCCCAGCCATTGCCGACATAATCGCCATTGGCATTGATGGGCAATCCCTCCAACACATTGGCCATGACCGCCCCTAAGGCGATGGCCAATCCTGAGGAGCTCACCATATACAGGGTGTCCCAAGTCTTTCTCCACCACGCCATCGGTTCTTTGGAACGAAATTCAATGCTCACCGCGCGGAAGATCAACAACGCCACAAAGAGCATGAACGGCACATACAATCCACTGAACAGGGTCGCATACATGTTTGGGAAGCCTGCAAACAATGTACCTCCCCCAATGACGAGCCACACTTCATTACCGTCCCAAACCGGACCGACGGCATTCAACGCGATGCGTCGGTTTTCCTCCTTCTTAAAGAACAAATGCAAGCTGCCCGCTCCGAGGTCAAATCCATCGAGAATGGCATAGCCCGAGAACACGCCGCCCACCACTAGGAACCATAGGGTCGGATAGTCCAATCCAAAAATGGTCTGAGTATATATCGTAGAATAATCCATGGCTTATGATTTATAGACGTCCGCAGTGGCCGCCTGTTTAGGTCGATAATCGCGCAGGGTAAAGTCCTCCGGTCCGTGTACAATTTTCTTGTTCAGCAGGTAGATGAACAAGGCAAAGAGCAGGCTGTAGATCACTGCAAATAGAATGAGCGAGAATACCAATTGCTGCGCGCTCACTGCCAACGAAAAGGCCTCAGAGGTACGTAGCAATCCATAGACCACCCACGGTTGACGCCCCATCTCTGCGGCGAACCAGCCGAACTGATTGGCCAATTGCGGCAACAACGCACTCCACACCAAGGCCTGAAGGAACCAACGCTTCTGCCACAAGGTGCCCTTCCACAAAAAGAACAATCCCAGCAACGACAATCCGATCAGCGCCATACCGATGGCGATCATAAGGTGGTAGAATTGGAAAATGGCATTGACTTGTCGAGGGCGATCCTCCTCTGGGAAGGCATTCAACCCGACCACAGGATGCTCGACATCATAGTCCAATAAGAAGCTCAATCCACCCGGGATCTTGAGGCCATAGACCTTCTGCTGTTCCTGATCCACCCAACCCATGATGTACATGTCGGCCGCGGCGGTATCGGGGTAATGCCCTTCTAATGCGGCCAATTTCGCCGGCTGGTTCTCTGCTACCCCTTCTGCGCTATGGTGGCCAGTGAGTAATTGGCCCAAGGAAACCACCGCTACAAATGGAATGGCGATGCGAAGAGCGGTTTTGGAAATTTCAATGTGTTTGTTCTTGAGCAAATACCAAGCGTGAACGCTGATCACGAGGAATCCACCGGCGAGGAATGCGCCGATCCAAGTATGCGTCAAGCGGTCAATAGAGCTAGGATTCAGCACCATAGCCCAAAAATCCGTGACCTCGGCGCGGACATTCAATCCCTCACCGACGAGGTGGTAGCCCGTTGGGGTTTGCTGCCAGGAATTGGCCACCACGATCCATACGGCACTGAACATGGAGCCCAGCCAAACGCCTAAAGTCGCGACGAAGTGCATGCGCGGACTGACGCGGTTCCAACCGAACAAAAGGATGCCTAAAAAGCCTGATTCAAGGGCAAAGGCGAACAATCCTTCCGCTGCCAAAGCAGAGCCAAAGATGTCGCCGACGAAGCGTGAGTAGGCGGCCCAATTCGTCCCAAATTCAAACTCCATCACAATCCCAGTCGCCACGCCAATCCCAAAGGTCAGGGCGAAAATTTTCGTCCAAAAACGCGCCAAGGTGTGGTATATAGCTTTTCCTGTGCGGAGATAGGTGCCTTCGAAAATCACCATTAACAATCCCAAACCAATAGACAACGGCGGGTAGATGTAGTGGAAGGATACGGTAAAGGCGAACTGTATTCGCGCGAGAATTTCAACGCTCATATGTCAGAGATTGCGGTTTCAAGGCAAAGTTGCCAAGAACCTACGACCTCCTATGTGATATATGCTACGCGAGGGCTTACAGCACGCGACCGATGAGGTCGTAATCGTGCGCATTAACCACTTCTACTTCGCAGAAATCCCCGATTTTTAGGTAGATATCTTCTGCTGGGATCAAGACTTCGTTGTCCACATCTGGGCTATCAAATTCCGTGCGCCCGATGAAATAGCCTCCCTCCTTGCGGTCGATGAGTACTTTGTAGGTGTGTCCAATTTTCTCTTGGTTCAACGCACGCGAAATGTCCATTTGAACGGCCATGATCTCGTCCACACGTTGTTGCTTTACTTCAGCAGGCACATCGTCCTCCAAAGAATAGGCATGGGTGTTCTCCTCATGACTGTAGGCAAAGACGCCCAAACGGTCGAAGCGCTGCTCACGAACCCAGTCCAACACCACTTGGTGGTCTTCCTCCGTCTCACCGGGGTAACCCGCAATCAACGTCGTACGAATGGTAATGCCCGGCACTTTTTCACGCATTTTAGCCAACAAGGCATCTGTTTTCGCCTTGGTCGTACCGCGGCACATGCTCTTTAAAACCGGATCAGCGATGTGCTGCAGGGGAATATCGATGTAATGACACACCTTCGGCTCCTCGCGAATGACATCTAGAACATCCTCAGGGAATCCTGAAGGGAACAAATAGTGCAATCTGATCCACTCAATGCCCTCGACTTTCACCAAAGCGCGCAACAAATCCGCCAGCTTGCGCTCTTTATATAAGTCCAAACCGTAGTAAGTCAAATCCTGCGCGATCAAGATCAATTCCTTCACGCCTTTCGCTGCTAATTTCTCGGCCTCAGTGACCAAATCCTCGATCGGCGTCGACTTATGTCCACCGCGCATCAATGGAATAGCACAGAAACTACAAGGACGGTCGCAACCCTCTGCAATTTTCAAATACGCAAAGTGCTTGGGCGTCGTCGTCATGCGTTCCCCCACCAATTCGTGTTTGTAATCCGCCCCTAAGGTCTTCAACAACAACGGCATATCGCGAGTCCCGAAGTAGGCATCCACATCCGGAATCTCTTGCTCTAGATCCGGCTTGTAGCGCTCTGACAAACACCCTGTCACATACACGTGATCCACCATGCCACGCTCCTTCTTTTCGGCGTAATGCAAGATGGTATCAATACTCTCCTGCTTGGCATTATCAATAAAGCCACAGGTGTTAATCACAATAATATTGCCTTCCTCTTCTTCCGGAGCTTCATGGGTGACTTCTTTGCCGTTGGCTTTGAGTTGTCCCATCAATACCTCTGAATCATAGATGTTCTTAGAACACCCCAAGGTCACCACATTGATCTTGTTCT
>Ga0255774_10000501_pt1 | contig 35126 bp, 19 predicted proteins | sample 101ome_17_FD_179972 | JGI IMG/M metagenome (GOLD analysis project Ga0255774, IMG submission 179972) | Coastal salt marsh microbial communities from the Groves Creek Marsh, Skidaway Island, Georgia - 101407AT metaG (version 2) | ecosystem: Environmental > Aquatic > Marine > Intertidal zone >... | reverse complement strand
AATAACACGTGGAACGCGCGATCGGGAGATATCCCTTCGAGCGTGTGACTTTGACGAGTCATGACCCGTCATGAATCGTTCGTTCGCGCGACAGGTAAGGTCCACGTCGTGCGCGATCGTCCGTTGTTTGCGACGCGCGCGAGTACGTTCGTGACTTTCGCCGACACGTTTCGCATTCGTGGGGACGCAAATCAACGACATCATCATGCCGACTGTTCAACAGCCGCGCCGCGGCGCCACCAGACGCGTGTTGAAAGCGGCGGGCCTTGCGTTGGGCGCCGTCTTGGTCTCGTCTCAAGCGCAAGGGGCCTACGCTGCTGACGGCGCTGCGACGGCCGAGTCGACATGTGGTGGTCCTGGCCACGTGAACTCTGAACCGAACGGCGACGGAAACTGCGAGTGCGGGATTGGCTACTCTGACAGACAAGTCCAGACAGCTACTGTTCCGTCCCCAGTCTCACCTGAACTCGATTGCAGATACTGCGCACCTGGGTACTACCTGAAGACGCCGCGCTCTGACACGAGCGACAACACTGGTTTTGGCGCTGTATGCGGGGAAATCGATCAAACCAAGTTGCACTCCACGACGGTAAACGCGGCTATCAAAGGTGCAGACATCAAAGTCCTTGGAGGCGCACAAGCGCCACCAACCAGCGCAAATGACGGTAATTTCTGTGCTGCAGGTCACTGGGGCACCGCCACCAGCTTTGACGGTACCGGCTGTACCGCGTGCCCCTTTGGCGGTTCTTCGGTCGCTGGCTCCAGCTTAGTCACTATGTGTATTCCGGATTGCTCCTCGCTCACTGTCGCGAAAGATAGTGACGGTATCACCCCGTTGTCCGCTGGTGATGGTATTCAACTCGTCACATCTCCTTCCACCGGGAAATTAGACGACTGCGAGACTGCTCCAGGCTACTACTTGTATGTCACAGCCACCGACGCCGATACTACGGGGGCGCTCCAAATCTACAAGGCACCGGCGAACTTTTACGCTCCTGGTCAACAAAATGTCGTTGACGGAGCCACTTACCTTATGATGGCGTCCGCGAATATGATGGCAGACACGTCGCCGAATGCGCTCGTGAGCGCGTGCCCCTTCGGCGGTGTCTCGGACGCTGCCTCCAGCGCAGTCACTGATTGTGATCCGGATTGTTCTGAAACAAACGCGGACTCAGGCGCCGTGGCCGACGGTTTTGGCATGTGCCAGTGCGCGGCAAACTACTACGGCAGTTTTCCAGTGGACGCCATGGGCGGAACCTTGGCTGCCGCATCCGCCGGCTGTACGGCGTGCCCGGCTGGTGGCACTTCCACCGCTGGCACGGCGTCGTCGTCGGGGTGTACCGCCCCTCCCGCGGATAGCGCCGGCGCCACCACGCCGATTGCCGTCGCTTTGGCCACCGCCGCCGCGGTGCCTCTCTTGCTTTAATTTACAAGTCAATAAATACCGATGATGCCTATGACGCATCATCGCGTGGTTTTTCAGCGCGCGCGCGCGCGCGTCGTCTCCTAAACCGGACGACGTCGTCGAGCGAAAGCGTTTCCACGAAGAATAAAATAAATACACTTGAATACACACGTCGTCGTCGAGTCAACTACTTTGTACTATCGATACCCGGTACTACTTAGTTGTTGTAATCCACCATTGCTGCGAGTCATACTGTATTACTTACTACCGGTAATAAGGTCTATACTAGCACTAACCTTCCTAGAAAAAGTAATGCCATGGTTCGTGACTCGTCGGTCATCAAATGTGCGGTTGTCCGACCGACCGACGCGTGCACTTTCGGTGACCAAAGCCGAGGTGTTTGACTTTGGCGACGGTTCGCGCGCGATGGGACGCGAAAGAGGGCGCGTGATGACGTCGAACGGTTCGTTCGTGACCGCGTGCGCGCGTGAAGTGATAAATACAAGTGCGCGGTAGCCGTTACGGATGAATCGTGTCGCTCGGGGCGTCGCGGTTGCGACCGAAACGCTCGCGCGCGCGTCGTATACGCGCGACGCGTCGCGAGCGTTTACATGGATGGGTAATACGTCGCGCCGTGTTGAGTTTGCGCCGTGACTGGACGGGCGTATTGCGGTTGCGTGACGTAGGGTGTGCCGACAAAGGCGGGTTGTTGCATCGGATGCGGGACGCCCATGCCCATGACTTGCGCGCCGCGGGTGCCTGGCGCGCCCGGCGCGTACGGTGGCGGATACGGCGGTGGAAGAGAGACGGCGTAACCGGTGAAACGCTGGGGCGTTCGGCGGCGTCGACCGCACGGTGAGTGGATGTAAATGGTTCGGAGCATCGATAAGCCGCCGACGACGACGCAGATGATGATGACGATGAGTTTCCACGGTATCTCCTTGTCGACGGCCGATTGGTACAGGCACTTGTGACCGTCGATAAAGGCTTCGTATTCCATCTTCGTGCACTCGCTCCAATCGCTCTGAGGCGTAGAGTTGATTGTCGTCGACATGATGTACGAAGATGCGTGACAGTTGTCGTTGTCGACGTTATCGTGCGTGAATCCGAGCTGGTGGCCGATTTCGTGCGCGACGGTGTGCGCGTCATTTTCACTGTACCCGTAGTGTACCTGGGAGAGCCCGGTCGGGAAGTCGCTGCACACCGAGCCCGTGTACGCGACTCCGATGGTTTGACCGGCAAACACAAACCCAGAGAAAAGATGCACGACGTCGTGACTCTCGAGCTGATCCTGATAATCCCAACGCCAGTTGTCCACCACGTCGAGCAAAAGCGACGCGTTCACCTGTTGCAACGAGCTCGTCGGCTCGATCGGAGGGGTGTAAGGATCGCCATCCGCGAAGGATACGATTTCCTTCAAAACCATGACGATCGGTGGATCGAACTCGCCCTCGTACAACGAATTCACGACGTTGACCACGTACACCGTGTCCTCCTCCAAATCCCAGTTGTTGATAAACATATCGCACCGCGCCTTGTCGTTCAACACCACGAGTTCGACGTGCGGCGTCGCGTACGTCCGCGACTCCAATCCACGCCCCCGTCGCGCGCTCGCAATCCCCTGCCGCTCTCGCACCGACGCACCCGCCTTCCGAGCCATCGCAACCATTCCAGAAATATCGCCACCTGGCGCTTTCAACGCCAACCGCGTCACATTCACCACCGTCCGCTCCAACGAATCCCCCGAACCTCGCCCCGCGTCTTCCCCGATTCGCGATAAGTACTCACTCGCCGCATCCTCGCTCACCTTTTCGAACGCCACCCCTCCTCCATCTCCAGTCCGAATCTGTCCTCGCGCGATGCCTCCCTCGCGCAACGCGGCGACGGCTTTCCCCGCCGGCGCGCTCGAACGCCCCGAGTACTGACTTTCCTCGGCCCGTCGCAACCGCTCGTTCGTCGTCAACCCGCGCTTCGAGCGCAACGAGACGACGTACGACGTTCCAAAGGCGTCGAGCGTAAAGTCGACGAGGCGATCGGGCCCGTCGACGGCGCGAGAGACGTTTCTGAGCGTCGTGAGTGTCCACGCTGGTTGAACGGTTTCATTTGGCAGAGTTGACGACGACGACGACGACGACGACGACGACGACGACGACGACGACGACGACGACGCATCGACTCCGTGAACGCCCAACGCCAAAGCGATGACGACAGCGCGCGAGAGAAACGTCGCCCGGCGACGCGTGTGTGAAGACGGACGCATGTTAAATATGAAGCAGCGCGTCTGTGTGTGACGTTTAGTGAACCTTTTGCGGGACGTTCAGGTCCGCTGCACGTCGTTCGTCTTCATCGAAAAGGTGACGCGTGACAGGTGAATGAATGAATGACGTGATGCATTAATGCATCTATGCTACACGAATTCATACGTGCGCGCGCGCGCGCGAAAAAATTATTACTCACGAACGACAGATCCGCCCGCAGTCGTCAACTATCCGCTTGCCTAATCGAGCTCGGTGAGCTCGATTTCGGCGTACCTCGTCGTCGTGACGAGACCGACGCGCTTGATGTGTGAGAGTAAACGCGTCAGGAAGGTGTCTGCGGCGATGGTTCGATGATCACCGAGAATGGTGACGTGCCGCTTGGCGCGCGTGACGGCGACATTCATGCGACGAGCGTCGGCGAGGAAACCCACGCGTCGGCCTCGGTTGCAACGAACCATGGAGATGACGACGCACTGAGCTTCTCTGCCTTGGAAAGCGTCGATGGATGAGACTTCGACGTCTCGAGCGCCGTCCACGCCGGAGAGGGCAGCGGATAGCACGCTGCGTAAGAGACGCACTTGCGCCGCGTACGGCGAAATGACGGCAATGTCCGCCCCTCGAACGCCCGCTTTTAGCAGGAAGAGCACGTGCGCCGCCGTCGCGGTGGCTTCCCCCTCGTTGATGTACGATCCACCGACGCGACGCTCGACGTACTCGTACGGTATCCGACCCGAGTAGATTCGCGTCGTCACCAAGAGCATCGCGGTTGACGTCACATTTGTCTTTTGAACGCCTGGTAACTCACAGAGCAATCCGCAGCTCACGGAATCATCTGGGAGAAGACGCCCACCGTAGGACTCTCGACTCGCCCAATCGCTAATCGCGGCGTTGGATCGATACTGCGTGTTGAGGGCGACGCTCAAGACGCCCGATTGCGCGAGCGCCGCGGCGTCTGGAATCACCGCGTTTGCCTTTGGCATCAATCGCGCCATGAGCGATCTCCCCAAACCGCCGTCGTTCGCCTCTTGAGAATGAATGATGGGTGCGAGTTGACGCGGATCGCCAATCAGCACCGCGCGTCGACCGCGGACGAGTGGTACCCAGCTCAGGGGTTCGCTCGCCTGCGCCGCTTCGTCGACAATGACGAGATCAAACGGCGGAAGCGTCTGAATCATGTCGACGCCCGCGCCTGCGTTGGTCGCCAGAACGACGTTGGCGTCGCGCAAGATGGACGTCGTCGCCGCTTTTCGACGCTTCGTTCCGCTCGTCACGGTGGATTTCTGCCTCTTTTTCAGTTCGACGATTTCGGCTTGCAGCTTCTCCTTGGCGGATTTAGAAGTCGCGCGCGCGTGCGCGTCAATCTTTTCCCGGAGCGCCGCCGAAACCTCTACGGCGACGACGCGTTGCTGCGCGAAGAAAGCATTGGTGTCCTCCGCCACCTTGGCGTCGAGTGAGGACGATAACGCCGCGGCGCTGATGCGCTCGGGAGCGCCGATGCGAACCGTACGAACGCCAGAAACCCCATCCAATCGCTCGACGAGATTGTCCACCGCGAGATTACTCGGCGCGCACGCCAACACTCTATCGCCCCGCGCGACGGCTTGCGCGATAATCTCGACAACCACACTCGTCTTACCCGTTCCCGGTGGGCCTTGTATGCATACCACCGGGTAGTTTGGCGTCAAAGCCGCTCGAAGCGCCAAGCGCTGCGACGCATCGAGCGATGCTCCGGTGACGTTTTTCGCCGGAAGCCGCTTGAGCGTCTCTGCGCGCACCACTGAGAGATTCCCAACCTTGTCAGACGTACCTTCTCCCAGTGCCTCCGTCTCGTTCATCCACGTCGCCGGACGATCTTCGGCAAACACGGAGCGCACCACGCTAAGACATGCCGGTTTCGATCGCGTCACCGCCGGAATGGATTCTAAAATGTCCAGTGCGCGCGCTTGTCGCTCAAACGTCGTCAAATCCGGAACGCGCGACAGGGTAAGCTCAAACCCAGAGATCTGACGCACGAGCGCCTGTTCGTCGCCCTCGTACTCGAGCGTGATTGACTTTGAATCTCCCATGCGCCCGGCGACGGTTTTATTCATCGCGTCACCCAGAAACCGAACCGTCGCTTCTCGAGTCGTCGACGCGTCCTCTTCTTTGGCGTCGTCGTCGTCGTCGTCGTCCAAACTATCCATTGAACGCACCGAACCCTCGACGAGATACGTCGATATCGCCACTCTATCACCCACTGTGAGTGTATTTTCGGGTATGTCCTCCTCCCGGACCGTGCGCAACACCAAGAGCGCTCGACCTTCGGCCCCTCGCGTCGCCCCGACGACGCGTAAACCGCCCACTCTACTAAAATCGCTCGAATGCTCAGCCAACGCGTCATCCCCTCTCTCATCCCCATCCTCTGAGGCAAACTCCCTCCAATTCGACGCCCTCGCCGTGATTTCCCCTTCCCGCTCGAGTTCGAGTAATTCCCGACCGCGTGCGCTAAACGCCGACACGCGTTCCCGCATTCGACGTCTCGCCTCTTCCGCGGTGTCGGCGTCGACATCCGACTCTGACTGCCCCCCATTCTTCTTCACCGCCCGCGTCTTCCTCCCTCGTTGCCGCACCACCACGCTCGATTTAATCAACTCCCACGCATCGCTCGCCTTGGCCTCGCCCTCGTCCCCGCCGTACCCTTCCCGAACCAAAATCTCAAACGCGCTTCTCAAAAACAACGGATTCGTCGTCGCCCGGTGCGCCCTCGCTCTTCTCGCGTTCCCGCTCGGCGCCGCATCGATCCGTCCATCCGTCGCGATCGCGATCTCCCGGGTGAGATCGAACGCGCGCGAATCGAACGATCCGTCCATCGCCTCTCGCACCGCGTCTCTCGCGACGACGTCGACGGCGTCTCGCAACCACTCGAACGCGTCCGGTCCGCCCAACTCGCGTTTACTCAGAGGATCCTTCCCGAGCGTTTCGATCGCGCGTCGTTCGCGAACCTCGCTCGACATGGACGACGACGACGACGATAAAGATACCGCCGACATCGTCGACGCCTCTCGACGCCCGGCGGCGATCGCGCGCGCAGAGTCGAGGACGCGTCGAGTCGTTACGCAACGCGCACCAGAACCATCCGACGCCGCGAACGCGGACGCGAACGCCACCGCGCGCCCGCGACGCCGACGGGACCCACCGCGACGGACATCACCGCGCGTCGTCGTCGTCGTCGTCGACGTCCCCGCCGCCGTCCCGATCGCGCTCGCGCTCGCCATCGCGCGCGGTCGTCGCGGAGTCACGATGCGCGACACTTTTTGGAGCTTTTCGCTCGAGCGCGCATCCCTCAGATTGCGACGACCGACGGCGCGTTCGCTCGATCGATCGGGCGCGGACGCGCGCGAAGGAAGGGCGCTCGCGCGGACGACGCGACGTCTTCGACGGCGTCTTCTTCGTCGCGGTTCGATCGGGAACGGGGAAAGGGTAGGAAACGTCGCGCGATCTGCTTGAACACGCGCAACCTGAAGAAAGTTTGATTGCTTTGATTTCGGTACGACGATGAAAACGGGACCGGCGTCGGCGTTTCACACGCTGTTCCGGCGCGCGTTCGAGCGGGGACTGGACGATGTGGCGTCGATGTGCGCGACGGCGGCGGCGACGGCGGCGGCGACGACGACGGGAGAGAGGAAGTCGACGAGCGGCGGTACGGACGCGGCCGAGGCGTTGCGAGAAGCGTGGAGGGGGTTTCATGGACGGTACGCGGCGCACACGGTGGCGGAGGACGACGTCTTGTTCCCCACGGTGGCGTCGAGGATTGAAAACGTGGCGTACGCGTACGAGTTTGAACACGAGGCGGAGGAATGGTTGTTTGAGGAGGTGACGTCGTGTTTGGACGCGCTGTGCGAGGCAAAGGATGAAAACGAGAGGAAAGAGCTCGGGGCCAAGGCGGCGATGAAGGTGCACGCGACGAGAACGACGCTCAAGGCGCATTTGGCCAAGGAGAGCGAACACGTGCTGCCCATGTTGGAGAAATCGTTGACGGTGGAGGAGCAAGGGGAGTTGGTTTGGAAGTTTATCGCGGCGTTGCCAGCCAGGGAAGCGTGTGATCTCTTAGCCTGGGCGGCGGCGTCCTCGTCGCAGGACGGTGGGGAAAGTGGTGGGGGAGAATCGGTTGAGGCTTTGGAGACGGCGATGCGGGCACACTCGCAGTCGAGCGCTGGGGTTTCCCTGCGAAGGACACTCGCGGCGAAGGGCGAACGCGCGAGAGCAGCGCAGACTCCCATTGTCAGAGCCTTGTTCGACGAGGAAACGGGTTCTGCGGTGGACGAGGTTGACGACACAAAAGGTGACAAGTTGTCAGATGAACCGTCGCGCAAGCGCAGACGTCAGACGGGCGCGGCGGCGTCGGGCACGAAGCAACAACAAAAACTTCCCATCGATCACATTTTCCAGTTTCACAACGCTCTGCGACACGAGCTTCATCGTCTGGAGCAGGACGTGCTCGCCATTTCGAGCACGGGCACCGAAGAGCGAGACGCTCGATTGGTGCGTATGATTGATGGTAGGTTTGTTTTCCTTCGCGGGGTGTACGAAGCGCACTCCATGTCTGAGGATGACATCGTGTTTCCGGCGCTGGAAGCGAAGAGCGCTCTGCACAATGTGTCGCACTCCTACACGCTGGATCACAAGCAAGAGGCTGAATTGATCAAAACAATTGTAGACTTAGTTGCAGAAATGCGAGCGACCGTCGCAACGGACGGCAAGGGTAAAGGGTTTCGCGACGGCTTGGTGGCTGAGATTCAGCAAGGTTTCGCCGCGATGCGCGTCTCGCTCGAGACACACGTCGCCAAGGAAGAGGCGGAGCTGTGGCCAATGTTCGAGAGACACTTTAGCTTTGAGGAACAAGAGAAAATCGTTGGACTCATCATTGGTAGAACCGGAGCCGAAGTATTGCGTTCGATGCTCATCTGGGTGCGCGAGGCTTTGAACGACGACGAAAGCGAGGGGATGATTTCATCCATGAGACACGCCACGCAGAACACGCACTTTGCGCAATGGATGAACACTTGGTACAGCGGCAACGCCGAAAACATCGAGGTTGGTGACGATTGGGTCAAGTCAAATGGAGAAGCGGCGGCGGAGAAGAGCGACGCAGACGCGAAAAATGAAAACCAGGACGCCATGAGACAGGTGCACGCGTATCTGAGTCTAAAGGCGGGGCGCGATGTAGACAAAGAAACCTTCAAGCCGGGTTGGGAAGACATTTTCAGAATGAACCAAATCCAGCTCGAAGACGCAGTCAGGACTGTCAGTCGCGATGATTCGTTGGCGCCGACTAAAAAGGCGTATCTGATTCAAAATTTACTAGCGTCGAGATGGATCGTCGGCAACCAGCTGCAGGCTCAGAAGGATAAGGGTAAGACGACGAATGTCACAGAGAACGGTGTCCATGCGAGCGAAGCCATGTGTCAGCCGATTGATGCGTCGCGAAAAGAAGGGTGCACGCACTATAAGAGACACTGTCAGCTTGTAGCGCCTTGTTGCAACTCTTCATTTGTCTGTCGATTTTGTCACGACGACGTGAGCGATCACACCATCAACCGCTACGCGGTGAAAGAGATGGTGTGCATGGAGTGTGGCACGCGACAGCCGGTGGCGAACGATTGCAAACAATGCAAAATGTCCATGGCAAAGTATTACTGTAACGTGTGCAATCTTTTCGATGACTCTGGCGAGGCGATTTACCATTGCCCATTTTGCAACGTGTGCCGCCGAGGTAAAGGTTTGGGTGTCGACTTTTATCATTGTATGAAGTGCAACGCTTGCGTGAGTTTGCAGCACGGCAAGCACGAGTGCTCCGAACGCGGCATGGACACCGAATGTCCGGTGTGCAAGGAGTTTTTAGCCGACTCGGAAACCCCAGTCAAGGAACTGCCCTGCGGACATCTCATGCACGCGACGTGCTTTGAGACGTACACGCGGCACTACTACACTTGCCCCATATGTCGCAAATCACTCGGTGACTTTTCTGTGTACTTTAGAATGCTTGATGCCATCTTAGCAGATGAGCGCGAAGACGACCTCCCCGACGCGCTCAAGGGTAAAAAGCAGCGCGTCGCGTGCAACGATTGCGGCAAGGAATCGGATGCAAAGTTTCACTTTGTGTACCACGCGTGCGAACACTGCCGCAGCTACAACACTCGCGTTCTTTCTTTTGTTCCATCTTGAAATACAACACGCAGCACTAAATTATTGTTTACTTACGTACCGATGCTACCGGTTACACGCTGTACAGTATTTTACGTTTTAAGGTTTTGAAACTCCTCGTTGAGTTGCTTCGCGTCTGCAATGTCAACGAGCTCAGCTTCGACGTCGCCCGCCTTGGCTCGCCAGTGCGCCACCTGTTGCTTGAGAACTTGCACCTCTTTACTCACGACATTTTTACCGTTGTCGTTCTTGATTGTTCTAACGCGAGTCGCGTACGTCAACGAATTGTGAGTTTCTTCGACATTCGCGTCGGTGGGCGATACATTGACAAACATGAGCGTCTTGGCGTTTCCTCCCAACGAATCGCTCATCAGCATTGTCAATTTGTGGTTGCGGTACGGAATGTGCCCTTGTTCCGAAGCGAGGGCAGAGATGACATCACCGAGCGCTGACAGAGATTTATTGATGGCTTGCGCCTCTTTGAGAGTGTCACCTTCAGCGCCAGATTTTTTGACGCGCTCGCTGCCGGCGAGATCGACGAATGAGAGCTTGCCCTTTGTTAACGCGCCCGTCTGAAGGTCCGTCGTCTCTATGATGAGAGAGAAGATGAGGTGCGAACGACTCGATTCAACATTCATCTTCGTGCCCGCCGTCTTCCTCACCTTGAGCCCGGCTTGAATCACTTCGGTAATTTCAGCCTCGGTGGCGACAGATACCATGGTGGCGTTCGGCACGGTGACCCATCCTTGTTTATCCTTTTTAATGTCCAACTTTGGTGCGTCGCTCCCTTGGGGTAAAAGTAAGTCCACCAGGTCGTCTCTGTAAAGCTCGAGCATGTAGCACTCCATCTTCACCGAACACTTGCTGGAATCGCGATGGACACACCGCATAACCTCTGAAATGGCGCGCGGCGATAAACCAGGATTAGCGTCGTCGCCGTAAATCGTAAACGTCTTGCCGCTTCCCGTTTGTCCGTATGCGAAAATGCATACGTTGTATCCGTCGATAGCGCTTTGAACCAAGTATCGAGTGTCTTCGAACACTTGTTCCTGCGTCGCATTCGCTGGGAAAACCTCGTCAAACTCGCAAGATCTATCCTTCTTTTCGCCGCGCCACGGGTACGAGCAAGTAAACTCATCGGGGGTCTTCAAAACAACCTTTTGATCTTGGCTCCTCTCGATGCCCGTGAGTGGTCTCGTCCGCGCGTAGACTCGGATTTTCCCCTTCAAATCCTCCAACATGTTAAAGTAACGCCTGCGAAGAGTCACCTCGCCCGTGTACTTTTCTTCAAGTTCTTTGATTTTTTGCGTTTGCGCAGACATGAGATCGCGCGTCGTCACTTGCTGCGCCTCAAACGTCGCCCGCGTCTCGCGCAGCTCTTCCAACTCTTTCAACATTTCTTCCGTCATCATCGCCTTCTTTTCGTCGTACTCTTGACGAAGAGACGCGATTTCTCTCTCAAGCGCTCCGGCGCGAGACTCCGCGGCGTTGTACTTGGTTTGAATATCGTTCACATCAGCCTTTGTCGATTCCAAAAGACGACTCAACTCGTGCGCGTGCGCCGCCTCGGCCCGTTTTGCCTTTTGTTGAAGCACCACGACTTGCTGCTGGAGTTCGTTCTTCTCCGCCTCGTTTGCCCGCGCCCGCTCGGTCTCAATTGCCAACTCATCCGTGAGTTCTTTAATCTGGATAGCCGTCAAATCTTCGAGTTTATCCGAACGGTTATCCCCACTCGCTGTCGCCGCCGCGCTCGCTGCCGTCTCTCGCGACTCTTTCAACTGTGACTCGAGGATTCTCACAGTCTCAATCATTTCGGCTTTGCTCGCCCGCTCAGCCTCAAGCCGATCCGAGGCTTCGTGGTACGCCTCGGTCGCTCGGCTCAGCTCGTCTTGCAAACCAGATCGTTCGGCCCGAGCGTCTTCAAGTTTGGATTTAAGATCCCGAATCTCCAAGCGAGAGCGATCATCAGTCGATCGTCGACTCGCTTGATGCGCGAACGCCGCGTCAGACGCTTGCGTGAGCTCTTCTCCGGTGGATTCTTGCGCCGGTTTCTTACTCGGCGTCGCCGCTTCCTCAGCTGCTTTTTTATCAGCCATCTTTTTCATCATGACGTCGTTGATGTGCGTCTGAAGCGACATGCAAATATTTTCACCGTCTCTCGTTTCGAACTGAAACACGTGAAGCGCGCCAGAGACGCGCATTTTGAAAAACACGGCGTGCGGCGCAGAACCAAACTGCATAATGTCTCTCAAGTCAGCCGTATATAAATACTCCATCGGTTGCTCGCGGAAAAAGTGCACCCCACGCTTATTCACGCCGACAATGAGCTTGCCTGGGAGTAAGCCGATGGGATCATCCACGCGTCTCGCCGGGTAAAACACTGAATTTCCATACGGCAACGATCGAATCATTCGGAGCAACGCCTGTCGCGCCTCGTCGCTCGTCATCGATTTGATTGGAGCGTGTTGTTCTACGACGTGTTTGGCCCACTCGATCGCCGGACGAGTGGGGAGCATCATTCTCGGAATGTACTTTTGAATCGTCGACGCGAGCGTCGATGCGTCTTCGCCAAGCCGCGGTCCCTCCTCGGCTTGTACTTGTAAAGCGGCGAGCAACGCGGCGTCGTCGCGAGACAACGGGTAGTTACCCATCATAAAGTCGTGTTTCGCCTGAACGTACGAAAGCAACACAAAGGTTGGCTCTTCGATGCTCTCATCGCTCTCTCTGAACATTCGCTTTTTGAAGAGCAGACCGGTTTGTACCGCCGTCGCCTTGCTCGGCGTCGCTTCGAGCTTCATCGCGCGCAAGTCGCCGAGAGCGTCGGTGAGAAAGGATCCATCGCCGACGTCGTGGTGTTCCTCGGACAAAAGCCCCTCCTTGAGAACTGGTGACACTTTGCCGAAATACTTGCGAACGGCGTACAACGAAAACGTGGAGTGCGACTTCAAATGAATCGCATCGGCGAGCTTCTCCACCGTCTCCTTAACAGTCGCCGTCAAATCGTACGCCACATCCTCAAACGTTCCATCCAAAAACGAAACAACCACTCGAAGCTCCTCACCCTTAGCAAAAGCGATAATCTCCTCGGGTGTTGGCTCGTACCTACGCGTCGCCGTCTTGCTCGCGTGTTTCATCGCCGTCATCGCCGACCTCGCCAACGGCTGCGTCTCCATCGATCCCCGAATCGACACCTCATTCATGTACTCGGATACGAACCGCAAGAAATCCCTCGACGGCGCAAAGAGCGCGGCGAAAAGTCTCAACAACTCCCACGCCTTTCGCCGCCCCCGCTCCCCGCTCGCGCTCCTCGACGCCCGAATCATTTGCATGTACACCTCGTCCACCAAATCCTCTCGTTTTATAACCTCCTTACAAATCTTCTGCACCGCCGCCGCGAACCCATCCCTCGACGAATCCTCGTTTTCATCCACGAGCGTCATCAACACCGCGTGCAACTTGACGCTCTTCGCCGCGTGATCCGAGTTCAACCGCAACACCGGCGTCGATACCGTCGGCGATGCCGTCGTCGCGCGCTTTTTATTCCCATTCGTCACCGCGCCCGGCGAAATCGTCAACGCGTCCCTCACCGCCCGCGCCGCCGAAGCCCCGTCTACCGCGGACGACGCAGACCCACGAACGGGTTTCGGGCTCGACGGGTTCGACGCCGACCCTCGTCGCAGCGTTCCGAAGATACCCGGCGACGACGACGCGTTCGAGCGTTGATGATGATTCTGATTCATCACGAATCTCTCACAGAGCGCATTCGTCGCGCACTGCGCGATCGCGTCGTCCCCCGGGACGTACCCACGCTCCGAGTCGTCGTCCGTTCGTCTCTCGTTCCCGGTCCCGCTCGGTGTCGTCGGCGCGCTCGTCGTCATCGGCGTCGAACGATCGATCGATGAGATTTAAGATGATGACGAGGCTAATTTTGGCGCTACAAAAACAGTTACAAAAACAGTTGGTTTACTTACGCGACATTGGTCGGCGACTGCGATTGACGACGGTGATCGATACCGGACGCTCGCCGTCGACCGCGACGCTCGATGGCCCAGGCGTGGTACCACCGCAACGCGTGATCCCGCGGGGACCCGGCGAGGACGCCGTCGACGAAGAGGGCGTGGGCGTCGGACGCGTAGACGCCGACGCCGTGACACGCGGAAACGTTTGAAATCTTCCCATCGTTGGACGCGCGCTGAGCTTGGACGTCGACGGAGAGTTTGATGAATGCGTTCGTGCGCTTGCGGTGGAGACCGAGGGGGGCGATGACGCGCTCGAGGGACTCGAAACCAGACGGAGTGGAACCGACGCGGATGGCGTCCGCGGCGGTCGGGGCGATGAGGAATAATCTCCAGAGCACGCGGTCGACTTGGAGTCGAGTGGTGCAGTTGAGCATCATGCACGCGACGAGGAGTTTCCATTCGTCTTGCCAAAGGATTTCTTCGAGGAGTCCGAACGGGGAAAGCGGTGGGGACCACCAGTGACGGACGGGTTCCGGACCGCCGTCGGGCGGAGACGTCGTCGGATTTGGCGACGGTTCGACGGCGGATTTGGACGGCGCTAACGGCGTGTGCGCTGGCGTGTTTTCATCGTACTCTTCGTCGTCGGAGGCGGCGCGCGTGGCGGTGACGACGATCCCTCCCGCGTCGTCGTCGGCGCCTTCGTCGTTCTCGGCGAGCGGATCGGGCGCCAATCGAAGCGGCGTTCTCGTCTCATCCTCTCCGCCCGCGGCGATGCGCGTAAAACTCCTCCGAACCGGCGTCGTCCCGGCGATCCCGTCGACGTCTTCTTTCCATAACGCCGCGCGTAAGAGTTCCGTCTGATCGCTCAGACCGTCTTCGCTCACGCGAGCTTCTCGAACGCCGTTGCCGCCGTGACTGGCGCGCGGCCAAGACAATTTGTCGCACTCGACGTCCACGGCGTTCAACACGTCGAGAGCATCCTTGAACCGCTCCCCGGTTGGACTCACGAATTCAACCATCCACGGGAGGTGTTTTAACGAACACGCCCCGGACGCGGTGCCCCGCGGATCGGCGCGAGACCGGTTTACCGCCGGGACCTCCTCGATCGGGCGCACGGCGAGTTCGGCTCGCCAGCCGTCCAAAGCGTCGGCGGTACCGCGCGCCTCTGCCGCTCGACACCTCAACACAAACATTTGTCTCGCCGGTTCGTACTCGCGGTAGTAACACAAGTGCGCGCATAAGTGATGCGGCGAACCCGTCGACGCCATGACGGGACACTTCGCTCGAAGTTGACGCAAATCCTTCGGCGGGGCGTCGAATTTCGTAATCTGAATATCCAACGCCGCTTGCGATTCCATGGCTAACATTTTCACCCTCTCCCTGTCCCTCGCGTACCCTTCCGGGTCAATCCTTTTATACAACGTCCGCGCTTCTCTCCGAATCGCCGTGAGCGCGTCCCGGGCTTTCCCCACGCGCGGTGCTCTGGTTTTCACGCGACAACTCGCGTTGACGTGCAACCGATGCGTCTCTTGCAACATGTTTTGCAACGCGTTCCCCGCCCTCGCGATGGATTCCTCGCAGTTTGCCTCAAACTCCAATCGACGCCAGTTTTCCTCCTTCTTTTCAATCTTCACCCGCTTCACCGTCGGTTCATCGAACGCATCCTTCACGTCGTCCTTATCGTCGTCCTCCTCCTCCGTCTTTGCCGCCGACGCGCGTTTTTCAAACGTTTCTACGACGCCTCGAAAATGTCTCAAAAACCCATGCGCCGCCGCCTCGTGCGCGTCGTGCGCGTTTTTTCGTTTCGCCGTCGTCAAGTACGTTTCCAACGCCTCCTCCGCCGCCGTCACCGCCGATGCGAGCGTGTCGTGTCGCGTCACCGACGTTTCATTCGGAGAGACGGTTGCTTCGTCGACACCATCGTGTTTTCGCTCGGCATCCGTTCGGACACCAGCGGGAGACGCCCCCGGCGACGCGAAGTACTTGCTCCGCACGACGACGGGCGGTGTTTCTGCGTTTTCGTCGTTTTCCTTCTTCATGGATGCGTCATCTCTCGGGGGACGCGCGCGGCATCGGGTCGGTTACTCAGCAGCAGAGGCTGACTGTGAAGCGCTTTTTCGCGCGAGAGTCCTTCAGGCTTTATTAAAAATGTACACTAGAACCGTCGTCACGTCGTCAGAAACCCTGAAAACAGACGTCGTACCGCGGAATCGGGGCGCCGGTGGGGATTTTCTTGCCGTCGATGCGGATCCAAGGCTTGGAAACCGGAACGGGGTGGACGTCGACGGCGTCGGTTTTCTTCCGCGATAGAGATTCCACGTCAAATCCAGGGGTTAAATCGAAAGAATGCCGCCAAGACGGCGCGTTGGCAGAGGGTGGTGGGAACGGACGCGCGCTTCCCGCGGGATACCAGTCGCCGAGTTCGTGACCGGTGCGTAGGACGTCCATGTCGGGCCAAAAGGCAATCATGAGCGTTCGGCGTTTGTCGATTGGCGCCGTCGCTGTCGCGCGCGCGTCGGGCTCTGGTCGAACACCTCGGCCGGGAATGACTCCGTGGAGGTAATCTCCGTTAAAAACCGCGATTCGACCGGTCTTGGGGTAGACGAGCCATCCTCTGGATGCGAGTTCCGTTGACGTGTCGAGCTGGTTCGTGACGAGCGTCGGCCCGCCGCAACATCCGTCGACGTACACGATGACTGAGCAAATCGGATGCTTGACGCCACCGATGCCTTCGTCGTGGGAATCAAAGTGCATCTGGTGACCGTCTGCGTGCGGCCGCGCGTGCGCCCACCACTCGGCGTACTCGGCGTCGCGAACCGCCGGGAAATATTCCGCGGCGACGTCTCTCACGACGTGTACCAAGACATCCATCTTGCTCTCCGCATCCTTCGGTGACGCGCGGCGCTCTTGCACGTACGAAAAGAACGCCGTCTTCGGGTTCCAATAATCGTGTTCGTCCCAAAACCCATTCTCGATCGTCCGTGTGCCGTCACTAAATGGAAACGCTTCGTCGCGCAGCCAGGAAAGGACCTCGTCGCTCAACGCGCCGTCGCGCGCGTACACAATGCCGTCCGGCGGTTTCTCAAAATCCGTCGGCGCCAGCGCGTACGACAAGACATCCGGACCAAGCCTGTGCGTGTATCCCAAAAACTCGAGCAAATCGCCCGCCTCGTCTTCGCGCGCTCGTTGACAGAGCAACAGCGCGAGCTGCGACCCGACGTCTCGCACGCCCTTGGCGATTCCGAGACGCTCGGCATCCGCTCCGGCTCGCAACGCCTCCTCCATCGCGCGCTCTAATCCAACCCTTAAACCGGCTTCCAACGCATCGAACCCGTCGACGGCGCACCGCCTTTCCATCAACGCCCATTTCACCCAAACTCGCGACGAGCACCCGTCGTCCTCCTCCTCCGCCTCCATCGCCCGCGCGTACTTCTCCCTCGCCTCGTGCGCCTCACACCCACCGCGCGCCCTCGCGGCGTCACCTTCCGCTTCAAATGCGCGCCAATCATCAGTAACGCGCGCGCGTTTCGCGGCGGCTTTCGACGACGACGACGACATGGGTGACGACGACGCGCGCGTCGGTTACACGCGACGCCCGTCGAATTCACACTTCCCCGTTCACGCCCCACCGTCCACCGCGCCCCCACCGCCGCTCCCGTTCGCACTCTTCGCTCGCGCCGCGCACGTCTGCCTCAACTCCTCTTTCGCCGTCGCGTGCGTCGCCTCTAATCTCCGTTCCTCGGCGTCTAACCGCGCGCACAGTTCCTCGCGCAGTTTTCGAACCAACGCGCTCGCGTCCTCGTGCACCCGCACGACGCGCGACGACGACGACGACGACGACGACGACGTGAGCGCCCCACCGATATCGTCGACGTCGACGTCCGCGAAGAGCGCCGCGACGGGGGATCTTCGGTCGTCCGTCGGCGTCGGGTGCATCGCATTCTGAGGACGTTCGCGTTCGATTCGCGATTCGTGTGTGTCTCGTTTTCACGAGTCATGAACCGTCAGATGTGTATGGGGTGAAGCTTTTCTGAATTTCATTCCACCGAGCGCGCGCCGTCACTTGTCGACGGCCGGACGTACGGACCGACGGCGACGGGCGAGAAGACGGACGGGCGAAAGACGGCGCGCGACCGAAGACAGACGCGATGATCATTCCGGTGCGATGCTTCACGTGCGGTAAGGTGATCGGAAACAAATGGGACACCTACCTGGATCTCTTGCAGGCGGACTACAGCGAAAGAGACGCGCTCGACGCGCTGGGTTTGCAGCGGTACTGCTGCAGACGGATGGTGATGTGTCACGTGGATTTGATTGAAAAGTTGTTGAGGTATAACACGCTCGAACGCATGGATGGGGCGTGAGGAAGCGAGGGGTGAGAGACGACTGCGTGTTTAGGTTTATATAGCCGTCGGTTTGGGAAAAGACGACGGATAGGAAAGAGAGAGGAGGGAGAGAGCGCGCGGTGGCGTGCGCGACGCACGGCGTGAGTATTAGTAGGTATAATAAAGAATCGTTTTACAAACAGATGGATCACCACTCTTTCGGGCGGGCGGCTAATTGGGCCGCTTTGTAAGCCGCTTTGCCCGTTTTCCTAGACCCGTCGACGTCTACGAAAGTCTTGACACCGTTTTCATCGGTAAACCAGCGCGTGTGATGCGTCGTCGTCGCCGCCGCCTTTTTCGACGCGGCACCGCGACTCGTTCGGCCGAGTTCAGCGGCGGTGGCGGGTCTGGCAAAGCTCGCGGCGACGGCGGATTTGGGACCGCCGAATTGCCCGGCGTAATCGACGTGTACGATTTCGCCCTCGTGAAAACTCTGCGGCGCGAGCTCATCCACCGGAACAAAGTGTGGAAGTCTCGCGCGCCAAGGTGCACTCGTCTTGATGCTCGTCGTCGGAAGCATCGCCATTCGACTGACGTTTCGAGACGCCGGCGGTGGGTAGCGCCTCGGCGTCTCTTCTTCCTCTTCCCAATCGTCCTCCTCGTAATCGTCGCGAACGCTCGCGTTTCCTCCCGTCCTCCCCGTGTTTTCCTTGGCGAACGGGTTAAATCTATTCGCATCCGCCTGTCTGAACGCCCCGAACGTCTCGCGATCGTCCTCCGTGAGCGCGTCTTCTAATTCTACATCCTCCGCCGCAGTCGTCGGCGTCTCCAGCCGAACCGACGCCGGGCCTAGAACCTCCTTTTCTTTTCGCGCCTCCGCCTCCGCGCTCGCTCGCCTCGCTTCTTCCTGCACTACAAAACTCGGTTTCACCATCAACAGTTCATCCTCGGCGTCTCGATCCGGGTCCGCTTCTGAATCCGAATCGAACCGCGGTCGCGCCGACGCTTTCAAAGCGTCTTCCTCCAACGTCATCTGTTTCGTCGTCGTCGTCGTCGTCGTCGTCGTCGTCCCGCTTCGATCGATGTCGGCGTCGATCGAACCGCTCGGGTAACATTCGTCGACGTCGTCGTCGTCGTCGTCGTTCGAAATCGATGCCTCAACGGCGCGTAACGCGCGAGCCACACCCTCGTCGTTCCAACCGTCTTTGAAACCGTCGTCGTCTTCAGCACCGAACCCGTCTCCACCGGCGTCGTCCCACCCCTCGTCGTCGTCGTCGTCGTCGCCGTCGACGTCCTCATCGCCGTCATCGCCGTCATCGCCGTCGTCGTCGTCCCATCCGTCGTCGTCGTCCCATCGATCGTCCTCCTCGGCGGGCATCTTGTGACGACATCGTTCGTCACTCTGCGTCGCGCGTTCGCCCCGTTCCTTCTTTCTCCTCTCATTAGAGGGGAGGAAGGGCGAAAGCGAATCGGCGAACGAACCGTCCGTCGAGGGCTTTGGGCGCGCGGACAGACCGGCTTAATAAAACGCGCGAGCGGAGCGCACCGAACAACCTTCAATCAGTCATGCCGCAGCAGCAAAAGCGAAGAGGCTCGAACGGCCCGGCTTCGTCGACGACGACCGGGGCGTCGCACGGAGCGTCGTCTTCGGCGCACGGGACGACGGCGCACGCGCGCGTGGGAGTTTTAAAACCGGTGATTTTACCGTCGATGCGCATGGAAACCGGGACGAGCGTGGACGAGGCGTTGGCGGCGTCGAGGGCGTTCGCGGGAAGAGCCACCTGGGGCGCTGGTGGCGAGAGCGGGGGGGGTCGTTCGGGAGGTAGGAACGAGAGTGAACGCGTGAGCGGTGGGGGATCGCCGCACGAGGAAGATGGCGGGGTTGGAGGGCGCGGGGCATCGGCGCTCGGAGGGGCGACGTGGGGCGCGAGCCGCGGAGAAGACGCGCGGAGAGGGGACGACGTCGGGGAGTCGAGACGAGCGGCGGCGGCGGCGGCGGCGGCGAAACCGAAGCCGGTGATCAAGGTTTTGCGGAGGAAGACGGTGGAAGAGACCGGGGCGAGCGCCGAGCGGTCGGCGGATACGGTCTCGAGTCGACCGTCGAAGGCGTCCGCCCCTCAGCCGCAGACGACGACGACGACAAGCGAGCGCGTTCGAGAGGACAAGCCGGTGGATAGGGAACGCATCGTGGACACGCCCGGGAGCGACTTGTTGCAGACGCGCGGAGGCACGGCGCCGGTGGTGTTGCGCCGAAAGCCGGAACCGACGCCGTCGACGAACCAAGAAGAAAACATCCAGCCGGCGAGCGCCGAGGATCCCGATAAGAAGGCTAGAAAGCAACGCGGTGGACGACGAGTGCGCGAGAGGGAAATGAGACGCGTCGAGCGCGTCCAGATGCGCGCGCATAACGAAGCGGGCGAAACCGGCTCGGGTTTACAGAATGTACCGCAACCCGTCGACTCGAATTGGGTAAACGCGTATCCTGGGTACCCATACATGGCGCCAAACACGTACGGAATGGCGTTCTCGGACGCCAATGCGCTGTTTCACACGTTTGCACCAAACTACCAGGGTCACACCGGTCACGTTCCGAACATGTATTACGGCTACGCAGCGGCGCCGAATCCGTATGCGCAGCAAGCGCCGGTGACGGTGCCGACAGACGCGCCGGATATCAAAGCCACGGGCACGTACGGCGGTAAAACGTCAGCAAAGAAGAAGAACGCGGTGAAACGTCTGACGAAGAAACTGGCTGATCTTCCGTCGTCGCTCGGTGCCGAGTTTGGTTCAACGGATGATTTGTCGTCATTCGCGGATCCAGCAAGGGATGACAAATCCGCGACGACGACGACGACGACGACTCCGCAGAACAAACGAGCGCAACGGCGACGCCCCGGCGGAAGACACGCCAAATCGACAACGAAATCGACTAGTCAACAGAACAAAACGTAAGTAAGTGCGACGATAACGACGTCTTACACATAGCCTGAGCGACGCGGACGAGAATGATACGGATACGAGGCGCGGCGAAAGCTGCCGAGCGCTAAACCGCGCCAATTCGATTCAAGACGTCTGTCTCGTCGCGATTAATTTAATTCAAATTCAATTCAATTCTATTCATCGCGCTCTCCAAACGCGTCCAAAACACGCGCGGATCCGTCTCTCCTTCCGTTCCATCAATCCCAAAAGTCCCGCCTTCGCCCGCAAAGTCTCGAACCAATCCGGTCCAATCCGCAAAGTCCCGAACCGCCTCCGTCGCCTCCTCCGCGAGCGCCTCGATCAAAATCACATCCCTCTCCGCCGCCCACCCCGGGTCGTGCCTCCCTTCTCGCGCCTCGACGACGTCCAACCGGGCGTCCACGCAGTCTGGAAAACACTTGGGCACCGCCCGCACGCCTCGAACGCGCACCGAAACCCCCGGCATCGCGTGCGCCCGCGTCGCGCGCCCGCATCCATCGCTCGCGATCATCGCCGCGACGCACGCCGTCGTCACCGACGCCGTCCACGCGCGACGTCGCGACGCCCGTCGCCGTCCCATCGGTTCCGCGGCGACGACTGTCGCGTCGAAACGAAAAAGTGCCGAGATTTTTTTCAAAACCAAACTCAAAAACGAAGCGTGCGTTTGACCGATCGAGCCCATTCGTCCATCGGTAAAAATCAGGTTTCGTTTCTCGTTGAACCTGGACCCTTTTTTCTTTGTTTTTGCGCCCAACGAACGATTCGATCGTCGCGCGCGACGCGATTTCTCGACGCGACGACGCGAGGGTGCGCGCGACGACGAGACGCGTCGACGGAAACGTCGATACTGCGAGGTACGAACCGCCGCGTGAGCTTTTTTAACGCGACGACGACGACGACGACGCGTCTTTCAAACGAACGGAATCGACGCGGAAAATGTGAAAAGTGACTGACGGATGCGAACGACTTTGCGACGGACGTAGGGACGAGAGACGACGACGGGACGCGCGCGCGTGGATCCAGTCGGTTGAATCGCGCTTGGTAAACAGATCGCGTCGGTGTCGAACGGGAAAAGAAGATGAGTTACCTGAACGGCGGAGGGGTTGGACCGAGCGGAGGATCCTCCGAAGAAGAACGCGCGCGCCTCGCGCAACAGCACCAACAGCAGCCTCCGTTGGTTGTCGGCGTGCCTTATCCGCCCGGAACGGCACCAGCGTTGACGCCGGAACAGTTTAATGAACTATACGGCGCGCAGTTGAGACAACAGAGGGAGCAATTCGCGTATCACGCGGCGCACGCGGCGGCCATGACGCCGGCGGCGGCGGCGCAAAACGCGAAACTGAGAGAGTTTTGGAGAGAGCAATTGCGAGAGATGGGCGAGGTGACGGATTTTAAAACGCACTTGTTGCCGCTAGCGAGGATCAAAAAGATCATGAAGAGCGATGAGGACGTGAGAATGATATCGAGCGAGGCGCCGGTGTTGTTTGCAAAGGCGTGCGAAATGTTCATATCCGAGTTGACCACGAGGGCGTGGTCGCACGCGCAAGAGAAGAAGCGTCGAACGCTTCAGCGAAGCGACGTGGCGGCGGCAATCACGAAGACGGACATTTTCGATTTTTTAATCGACATTGTACCGCGCGATGATTTCAAGGATGCGGCGAGCGCCGGCGCGGGTCCGGCGCCGACGGGGTTCCCTCCTCCCGGTCAGCCCGTTCCCGCCCAGGTCCAGGCGGCGTTTCCTCCATCTGCGGCGCCGCCCACGGACGCGGGCGACGCCGCCATCAACCCCGCAGACATCTTTCCGCATTCTTAGTTTACACTTTAGCCGCCGCCACTCGCGCCACCGCCGCGCCGTTCGACGCCGACGCGCTCGCGCGCCGACGCCGCGCTCCCTCCGTCCTTCGCCGTGTACGCCACGTTCCATCCCACGCCGCCGACGCCCGCAGAAGCAGAAGAAGACATCGAAGAAGACGAAATCAGCACATTAATACCCGCGAGAACGATTTGTACGCTGTAAAACCGAAACCAAACCATTTTTAACCCGTCTAAAAGGCTCCCCGACCTCCACCGCTTCCGATACCTCCCATCACATCATCATCCCAAAGGTTCACCGAGACGTCGTCCTCGATCGACGCGTCGTTTACCCCATTCGACGAGTGATGACTCGCGACTTGCGATTCATCCCGAGGACCCTCTCCCGAAGGTTTAGTGGGTGGGTGGCTTTTGTGTATTTTATGTACATTGGTGTCACACAGAAGATGGGTCGAGTCTCGATGTCTTCTTCTAGGGGGTAAAACTCGAGTCATGACTCGTCGAATGGGGTAGGTCCCACGCAATCATCCATCATTCATCCATCTTATCGACGACGACGATCGAAGACGCGCGTCGGCACACACCGACGCGCGCGCGACCTCTCACGCGCGAACGCACGCCCGAAAGAACCCCTACCCGTGCGTGTCGCCCACCTGAAGACCGCGAAACGCGATGCGGTGCGTGACGACGACGACGACGACGCACGCCCCGGCGGCGTCCTGCCCAACCCTGATCTGCAAACGCCGAACGACGAGATGTGGAGCACCGGTGAGAGCGACGGCGACGACGAAGAAGACGACGGTCGGCGTGGTGCTGTCCGCCATCGCCGCGGATAAGAGGTGCAGAGGCGATGCGATGCCGGTGAAGAGCACCGGGGAGTCTCAGACGAACCCGGAGTTGCAAATCACCGGGGCGAATTGCTCCATCGACGACCCGAGCGGGTGCACGCTGGCGGATTTGGAACTCATGTACGTGGACGCGTTGTGGAACTATTACAACGGAGGACAGTTTACGCTGAGCGATGAGGATTACGATCGACTGAGGGAAGAACTGAACTGGCAAGGGAGCGGGTTCCCGACGCTGCGTCGGTATGAGATTGAGTTTGTGCAGGCGGCGATCTCGTACTCGCGAGGCGAACCCGTGGTGGACGACGGCAAGTACGAGGAACTCAAGCGTCGGGTTAAAGCCGCGGGTAAACGCACCGATGTGACCGCGCTCTTGCTTTACACGAAAGGGAAGCAGTTGCTCGAAGAAGCGGAGTTTGAACTGTTGAGCAAGGAGATGCTGAAGTTAGGAATCGATGTCAGTATGAAGGGGGCGACGTGCACGTTGTCGCAGACGACGGACAGTTTGGAAAACGACACCGGTAGCGTCATCAGCATGTACGCCGCGCTCGGCACGGCGCCGTTACTCATTGGTTTGGCGCCGAGCTTTGTGCTCGGATTCTTTGGCGTCAAGCTTCCGGCGGCGCTCAGCCTGGGTTTCGCGGTGACCGTCTGCGCCGCGCTCACGAGCAAGCTCATCAACTACACCAATTTGCAAAACGCGGAAATCTTGACGGGCGTGTGCCCGTGCTGCGAGATGCCCATCAAGCGATTCTTTGGCGGCGAATCGCCCGTCGACTCTTACGAGCACAAGTGCGCCGCATGCGGTACGACGTGCGTGTTGAACAGACAAAAGCGGCTCATCGAAACCGCCGGCGGTCTCAGATCAGCCTAGGCGAGAGTCGCGAATCGTCGCCGTCGTCGGCGTCGTAGTTTCGAGAGTTTCGAGAGTTTCTACTGCACACGGTGTTTCTCTACTACACGCGCACGAATACTACGTACGTGCGACTGCGCTAATTCACACGAAACATTTAAATAAGAGATTCAGCTCCAACGCGAATGGATGAAGCGCGGCGCGCCTTGTGCCTCTCCAACGAAGAAGACGTGGATTTCGCTCCCCTTTCGTTCGCTAATAAATCGAGCGCGACTCGACGCGCGAATTTTGCTGACGCCGCGTGCACCACCCACGACGTGAATACGGCGCGCTGGAGCGCTCGAGCTCGAGAACGCGCCATGACTTTGATGAATCGCTCCACGAGGGCGTCGCTCGCGTTTCGGCGCTCGCGTTCGGCGCCCGTCGCTTCTCGCCAACGAAGCAAACATCTACGCGTGAGCACCCGGCCTCCAGTCGCCGAGAGCTCAACGGCGAGACTCCAGTGTTTGAGAACGCTCGCGCGCACGCGATTGTCTGTTCTCGATTTGAGATTACGCAGACTTACCGCGACGGAGGCTTGGGATTTCCACGCGTCGAAGTACTCCCCCGCGATTCGGCGCTCGGAACGCCGTCGCAGCGCCCTTAATTTACGCTGAAAGAGAATGCCACGGATCCACGACACGAGCGCGCGCTTCATGAGCTGCGCCTGCGCGAAATGGTCGATGACGCGATCGACTTCTCGCCGCGCGGCGAGCTCTGCGTCGGCGTTCTCTCGTTCTTTTTCGTACGCGCGGAGACGTCGCAATTCATCCGCGTTTGACTCGACGTCTCGCTCGAGCTCTTCAATTCTTCTCCAAGCCGCGTCTCTCTCCTGGATGAGAACGCGCGCGCGCGCGTTCGCGCTGCTCACCATGGTTTCTAGATCGGATCGCTGCGCTTTGAGCGCCGCCGCGGCGTTGGACTCAGCCACTTCGAGCGCCGCGTCTGATGAGAGCCGCTCGCGTCGCAGCTGTTCTCGCAGACTGTGAACCTTTTCCTCTCGAGACGACACCTTTTTCAGCGCCTGTTCGAGGCGATATTTGAGCTCGTCGCACACCCTACTAATGCTCTCCTGCCCGGCGACGTGGGCCTCCACCTCTAATCGAAGCGCGCGCACTTCATTCTCCAACGCGACGACTCGCTTGTCGTCGCCACCGATACTGTTATCCGTAAACGACGGCGCGAGAACGCGAGAACGCGTCTTGCACACCGCCATCTCCGCGAACGTCGGCGAGTTTTTATGCGCCTCCATCGCTTCCGCGATGCGTCTAATCTGACTCTGTTCCGCTCCGATTTCGGCGGCTCGCGCGTCCTCGAGCGATATCCCGCGTTCCCTCACCCGCGCCAACGCCTTTTCTCGAGCCTCCCGTCGCATCGCATCGATCTCATCCTTCGTCATCGATGCCTCGTAGTCACAGTTTCTCAGAAACACCGCGCTCGACGGCGGTTTCCTCTTCGGTACCGCTTCGTCCGCGCCTCTTCTTCTTCTTCGAACCGTCTCGTCCAACTCGGCGTGCACGAGCGACATGCGCGCCAATCTCTCGAGTTTCACTCGCGTCACCCGCGTCCCCACGATTCCATCGTACGTCGTCGGCTCGTCCTCGGTTTCATCCCCGGACGGTTCGTCCTCGGTTTCATCCCCGGACGACGTCGACGCGTTTTCATTCGACGTTCGCGTCGTCGTCGTCGTCGTCAGAGCTGGTGCTTCCAAACTGTTTCGCGTTTGGATTAATTTGTAATCACCCCCGTCGTCCGAGCTCTCCACGTCGCTCCCAGCGCTCGCGTAATCGTCGTCGTCATCCGTGACGTCCCCCGGGGCGTCGCGCGACATCTCACCGACGACTCGACGGGTCACCGCGTTGAGATGTGTCGACCGAAAGTCGTCAGCCCGTCAGTCAGTCTGGGTGCGCTCGGTCTGATTGCTGACGACAGTATGCGACGCGCATTCTGGCCATCGGTCGTCGCACGCGTCGCCGGGGACGTCGTCGCGCGCGTAGAAATCATCGGGATGGCGCCGTCGACGAGCGCGCGGGGGACGGCGCTCGCGCGCGCGTTCAGAGGACGAAACGGTGATGTTGAATGTCGTTTGCGCGGGAAAACCATCAAGGACAACAACGCCGCGTTCGGTCGCGTCGCGCGACGGTTGTCGTCGTCGACGTCGGTGTCTCGCGTGCGAGGAAAGATTGATCCACGCGTGCGACGCGCGGCGCCGGTGAACGCCGCGGAGGCGTCGGGGGCGTCGGTGGCGGGCGGCGCCGGTTTGCGAGCGGTGTCGCGCGTGGACGCGTTGTCCAAAGCGCACGAGGACGCGACGCGATGGATCATATTTAGTGATTTACACGTGAGTAAGCGGACGATGGAGACGTGTAAAGAGGTTTTGGAGCGCGTGCACGCGGAAGCGGTGGAGAAGAAGTGTGGGGTTTTGTTTCTGGGGGATTTTTGGCACGCCAGAGGCGCCATTCCGGTGGAACCGTTGAACGAAGCGCTGGCGCTCATGTCGAGCTCGAAATGGACGGCGCCGACGATTATGATTCCAGGAAATCACGATCAGGTAACCGCGGGTGGGATGAGTCATGCGCTGACGCCGCTTGCGGCGTCGAACGAGAATATCGTCGTTTTCGATGGACCGACGTTGTACAACGGAGCGCTTTGGTTGCCGTACAGAAGGAATTCCGACGAATTGAAACGCGCAATTCACGAATGTCGCGGGGAGTTCAACGCCATATTCTGTCACGCAGACGTCATCGGTGCGTCTATGAACGAAACGTTTCAAGCGAGGGATGGGCTCGATCCCGCTCTGTTTGGTGGCGCAAACACGTACACGGGGCACTATCACAAGCCGCACGTCGTGCCGAACACAAACATCACGTACGTTGGTTCGCCTTACGAAGTATCGCGGTCAGAAGCGGGTCAGGTGAAGGAGCTCATCATACTCGATTCTGGGAAATGGGTCGAAGGCGAGAATGAGAGGGTGAAACTCGACATCGGACCGAAGCATTTCGCCGTCGAGGGAGTGGAGGCGTTCGTTCCTTCGTCGGCGAGAGCGGGAGACATCATCAGATGGACTCTGCCGATAGACGCCATCGAGTCTGCATCAGACGCCGTACCCGCAGTCATTCAAAAGGCTCGGGACGACGGGTTCGTAGTGGAAGTGTGTTACGTCGCGAAAGAGTTGCCGGCGCGGATACCACAAGCGGAAGAATTAGGACCTGCTGGATTGTTTGACGCGTACGCGGCGGCGAGCGACATGCCGACAAGCGTGAGCGCTTTCGGGCGCGAGGTACTCCAAGAAGTCGCCGCGGCTGAGGACGCGCCTGAAACGCGCTTACGAACAAGGGGCGTGAATGTTTCTTTCGATGCCGTCGAAGTTGAAGGCTTTGGTACGTTTCAGTCAACGACGCGTTACCCGCTCAATTCGAGAGGCGTTTGCGTCGTCGTGGGAGAGAACCAGACGGACACGTGTTCCGATTCCAACGGTGCAGGCAAGACTACGCTCGTGATGTCACCGATGTGGGCGCTCACAGGTCAGAGCGATTTGCGAATCGATGGTGGCGGTTCGGGTCGCACCCTCACTAAATCAGACGTCGTAAACGACTCAGCAAAGTTTGGCCGAGTGAGACTCGAAGGATACGTCAACGGCCACACGCCATTCTGGGTTGAGCGTAAGGTGAACAAGACAAAGCTCGTGAGCTTGAAGTATGCCATCGATGGTGAAGAGAAAACCATGGCTGAAGCAAAGCTGACGCAACAAGGCATAGACGAAGATCTCGGCGCGGCAATCATCGCCAACACGACGTTTCACGGCCAGCACACTGTTGGAGCTTTGCTTGACGCCAACGATGCCTCTTTGAAGGCTGCTCTCGGAAAGCTAGTCGAGGCGGACACATGGACGAGAGCAAAAGACATTTCTCGCAAGCGCGTGGGCAACGCCCGATCTAACGTCAACGCGATGACAGCCGAGGTCAAGGCTCGAGAGGATTACATCTCGCGCACTCGAGTGAGAAAGGAGCAAGCCGAACAGGAGAGCACCAAGTGGGACGATCAGCACCGTAGTCGAATGAGTGAACTCGAAGCCAACTCGACGGCTGCGTCTGAAATTTTCGTGAAGTGCATGGCGAGGACGAATCAGTACTTGGAAAGATTACGACGCGCGAGCGAAGCGCTCGAAGTGATGATGGGCGAAGCGGAGCGAATCATCGACTCTTCTCGTAACGACGCCGAAGACGCAGCAAAGCGCTTCGAGTTGCGAGAGTCAGAGTTGGAGCACAAAATCACCACCGTGGAGGGTGATATAGAGCGTTTGAATGCGACGGTTCGGGATCTTCAAGCGAAAGAGGCGAGCGCCGGAGCGCTGGGACAGCAGACACACAACGCCGTCGGCATGTTTGCGGGTGTAGGCAACTCCCACTCGCACCCTGACGGCGTCGGAACGTGCGATAGGTGCTTGCAGCCGATCGATCCGACGCATCACAAAGAAACCCTAGATAAGTTAAAAGAGGAAGCCAGATCAGCCGCTCTGGCGCACGGTCAGACGATTCAAAACTTGAAACAGTCAGTCGCCATGTTGAAGCAGGCGACGGAAGAGCGCCGCAAGCTCAATGAAGAAGCCGCTTTCGCGCGCAAGGCTGAGAGAACGCGCGCTGAATCGAGTGCGACGGCGTCGTCGAACGCCACGGATCAGCTCAGACACGCTCAACGATCTTTGAATGTGATTTCGAGTGCTGTCTCTCGCGCTGAAATGCTGTTAGGCTCGGCTCCGGAGGCTGTCGTCAAGAGAGCGCTAGCCATGTCCGCTGATGAAGCTTTCAAACAAAGTCCAATGACCATGGAGGAAGGTTCTTCATCGGGCTTGCTCGTCGGTCTGGATCCGGCGTTGATGTCGGGATCTTCATCCATTGAAACCGAGACGAAAACGTTTCAAGCCAACGCGTCGATGAACGTCGCCGACACTGACTTTGTCCGATCTCTCGTCAAGGATGCCGAGGACACCATCGCTGAAGGCGAGAGGGCCGCTCGAGACGCGACGAGACGAATCCAGGAGTTGAACGACTTTGCTCTCGCAGCGCATTCAAACCCGCACACGAGCGCGTTGGAAGAATTGAAGGCTCAGCTTGAAACCGAGGGTGAATCGCTTGCCAAGCGCGTCTCTTCTCTAGGTGAAGCGAAAGAACTCTTGGGCATCGCTCAAGCTGCGGACAAGGCTTTTAGTACGAAAGGCATTCAGAGTTACCTTTTTGAAAGCGCGCTCGGTGATCTGAGCGCGCGTGTTGGACAGTACATGGACGCGTTGACTGGCGGCGCGTTGACGCTCGAGTTGAGGCCAGCCGGCGCCGGCGCCGAAATGGACGACGAATCAGACGCAGTGGATGACGAAACGGATGGTGAAACAGACTCGAAAAAGAACAAGAAGAAGAACGCCAAGTCGACCATGAGCGCGACGGCGGCGGAGCGTATCGAACGTGTCATCCACGCTAGACGCCCCGATGGAAGTCTGATTTCCAGAACGCTTCGACAGCTCTCTGGAGGTGAAAGACGCCGCGCGGCGCTCGCCTTGGCGCTCGCCTACGCAGACTTGGCGTCTGAACGATGCGCGGTCGCGTGCGATACGTTGGTTCTGGACGAAGTGCTTCAGCATCTCGACGCCGAGGGCATCGCGAGAGTCACGTCGCTATTGCGAGCGCTCCCAAAGCGCACCGTCCTGCTCACGTCGCAAGCAGACTCTGCCACCGCGCATCTTTTCGACGTCGTCGACAAAGTTGTCAAGGGAACGCACGGTTCTGGAGTCGTCGTCGCCGCCGGCGAACACGCCATGCTCGAGGAAGAGGCCACGTCGTAAATGTAGATATTTCCTAGCCAGACGAGTTGAAAACCAAAATTGCTGCTATACCTTACAAAGAGCTAAAAAGAAAACAACCGAGCGACAACCTCTTCCCGTCTCGATCGTCCATGATGATGATGGGCGCACTCAAGCCTCTTCTTGGTCGTTTTCGAAGCGTTTCGTCGCCCTCCCCTTGCACTGAAAAGCTTTTCGTTTCGCTTCAAAGAGGCGCTTCTTCACCACTTCCTCCGCGTCGTCACCGAAATCCTCGTCTCGCGCATTCGGATCGTGAAACTGCACGCGCGTCTCCTCTTCACACATACCCTCATCCGTCTGTTTCGCCGATCCCGCCGCCTTTTCTTCGCTCTCCCCTCGCACATCCGCGCGAATCAAGTCGTGCAACTTGGCCATGACTTCCTCGTGTTGTCGTTCCCGCTCCCTGATCCTCTCCTCCTCCGTCGTCTCGTCCACCTCAACGTCGTTGAACAGCTCTCTCGGCGGCGAGTGCCACGGCGTTTCGATCTCCTCAATCTTCATCGTCGCCGACCGCTCCGCAAAGTTTTTCGCCAGGTTTTGTTCGTTCCAACGCACGCACTTTTGTCTCTTTTGGTGTCCCGACGTCGTCGTCGTCGTCATCGAATTCCCGTTCCCGTCGTCATCGATCGACATCGGCGTCGTCGGCGTCGACGGCGTCATGTTCCGCCCCGTCGTTTCTCCCTCTTCGTCCGTCGCGTCGCGTCCGTCGCGCGTTCGTCGCGCGTCCGCCGCGTCGTGATCTGTCGTGAGTCGTCAATCAATCACTCCGAGTCGAGGCGCATCCATCCATCCTTCACACGCCGTCGCCGACCGACGGACGCTCGCGATGGAGCGCTAAACGGACGAGGGAACGCGACGAGGAACGACCGGCGATGGACGCGTCGACGCGGCGACGCTCGGTGGACGCGTGCGCGGCGTGGATGCGCTCGGAACACGCGGCTGGGGCGTTCGTTGCGAAGGATGTGGAGGCGTTGCGCGCGCGAGGGACGACGATGGCGACGCTGGAAGGGATGGAGTGCGAGGATTACGCGAGGGCGGGGTGCGGGGAAACGCTCGGGGCGAGGGTGAGGATGCGCCGGGCGGTGCGAGCGTACGGACGGATGGTGCGAGGGGAAGAAGAGGGGGGCGGACGCGCCGCGCGGAGGACCGACGGGGGTGCTCGGTTTGGTGGAAGGGTGACGATTGAAGAGGATTTAGCGCCGGTGTTCGATCGGGATAGGGCGGATTGGGGCGGTGATGGGAATTCGATGAAGCGGACTCGGCGTGAAGGGAAGGAAAACGCGCGTCCGGCGCCAGAGGTGAAGATGAAGAAGCGACGGTTGCCGCCGCCGTGGATTCGGCCGCCGGGAACGCGATTTCTCGTCGACGGTTTCGCGCACGATTTAGATGGATGTGAACACTGGTTTTTGACGCATTTTCACGCGGATCACTACCAAGGTCTCACGAAGAAATTTGATCGCGGCGTCGTTTACGGTACGCCGACGACGATTCGACTCGTCAAGGAGCGTTTGGGCGTGGACCCGCGTCGGTTGAGAGCCGTTCGAATCGGCGAACGAGTCGACGTCGATGGTGTCGACGTCACGTTTATAGACGCGAATCACTGCCCGGGGGCGGCGATGATTCTTTTCGAGTTTCCCAACAACCCCAAGGCGGCGCCGGTGCTGCACACGGGCGATTTCAGATTCCACGAGGGCATGCGCGACGATCCGCATTTGCGCAAAGCGGCTGAACGAGCGCCCGTGCTTCTTCTCGATACCACGTACTGTTCTCTCGACCAAGACGACTTTCCGACGCAAAAACACGCGCTCAGGGCGATGACGGATGCGTTGCGATCCGAGGCTATGTTCGGGCACCGCCGCCTGTTCCTTTTTGGCACGTACACGATTGGTAAAGAAAAGGTGTTCTTCGAGGCGGCCAAGGCGCTCGGACAAAAAGTCTACGTCGGCAAGGCAAAGCTCGCCGTGCTGAACGCGATAGAGCTCACCAAGGAGGAAAAATCCCTGATTACGACGAACGACGCCAAGACAAACTTACACGTCGTTCCCATGGGATCGACGAGCTTTAAAAAGATGGCATCCATCATGAAGTATTACAAGACGAGATTTGATTCCGTAATTGCCTTCAAACCGACGGGTTGGACCTTTAGCGCGCAGAGCAAAACTTCGCGAAGTACAAAGCGAAGACAGCGCGGTAAACTCGTGCAATACGGACTGCCGTATTCAGAGCACTCGAGTTTGAACGAACTCAGGTCGTTCGTGCGCTTTATAAATCCGAGGAAAATTTTCCCGCACGTAAACAACGATTGCGGACCTCGTTCGGCGCGCATGCTCGAACTCCTTCGGGCGAGCGACGACGAATACGCAGACATGCTCGCTGGACACCGGACGACGACGACGTGATGCACATTTAGACAATTTTCTTCGTAGAGAACCTAGTACTTGTAGGCGTGTAGAAACTATTACAATCATCAGACAAAACAAAAGAATTCTTCAAACGACCGCGGCTCGTTAGAGCTGCTTCATGAAATCGGCAAACTCGGCTTCCTTCTTTTCATCGCTTCCAGCCGGCGGCGGCGGGGGAACTTCGGCGACAACCGCGTCACCGACTTCACCCTCCTCGGGTTCTTCCGCGGGCGGCGGCGGCGGCGGCGGCGGTACCGCTTGCGCTTGCGCTTGCGCTTGCGCTTGCTGCATCATCATCGGAGGAGGAGGCACGCGCTGCATCACCATCGCCGGAGGCGGGGGCACGCCCGCGGAACCATCCTCTGGAGGAGGCGGGGGCGGGACGCCCGCGGAACCGTCCTCGGGCGGAGGCGGGGGTACCGCCATGACTGGGGCCATGGGGTAGGCGGCGTATCCGTTCTGGACTTGCATCCCGGCGGGCATCGGTGGCGGCGGCGGAGGCACGCGTCTCGGCGCTTGTTGTTGTTGTTGCTGTTGCAGAGGGGGCGGAGGCAGGCCGCCGGCACCGCTCGGTCTCGACACGTTACATCTCTTGCACACTTGCCTCGACGCGTAGTTCGGGTACCCACACGGTTCGCAAATCCAGTCTCCCGGTCGCAAATTGTTATAGTTGCCACGCGGTCCGTTTCCGGCGTTGGCGGCAAACGCCGAAGACGACGGGGCACCGCCGCCGACGGAGCCCCCGCCCTGTTTCAAGTCGGCTTCGTTGACGCCGATTTCATTCAAAAACGCAGAGTACTCCTTATTCATCTCCTCCTTGGCCGCGCCCGCGTCCATTTTACCCGCGAGCGGACAATCGCGCGTCGGGTGACCACCGTTTCCGCAAATTTTACACGTGACGAGCTCCACCGGCGCGCGGTAACTCTCCACCTTTTCGCGTTCGGGGCAGTTGGCCTGCACGTGCCCTTGCTGACCACAAAACCGACACGCGCCAAATGATTCGATAAACGTACCGTTGATGGATGCGAGTTCTCTCAACTGCATGCGTTTGTGCACGTTTTCCTCTTCGTCAATCGGACGTAAAATGTGACTCACCATTTCCGCCGCCGCGTCGACGTTTTCCCACGTCTCACCCAAAATCACAACGTGCAGAGGTTCGTCCTCCTTATAATCCGTCTTGTGGTCCCGGTGCGCCCCAGGTTTCACGCTTCCTTTCCCACGAAGCATGATTCGCGTGTTCGTCTCCCGCTCCATGCGTTTTTGCGTGTTCCCGCGAGGTCCCAAAATCAAACCTATAAAATTGTACCCCGGGTACTCGTCCTCCGGCACGTACAACTTTCTCTCCTTCTTCCTCGGTCTCCAATCCGGCGGCGGTTGAAACTCCCCGTTCGTGTTCGCCATCAACCACTCCACGAGTTCGTCCCGCTCGCGGTACAACCTATCCTTCACTCGCGCCTCTCGCGTGTTCACCTTGACGCCAAACTTGTTATATTTCGGCGGCGGGCTCGGGCTTCGGTCGCCCTCCGGCCGGTCATCCCTGAAATCCCGCATCGTCAACCGCTGCGAAACGTCCTGATACTTCGCAAACCTCCTCGCCGCTTCCGGATCCGTCGTCGACAGCGTCGTCGCCGCCGTCGCCGCCGCGGAAACGACCCCTTTCGACGCCAATCTCGCCTGAATCGCCGCCGCGTCTGGAAGCGCGAACGACCCGCCGCTCCCGGCGTTTCCCCCACCGAACCTCGGAACCGGCGGTGCGGGAACGTTCACCAACGCCTCCGCCGCGGACGCGGACCCGTCGTCGTCGTCCCATCGCGACTTTCTCGCTCGTTTCCGTCCCCTCTCCCCGTCCCCATCCGTCGTCGGTACCGTCGTCGTCGTCATGACGTTCGTCCGTCCGTCCGCGCGCCTCTACGACCACGACAACAACGACCACAACAACAACCGCTCGCGGTTTACGAATCACTCGTCGTCGCCGACCCCGCGTCGCCCCGGTCGCGTCGTTCCAGTGTCGTCGCCGGCGCGACGTTCTCCCAGGGACGTTCCCGTTCCCGCGCACTGATGAGACTTTTACAACACGGGGTACATCCTAAACCCTACCCTGATGAGACTTTTACAACACGGGATCTGATGGGATCGGATAGGGCGTGCGTGCGGTGGGTCGATTTACGGTTCGTGAACCGTTGAACCGTTGATTATATGTATATATAGTACCAAGCACGGTGATCCCGACCAA
>Ga0255774_10000493_pt1 | contig 35287 bp, 21 predicted proteins | sample 101ome_17_FD_179972 | JGI IMG/M metagenome (GOLD analysis project Ga0255774, IMG submission 179972) | Coastal salt marsh microbial communities from the Groves Creek Marsh, Skidaway Island, Georgia - 101407AT metaG (version 2) | ecosystem: Environmental > Aquatic > Marine > Intertidal zone >... | reverse complement strand
CCATCAAGAGAATGTGCTGGAGCAGGTAGATTAAATCCAGGACCGCCTGCAAGAGATCTTATATAGTTTCCGCTGGTTCCTGAATCTAATTTAATGGTTTCACTTTGTACAATTGCTCTCACTCCAGCCGAATCGACTGGAGTTTCAGAGAATGATGTTCCTAAAAATGCACTAAGCTTTTGTACCATTTAATTTCTTTCTATGCTTGAGCTTCCTGCCATCTTAAAAATACTGATGCTCTTGTAGAACCAAAAACCATACGAATATTAATAGCAAGAACATCAGGACCATCAGGATATTGATAGTCGCCGCCTAAAGGCGCACCTGACATTTCTTTTAGTTTTGATAGGTCTGATCTAGTAACTTCTGAACCTGAGTTAGATGACGCGCCGGTGAAAGAGAAGATTTGTTCACCCGGTAGAGCGTATGACCCAGTAGACCAAGTCACATCACTACCAGATGCTACTTGAGAAAACGATGGCTGTCCACCTTCATTAACACCGTTCAAACTTTTCCAGTTTGCATCTGAGAAGTTTCTTGGGTTAATAATACCTTCAACGCGGATTTCGCCAACACTCGAGAAGAATCCGCCTGAACGACCCACACTAATCATAATCTCATCCAAAAGCATTTGCGATCTATTGAGTAGATCTTTCGCTCCAAGTCTACCTACGGATGAGTTAGATACAGAAGGTGCAAGTCTGATAACAAATGCTGTTTGTGGAGTTGTACTTACTGCAACGTCTTGTTCAGAATATGTAAAGAGATAACCACGGTCTCTTTCAAATCCACCATCCATAATTAGAGAACTACCCCAGTGAGATAGTGTTGGTGAACAAGTGTTTGAAATCTCAATAATACCTGTGTTACTACTATGTGTTGTTTTACCACCTGCAGATAGAGTATTCAAAGTACCCTGCAAAAACTGCTGGAACGTAGCTTCTCTAGTCACACCAGTAAAGTTACCAGGACCATCTGTTACAGATCTACCGGTATAAGTCATGATTTCGTTATCAATCATCAAAATACCAGTATCTGCAAATTCTTGTAAGTCTGCCGCTGGGATTGTAGTAGTGTTACTATCAATAGTATTTGTTAGATACGTTAATGGCGAGTCATTGTCAATTGAGTAACGAACAGGTAGGTTAGATGAACGCATATACGCTTCATCATTTACGTTGTTGTTCTTCATTCTATGACAGTATACCCACTTACCATCAGATCCACGAACCATGAAGTGAATAAAGCCAGCACCATACCAAGACCATTCAAGGCCGATCATCTGCATCTCATTAAAGTCCCAGTTATAACCTGAAGGACCAGTACCATCGGCCTTATCTAAATTCCATTTTGATTGTGGAACTCTAACTTCTTCAATTTTTTGTGAGCGAATACCTGATGCAGTAATTCCGCGATAGTCTGGTGTAATATAAATTTGAGTGTTACTTGGAACAGATGTAATAAAGTGAGTCATACCTCGAATGACAATCCTATCACCAGCTCTTAGCTGCTCTGTAAATCTAGTATTAGAACCAGTAATAGTTGAACTGTTCTGAGTAGCAGACAAAGTACCAGCAATATTGTCTACAGCAGAACGTCTAACTGCAAACATTTGTTGTCCATCAAATTCAAAGAACACACCGTTTTGATCGTCAAACACACCACCACGAACAGCAGCTCCAGTCCATGATGTTACGTAAATATCACAATGGAGATCTAATACTGCAGTTGTATCACCAAGAGTTTGAGTTGCGATAACAGTAAATGTATAGTCATCAGTAATACTATTAACAGTATATGTTCCATTATAACCAGATGTAGTTACGCCTTCTAGTCTAATAGTAGCTCCAGCTTGTAGACCATGATCGATATCGTCTGTTTTAATAGTAATAGTAGAACCAGATGCAGTACCACTTGCAGATACGGATTGCACATCATAGTTAGGCGCAAACAAAGTACCAGATGAGAATAATAAGCCTTTACCAGATTGGTAGCGGAAGAATCTCTTAGATTGTCTTATAACAGATGCAGCATATGTTGGTGTTTTAGTTGAAAGAATAACACCACCATCTGATGGTCTATGCAGAATAGTTGCGTTAGAAAATGCATAAACAACAGGAGAACCAGGGCTTGCTACAGCACCACCAGCTCTAGCAGTGTATTTCATAGAACTTGCAGTCGGAGTTTGTGTAAGAACAAAAGGTCCAGATGCTAAATCAGCATTTGTTCCAGATCCCATTTCAACATGCAATGGTGTTCCTGGAATCAAGCCATGTGGAGTTGGAAAAGTTAAAGTAATTACAGAAGGATCTGATCCATCAGAAGTAGCAGTAGGTGTAGGAAGAGCAGCATTAGCATATAGTCTTCCCTTACGAGCAATCGATTCAGCTGTTTCTAAAGTATCACCATCACTTGTTCCAACAGTACCCCGCGCAAAATATTTCAGTGTTGTTGAAGATGGAACAGACTCAATTAAGAAGTTACCATCTGCTCTAGAAAATCCAGCTGTGCCAGCATCAAGCCCAGAAACGTTAATTACATCTCCAACACTTTGCCCATGCGCAGAATCGAATGTAACAGTAATTAAGCTATTTGTAGTACTTGTTGTTTGATAATCTGTTTCAATACCTGAAACAGAAAGATCGACACCTGGAAGTTCATATGCTGAAGGATAACCTTTTACAGTACCATAGCCAGACCATTTAGTTGGCTGAAGTCCGTATTCAAAGTCCGCATCGATCATTGATTGTGGATTAGAAACTCTTGTACGCTCAATTGCATCAGTACCAAATGGCCAAGGTCTAACCATCTGACCATATTCTTCTGTACCTTCTACAAAGATTTGCAAATCATCCGATGCACTCATACCAGAAGTATTATATTGCAAAGTAATAGTTGTGAAGCCATCATGAGCCATATAAATTGTAGGAAAATCTGCATCTTCTGCATCATCTTTTGATTTAGATGTAAATGCACAAGTTGTACCAGCAAATGTAGTATCTGCAAAATTATAAATGATAACGTTATCTGTAACGTTAGTAACTAAAAGAAGTTTATCAAGCGTATAACGTCCTGGGATTTTAATGGTTCCTGAACCAGCTATTCCAGGAGTAAATACGTATTCTCTAACTAATTGCTTTGCCATATTATTTCTATCCTAATGCCACTGAGAATGCTATAGATTGCGATTGCGAAGCAAATGTACCTGCATCAGCAGAATCACCTTTTGGACCTTGTTCACCACGTTGTCCAATAGATGAGTACAATTGCCAGTTACTATTTATATAGATGAATTCGATGATTGATTGACCAAGGTCAAGCTCGAAGTTTTCAGCATAACCTTCAATTGTTTCACCATTTCTATCTACAATTACTGAATTATTTGTCCAATCTCCAACATCAATAAGTTTGATATAATCACCTGTTGTTGGTGATCCCGGAAGTGTTACTGTAATAACTCCACCACTTGTATCGATAGCATATCTACCAGCCGATACTGCAGTAAAGTCAGAATCATATACAGTATAATCTGTTGAGAAAACTCTAAAGTCTGAGTCAAATCCAAGATAACGACCTCTAAGAGCTCCAAAGTTCCAAGTACCAAGCTCAAATGAAGGATCATTGCGATCAATCGTAGTTGCTGCTGGGCTAGAGTCTAAATCATCTTGAACTAGATTATTGAACGTGTACCATTCGCCATTAGTTGCATCTCTAAAGAAACCAGCTCTACGTATTGTGGATCCACCATCTTGAGAATATCTTCCAACAACACCAATATCTACAACATCATTTGTATTCGAATCTGCCAGTTTGATAAGTGCATTTGTAACACGAAGGTCTGTAGTTTCATTTAGAATATAATCGCCACCAACAACCAAATCTCCAGTGATATTAACGTTTCCAGTAAATGAACCGCCAGCAAATTCCACAGAATCAGCCGTACTTACTGCTTGGCCTATCGCAATCTCGCCAGCAGTAATTGTAACACCAGTTCCACCAGTAAAGTGGGCTCTTACTTCGTTAGCAGATGGTCCAACATAAGAAATAAGACCTGTTGAAGCATTATATGAAAGCGACCCATCACCTCCGCCATCATTTACATCAATTGCATTTCTTGCATCTGAATCCGCTCGAGCAGTAGTATAATATAAGTTAGTGCCTTCTGAAACATCAGTTGTTAAGATACTTGCATTAATGTATGAATCAACTCTTGCATCTGTATAGTAAAGGTTTGTTCCTTCACTTAGATCTGATGTTGATCTTGCTGAGAGAGAAGCCGCTGATAAAGTACCAAATAGTGTTCCTGTTGCTGTAACGTTTCCAGCTGCAATAATGTCTTGAGCTCTAATATTTTTATCAACACCGAGTCCACCAGCAATTACTACAGAAGCATTTGTTTTAGATGTAGCTTCAGTAGTATTAGTTGTAATGACTTGACCAGAACTATTTACTGTAAGTAATGATGTTCCACCTGATAGATCAAATGGTGTATCACCAATATTATTCTTAATAATAAAGTCAGTATTTGTTCCAGAGAATCCAATTACAAAATCATTATCAGCCGCATTACCTGTTGTACCAATTGCATGGTCATATTGGTTATCAACACCGAGAGCTACAACCGCATCTCTTGAAGAGTCATTTGAAACTACATTAAATACGGTCTGAGTATTATCACCTTTGAATTGTTGAGTATTAATTGAAACACTACCATATGAATCTCCAAAGATAGTTGTTCCATTAATTGTAACACTATTAAAGTCTACATCAGCCAGTGAATCAACTTCTTGACCAATAGAGATTTGACCACTAGACAGTGTAACGCCAGTACCGGCTGAGAAGTGCGCACGAACCTCAGAAGCACTCGGACCGGTATAAGTTAAAGTTCCAGTAGCTGAATCGTATGTAAAGCTTCCATCACCGCCAGCATCTATTGCTTGGATAGCCTGACGAGCTCTTGATAGAGTATAATCAGAATCCATAATAGTGGTATTAAAAGACCCGCCATCGGCTGTACTAATTGTAAGAATGCCAGAAGCAGAATCAAAGCTAACCGAAGAAACTCCAGCGACTTGAACTGTGCCCGCAGAATCTATTTGACCCTGAGCATTTACTGTAAAGACTGGAATTTCAGTTGAGGATCCATAAGTTGCTGCAGTAACGCCAGTGTTTGTAATACTAAACGTGCCAGTAGCTGGAGTATATGTTAATCCAGTTCCGTTAGTTAATGCATTTTTAGCATCACTGTCAGCTCTTGCGGTTGTATAATATAAATTTGTACTACCTTCGGTTAGGTCATCAGTAGTATTATCACCAAAATCAGAATCAAATCTAGCAGTAGTATAATAAAGGTTATCGCCTTCAGCCAGATTATCTGTAGTTTTAGTTGCTAATCTAACATCAAATGCGCTATCAGCTCTGGATGTAGTATAATAAAGATTATCACCTTCAGATAGATCAGTCGTACTAAAGTTAGTTAATCCAATTCTAGCATTAAAGGATCCGCCATCCGCTGTTCCAATATTTAATGTAGCATTGGCCGAATCAAATGTAAAGGTAGAAACTCCAGCAACAGGTACAACACCAGCTGAATCTAGTTGTCCTTGAGCATTTACAGTAAAGACTGGAATTTGTGTAGAAGATCCATATGTGCTAGCACTAACACCAGTATTAGTAATGCTTAGAGTATTTGTGGAAGAGTCATAAGACAGTCCAGTGCCATTTAATGCAGCAGCATCAAGAGATGTATTAAAATCAGAATCAAAGTTTGTTTGTGTATAAACTGATTCTACATCAAAACTAAATTGACCAGTATTCGAATCATATTGTAAGTCTCCAGCAGCAGAGAAATGAGATCTTACTTCAGCGGCACTTGGTCCGGTGTAAGTGAATGTTCCTGTTGCAGAATCATATGAGAACGAACCATCACCACCAGCATCAATAGCTCTAATAGCGCTTCTTGTTCTAGAGTTAGTTAAATCAGAATCAAGGATAGTCGCATTAAATACGCCACCATCTGCAGTATTAATAGTTAAGATACCGGTAGCCGAATCAAATGCGGTGGATGTTACGCCAGCAACTGATACTGTACCAATTGAATCTATTTGGCCTTGTTCATTTACAGTAACAACTGGAACTAAAGATGCTGAACCATATATGCCACCAACAACACCTGTGTTTGTAATATCAATTGTACCAGTAGAAGCGGTGTATGTAATACCTGTCCCACCAGTTAATGCATTTTTAGCAGCGCTGTCAGCTCGAGCTGTAGTATAATAAAGGTTATCCCCTTCTGATAGATCAGTAGTACTATGCTCAGAAAGGACATTAATATCTCTACCAAGGGGACGATTCAAATCCCATGTAGCATTTGAATGATCGTATATGATTGAAGCATTTGCTCCAGCTACGGTAATTCCAGCGCCGTTGGCAGCTGCAGAATCTAGAGCAGAATCTGCTAGAACAATGTTTTTATCATTTACAGATAAAGTTGTAGAATTAATTGTAGTGGTTGTACCATCAACTCTTAAATCGCCAAGAATAGTAAGATCATTATCCACTTGAAGATTATCTCTAATACGAGTTTGATTTTCAAGGATTTCAAATCTTAAATTATTATCCCAATAAAGCTCAGTACCACCATGATCTCTAAAGTGTGCTAGGTCTCTTTCACCATCAAAAGATTGAAGATGGATAGTTCCACTGTCGCGTGACATGATATAAATGTTACCACCTGATTCTCCAGGAAGATCTACATTTGTTCTTCTGATAAAGAAATCTCCGCCATTTTCAAAAATGTCGGCAATCCCTTCGCAGAAGGTGATTTTCTGGTTATCAGGCAATCTAATACCAGCGTCAAATATTTCTTCTCTGTCAGTACGAGCGATCTTTGATTCTTGGAAAGTAAATACACCAGTTGTACTATCATAAGCGAAAAGATCAGAATCAGTAGTTAAACTAATCGCTGATCTAACTCTACCATCAGTATAATATAGATTCGTAGAACCTTCGCTAATAGCATCAGACGAAGTCGCACCAGTTGAAGAATCATATGATCTAGCAAAATCGGAATCAAATCTTGCTTTTGTATAGTAAATATTTGTTGTGCCTTCAGAAAGATCATCAGTCGTATTTGCTGACAAATCAAAAGCTCTAACTGCGCCACCTGCACTTGTTATAGTTAGCTGATTGCCAATATCTTTTAAAACAAGTCCACCTAAATGGAGTGATCCGCCTGAAAGATAAAGATCTTTCCATTTCTTTAGTGGAGAGCCTAAATCATGTGCACTATCTTCGTCTGGAAGAATATCCCCAATAACTTTAATGCCATAATCTTCAGTCTCTAACCTATGGATGCCGTTATAGTAAAGTTCAATTTTATCACTGTCTGCGTATGTTCTTAATAAAGTATTATTACTAACGTTATCAATAATGCCAAAGGTGTTAGCAGCGAATAAAATACCACCACCGCTGTCAGCGACTTGAAATTGAGCATATCTTATATTATCGTTATTTGGAGGAGTTGGATATGTACGATCAAAAATTCTTAGATAGCCATCACCTGTTGAATCTTGTAATCTAAGAACTTGCGTAGTAACTTGATCTTGAATTTGCGCAGCGAAACTACTAAAAATAAATTTTTGTTGATCGCTATCCCAAACTAAGATATTTTCAATAGAGGAGAGATTTGTTTCATCAACATCATCAAGACGAACAAGACTACCAACCGAAGGCTCTCCAATTTTTGTAGGAGTTCCAACAGTGATTCTTTTAACTATTGTAGTTCCTTCTGATACGACGCGAATAACCATTATTCCCCCTTTAAACTCTGGTCACTGAAGGTGTAATGTTTATGCGACCTTCCAAAACTCTTTCAATGATAGTATTAGAAGCGCTATCTTGGAAAGAAATTTCTACATCATATACATATCTACCAGATTTTAACGCTGTGGTTTGACTATTTGTAAGAGTCAAATTAACTAAACCATTAGAAGCTGGTGATGGAATCTGAGTTGAAAAACTTACTGCATCAGAATCGCTTGATGCATAGGTTTTTCTTATTTGTGCTGTGGCAGTATAGCCATTTAAATCTTTCTTAGCACCGGCTGTATCTACTAATTCTAATTGGAGCGTGATGTCAGTGCCTTGACCTACATTAAAATCTTCATACTGCGCCATGTGATAAATTCTCTTCTTATTACAATTTACCTTTATTTATATAAAATATTTCTCCATTTTTATGTAAACAGAAGAATCAGCCTGGGAAACTACACAAAAGGTTTTACTAGGATCGTATATGTATCCATCTGATTCGATATACTTTGGATCGTAAGATTCTAGACCTTTGTTGCGAAAGTAATAATCTTTTGAAAAGTCTATCCAATTAAATTTATCAAAATATAATTCAGACAAAAACCTGTCAAGACCATAATAAAAGACTATATTAAAATCTAAATCATCAAAGAACTTATTATAAATGTCTTTATGATTACAATAAAAACCAAGTATTGAAGAATTAATTTTTGCTTCTGGTATTGTTAGTATATTTTCTTCGTTTCCATCATACGGATAGTAAACACCATAGTGTCTTCCATTGATTGTTAATATTTTTTCTTGTTTTATCTGATTTATAATGTGGTCAAAATTATTTTGAATTATAACGTCCAAATCAAAATACAAAACAGGTCCAGATAAATTTAAATTAAATAAGCATATCTTCCACCAATAAGATTCTAAATCTAAAGATGTATCAAGTGGAATTATGTTAATGCCTTCAATGTCTGTATCAGAAAGGCAATAAAAATAAAATGGTAAAGAAATGTTTTTCTCTACCATCCTATAAAGTCTTTTTACATGTTCACTATTATATTTAGTTCCGTATTTTACACAGACTATGTTAACATGGGTTTTCAAGATCTTCAATTACCTCTTGCCAAAAATTGTCTGCTTCAGCAAATACAAATGCAACTGTAATACGGTAACAATCTGTATATGCAGCATGATAACATAATTTATCTGGAGAATCATAAGGTCCGAAATAAGTCATTTTTGCTTGCCATCCAGGTTTATCTTGAACACGGATTCTTTCTTTTTTCTCTATATCCCAATAATCAAACCAGCCATCACCTGTTTCTGAATATGTAATAATGATATTATATCCAGGAGCATTTGCATTGTTGTGCCAAGAAATAAATCCTCCTGGAGGATAGCATGCATTCAATGCATTGTTTTTGCAAGATAAAAATTCAATTAATTTAGTATTTAAAACTCTAGATGCATCTTTAATTATCTTTCCACGCGTGCTATCATCTTCATGCTTTAACCCAGAGAATCCCTTTAGCACTCTTGGAAAACCATCATGTTCTCTTCCCATTCCTATAACATTATGCATGTATTCATCTGAAATCCAATCTTCAGCTTTGTCATTCTCATGGCGAATAGGAATTTCTTTTGCAATCAAAGGAGGATCGTCTGGTTTTTCTCTATGAAGAAGAACATCTTTATATTCATTTAAAATATCAATAAAATCTTGATTTTGTAAATCAATATCTCTGACAGGCACTTGTGACATTATAAAAATCCTTTTTCGCCATATTTGTCCATCCAACTTGAATAATGTATTACAACTGGATGCGGGTTAGTTTTCCAATAATCTCTTTTAGGATCTACAATGTGGCAATTATGAGTACCATCTTTATTAAATCCAAATGATGTAAAGTAGTTCCATCTATAGTTTTCATCAAAGAATTTCCACTTTAATGATTTATATTTTGGTGAATGATAAATTAACCACCATAATGTTAGTTGATCCCATTGTCTAAAGTTTCCCTTTTGAATATACTTAAATTCTATAGGATCCCATTGACCTACTCTTTGTTTTAAAAATAGTTCATACCAATCATACATAAATTCTTTAACTAATGGATTACGCATATCATATAGAGCTACACCACCACAATGAGCTAAATGATCTGGTACTCCGGTCCATCCATCATCATATAAATTAGGACCCCAATTCCATTCGGCAAAATGCCTAGCGCCTTCTTTAGTCAAATTGACATAAGCCATATCATGACCATCTAAAAGATCAAAAACATTAGATATATCGTCATGAACAATTTCAATGTCAGCATCTAGATAAAAAGTTAAATCATATGGAGAATTAGCCATTCCCCACATTTTTTCTCTATTTGTATTAGAAGGTGTAGCAATTACTTTTTCAAATGAAGAAAAATACTGCTGACATTTTGGGTCATCAATAAATTGTTGTTCAGTGAATAACGTTATATTAGCATCTTCATCGTGATCTAAAAGAGATTCTGCTAAATTTTGTGCACCAATAAGAAACTGAGTCCGTTTTGTAGCTACAGTAACATAGCCTTTAGTTGGACTCTCCGGTTTCTTGTTCATTCATAATCTCCATTAATAAAATTGTAGCGTAAGCATTCATTTCAACTACATTTTTTGCTTTACGTATTTTAGATTTTAACTTACGGTTTGTTGACTCTTTTATTTCTGGAATTTCAAACGTTTGCAACTTATGATTAAAAAGATCTTCTAACCGTTTGGCTTCATTCTTTTCCTCTTGCTTTTTAATTTTTGCTTCACGTTCTTGCTTATGTCTTTCAAGTCTATCTTCTGTAAACTTGTCAATAGATTCCATTGTATTTTGTTCTAGAACTTCTTGATAGTCTGAAGTAATATCACCGCGATCATCATATTTTGAGACACGAGCCACAGTAGTAGAAAACGATCCATCATCGTGCGTAATATTCAGACGAACTGTTAATCTGTCCTTAGCAGCTGTTTCCCAAAATGGATGTTTCCATTCTTTTTTCATTTTAATCTCCGTTTTATGTAATTATATATCTACCACAAAAACCATTACTTTTATTATATCATATATTTCTGAATTGTAAATAGTTATTATGCAATTCTTACATATAAAGTATAAGTTTCCTCAGTTCCACTGGTGGCATCAATCGTTTCCCCTTCAAAATTACCTACAAAGTTTCCAATATAATCCGTTAAATATTCAGCATTATATACGTTTTCATAATCTGCAATGTAATCAGTGGAATAAGGAAAATTGAAAGCTCTTGTATATGTTCCAACATACTGAGTATTATATGTTGAAGCATAATCTATAGTGTAATCTTTTGTATAGTTTATGCTGGTGTAGTCTGCAGCAAATGCAGGTCCAGTAAAATCTCCAAGATAATCTGTAGCGTAAAGAGGGGATGCAAAATTTCCAGTATACGTAGGAGCCACATAATTTGTTATATAACTTCCAGATATATAGTTCGTTTGATAATTACCAGTATAATCTAGAGTATATACTCTAAGATAGGTATTACTATATCCTGCTACGTATGATACGCCGGGAGGACCTTGAGGAACAGAATCTGTAGATTGGAAATTACGAACGTAATTTCGAATATAGTTTGGTACATAATTCCCTTGGTATACAATATTATATTGAGGATCAAGAACATAGTTGCTTGTGTACAACCTCGAATATCTCGTGGTATAAATTAAATTTCTTGAGTAAATATTTGTGAGTATAAATTGTCTGGCATAAAAACTATCTTGCTGATAAGTTGTTGGATTAATAAATCCTATGTAACCGGTGTTACGTAGATATTGAGACACTGTATAGTTTCTGGCGTAATACGCGGCCCCTAATCTTGTATAAGTATTTAAGTTTCCGTAATTCCTGCCATAATATGACAAGGATGGGCCAAGATATGTTGGGCCAGAGTAATATCTTAGATAATATTGTGAGCCCCCACCTAAATAACTAGATGACGATCCCGAAGAGGATCCTTGATAATATCTAACTGGTCCACTTGATCTTACGTAGTAAGCAGAAGGAACATTTCTTGTATAATTGCGACCGTAGTATCCTGCAAAGTAGGTATTATTTGCGACATTTGCTGTGTAATTTCCAAGATATGTTGTTCCTCCTGCACCAAGATACTGTTGAGGAGTGGCGGAGAGGCCTGTATAGGCTCTAGCATAATATCTAGACGGCCCTAGATAATATACAAGCCTAATATAGTTAGGAGTATAAAGTCTACTATAGAAATTGGTTACGGTGTACTGGCCAGTATAAACAAGATTTCTTGTATAGTTTACTAATCGAGTATAAACACGGTCATACGTCCCAGCAAAATTAGAAGTATATGAAATCGCACCAGTATAGTTAACAGGTCTATTAATTACAAAAGCATCACCAGCATAATTATTTACAAACCCTCTAGTATAAGTTCCTGTATAGTTTGTATCGTACCTTGTTGTATAATTTGCGCTAAAACCTATAAGAGTATAATTTGTTGTATAGTCTTGAGTATAGTTACCAATATATTCTACAGCATATTGACCTGTAAATTGTCTTTCATAATTACCAACATAGTTACCGGTGTATATTCTAATATAATTTGGAACATAATTATTTACATAATTACCTAAATATTGATTTGCATATGCTCTAGCATATAAAGGACCAGAATATGTCGTTGTATATGGTGTCGAATCAAAAGTACCAGTATAAGTATTTGTATAGGCTTTTACATATGGTAAAGTATAGACATTAGTATATCCACGTGTATAATTTTGTTGGAACGTAGATGTACTATCTCGAGTAAATATTTGTTGACTTGTAGTTTGTTTTGTATCAGTGGCAGAACCTTTTGATACCCAAGTTCCAGGGTCTGTTGGAGCGCCTTGGGCAGAAGTTCTTAGTTGATATGTACCAATTTTAGAAGCACCAATACGAGTCTTTGCTCTTTGACCAAATGAATATTGAATTTGGCGATCAGTCATCGCTCTGAGTTTTATACCAGAACCACCAGCACTATCTTCAACAAACATTGGTCTCACAGTAGTTGGAGCTGTATAATTATCTCTGCGGTAAATGTTATAACCAATAGACGTACCATCAGTTCTTGTATCTGTAAAGACTGATGATAGCCAAACTGAATAATCTACACCTGGAGATGAAGAAGCTAATCTAAATACTCCAGGATAATCATTTGTAAATATTGTTGCAAGATAACGGTCAACTGCTTCATTTAGATCTACATCTGGCATCATTTTAAAACCAGTTTCAGAAGATCCTGCTGAATCTACCCACATTAAAGGAGAATAAACATCTGAATCTGTTTCAGGCGCAGTGCCTTGACTTTGATATACATTTGTAGTTGTGCTACCTGATGTAATGGATGTTGATGGATGCGTTCCTACTGGTTCATTAAAAAATGTATCTACAAAAGAACCAATATTAGTGTGGGACGCATTAGTTGTAATACTACCAGTACCATTCGGTCCTGAGGCTGCTAAATGTTTTCCAATCTGATATGCAATATAGTTTTCTTCAGAAGTTGTAAACTCCTGAATATTACCACCGGCGTCTTTTATCTTGAGTGGAGTTGCCATAATTATCCTTAAACATTACTAATAGATCAAAGGTATTTATATAGGTTAATATTTGTTTAAAAGATCTGTGACAGCGTCAGTTCCAACAATTGCATCATAATCAAAATAGTTGAAATCTATATTAACATCGGTATAGCTTGTAGAATTCCCATTTTGTGCCCAAATTCCATCACCGACTGCAATTCTACTTCCAAAGTAAGAGTCGTCGTTGCCGGCTCCACCAAAACTAGTTAAAAGATCTCCAGTGTATAAATCATATATGTAGATTTTACCAAGCGCGTTACCATACCCACCGCCATTATCGCCCCATTGCGAATCAGCTACAAAAAGCCTGTTGTCTTCTATGAGGATTCGACTGCCAAAAGAAGCATTGTTGTTACCATTTTGACTTTCATCAGGAGGAGAAATAGTTCTTAAATAGTTACCATTCATATCATATAATTGAACTAAACCAGAGTTATATGGATCTGGATCTAATAAATCTTTATCTCTAGTTTTTTTAGTGGCTGGGAAACTGAGAGCTATCATGCCATGTCCAATTGCGATATCAGCGTCAACATCGTGCTCGATAGGCCCCCATGGTGTGTACGAATTTATATATGATTTATAATTTCCATTTAAATCAAAAATGTAAGCTTTAGGATTAGCGTTGTTAGTTGTATCGCTATAGTCATCATCTATCTCTAAGTTAACAACGATCCGCCCGCAGCCAACTTTAACTTTACTACCCATTCTAGAATAATCTCTTAATCCAGGAATTGGCATATCAAAACCTGTACCACTTTCATCCCTTGGCCTATTTTCAACTTTCCGTAATAAATATCCATCTAAACTTAAAATTCCAAACGCGCCAATGCCAGTACTTCTTACAATTCGATCTCCCCAGTTTAGTCCCGAAACTACAACTCTGCCATCTCCTGCGGCAAGATCATCAATGTCACAAGTGACTGCGCTTGGATACCCCGAAGAAGTATACTCTCTTAAAAAATAGCGCGTTACCCATAAATAAGCGTTATCCTCCGCCCCTGACGAGAACACCCGGTTTGCTAAGTCTATACATGCCACTGATTTTAAACCATCACACGTAACAAATAATCTATTATGGGCTATAGCAAATTTTTGGCCAAAATTTAAGGAAGAAGACTGCCCAGTGGCTGACCTTAATGATATACCAGTAGATGATCCCCCCATGCGCCGGCGATTTTGTACAGCAGCGGATGATTTAGTTTCGAAGCCATCATTCATCAATAGGTTAAAAACTTGAATGTGTCCATACTCTACAGAACCCGCATTCTGGTCATTAGGTCCTGCAATATATAAGAAACCATTATATATTTCTATCTGTTTTTGTTCATAATTCATCACTGAATTAACCTGCGACCACCAATCAGTAAGAGGAACTCTAGCAGGGGCCCCGTCGTAATATTCTGTATTCGGTTTTTCTCCAGAATTAATTACAACATTACCGTTTGGTCGGACAGTAAAATTATTTTTATTTTGGACATTACCAGTACTAGGCATAGTATATGATTCTATAAAATGATCGCTTTCTCCAGAATCATATCCTAGATCTTTTTGTTGGATAAATGCCATTTAAAACCCCTGTAATACGTCGTCTATATAATCGCCATAAGTTTCATCGTATTTATATAAAAGTGTGTTCTCATTAGCGCTATCTGAATTATTAACGGATGCTGCTTGCATAATAACTCCAGATCCACCGGCCATTTGGTTTGGTCCAGTTGGGTACCTATTTACACCAGGGAATTCCACTGCTGATCGGCTAATTAAATTTAAATCAAAATCATATTCTGACAACACTTCAGAAGCGCCGCTTTTCGCAACCCAAATTCTATCTCCTGCTATACACATATCACCAGGTGTTCCTAGATCTGCAGAGCTCACTCCTTTTTCAAAGTTTCCATTAATGTCGAGCTTTATTAAATTATAAAATGAACCATCAACCTTAAAAGTCCCCGCCATATATATTTTTCCATGATGGATTATCACAGATCTAATGAACGGCGTGCTGGTTAGGCCGCTGCTAATCTGTTTTCTCACGAGTTTTTCGCCAGTGTACACACAAAAAATGTGTATGTAACTCGTGTAAGTGTTAGGTATAGTGAACTGTCGCCAGTATGAAACTAATATAACCACTCCATCGCCCATTGCAAAGGCCGGAATGTTAAAACTAGTACCATTACGAACTAATTCAGTGGTATATTGTTCAAGAGTACCAGTATCTATAATCTCAGGTGTAATGTAGGTAGTATTTTTAATAGGAAGCATATTATTAACAATCCAGATTCTACCAAAGACTATATTATTATCTGGATCACCTTCGCCATTAGTGTCACCAAGTTCAAGTATAGCTATTCTTTTTCGGTCAATCGCAATTCTTCTACCGAACTCGTTTTCTCTATCTCCGTCCAACAATGACGCGTCACTTCTGTTACTATAGGTGTCCACACGCACTGGGGTTATTTGGTAATTGGCGCCATCAAAATCATAATGTTCAGGGCCTATTACAATATCTGCTTTGTTCCGAAATTCGGCGCTGGTGGTTCCTGTATATCTAAAGTCACCTTCTATATGATGCAAAGGACCAGCAAAAACTGTCTCATAACGCCCGGTAGGTCTATTCGCGATGATATTATCTTGACCGAAAGCAATGAATCCTTGTCCAGCAGCCAACGATGATCTGTCTCCTATATTATCATCGTCTCGAGTGTTTATAGTATTCCCTTCACCAATTGGCACGGATCCTAATTGCCTACCACTAGGCTCGAAAGTAAAGATCTTCCCAGATTCGCTCTTAGCGCCGGGGTTTGCATCTGAGCTTGAGGCGGCGACAAAAAATAGTCCGTTACTATAAGCTATGCTGCCACCAAAGGTATCTCCTAGAAGAACAGGTCCATTCACTGTATTGGTTAATGCATCGGAATCAAAGGTAAGAGTAAATTTAGACTCTATATTTTCGCCTAATTCAACACCATCAGAGTCTAGAAAACTAAACCTTGGACCATCACTATCAAATGCTTTTTCGCCGCCTTCGAATAAAAATGACATTACGCCCTTCCTAACTTTCTATCTCTATATTCAAATACAGTCATAACGTCTGGAGTTTTATGAATTGAAATCCTTCCCATTTCAACACTAGTACCATCTAAATCGCCAGATTTTATATAATCACCAATAACTAATCTTCCAGATCCTATTGCAACAGCTACTCCAGCAGAAACATTATTAAACCCAACCGGACGAGTATATGTAGTTAGATATTCACCGTCTATATTATAAACATGAATAATTCCCGGATTTCCTGAACCACCATCTGATCCAGCGATTACAATTCGCCCACACCCTGCTGCTAATTGGTTACGCTGGCCGAATTTCATTCCACTTATAAACGCCGAATTAGAGTTGGCCCTAGGAGGTGGCCTTACTGCTTTAAGCTCTCTACCATTCAAATCGAAAATATAAAACGCTCCGTTATTTGTAGCACCCGTTTTACTAGGCCCATTCGTGCCTGGAGCGGAAACGATAATTCTTCCAGCATGAAGTTTTATTTGAGTTCCAAAATCAACAGGAGTAAACTGATTAGTTGATTGTGGCTTAATCATAGTCTGATACCTGCCATCTAAATCATAGACAAATACAGCTCCGCCACCGGTGGCTTTCGGCGCGCCGACATATACTTTATTATACCCAATTGCTAATCCGCATTCAGGCCCGCCCAAATCAAAACCATATTGATCTTTTATAAAACCATATGCATCCGCTGTATCCTCATCACTCGGATTATATCCTGCCCCACCACCGCCAAATTCTGCTTCTGTCATATAACCTGCATCATTGGCATAAAAACCATCGCCGGTTCCAGGGGGATACAAGTTGGCTGTCACATCGCTTGTTCCTCCGCTTCCATTACTAGATGAGCCAGTTCTTAAATTAATTTGACGGATCTGTAGTCGATTGTAGAAACTAGGTTCTGTATCACCTTGAAACAGCAAAGCACTGTGAGAACCATTAACAACGTATCCATCGTATGCTCCTACATTTCTGAAATTTCTTATTGATCCCGCCCCGTGGGGAATCATAGTATCGAAGTCTGAACTCTGATACCGCTCGCCGTTCAATTTATATTTGTACGCCCAGCCCTCACCATTGCTCAGACTACTCCCATCATCGTTAGTTGCTGAAACTAAGAGTACTGGATCTCCGTGGTTGGGCTGTTGACTTTGGTTACCTTCAAAGTCGCTAATTGGTCGGTTTTTATCAAAGAAATTAACTAAGCTCCCAGCGCCCTGAGGTATGTTATTTCTAGCGTTCAAAAGTGTTACTTGATCACCAAACTGCCCACCATCTCTAACGAACGATTCTTCTATCTTAGTTAAAAAATCGCCATCTAAATTATAAACGAAAACAGCGCCTTTTCTATTAAGCGTATCATATTTTGGAGCTCCAACAACTATTCTATTAAATCCAACAGCTATCGCCCTGCCAAATTTTGATCCATTAATATCAGTGTCTGTATCTTCTTGGATGAATGTTGCTTCACCATCACTGTCTGGAAGAGTCGTTAAATCTCCAGTCCCAAACATAAATGGAATACCATTAGACGTAAATAGAGGTTTATCTCCTTGATTCGCAAACTTAAAGGCCATGTTTAGTCTCCAAGTCTTGTTTTTAACTCATCTACTTCGGATTTAAGTTCTTTAATCGCTTCAATCAAAACACCCACCATTTTACCGTAATCAACTGATTTCATTCCTTCTGCGTCTGTTTTTACAACTTCAGGTAGAACTTCCTCTACCTCTTGAGCAATCACACCAACTTTTCTATCTTCTTCACCAATCTTATGATACCATACACCTCTTAGTGTTTCAACAAGAGATAGGCCATTTTCAATATCTTGGATATTTTCTTTTGTACGTACATCCGAGATAGAAGTAACATCACCTTGAACTGTTAAGTCATCGCCTGACCATGTAGAGTTAAGGGTTTGTGGTACTCCAACATAAAGTTTTAGATCCCTACTAGAATAATCCCATTTCGCCACCGTCGCCTGCGCGGAATCTTGAAATTCTATTAAACTTTCGCCTGATACAAATTGAAATTCGCCAGTAGAGTTTTCTATGATAAACGGTGATCCCGCCACATCGGGATCACCTTGCATTAAAATACCACCGGCGAAATCAGAATATATTCCAAGGTTCGTAGATCCTGAAGATTGTATCAAGACACCATCTGTGGGCCCAGCGCCATGATCTAGAATAATATCATCACCAGCATCTAGATCTATATCAGAAGTGCTGCCCGATGTAATTTGAACTTTACTCGAAGATGATGTTAAGCTCACTTGACCAGGGTGGGAGAATGTCATGGTCCCAGAGCCAAGTGCGCTTCCGCCCAGACCTTGAAAGTAAATGCTGCCTTCAGAGTAAAGATTAAATCCAGCAAACGCAGAATATCCATCATCTACATAAAATTTAAAATCGCCGTGAGCTGCGATGGCTGGGGAGTTGCCGGCCATTCCAGAAAAGAATCGATTAGCCGCTACATTTGGAATTAATTCCATTGTCTTTTGTGTAGTATTTCGCAAAAGATTAAGAGAATTGTTATTGGTAGGTAGCACAAGATTTACAGCACTATCGGCTGTTAATGTAATATCTCCGCTTCCAGAAGTAATATCAACTGTTCCACCAAACGCATCCACAATTATGCCATCAGAAGATAACAATTGTATATCACCATTTGCAGAATACCAATTAAAAGCAGTCGAACCTGGGCCTGTTTCGATTCCACCAACTATTTCGCCATCAGCATAAAAATCTAAACGACCATTGGTTGAATCAAGATTTAACAATACTCTATATGCGTCAAGTACAAGATCATTACTAGTTTTACCAGATGGTGTTCTTGTATTAAGAGAATAACCTGATGAGATTGTATCTGCATTTGCAAAAGCAGAATCAAGAAGAACTTGAATACCAGCAGAATCAAAGCCATTAATTGTTAATGTATTATCTGTAACTGCAGTTGTGATTCCTGATCCACCAGTAAATGTAAGTGTATCAGTTCCAATAGTAATTGTATCAGTACCCGTATCACCAGCAATATCAGTTGTAGTTGCTAGTGCACCGACATTTGTATCAACATATGCTTTTGTAGCAGCATCATTGTCTGAATCTGGCGTTGCAAGATTAGAAATCGCGTTGTTGTTCATATTAAGCTCGGCGCCAGATATTCGCACTTCACTCGTTCCTGAAGCTAGAATTAATCTATCGCTTGCTGAAATAGTTTGACTTGACGCGTCTAAAGTAAATGTAATTTGTTCTCCACTGGTTACGCCTTGCATATATACGTTATCACCAGTTGGCTTTAAGAAAATATCATCCGCTGCGTCTAGAGTAATATCTCCAGAAGTTTCTGAAATAATGGACATATTTCCAGAAATACCTCTGAAAGTATTAGATCTAAATTCTCCAGCTCTTACATCATCTCCAGTACCAAAGTCCCAATAATCATTTTGTTCATCCCAAACCAAACTTTTATTTGCACTTGATCCTCTTTCAACTGTAATACCAGCTCTCATAGTCGTCGGTGGAGAACCAGTATTATCAGCATCAAATATAATTTGGTGTCCAGCAGTTCTAATTGGACCTGTGCCTTGAACAAACACATCACCAGAAATATATGTACTATCTGCTTGAATATTTAGTTTTTCATTAGTATCAACAAGACTTACAAATGCATTGGAATCATTGGAAGTGATTTGTAAACCATTATGGCCTGAGGCTGATTTAAATGCTGTTGTTCCAGTAAATTGTACAGTGGATCCAACTGGCTCAACATTATCAGCTTTAAGAGCTGATCCAAGAACTAGATTACCAGTAACATAAGCACTATCTCTAATGACAATATCATTGTTGAATATTGCTGAGTTAGATGTAACTAAGTTTTGGATATTTGCAGTATTCTCATTTGATGTTACGATTGTTGCTGTCGTAATGCTTGCAGAGTCTGCATCAAGGTTTGTAATATCAGCAGTAGGAATATAAACATTTGTAAATGTTGCTGAATCATCTTGTCTTGCAAGTTGTTTAAAGTCTGAACCAGAACCTGCTTCCCAATAGTCTCCAGTTTCATTCCATTGTAGAATAGCACTATCAGCACTCCCACGATCTACAACAAGGCCAGCATTTTGTGATGGAGAACCTTCAGTTCCATCTAGCAAGAAAATATATTGAGCTTCGGTCTTTTGTTCACCTTGAACAATAAATGTACCTGAAACTGTAAAATCAGAATCAACTGTCAAACTCTTTGATATTGTTACGTCTTCGTTAAAGGTAGATGCGCCAGAAACAGTCACTGTGTTCATCGTAGTGACACCAGAAACATCCAAAGTCGTAATATTTGCAGAATCTAGTGTTGCAATATTATTGACATCCAGCGGGCCATCTATGATGGCTGAGTCCAATGATGTAACTCCTTGAACGTCTAAATTAGCAAGAATAGTAGCTGAATCTGCTTCAAGGTTATCTACAAATGCTGTACCATCAATATATAGATCTCTCCACTCTTTTGATGTGCTACCAAGATCAAACGCGTTGTCAGTATATGGAACAACATTAGTATTAATAGATGAATTCAGGTATAGCTGATCTCCAGCAGAATTACCGATTACAACATTTGCTCTGGCTGTAATTAAACCGTCTACAGTTAAACTACCTGAAACATCAGCAGTAGTTGTGTTTATAATTGGAGTCGTAAGCTGTGTATCACTTATGGAATCTAATAAACCATCAAGTTCTGCGATTGCTCCACCTACAGTTGATGCCGAAGTACCCATAGCAACAGCAGTAATGGTACCAAGTTCTGCATCCATTTCGTTAATTGCAGAAGCAACATCAGTTCCAGTTGTTGTGAGAGTAGATACATCTCCAACCGAATCTAACAATTGATTAAATCTCAATCGTTGGGTATTGAGGGTATCGTTTATATCAACGTTAGGTATTTTCGAATTAGCCATTTGTACCGTTCTCTAATAATTTCTGCAACATAAATTTTATATCACTAACATCAGATTTTAATTGTTCAATCTCTTCACGTTCTTGTCTTTTCGCTTCCAACATTCTAACGTTAGTTCTATGTTTATTCTTATTTATATTCAGAACTGCGTTAGTTTTCGTATCTCTCACCAAGTCTGGATGATCCTTTATGGGTATAAAACGAGTGTCCATGTTTATACAGTTGCAATTGTTCTAAGGTTTTCAAACGCCGGAGGATATGTCTGACGAGTTGTGTTGAATGTAATTTTAATTTGATATTCATTAAATGCTGGAAGATTAAATACAGAGAATTCATATTCTCTCATACTTAACACATCTTCATTAGATCCAATTTCTGAATAAAGTCCACCACCAGCAAGCGAATTTCTTGTATTTTTACTAAACTCAACCCAATTTTTATCTCTTAATTTTGTAGAATCATCAGCTGATTTTGTTCTATACCAGACCGAGAAATCTGCTCCAGCTGGTTTAATTGCATCAACTAGAACAACGATTGATGTTGAAGCATAGAATAGATAATATGGTACAGTAATATGTTTACTTGCTGTAGTACCACCATCAGGAGATGTTTCTGGAACAAATGGGATAGTTGTAATTAAGTTTCTATTTGTCGTACTTGCTGAATCTTGATAATCAACAAAGTAATGTTCGGCACTTAGTCTTGAGCTATTAATATTAAAGTGAGGAGCAACGTTAACATTATTTGTATCCAATTGAACTTCAAATTCTGTAGAGTTATTACCAGAAAGTCTTAATGTTTCCTGTTCTTTTGAAGCAACGATCATAGGAGCAGGAAGTCTCGTTAAACGATTAAGTTTCATCTTTACACCGTTTTGAGAATTATATGCTGTTTCGGATCCTGCATAACCTTTTGTGGTTGTGAAATTACCTTTTGCTCTAATAATTGTGTCAGGTGGCGAAATATAAGGAATATCTAATTTATATTGATCTAAGTTGATTTGTTGTGATGCAATTAGATTTAAGCCTCCAGCTCTACCAGTAGAATCGGAAGCTGAATCAATAGCAATATTGTAGCCAAATGGATCTACTTTTGTAATTGTACGCGTTCCAAAAATACTAGAACCTGACACACCAAACGCCGTAGATGAAGAGTCAAAGTCTGTACCAGTTGGCTCAAGTACAACTTTATCTCCTACTTGGAAACCATGAGCTGGGTGAATTACTCCAATTGAATCTGCGCCAGAGGTGAACACCAAAGGATCAAATGTGTATCTTGCTGGATCATCATACTCCGTGATCTCAGTAAGAGCTTTCATTGGCGGATTATTTGCAATAATTTTTGCTCTGTGCACATAATTTTTTGTAAATTGTGCCTTATAAATTTTAAATGCTAAGTCTTTATTGTTATCTGCTTGCCAAGTTGTACCATTTGATGAAGAATAAAAACCACCATCAGCCGTTTCTGTTGGAGCTGAATATCTCTTAGTTGTATTTCCCCAAACAAGATCTCCATTTACTGCTGTATAGAATTGATAATTTCCAACTGGTGCTGCGGTGTATATACAAACAGCAAGTAAGCTATTTCCAGGGATAAAGACTGGTTCGCGGAATGTAAACTTATATTCTCTAGCCGAACTAAATGTATTTGGATCAGCTACCGCTGCCACTGCCGAAGCTGAAGCAGTTACACGAGTTCCAGGAATAAATCTTTTTGCTGAAGGAGCACCAGATTCACCAGTCGGTCTTAATTCTATTGTAATAGGAAAATTGCCTTCGGCTTTGGCGAAGTACAATCCAACACCAGTTAATACCTGATCTTGGTCAACAATAAATGTTTGAGCCGCTGGATTTTGTTGTTCAGTTAGTTGTAATAAACTTGCCATTAGTTTTCCTTATTAATACGTAGCTGTTTCTACCACCACCAGCCACCCCAGCTGGCGTCGGATGGTGCATCACCCGGATCATATGAATTTACAACTGTGTAACCTTTATCAGGGCTATAGTACGAATACGAAGAATAAGGCGTCGCTGAGAAGTCACCACCACCATCTCCACCACCACTATAGGATGTAGGTACAACATCAGGAACTTCTTCGTAATACGTGTATTCTTTTTGCTCAATTGTAGTATAGCTATAGTGATACGTGTATGTATAAGTATAGTAATATGTGTAGCTATACCAATATTCAAATTGCCCAGCACTATAGAATTTTGTAGCAGCATAAGACAATGCATCATCTCTATTGATAGTAGATATATCAATTGCAATAAAATTTAATCCATTTGCTGATGTTGGGAAATTTAATGTTTCATTACTTTGGATATAAAAGAAACCATTTAACTTACCTTCTGAATCAGAATATAAAGGAGTACCAGTTGGACCACCTAACTCTGTAGGAAAGCCAGTTTCATTTAAATATCTTTCACCAGGTTCTCTAAAAGATGAATTTTTACTGGAAGTATTATAATCATCTAGACTATATGAAGTATTACAATATCCAGTTACATCTCTTGAATCAAAGAAAATCCAATGAGCAATATTAGGTCTTAAACCTTCAAATTCAAAGTAAATAATTTTTGGTCTTTGAACAGTAATAAGCTCATAACCAGAAGTTCTCTGACCAGTGGCGGAGGCGGTCTTCGTCCCTGTGTATGACCCCGAAATTTCTACTTCTACGTCTTCATAAGTGGTTACTGCTACTAGTGCCATGTTTTTCCTCTATAATCTCATCACTTAGGTTCTGGATCGGCCATAGTGCTCAAAATAGCACCTTCGTCAATCAGTGAAGTTTTACTTGCTGGGTTGAAAGATTTAGATACTTTCTTACGTTCAGTCCACAAATCTTGCTCTGGAATCAAAACACCAGAACCAATACTTTGAGCAATCTCAAACTGATTAACGTTTTCAATTCTTGTTGCTTTGTCTTGATTTACAGATACTACTTCAGTATATACTGGCCAAATTGTATTACCTTTTAGAACAGTACCTGTTGATAAATCTGAATCGTATGTTAACCCAACAGCTTTAACATAAGTAAGAGGGCCAAGCCTATTATCTTCCCCACCAAGTCTAATAATTCTAGATCTATTATCCGGATCATCTATGTATGTTTGATTGTAAGCTCTAAATCCATCGCCTGTTACGCCTTGTGTCTGTCTTAGTGTCGTTCCAGTTTCAGGATCAAATACTTCTAATGCGGACAAAGACATTTCTGTCAATGTTAAAGCTGAAATTCTTTCTACGTTTCCAATCCGTTGATCCAGTTTACGGATATCAGACATTTTATATCCGCGATTATTATACATACTAATCGTAAGATCATATTCATCTATAGTATATGGATTTAGAATTATTTTTGCGAGGGGCATGTCAGTTGGACTTACGACTGGAACATCATCTACACCTCCACTTTTTGATCCAGTTCCAACATAATATCCAACTGTACCATTTTGAGTTAAGGTAACAAGATCAGTCCTATAATTCCAAGATTTTAATGTTCCAATTGTAAGTGTATCACCATTCCTCGGCAATCTTTCAATTCTAGATATTCCACCAGAGTATTCTCCAGTCGATGGATTCTGAATTGGTCTCATATCAATAACATCATTTAGACTATAAACTTCACCAGTTGATGCTCTGTAATATGGAACTTTATCATATTCAACATCAGGATAAGATGCTTTACCACCAAAGTAACCAGTTGATCCAGATCCTGGGGTGCTATGTTGAAAATATTGATACTGCACAGTCACTGTACCAGATGGCGCAGTAGCACCAGATTTTAGTTTACCAGAGCCAGCCTGATAGAAGTTATCTCTTTGTCCATTATCAAACAAGAATTTGTATGTAATATCTTGTCCAGTATCGTCATCAACAACAGAATTAAATTTATAAATGTCTACTTTGGATAGAGTAAATTCATTATTTGTTAGTGATAAACCAGACTCTTCTTCCCATGTGCTTGCAGATGGTTTTAGAGTTTTAGTCTTACGAGTGAGAGTAGCATTTTCATATGCTAGCACTGTCACAGCCGAAGTTGCAGGAAGATTAGCGATTGTTGCTGCATCGGATCCAGAACCACCAGAAGAAACAGATACTTCTGTTAAAAGTTCACCACTACTGTCTACTTGCACAATCCATTGTTCAACATCAGCAAAAGTTACAGAAGGATTTCCAGTTGAAATCGTTCCATCACCATCTGCATTTGTTGTATCAGTAAAAATTTTACCTACAACAGTAGTGATATTAGAAATTTCGTTGATTCTTTCTCTATCACCAATATCAAATAATAGAGTATTACCAGCTCTATCAAACAATTCAAAATTGCCACTTACTGCTTTCAAATCAGCCGTATTTACAGAATCAATACCAATACTTCTAACATCATTTAAACCATAACTATCACTTAATGTTACGTCAAATACATGGATTCTATAATCATTATCAAATTCATCAATATGGCGAATTCTAGCATTACCTACACTATCGCCAGAAGATCCTAGAGCATTCCATAGAACAACTTCAGTATAGTCATTCATATATCCTAGCAAACCTTTAGCGCTATCTGCTAAGAAATAGTTACCATATCTAGCATTACCAAACACGTTCGTTTCTGTAGTTATAAAATTTGCTTCTGATCTTGGTTTTTGAATTCTACGAGGAGGTATAGCGTCTCTTTCAATTCTGTGTCCACTTATGAAAGCAACACCACCATCAACTCTTAATGTTAAATAATCATCATCAGCACTGTCTTTATAAACTGCTACGCCAAAGTTGCCTTTACCACTGCCGCCATACTCAATAAAGTTACCTGTAATTGATTGTGTTCTATTTGCTACAATATCACCAAGTCTAGACAAAACTTTATCAGGTGTTTTAATTAGTGTGGCTATACCATTTACAATTTTGTAAACTTCATAGAAAGTTTTTCCGGCTGGAACATCTTCTTCTTTTGTTAAAGTCAATGTAATCTTTAAACGATCAGCACCAGGAGATGTAAGGTTAGGTGTTGAACCTGAATTATCATATAAAGCAATGTTGTCTGCGGTTGTGATGATTTGTTCAGATAATACAAAACCAATAACCGTTGATGGCTTTGGATCGTACTTATCAATTACAAGCGTTTGCGCTTCAACTGATACTAGGTGTCCACCTGCATATGTGTCAAACGCAGGAACTTGAACTACAGAACCACGACCTACGGCATCACTTACTGATTGAACGGTAATATTACCAAGGTCTGTTGAGAGTGTAGAACCAGCAGTAAATAGTTTTACTTGTGCAGTATCTGCTCCAGGTGTTGAACCACCAGCTTGGCCTGATGTCATTTTGACCATGATAGTGTCAGGGTCTCCACCAGTTGCTGGGATAATAGCTTTTACAGTAGCAGATAAATCACCATCATTAATTGTAGTATTGACAAGAGAAGCATAACCTGTTGGAAGTGAATTTACTTTTACATAGGTGTAAGCAAAAGCATTTGGTCCAGAAGCTAGATTACCATTATTGTTAAAGATAGCGCCTTCATTTACAATGAATTGCGCAAGTCTTCCTAATTCTTCTTGAATAATTGTTTGTGATTGAGTTAATTCTCTTGCTTGAAGAGCTCTACCACTGTTAAAAAGGATACGGTGATAATGATCGCTATCTCTATAGTCGTCATTATAATCACTTAAAAACGTTGTACTTGTAAGTTCCGTTGCCATTGTGTACCCTTATTAAAGCTTTACTACGATCTTAATATCTTCAGTCTGATCAGCATCTCTTGTTACAGATTCTGTGTTATTTATAAACAGCACATCACCACTGAAAATATCAACTTCAGCATCAGTTAATGATCCAATTGTAAAGGTACCTGCTTTACCTTCAATTGAAATAGTTTCACCATTTCTAAATGGAGTAAATCCAGTATCTTCGTCTTGGTGATACCAAAGTGTAGACGAATCATCAAAATAATCAATGTATGCCGCGGCGTCAGAATCGCCGCCTTCAATTTGAATATCATTCGCCCATGAAAGCCCACCAGTAATCACACTAGTTAAAGACATTTTCTTTAGAGCTGTTGCTTGTGTTCCAGTAAATTTATCACCAGCACTATCTAAAATATTTCTAATAAGACCAATTTGTCTATAATCATTATCAACTACCCATTTATCACTTACTGTACCTTCAGGTTTAATATTGAACATGATTGAAGTTGATCTTAGATCTTGTCTTGGATCAGCGCCCATACCATTTTTAGGTCCAAAAATTGGAACAATCTTAGCTCCTGTTCCAGCACCAGTAATTTTTACGTTTGCTTTATTATATCCTGATCCTAGAGCGGATTGAATTGTTGGATAACCGGTTGTTCCAACATTTGCACTATCCCCAACTTCTACTGCAGTAATAACACCAGAAGAAACAATAGCATGGGCTGCGGCTCCAGTTCCATCACCTATTACTTCAAGTGTAGGAGTTGAGTACCCGGATCCTCCATTTACAACTCTATATCCAATAATTTCACCACTTGTCGCAGCGTTTTGAATTAAGTATTGGCTATAATATGGATCAGTAACTGAAGCTGAATCAACTAGTTTTACTGGCATAAAGTTTGATGTCAAGAAACTGTTTGTATCACCTGTTGAAATAGTGTAAAGGTATTTCCAGATATATCCATCAGCTTCAATTGGTAGACTTGTATCTGAATGATCCGGTTTATTTTGTGAGACTTGAGCTACACCTGCAGCTGATTTACCTTGACGGATACAAACATATACGTTACCATCATCAGTTCTTACATAATAACTTTGTGACGGTTGGCCAACTGTATTATCATTGTATGCTGAATAAACGGTATTTGCAGACCAATCATATAAAGGAACAACATAGGAAAACGCTTCAACAGCTTTGATTGATTGTAGGTTATATCTAAATAGTTTTTCAGTTCTTTCAGCATCAGTAGGAATTACAGTATTATCTGTATTGTCTTCTGCCTGCCATTGCTGAGAATGTCCAACCCCAATGTAGTAATAGTTATCAGAATCACCAATGGTTGTCCCTTGGTTTTCATTAAAGATTTTCTGTGTAAAAATATCTTTAATCGGATTAAGAATAATTGCTGTCATATCTGTTTCCTATTAAACTACGTTATAACCATAACCACCAACGAGATTCCATCCAGTAGACGTATCGTATACTAGTGTAGCTGTCTCATTGGCTTCCAATTCAATTGATGTACCTTGAGCAAATGTGGCAGGAGTAAGAGTAATTGTACCTGAACCACCTCTTCGAATAAATGTTACTGTTTCTCCTGCAGTTGTTCCATCTGCAAAAGTAACTGTACCAGTTGTTGTACCTGTTAAGAAAATAACCCCAGCTTGAGCTGAGGCTTGCGTTCCATTCGCCGCAGTTGCTGTTGCGTATGCTGCTTTATCAATAATAACAGATCCAGTTCCTTTTGAATTAATACTTAAATTAATATTAGTATCTGAACTTCCTAGAGTATTAATTGATGGAGCTGAACCTGAAGCACTTGATAATACTTGGATTCTGTTTCTTGTGCTACCAGTAGCAGTAAATGAAATAACTGGATTTCCTAAAGAATCTGCTAGCCATTCTTGAATGTTAGGTCTGCTAATTGTTGGATCTGTAAGAGTTTTATTGGTAAGTGTTTGAGTATCGCTATCGCCTACAACATTACCCGTTGGAATAGATTTATGAGTAGCACTATCAAGAAGTCCACCGGAAGTTGATAGTAAAAAACTGCTGCCTTGAAATCCACTAAATGTATTAGTGTCTAAATCCATAGTCTTATTAGTAAGAGTCTGTGTTGCTGTATTAACAGTTACCTGCCCAGACGCGTTTGGAAAATCAATACTTCTTTCTGCAGTTGGTTCAACGGCACCAATTTTAGTTCTAAAACTTGTTCCAATAATATCAAAGCCACTATCTGTAAGAACAGAACCGCCACCAACTGCAATACCATCTCCACCAAGAACGTCATATAATTCTGTAAAATTATTATTGATCTTGGTTGCAGCCGTACGCAGCGTATCGCCTGTTCCATCGTTAGCTAATGTGCCTGTATTAACAACCTGTTTTACCATTTTAAAACCTTAGATTAATTTAGATTATTTATATGTGTTCAAGCGGATAATGCGCAGAATCTGCAGAGTTACCTGCTGAATCAAATAGTGTGTCATATCTATGTTGGTCGAATGTTGGTTTCAGAGCAATGAATCCACCATCTGAATCCATTGACATTACCATGCCATCTGAATCGTCCATTGTTGGCGATGATGTAGATAGAAGCTCATACTGATCCGCATAACCAGCTTGAGCACTATCAATAATATAATCTCCAACATCATCAAATGTCTGATCAATTCTCTGACGCTGCATTTCGTTATGATCGATACTAGTGTAATTCAAGAATGTAACTTCTGCAAATGCTTCTGGCGTAATTTGAGCATCAACGAATTGTGCTACGCCTTCTTCAATTGGATCACCAACTGCATCTTGAATAGTTGTAAGAATATTTGTATTCACCGCTTCAATTAATAGTTCAGATCCTAAATAAAAACCAGCTGGATGGACAAATAATTTATAAACATCAATCCAGTCTTTCACTGGAATACCAACTCTAATTAGTACAGATAAAGTTTGATATAATTTATCATCAGTAATAAATCTTTGTGATTCAGGACCAATTTGAGAAGCTTCTATTTTAACTTGTTCACCGCCATCATTTGTTCCATTTAAATCGTAATCAATTGCTGGACCAACTGTAAAAACATTTTCTTTTGGATATATTACTTGTGGGTCAACACCAAAGAAACCACGAAAAAATTGTTCAATAGAATACTTAGTACCTTTTGATCTATATAATAAATTAGAGAATTTAACGGCTTCTCTTTTATTTAAGAATCCACCAAAATAAGCTTGACCCAAAAGAAGTTCATCTTCTAAATATTGTAATAGATCATCAGAAACTTGAGTAGCATCTCTATTTCTATTTAGATCATGGATCTTATTACCAAAGTTTTCATTTGTATCTAAATATTCGTAATAGGCTTCAAATAATTGAATAAGATCTGGAAAGTCTTCAGTAAAATACTCAGGTAATACCTTTTCAATTTCTGAACGGTTTAAATTCAGAAGTCTACGGTTATTATCTTTTAATGTTTTATCAGTATATTGAGACATTAGTTAGTAGCCGTTGTGGTGATTGCCTGAATAGTTGAACGATCTGGATCATAACTAATAAATTCATTTCTTTCTGGAACCACAGCACTTTGGTTTGCTGGAACTGCTGAAAGTTTAATTTGAGTTAGTCCACCAGCAATATTAGTTGGATTGAAATATCTAATTGTTGCAATACCTGTTGCAGCATTATAATTACCAATATTATCAACAACTACAACTCCACCTGCAACATTAACTGCTTGGATTATATTAGAACTTAATTGATTCCTTAATATACAAGTAACACCATTTAACGTAAATTCATTACTGGTTATAGTATAATTTACATCATCCGGCGTGGCAATTGCAGCTGGGAATCTAATTTGTTGTTGTACATTTGAAGCAGTTCCTGATACAACGTTAAGAACTGTAGTAAAGTTTTCTCCACTTAAATCATTATTAATAATATAGTTTGCTGCTTCATTATATTGTTTATTAGATATAAACTCAACAATTTTATTAATATCTGTGCTTGATGTATTATCCGGATCAGAGAAAATAGTATTCAATGCAGTAATAATAGCAGGTGCCGATGGGGTAAAACGTTGCTGCATTCTAACATTAGCTCTGGAAGAAAGAATAGCTATATTAGATTCATCAATTTCTGTTAATAGATTAGATCTTCTAAATGCCTGTTTAAAGTTACCAGTGTTATTTGTAAAATAATTACTAACTTCGCTATTTACATTTGATGTCACAGCATTTAACGTAAGATCTGTTAATTTCGGGTTAAGCTGGAAGAATAAATCTAATTCAATAAACGTTTCAATTGGATCAACAAACCTAAGATTAAATGAAGTAATTGAAAGCTGATTTGCGAGATCTCTAATGCCTTGTTTTGTTGTTGTAATAGAAGCAGCACTAACATCATCTTCAAAAGCAATAGCTACGTTGACTGCTCCAAATTCTGGATTAATAGCATCCTCGCCACCCCAAGAAGCAATGTCACGGATAAGAGTTGAATAGTTTCTTAAAATAAGAGATGAATAATCTTCTGCAGTAACCATTCGGTTTTGTGTAGCATATTGGAATGGAGCATTCTTACGGATCGATTCAATAGATTCTTTTGTATCGCCTCCAACAGAAATTACAAGAGTTGTTGAACTTAATGTTGCTGTAACTCCACCGCCCGTTAAAGTACTTTGAGCTGTGAATGTGGTAGCACCATTTGCTACTGCACCTTTTGTTGATAGATATTCAACTTCAATTCTATTACCAGCTTCAGGTGCAATACCAAAAGTAGAACCATCACCAAATGATAACTCAAAATTTCCGTTTGGAGCTTCTCTTAAAATATAAACTGTAGATTGAGAACTAATCGATGTTGCATTTAGAATATTTTGATATGCTGTAAAGTCTGAACTTGTAGCACTTGGAAATACTTTTACTGTTACAGTATCAGCATCAATAGTTCCATCTGGAATTACATAAACTGGATTATCTTCGTATTCACCAACAAAGAAAGTTTTAGTTTTAAATGTGCCTTCATAGATTGGAATTTGATTTAATCCATCAGCAGTTTTAAATTCATAAAAACCAGTACCATCATCAGTAGCATAATAAGATTCTACTGTTTGGAAAACATAATTAACATCATCAACAGTCGTATTAAATTTAGTATATGGAGGCAATTCAATAATTGTATCTCTAGGTTCAGTGGTGGTTGTAAAAGTAATTCTCACCTTTGCCTGAGAAGCTGTATCAGTATCAGGGATATAACCAACACCTTCTGCCAAGGATACAACTGAACTTCTTAATTGAGCAGTTCCAAGGTAAGATTCATTTAAAGCAAAGTTTGCTATCAAAGCATTCATATGAGTGTTATGTGCCAACACATCCAGAATATTTGAAAGACCTGAAGCTTCAAAGTTATAATCTTTAAATTCTTCTTTATTTGCAAGAAACGTCTTTAGATTGTTTTTAATATTATTAAAGTCTAAAGCTGTTGATCTAATTGTCGTTACCATGTTATCTCAACCTTGATACTGATGTAGTAAATGTAAGAGTTTCTGAGGAGTTAAGTATCTGATATTCAATAGTAACACTAATTGAATTTCTATCTGGATCAGACTTAACGTCTATTTCTTGTATTAAAGCTCTTGGTTCATAAATCTGAACCGTTTGGATTATATTATCGCGTACTTCTTCATCTACTTCATCATCAGCTAGTTCAAATAATAAAGCTCTAATATTGCCACCAAAAAAAGGTAAGAATGGTTTTTCAAAATGGTTAGTTAAAATAAGATTCTTTAATGATTGCTGTACAGCAGATGCATCTTTCTTAACATATAATTCGCCATTTGGTTTCGCAGCAAAAGTAAGGTCAATATCACGATAAGGTACTTTCCTTGTCGTGATAATAGATGACTGCGATAAATTGCCATCCTCTTTTGATAATACTTTTGTTACAGCCATTTGCTACTCTTTTTGGTTTATTTATATGGCTTATCCGCCAGTTGGTGTACGAGACCAGTGAACAGCATCTTTAAATTTCAGAGATGCTTTTTGTTTAAATCCATAACGTCCAGCATTTTCATTTAACCATTTCCATACTGGAAGATTAGATGGATCTACATTACGTGACCAACCAGGAATTGCAATATCTACAGCAAGGCCAAGTCCATGATTTGATCTACCTTCGGTTGCAATTGTATAATTAGGATCTTTTGCTCTATGTTCAATGCGAGCTCGTTTCTGATAATAATAAGATCTGTATGCACTTGTTGGTATCAATTCAATTCCATCTTCAGCTGCTGCAGCTTTCATATCAAACCAAGCTCTTGCCGTTTGGGGTTGAAGCATTAATGGTCCAGTTCCATATTTTCTAGAAGAAGCTGGAGCAATTTCAATTAGTTTTGCTGGATCTAATTTACCATTAGAAATACCATCATAACCAATAGATGGTGGATTTAAAGTTTGATCTAGTCCATGATGTGGATAACCATCTGGAGTATTTTCTTTTCCTGTGAAACCTTCTGAAATATATTCTGTCTTATATGGAAGTACTTCAACTAATTCGCCTTGTGATAGTTTTTGGCCATTAAATTCAGTAGTTACCTTTCTATCAAAAATACCATACCAATCATCGTCAATATCTGGAAGAATCATAATCAATCTAGAAGCTATATTGTTATAGCCTTCTAGCGTATCATATGATAATATCATTTCTTTGAAGTATGCATTGTCTTTCAAATAAACTGCAATATCAAATAAAGCACTATTTGATTCTTTACCAGAAGAATTCACCGCTTTGAAAACTATTGCTTGACCTTTTAATTTTAAATCATTCAGGCCAGCTGGAGTTTCTGTAGGCCCTGGTCTATATACACCTTCGGATACTACAAATGAAATGCCTTTAAAATCTAGATTGTTATCTAAAATTCGTTGGACTGCAGTTCCATGTACGTACAAATATTTTGCAAGTTGTTGTTTGGCTTCTAAGTCTCTTAAGAATTTTAAATTTGTAGGATCTTCAGTACCTAGAAACTTAGCAATTGAAACGCTATCATTTAATTTTGTTTTTGCAGTAATCTCTTCTTTTAGGAAAGGATTATACTTATCCTCAGGAGTAATATTTGCAAATTTGCGTTTGGCTACATATGTAGCATACGCATCATTACGGAAAATATCTGGAGATTTTGCTGCAAGAATTGGTGTGGATTTCTCTGTAACAATTCTTCCAATCTCAGGTGGTGTTGGATTACTATAGCTTTCATCAATCACATTGTTTGCAATATAAGCATTTGTCAAAGCTTTATTGTTTCTATTTGCTGGATCTCTCATTGCAGATCTAGCCATTCTCACAGTTGGCTTTGTATGATGTACACCTTGATATGTGGAAGATTGATCGATAAATTTTTTCATATCGTCATCTTCATCAATAGTAACTTCTTTTATCCCATATTCAGATCCATTATAAGCAGTTACCATATCTGCATTAATTTGTGGGAAGGTTGGAGTTGCAGTATTCGTAATAGAACCAGCAGATCCTTGAGATGCTTCTCCATATGTTTGGGATTGAGTTACTGTAGATGTTGTAGCGGTACCATCTAAATCACCGTGAAATGTTGGTGCTGTAACACCTTTTTGGAATACTGCTCCATTACCAGTATAATTTATTGCTTGGCCACCAATTTGTCCAGTACCACCCATTACCGAAAGTTTGTCACCTGATACAGTTGTGTTGGGCGATGACACATTAACATCAGTTTCAGAAGTAATGTCTACGTCACCGCTTGCAAAAAATCCGGCAGCACCATCAATGTTATGATTAAACTCGCCCTTAACATTATGCTCATGTCCTCCAAGATAAGTTTCAACTACGCTTTCAGTCACATAAGTTGCTTTATTACCAGTGATTTGAGTTGAGGATCCTCTTCCAATAATTTTATCTTCAGATCCAATAATCTTTTCAGATTTATTACCACGTGTTGTAAGGTTAAAGTCCAAACAATCAATATTAAATTCACCAGCAACTTTCATATCTAAATTGCCTTGATATTCTAATGTAGCATCTCCACCCACTACAATAGTCACATCAGATTTTACTACTTCTAGTTTACCTTTCATAGAAACTATTTTAACTCCT